>Ga0209159_1000010_pt1 | contig 162601 bp, 149 predicted proteins | sample GraSoiAngelo_144_FD_185901 | JGI IMG/M metagenome (GOLD analysis project Ga0209159, IMG submission 185901) | Grasslands soil microbial communities from the Angelo Coastal Reserve, California, USA - 14_1009_02_40cm (SPAdes) (version 2) | ecosystem: Environmental > Terrestrial > Soil >...
CGACTTGGACGCCGTCAATGGTGGTTTGATCGACGAGCACGATCACCCAAGGAGGTGGTTTCCGCCCCAAGATCAACGCCAACATACATTCGGCCAAGCTGGAGGGATCAAAGTACTTGCACTTCAGAAAGCGCGAAAGCCACTTATAACTGCTTTTGAAGTTCACCCCTTGGGGCAAGACACGGGCGACGGAGGTGAGATGCAGACCTCCATAGCCAAAGCGCACACTCAGCGCGAGCCGCAGGAAGGCACAGGTCAGCCGGGTGAGGTTCTTTCTGACGGTACGACGAAGTTGCGGGAAATACGTCTCGATCAATCGGCCGACGGTGGTGGAAAGTTCTTGATTCATCTATATAAATGAAACAGAACCAGGTCAAAAAAAATGACTACCGCTTGGCCCGCAACAATTCGTGATTCACCTCGCAAATGGCTTCCAGTTTGGCTCGCAGCTGCTGGTAGTTCTCCAGCCACTTCTCCACCTGCGGCTTCTGTTCGGCTCGGATGCTGAACTGCCGTGTGCGTCCTCCGGGATAGCTGACCGTCAGCACCCAGACACGGTGGCCTTCCCCTCGCCGACACTTCGGACAACCTTGGCGATGAAAAATCTTCCGGTGCAGCAGCGAACCCCGCAAGATCTCGGAGGCGTCCGGGAGCCGCCGGACCAGCTGCTCGCGCGCTTTAATAGCTTCCTCGCGTTTCATCCAAACACATGAAACAACAACCGATACCACGTTGTCAAGACCCCGCGCATAAAAAACAGCCCTGAAACTGGGGGAGGGCAAGGGGGGTCGCCGGTTCGATCCCGGTCACGTCCACCATTTCCCAAAGGTGCAAAGCATTTACGAGATTCATCTCTGCTCCAATCTCTCAATTGTGGTCCACTGTGCACGAACTGTGCAAAATAGCGGCCGATTCGAGCCATTGTGCACAATCATCGGGAGTATGTGTGGCAAGCAAATTAGGTTGTGTATGTATTTAGCAACCAGAATAGGTTGCTCTAGCTTTAGGCACCCTTATTAGGTTCGCCCGCCGCCGCACAGCCCGCAGAAATGGTCGATGTAGAAACACGGCTTGGGTGCGAGAGGCGTTGAACCTACACCTGAGAGGGTGATGAATCCCATGTTGTGAGGGAATCTCTTTTGAAACTCGGGGGAGCCTTGCAATTCTGGTTGGATGTCAGATCGCAAAGCGAGGGCCACTGTGGCGCGGCGCGGCAAGCTAAACTGGCTGCATTCGAGTCCGAACCAAGTTGCGGACCAAGAAACTAAAGTAAGTAGATGCAAGTAGGTGGTTATGGAAAAGGTCAACGGTTCGTGGCAGGCTCGGGACGAGCACTGGGTGAGTGGTCTCAAACTTGGTCGTGACACATGCGAACACAGCGCCAAAAAGGGCAAGATAACCACGCCCTTGTTTCCCTGCAAACTCTTGTTGCTAAACGACTTGCTACCGTTTATGCTCACTCAGTACATGCGCCCCGGAAGCGTCCTTTCGTCTCCCACAGCTCTGCTTTGGCCCACTGCAAAGCGATGGCGGCTGCTCCTTTTGACTGTCCTCCTCGCGCTGACTCCGGCTACCATTCCGGCGCAGCAGTCTCACAAAGACGCAAGCACCGGACTCGAACCAATTCGCTCTTATATCTCCGCGGGATGGAACACTCTCTCCCGATCTCTTTCTGACTGCGCCACTTTCAGCGATACCAAACTGACCACCGCGCCACAGCTCTATCTTCCCGCCGACTTTCCCATGCCGGAATCCGTGAAGCAACTCGAGACTCGCTGCAGGATTCAAGTCAGAAGCTTGCCTCCGTCCGCAAGTCATCTGGGAGCGAGCGCCGCCCAATCCATCGATCCTCCCGGCTTGCTTTACCTGGAGAACCGTTACGTTGTCCCCGGCGGAAGGTTTAATGAAATGTACGGATGGGACAGCTACTTCATCGTCGTGGGACTTCTTCGCGATGGCCGGCTCGATCTTGCCCGGGACATGGTCAACAATTTTCTGTTCGAGGTCGAGCATTACGGCGCTGTCTTGAACGCCAACCGCACCTATTACCTCACGCGGTCCCAGCCGCCCTTCCTGACTTCGATGATTCTGGGCGTCTACGGTGCGCAGAAGGCCGCGGGCCACGAAGATCACAAGTGGCTCGAGAAGGCTTACCAACTGGCTGTCAAGGATCACAGCCTGTGGGTTGTCGAGCCTCACCTCGCAGGGTCCACAGAACTTTCCCGCTATTTCGATTTTGGAGATGGCCCCGCGCCCGAAAGCGTGAAGGATGAAACAGGCCACTATCGAGAAGTTGTGGCCTACATCCTGGCTCATCCGGATGTGGATCAGAGTCTAGTCGTCAGAAAAGCATCGGGGCAAACCGCCTCGTCTGTCGCCGGTTCGACCTACTCGCTTCAGGTATGCGATGTCGCCCGCACGACAGCCAAACCGGATTGCACCGTCGCCTCAGACGTGGCCTTGAGTGCGGACTTCTACAAGGGCGACCGCTCCATGCGTGAATCCGGTTATGACATTTCGTTCCGCTTTGGCCCGTATGGAGCGGGCACGCATCATTTTGCACCGGTCTGCCTCAACAGCCTGCTCTACAAGTCCGAAACGGATCTGGAAGAGATTAGTAAGATTCTGGGCCACACGGAAGATGCAGAACAGTGGCAGAAGCGCGCGGAAGAGCGCAAAGCGGCGATCCAGAAGTACCTCTGGAATAGCCGCCGCGGCCTGTTTGTGGACTATGATTTCGTGCATCAAGCGCAATCGTCCTACGATTATGTGACGACCTTTTTCCCACTGTGGGCCGGTATCGCAACCCCGGAGCAGGCGCAAGCGCTGGTGAAGCATCTCCCCACGTTTGAGCAGCCCGGCGGGCTGGTCATGAGTCCGCACGAAACAGGCGGCCAGTGGGACTTGCCTTACGCCTGGGCGCCGGATCAGCTGATTGCCGACGAAGGTTTGCGAAAATATGGATTCAACAAGGAAGCCGACCGCGTCTCGTACGAGTTTCTCTCCACGGTGGCGGAAAATTTCCGGCAGGACGGAACCATTCGGGAAAAATATAACGCCGTCACGCGCTCGTCCGAAACCCAGGTGACCGCCGGCTATCACATGAACATAGTGGGCTTTGGCTGGACAAACGGGGTGTTCCTGGAACTCTTGCACGACCTGCCTGCGGAGCTAGTACAGAAGCTTTCCAGCGAACAGGGCAGCAGCGCGGCTGCGACGCACTAAGAATACATGTTTGCGGCAGGGGGAAGGCGGCCGCACTAATTCTCTAATTGCGTGAAGTCGCGCGATCAGGGCTTCGCGTCTTTCTGAACCTGCAACTGTTCTGACAATTTCAGTTCGCGCTCCGCATCTTCCGTCCTGCCTAGTTCCCGGTAAGCCTGTCCGAGTAGATGGTGAGGAATGGGATTGTTGGGATCCATTGCCAGGGCGCGCTGCAATGCTCGCACGGCGAGGGCGGTCTCTCCTTTTTTCTCCAGCACTTTTCCCATGAGGATGTACGGCCCCGTCGAAGTCGCGTCCAACCAGATGGACCGCTGCAAAAGTTTTTCAGCCTCCTCATATTTTTGCAGCCGCGTATAAGCGTCCGCTAGTTTGTAATAGACGGCGGCGTCTCCCGGATTCAGCTGCAGTTCTTTCTGAAACTCTTCGACGGCTTCCGGCAGGCGCGACTTGTAGAGATAAAGCTCGCCAAGCAGCAGATGCACCCGCGGCAGCTTGGCATCGAGCTCCGCCGCCTTCTTCGCATATTCCTCGGCGACGGGATCGTAATCTTGCCGGAGCAGCATGCGCGCCGTGAAGAGGTAGCTGGCGGCCGAGTCCGCCGGCACGCCAAACATTTTCGCGAAGGCCTTGCGCGCGTTGGCGTAATCTTTCGTCTGGATGTAGCAAATCCCGAGAATATAGGAAGCGTCCACATTCGCGCTGGGATACCAAGTCTGCGCTTTTTCCAGCGGCCCGATGGCCTCCGCAGGCCGCCCGGCAAGGTAATACGAAAGTCCCATCAACTGCGTCGCTTCGTTGTCGCTCGGGTCTTCCTCCAATGCCTTCTTGAAGCTGGCCGCGGCCTTCAGAAAATCGCTCTTCCGGTAATAAGCGATGCCGATTTCGCGCACGATTCCGCGCCGCGAGGGCTCCGCCGCGGCAATGCCCTCGAGAAGCTGCAGCGCTTCATCGTTCTTTCCTTGTTGCATCAAGCGAGTAGCTTGCTCGACGCTGGCGTACCGCGGCGCCGGCGACGCACTCGAAGTTGAACCATTCTGTTTTGGCGCGTCCTGTGGGGCCGGCGATTCCGCATGCAGCGCGGCGCAGACGGCAAGCGCGCCGGTCAGGAGGCAACTCAGACGAATTCGGAACCGTAGCATTAGAAACTTCCGGCAGTGCCTACACAACGATTAGAACATAAAAAACGGGGTGGTAAGGCGTCTTTTTGTCTTTGTTAGAAAGAGAATCTCAGTCCAAACGTCAGCAGCCGCATGGACGTGTTATTTTCGATGTTAGTAATTCGTCCGGCGTCGGACCCAGCGCAATCGATACAAAGATTGCCTTGGGTGTAGTTGAAGCCCATGACAGGGTGGTTGAAGATGTTGTTCGCGTCCATGCGGAACTCCGCCTTGTAGCGCTCGGTGATGCGGAAGTTCTTCGCGAGCGAGAGATTCGACGTAAATAGGTGCGGTCCGCGGAATGAGTCCAACCCGATGTTGCCGAGTGTGCCAGCGGTCGGACGAGAGAATCCCCCTCCAGAACCGCCGACGCCCATGGTTGGGTTCGGTGTGAACCACGTGAGGAACCCGTTAGAGTCTCTTTTGACAGCAAGAGGAAACGAGCCAGAACCTCGATTGGGGCGGCAAACACCCACGTCCTGATCCTTGTCGCACGCGCTATAGCTTGGAGTCCACGGCAAACCCCCGCTCCAGTTGGTGATACTGGTCAGTCTCCATCCGCCGATGGCATAGTCCGTCAAAGTGCTGGCGCCGCTCATGTACTTTTTGCCCTTGCCGAACGGCAGCTCGTAAAGGATGTTCGTTACCCATACGTGATTGCGGTTCACGTTCATGGGGCCATAGGCGACTGTCTGATCGATGGCGTAATAGTTGTTGTCATAGAATCTCGCGCGGGACCACGTGTAATGCGAGACGAATTGCAGTCCCTGCGAAAATCGCTTTTCGACTTTGAGCTGCAACGCATTGTAGTTGCTGCTTGCATCCATGCCAAAGTAGTTCCCCATGTCCGACGAGCAGCAAGTCAGCATATCCGCCGGCAGAACATTCGCCAGGCCACAGACTCCCTGGGAGACAGAGCAATCAGAATAGGTGAAACGGTTGAAGAAGGGACGCCGGCTGTCCGGAGCTATGAGTGGATTGCCAAAACCAACGATGCTTCTCTGATTGGCGTTATATGTGGGCCCGTCACCGGCGAACCCGTGCGTGCCTTTATTCCCGATGTAAGCCACTTCCACCGTCATCGTGGATGTCAACTGGCGCTGGACCGTTGCGTTCCACATGTCTATGGCAGCGGGGCGTTGCACCGTGGGACGAATTCGCGGATCCACGGCGTTCTGTGGTCCCCGCAATGGAATCGTGCCGTCAGCACGGACGGCTGGGAACTGCGCGGGCTGTGGCCCCGTGGCAGAATCCATCTGGTAGACCGGAACGTTGTCATTGATATTCGCAGAATTGATGTCATGCGCGCTGATCGCCTCATGAACGAGGACGGGAAGGTTCTGCGTCACGGCGTGACCAAAGTTCGACCCGAAGACTCCAATGTCGAAACTGCGGCCGTAGCCGATGCGAACGACAGTCTTTGGCCTAAGCTGGTACGCGATGCCTACTCGCGGCCCGAATGCGCCGAGATAGTTTCTTATGTTGCCGTTTAATCCGTACGGGCCGAAACCGCCTACACGGATGACGCCTTGTTCTTGGTTTGCGAAACCTCCGTTGCCCTTGGCGTTCACAGATTCAGGGAGATAGTCCTCCCACCGAATTCCGTAAGTGATCGTTAATTTGTTGGTCAACCGGAATTGATCCTGGGCATACAGGAAAAAGCGCTTCTGACTTTCTGCCGCAGTTTGGCTCACGCTGGCGAAGCGCTCGAAGTGGGAAACATCACCCAAAAGGAATGACGCTAAATCGAGCCCGCCCGTGTTGCTTCCCGCGACCGGGTCAAATAGCGACGTTTGTTTATGGCTGAAGGATAGCTCGCCCGTTCGATTGGCGTCGCTGGGAAAGCGCAGGTTGTGCGCAAAGCGAAGGTCCACTCCAAATTTCATGGCATGGTTGCCACTGATCTTTGTCCAGTTGTTCACGAACTGGTATTGATGTTCATTCTCGATCAGCGGGCAGTTGCAACGGGAAGGATCCAGACCGTCGCCAAAGTCCGTCAACTGCGTATTCTTATTGTCCCCGCTGTCCCACTTGAATGCCGGTAGGCCTCCTGTCGAGGAATCGCTCGAAATGTTCAGCCCATGCAGTCCCAAGGCTTCCGCAGCCGCAACGCTTGCGTCCGGCTTGATCGAATGCGGATTGTACTGGAACCAGCCGAACCGGAAATCGGTAAGTAGTGTGGTGCTGATGGCCTTGTCGAATCCCGCCGCCAGGCTATGGTTATGAATGATAGAGCTGCCGCTAAGTCCTCCGACTCCTCCACCTACGCCGCCGAGTCCGATGCCCAGATTGGGTTCTCCGGTAAGGCTATAGTAAGCCCGTGTGTAACGGCCAAAGATATGCAGGTTCCCAGGTGCCTGGTAGTCACCGCGCACGTCAAAAGAGTTTCCGTGAAAAGGACCCGAACCAGAGCCGAAAAAGTTGTTGGTCAAGTTACCGTTAATCGGCGCCGGGAAAAGCTTTAACATGGCCACGGCAGCCGGGGACAATCGGCCCACCGGAATCAGATTTCCCGCGAATGGAGTGCGTCCCGCACCTGTATTGGCGTTCCCTGTCGCAGGGTCATAAACTTGGCCATTCCCATTAGAGACTTTACCGAGGTAATCGCTTAAATCGCACATACCCGTCGTGGCCGTGCAGGTGCTCAACACCTTGGCGTCTGGAATGGTTATGTTATTGGTGACTCCGTTGGCCTGCCGCGTTCCCTGGTAATCCGCAAAATAGAACAATTTATTCTTGATGACTGCTCCGCCCACCGAGCCGCCAAATTGATTCCACTTCGAATGGGGCAGCGCCACACCTGGCGCCTGATTGAAAGGGTTCCTCGCTTGCGTGGCATCGGAGTTCCGGAACCAGAAAGCGCTGCCATGGATATCGTTGGTACCGGACTTGGTTGATGCCACCATCAAGCCCGCGATGGACTTACCGAATTCAGCGTCGTAGTTCATTAGCGTAATCTTCGCTTCTTCCACAGAGTCCAAGTTAGGATTGATAATAATGATGCCAAGTATCGGATCCTGATTGTCGGTCCCGTCCAGTTCGTAGCCCGTGCCGCTGAAGTGCTGGCCTTGGACGAACGTCTGCTGCGAGCCTTGCGGGTTCTCCGTGGCCGCGTGGCTCCAGCCGATTTGCTGCGTCCCGGGAGCGGAGAGCAACAGCGACTGAAAGTTTCGGTTTACGAGTGGGAGTTTCTCAACGTAATCCGAGCTAAAATCGAGCGAAACATCAGCACGGTCCGTTTTGAGCTGAGGTACCTCGCCTGTGACTTCGACAGACTGCGTGACCTCGCCAACCTGCAATTGCGGATCGACGCGCGTCGTCGTATCCACCTGTACCAGCACGCTTGGCACGTCATACGCTTTGAAGCCCGAAGCCTCGACGTGTACCTTGTAGGTGTCTGGAATGAGGTGAATTACGGAAAAGTTCCCGCTGTCATTCGTGGTTGTCGCTTCGCTCGTCCCCTTGGTGATGTCGGTCACTGTGACTTTTGCTCCCGCTACGGCGTTCCCCTGCGGGTCCGTCACTGTGCCAATAATGCTGCCGTACACGGCCTGACCTGATGCCGTGTTTGCGCCAAACCCAACTGCAAGGCAAAGAACTAGAATCCACCCCAGTGTCGCTAGCCTTCTCATTCCACCCCTCCTGACCGCTATTTCCTACTTGGAACCCATTGCCAATTCGAATCCAATCGCTTGCCCCATGAGCAGCCGATGCACTGCGTTCTTCAGCTAGTTCGGCAAACAGCGCGACGTTGCGTCAGCCACGGTTTCGTTACCCAGGCGCGTTTCAGTATAAAAATGGGAATGCGGCAGCCGAACCAACCGACCAGTTAGCAGTGAACAGCCCCCAAACTCCTCGACCTGAATCTCGCTACGCCAAACCCAACCGCTATCCCTTCAACGCTTTGACACTTCCCCACGCGGAGGGCGCTGACACCAAACTGGAGTCAGCGTGTATTTGTGATGGCTTGTATCAGTTTTTTGCGTTACTTGGATAGTCTCCAAGGGTCTGATACGGTTACGCGGTTTAAGCTGTGTCTTCACACAGAGATGCGCAGGTGTTACTTTGGTGTTACAATCCCTCGCGGTGGTTTCCATGACTGAGAGAGCTCTGTTCCATGAGCAAATCGAAAAACTTCTCAGCAGCCATGCCTTGCACGGTTCCGAATCCCTTTGCAAGCTGCTCCGTTATCTGGCGTCTCATTCCTTGGAACACCCAGGGGCCTCCCCGAAGGAGTATCAAATCGCGACGGAGGTCTTCGGGCGCCAACAGGGCTTCGATCCCCATGTCGATTCCACGGTGCGAGTCCAGGCTGGCCGTCTCCGCACCAAGCTGACTGAGTACTATGCTTCGGAGGGCGCGGACGATCCGATCATGGTGGAACTGCCGAAAGGCACTTATGCCCTAACGTTCCATCCGCGTCCTCACGGTGCGGGACGCAACCACACGACTACTTCTCACGAGCCGCCAGCCAATTCAGAGGTGAACGGCCGGACCTCGCGTGCCTGGATCATCGCCGTCGTTGCACTTTCCGTCATTCTTGCCTCCGCGGTCGCCGTCGCAACCGACCGCTTCCTCAACCGCAGAACCACGGAAGCCCGGGCGGCCGGCGACAGCCCTGATGTGCCTGTCGCTTTCCACGTTTTCTGGAGAGGCTTTCTCACCGGATCGCAGGAGCCGTGGGTCATCTTCAGTAACGCAGCCTTTGTCGGCCGGCCCTACGTTGGCATGCGCTACTACAATCGCACCAAGGATTCAGGTGCGGTGATTCTGGATCACTATACGGGAGTCGGGGAAGTGCTGGCGGTGCACGCTCTGGATACTGTTTTCGAAAAACTTCGTCAGCAAATTCGCGTCAAGCGTGGCAGCCTATTTTCCCTGGATGATGCCAAGAACAACGATCTCATCTTCATTGGCTCCCCTTCGGAGAATCTAACGCTTCTGGAACTACCAAACACGCAGGAATTTGCCTTCAAACAAATCACTTCTGGACCGCGCACGGGCACCATGGAAATCGTCAATTTTCATCCCGAGTCGGGCGAGCCGAAGGAGTTTCTCCCCACTCCGCCTGACGAGACCTTGACCGAGGACTATTCGGTCATCGCATTAAAGCGAGGATTGAATCCTGCGCATTCCGTCCTGATTCTCGCGGGCGCCACCACCATCGGCACGCAGGCCGCCGTCGAGTATGTCTGCCAGCAGGACTCTCTTGAACAACTGCTTTTGCGGCTTTCGGTATCGAACTCAGGGGAACTCAAACCGTTCGAGGCGGTGATTCGCGTGAAAGTTGCCAAAGGCGTTCCGGTCGGATCGGAAATCATCGCCCTCCGCAAAGGACCTGTTTAATCCGCATCGATTCGAACTCCGTTTCAGCAGTTTCCGCCTTAGTGATCGGTCCGTCTGAGCCCTTCTAGTTTTTCTTTGTTGCTGGCGGCTTCAGACTCGGATCGAGCGTTACCGCCTTCTGGAATTCCTCTTGCGCGTCTTTTATTTTTCCCTGCTGTCGCAGAGCTACCCCTAGCTCAAAATGCGCCGCGGCATAGTTTGGCGAAGAGTGGATCGCCGCCCGGAATTGCGAAATGGCGCCATCGAGATCCCCCGCGTTGAGTAGCCGGCGGCCCGAATTTGTGGCGAAGAGCGCCGCCTGCTCGCTCGTCTTCTGTTTCGCGATATCCGCTCCCGTTTTGCTTTCTGCTGCAGCGCCTTCGGCGTCTCCAAGCTGGCGGAGCACGGTTGCCAAAGTGGTATGAGCGCCCGCGAAATCCGGCTGCAAACGGATAGCTTCTCGCAAAGCCGACGCGGAATCTTGCAGCTCGCCCTTCTGTTTCAAGACCGTTCCCAGCGTATAATACGCCTCCGCATAATCCGGCTTCGCGCGAATCGCAGAGCGGAGTTCCTCCGCGGCCGCGGCAAAATCCCCTTGCTGCCAGAGCGTCACTCCGAGCGTGTAATGCACGTCCGCTTGCCCGGGGTCCAACTCCGCGGCCTTGCGCATCTCGGCCATGGCTTCCGGCAATTTGTCTTTCAGCTTGAGCGCGAGCCCAAGATCGTAGTGCAGGGTTGCATCCTGAGGCGAGAGTTTGAGCGCTGCTTCGAATTCAGAAATGGCGGCGTCGAAATCCGCAACTTGCAAGTGCGCTGCGCCCAGATTCCCTTTGTATCCGCTGTCGTCGGGCCGTAAACGGATTGCGGTTTGAAATTCAGCGATGGCGCCGGCACCATCGCCCGTCTGCAAAAAAGCTAGCCCAAGATTATTGTGCGCGTCCGGATTTTCCGGCTGTGATTTCACCGCCTGGCGAAATGCTTTGACGGCTTGCTCCATCTCGCCACTATGTTGCAGCAGCAGCCCCAGGCTGTTTTGCGCGTCAGGATAATCTGAATTTAATTCGACACAAGTCTGCAACTCGCGGATCGCCGCAGCCGCGTCGCCTTTGCTCTTAAAAACCTGAGCAAGATAATAGCGGGCCCCCGGTTCAGCGGAATTCAGTTGCACTGCTGTTTGAAGGTGCTGCGCGGCTTCTTCGAGGGATCTTTCCTGGTAACGCAAAACGCCGAGATGAAAATGCGCTTGGGCGAAATCAGGCTGCAGCCGCAGCGCTTCGGAAAATTCGGCGGCTGCGCCTTGCGCGTCCGACTTCTGCACCAGCACGGCACCGAGATCGTCATGCAATTCCGCCCTTTTCGGTTCCAGCTCGATCGCGCGGCGGAATTCGCCGATGGCGCCATCGAGATCACCGGAAAAATCAAGGGTGCGCGCCAAAATGTGGTGAGTCTCGGAGTCGTCCCGCGCCAGCCGCACCGCTTCTTTCGCTTCCCGCAGCGCGGCGGCCACGTCTCCCTTTCGCGAAAGCGCGCTGGAGAAATTCATGTGCGCCAGCGCGAAATCAGGATTCAGTTTCACGGCGGCACGGAAATGAACGATTGCCGAATCGATTTCTCCCTGTGCGAGCAATACCCAGCCCAGGGAGTTGTGTCCTTCCGGGCTGTTCGGCGCAAGCCGCACCACTTTCTCGAAATCCGCGCGCGCGGAAACCAGATCGCCCTTTTGCAGCGCCGACATGCCGTGCTGATAGGTGGCGCTCGCCCGCGAAGCAGCATCCGCCTTCACGGAACTCGCGGATTGCGTGGCGCACTTCAACGGAGCAGCGCAGCACAGAAATAGGAGCGCAAAGCAGAATCGGAAGGCGAGCGTCCAGCGATGAATGAACATCACTTTCATTCGATTGACATCCGAGCGTTCCCAAAAATACTAGCACGTTCACATCGGCGAGCCATTTCGCAAGCTTCTCGGTGGAGATACTGAGCGGACGCATGTCAACCAGACCTTGCTATCATTGGACCTTGATGATTCCCGACTTTTCTTTCCTCCGGCTTTTCTCCTTCCTTGTGCTTTGCGCTTGGCTCTCCATGCAATCCGTAAGTTCTCCAAGCGTCAGCGCCGGCAAGTCCCAGGGCGCGAACGCCAAGCCCATCGTGCATTTCACCGATATCGCGCAAAAGGCGGGGCTCGTTGCGCCGGTGATTTTCGGCGGAGAAAACAGAAAAAAATACATTATCGAAACAACCGGCACGGGCGTCGCCATTTTTGATTACGACAACGACGGGTGGCCGGATATTTTCGTTGTGAATGGCACGACGCTGGAAGCCTTGCCTTCGGACAAAGCGCCGACGAGCCACCTCTATCGCAACAATCACGACGGCACGTTCACCGACGTCACTGAAAAAGCCGGGCTGACTCACACCGGCTGGGGGCAGGGCGTGTGCGTCGGCGATTACGACAACGACGGCTTCGAAGATCTTTACGTCACGTACTACGGAAAAAACGTTTTGTACCACAACAACGGCGACGGAACATTCACCGATGTCAGCGAAAAAGCGCATGTCGCGGGCAGCGGAAAATATTGGGGCACCGGCTGCGCTTTCGTCGATTACGACCGCGACGGCAAACTCGATCTAATCGTCGCCAACTACGTCGACTACGATTCAGCTACTGCTTTTGCGCCGGGCGCGCAGCCTTCCTGTATGTGGAAGGGTGTTCCCGTGATGTGCGGGCCGCGCGGACTGCCGTGGGCAAAAAATATCCTCTATCACAATCTTGGCAACGGCACGTTTGAAGACGTTACGAAGAAAGCGCACATCGATCAGACCAACGGCCATTACGCGTTTAGCGTTTCCACGCTGGATTATGACGACGATGGCTGGCCGGATATTTTCGTGGCCTGCGACAGCACCGCCAGCATCCTGTACCACAACAATCACGACGGCACATTCACCGATGTTGCTGTTGTTGCGGGCGCCGCTTTTAATGACGACGGGCGCGAGCAGGCAGGAATGGGCTCCACCGTTGGCGACTACGACGGCGACGGGAGGCTGGACCTTTTCAAGACAAATTTTTCCGACGATACGTCCACGCTCTACCACAACAATGGCGATGGCACGTTTGAAGACAAGACTTTTCCTGCGGGATTCGGCTTGAACACCCAGTATCTCGGCTGGGGCGTGACGTTCCTCGATGCGGACAATGACGGCTGGCCTGATCTGCTGCTGGTCAATGGCCATGTTTATCCCGAGGTGGATAGCCAGCACCTGGGCAGCAATTTCAGAGAGCCAAAGATTCTGTATCACAACAACGGCAACGGAACGTTCACCGATATTTCCGCCAATGCGGGGCCGGGAATCACGGCGGTGAGCTCTTCGCGCGGATTGGCCGCGGGCGATTTGTGGAATGACGGCCGCATGTCTGCGGTGATCAGCAACATGAACGCACCGCCGATGCTGCTGGTGAACGCCGTCCGCAACAGCAATCATTGGATTGCGTTTCACACGATTGGAACGTCGTTTTCTTCCGGACCTTTTTCCGGATCGGACGGCACGAAATCGAATCGCGACGGCATTGGGGCAAAGATCACCGTGAGAGCCGGCGTGCGCACGCTTGTCGACGAAGTGCGCAGCGGCTCGAGCTACATCTCCAATAATGATATGCGCGTTCACTTTGGCCTCGGATCCGCGTCCAAGATTGATTCGGTGCAGATACGCTGGCCCAGCGGGTTGGTGGAACGCTTTGAAAACCTGGCCGTCGATGCGATTCATACGCTCAAGGAAGGATCCGGCACGCCCGTCAATCCTCCCTCCCCTAAACCTTAGATTTGGGCGATTGGCCACGTGTGAGCAGATTGGAAATCTTGGGTGTATCGAATGTGTAGCAAACAAAGAACTTGCGGGCGGGAAGGGTAAGCGCGACCCCTGCCCCTGTGGATTTTGTAGCGATATGATTCGATGGAGGTTAGGGGTGAGGGTCGGTTAACGATGATGAGAGGAAAGGATTAGAGGAGAAGGGATTGGGCGGACAAGGGATCGTTGAAAACGGGACGCTTCGGCGAGAGTGGAGTGCAACTGTAAAAAGTGATGTTACCAGTCAAATCCTGTTTCGACTAAGTCCCGAAGTCTTACATTATCCATATCCAGCTTGATACGCACATGCCTCTTCTCCTGGGGATCTGCTAGCTTAATCACCGCTCCCGGGCACAAGTGCACGGTTTTGAATTGCCTCTTCTCCGCGGAGAAATAGAACGGCCTCCTGTAACCAAAAGTAATCTGGTAGTTATTCACAGGGTTCAATCCGGCATCCGGGGAATTATTGCCGTGGGAGGGAAACCAAATATGCGACACCCTGTCTTCAGGGAGATCCTCCGGGTCCTCGTCCGTTCCGCACTTGGCCCCTGCGGGATCGAACGTAGCTACTAATGCCGGAGTTTGAAACGGCCGCCGGCAGTCAATTTGCGAGAAAAGTTTTTCATTCAAGTTGCAGATTCCGAGTTGCGGTTCCGAGAATTCGCCTTCTTTCAGAAGCAGATCCCGCGCCTTGTCTGCTTCGTACTCCGTCAACGCCAACTCAATCTGCAACCGGACATTTTCGTTTTTTAGCTTTTCGTAAGCTTTCCGGTTTCCAACGTAAAGAATGGTCTTGGTATCATCTTCCTTCCAGAATTGAAGCCACTGCGCTTTCCAGCCGGGCAGCCATTTCGGTCCACTGGATGTCTCCGCAGAGAGCTTTATTCCATCCAGCTCTACCATGTGCCCCTCGGCGATACCGGACACCAGAAGTGGTATGCGCAGATAGACGTCAGATGTAAAGTTCAACCGGTCATTTTGTTTTTTCGGACTGAGCTTCACACGTGCAATCGAAAAGTGAGCCGGCGCCTCACTCGCTTCGACGAGCGGGTATTTGCGCTCCACGAACCTGGCGTAGGGTGTGACTGCGGTGATCAATACGACGGCCCCCACACCACTCGCCAAGAGTCCGCGTGCAGCCCAAGTCCTGCGCCGCGCGTATTGCCAAATCACCGCGCCGATGGGGGCCACCAGAACCAGCGTTCCCGTGATTTCGCCACTGCCATCGACGGCCGACGACATTCCACTACTGGGAACTTTTTCAAGCAATGTAAACGTTGCCCATAAGCCAACAAGTGCCACAATGATTCCGATGAGCGCTTGCCCCATTCCTCTGGTCAAACTGCCGAGCGCGACACTGGGCACGAACAGGACAAAGCCGAGCTCAAATTGCATAGTCAGAATTCCCAAGAGGTTACGGAAGACTGAGAAGCCTGCATGACGCATCAGATATAATTGGACGAAAAACAGAGGCAGTCCCAAAGACACGACCAGGAACAGTTCCTTTGCTGCAAGCAGCGTCCACCATTCATAGGGTTTAGTTACCCACCATTGCCGGTCGCCAACTAGGGTTTCACCCTGAACGACACGAACGGTGAGGAAAATCCAAAAAAAGATCATCAGTGGAGGTACTGTTTCCGCGGAGATCTGGAACCATAGAAACCGGGCTCCGACGAATCGATTGTTTGGGCCCTGAATCGTCACCCACGCATACAGCCCCAACAAACCCAGGGAGATGAGAATCTCTGGCCAGTGACGCCGCAGATCTTTCTTCAGAATGTGGAGAATCAGTCGCATGCCCCCCTCCTAGGCCGCTTCCGTTTTTCTGGCAATGGCCAGAAAAATGGCGCGCAGACTCATCGCTCGAAACGCCACGGCTTTCACATGCCCAAAGACCCTTTGGATCTCCGTTCCAGTCCTCTGATCATCAAACTGGCTCTCGACAAAACGCACCACTCCGCCGGCGGCTTTCGCTTGCAGCCAATTCCCTGGGATGGGCGAAGGGAGTACGCTGTCCGTTTCAAAAGTGATTTCGACCTCCCGGAACCGTGCAGCCAGCGAGGTCATCTCTTCTGAAAAACGGAGCTTGCCCTCCTCGAGATACCCTACATGACTTGCGAAACTCTCAATTTCTGCCAGGTCATGCGAGGAAAGAAGCAGAGTTGATTCTCCGGCCAGCTCCAGCAACCCTTCAATCAACTGATCCCGGACCAGTGGATCGAGCCCTCCGAAGGGCTCGTCCAGGACAATGAGCTTGGGATGAAAAGCGAGCGCGCTGGCCAGCGCCAGTTTCATCTTCATGCCGCGCGAGAGCGCTTTGATTTTCCTGTCAAGCGGGAGTTCAAACTGTTTGACCAGGGCCTTCTCCAGTTGACGATCCCAGGTGGGATAGAACTCGCTGAGATACTTGAGAAGCGCACCGACCTTCATCCATTCGGGGATGTCCTGGTTTTCGGAAACGTAGCCGATCTGCCTGTAAGACAATCCGCGAATCTGTTTGCAATCCATTCCCAGAACTGTGGCCTCTCCGCTGGTTGCACCGATCAGATTCATCAAAATTTTGATACCCGTTGTTTTCCCGGCGCCGTTAGGCCCTACCAGGGCATAGACTGCGCCCTCTTGCACCTCAAGATTTACGTGGTCGAGCGCGCGCACACTCCGGTACCGCTTAGTCAAATCATGAGTTTGGATTGCCGCCGTCATCGCGCCCGCCTTCCTTCGTCGCGTCCTGCATCCGCAGCGTCTTTGCCGTTCAAACGCTTCCAATGTTTGAGAATAGCTTCCTGCATGTCCTCCAGCTCAATTCCAAGCCGCTTGCCTTCGACAACCAGCTCTTCGAACTGTTCTTCGAGTAATTTGGTCTTGTCGGCTCGGCTGGCCTGGGGCCTCTTAGCGACCACGGTGCCGGACCCCGGGCGAATTTCCAGCAGACCGGCGGACACCAGATAGGCAATCACCTTGTGCGCTGTGTTTGGATTGATTTTGAGTTCTTTGCTCAATACGCGGACGGATGGGAAAGCATCACCGGGGCGCAACTGGCCGGAGATCATTGCTTTGGTGGCGGCGTAGACCACTTGTTCGTAAATGGTGCCGCCCGGGCGGAACGTCACGCGGAACGGAATCATGTGCGTACTATAACAAATAGTACACCAAAACAATAATCACAATCATCTAACCATCTTGTGTCAGGAACACTGTCAGTGCGTGACGATCGTTCCGTGGGTAACTCGCGGCGACATTGCGACACCGACATACTTGTCTGCTCCTCCGTAGTAGAAGAAAAAACGATTGTCCTTCAGAACTAGTCCTTCGACAAAGACTACGTTTGGGACTTGGCCGACTTTTTCCCAGGATTTCTCCGGCGCGAAGATGGGGGCGTCGGAGCGGAAGAGGAGTTTGCGGGGGTCGTGGCGGTCGAAGACGGCGACGGCAGCGCGATAGACGAGTTGGTCGTCGGCGCCGCTGTAGATGAGGACGATGCCGCGGTCGGTGAGGATGGGCGGAGGGCCGGGCTCGACGACGCGGGAGTCAAACTTTCCAGGGCGGCGAGGAAGAACGGGCGTCGTGGTGGCTTCAGTCCAGTGGAGGAGATCGGTGGAATACGAGAGGCCCATCTGGTCGGTCTTGTCGGCGGCCGTGCCGAGCCAATACATCCAATACTTGCCGTCGATTTTTTCGGGGACGATGGCGCCGGACTTGGTCCAACCTTTGTTCCAGTTTCCTTTGTAGGCGGGAAGGATCACGCCTTTGCGTTCCCAATGGATAAGGTCGCGCGACGTGGCGAGGCAGAGCTGGGCGTCTTTCTTGTTGTAGCCGGTGTAGGTCAAGTACCAGGTGCCGCCGAATTTCTGGAGGCGTGGGTCTTCGACGCCGCCGTCTTTCTCGTAATCCGCTTCGGGGGAGAGGACAGGATCGGGGCGGCGAGTGAAGTGGAGGCCGTCGGGGCTCTCGGCATAGCCGAGGCGGGAAGTGCCCGTGGCATCCTGCGCGCGGTAGAGCATGACGAATTTGCCATTGTGAAAAACGACGGCGGGATTGAAGGCGCCGGCGGATTCCCAGGTTGTACCCTGCGGGGACAGGATGGGTTCGTTGGCGGCGCGAGTCCAGAGGCCGAAGGGGAGATCGGCCGTTGTGGCGGCGAGGGCGAGGGAGACGGCGAGCGGACATATTAGGAAGAGGAGTTTCGATTTCATGGAACGTTTCTCCAGGGAGAAGGTAGATGGTCACACGAAAAGAAAATGCACGGTAGTGTGAAGTCAAGGAGGGGAAAAAGATTACGAACAAGGATTAACGCAGAGGACACGGAGAGCACAGAGAGGAAAGGAAATATGAAAAGAGAAAAAGAGAAAAAGAACGAGTCTGAAGACCCGCCACTACAAGACAGGAAAGTTTCACTTTGATGGTTTGGAGGCTTTGGGCGGATCGAATTGCTGGGTGCGGACGATGCCTTCGCCTTCCTTGACGAAGATGACCTGGTTGGGCTTGACGTCTTTGAGGGTTTCGACGAGGCCGCTGGGCCAGCGGATTTCGAGGAGCTCGACGTTTTCCGCTTTGCCGATGCCAAAGTGCACGCGCAAATCGTTCTGCGAAAAATAGCCGCCGCCGCTACGCACTTCGTCGATTTGCGGATGCAGACTCTTCTCGCCAGGAAGATGCGTGACACATTTGATGCGCGCGCCGATGCCGCTGCGATTGGATTTCGTGCCGATGGTTTTGATTTTGATCCAGTTGTTGGCGGTGCGGGAATCGCAACGCAGCAACTGAGGAAAATCGTTGACGGTGTTGACGACGACGTCGAGGTCGCCGTCATTGTCGAAGTCGCCGAAGGCGCATCCGCGCGCGGCGACCGGCGCGGAAATTCCGGTGCCAGCGTCATAGGAAACATCTTCGAAGCGCCCGTTGCGCAGATTTTTGTAGAGCAGCTTGCGCTGCGGATAACCCGCTTCAGTCTTGAGCTGCTCGACTTCGGGATAAACGTGACCGTTGCAAATGAGGATGTCGGGCCAGCCGTCATTGTCCATGTCAAAAAAACCGCAGCCCCAGCCGAGATATTGCGTGTGCTTGCCGAGACCGCCCTGATAGGTGGTGTCCTCGAAATTCGCGCCGCCGAGATTGTGGTAAAGCGAAGGCGTGTCGCCGGCGAAATTCGTTTTGACCAGGTCGAGATTGCCGTCGAGATCGTAATCGGCGGCAGAGATGCCCATGCCGGCTTGCGGCTTGCCGTCGGCGCTGAGAGCGCAACCAGCTTCGATGGCGATGTCGGTGAAGGCGCCGTTCTTCTTGTTTTGATAAAGGGCGCTGGCGGTGGAATCGTTGGCGACGTAAATGTCCGGCCAGCCGTCGTTGTCAAGATCGGCGGTGAGCACACCGAGGCCGTAAGTGCCATTGGCTTTGAGGATGCCGGATTTTTCGCTGACGTCAGAGAACGTTCCATCGCCGTTGTTGCGATAGAGAATGTTTTTGCCGCCGTTCAGTCCGGGCGGGCCGCAGGCAACCATCACGCCTTTGTAGAGACATGGGCCGGACTCGGGAACGGGAGCAGTTTTTAGATCGAGATCGATGTAGTTGGCGACGAAAAGATCGAGGCGGCCGTCGCGATCGTAGTCGACGAAAGCGCAGCCGGTGTTCCAGCGCTTGCCGTTTCCGGCGACGCCGGCTTTTTCGCTGACGTCAGTGAATGTGCCATTGCCGTTGTTGTGATAGAGAACATCCTTTCCGAAGTAGGTGACGAAGAGATCGTCGAAACCGTCGTTGTCGTAGTCGCCTACGCAAACACCTTGTCCCCAGCCGGAATGAAGAAGTCCTGCTTTGGCGGTGACGTCAGTGAAAGTCCCATCGCGATTGTTTTTGAAGAGATGATTGGTGGGTTCCTGACCGGCGGGAAAATCTTCGAGGCGCCAGCCGTTGACCAGAAAAATGTCGAGCCAGCCGTCGTTGTCGTAGTCGTAGAACGCGACGCCGCAGCCGGTGGTTTCGAGAAGATATTTGTTCTTGTGCTCGCCGCCGAAAATGGTTTTGGCGTTGAGTCTGGATTCACGCGCAACATTGAGGAAGGAAACGCCGAGATCATTGTAGGGAGCGGCGGCGGTTTGTGCAGACGCTGTGCCCTGACGGAGTGCGGGCAACCATTTTTTCGGGAGCGCCAGAGCAAGCACTTTCTCCAACGGGAGCACGATGGCCGAACGGCTGAGGGATTCGAGAAATGCGCGGCGTGTGAAAGACAAAAGTAGCGATACCTTTCCCTGCGAGCGCCGTGCTAGAATCCGGCGCTTTCCTTTATAGTAAGGCCAACGAGGCAATGCAAGCACACGCCGCAGCGGGGGCCGCTAGAATGCACATCACAGCGGGAATAGTCGTCCACTTTCAAAAACAATTTCATGGCATGTGGCCGCGATTGTTTGGTGCATGCATTACGGTGACAATGATTCTCGGAATCGCAGCACCCACAGGCTGGAGCCAGCAGGCACAGCAGAAAGGACGACGCGAGCTGGAGCTTTCGCGCGCGGTGCGCCCGTGGGAATTTCTGCCCATCACCGGAACGCGCGCGGGACTGCTGGGGAATGAATCCGGGCGCATGGAAGCGTGGGTGTACCCGCTGAAGATGTTTCGCGACTTTCACCTGAAATTTCACACCGAAAGGCGATTGCTGGCGGCTGAGGCACTGGCGAGGACCGTTACCGTTCGGCCGGAGTCCGCCACGATCCTGTACGCGGGAGATACGTTCAGCGTTCGCGAAACGTTTTTCGTTCCCGTGCGCGAACAGGGCGCGGTGATCGTTCTCGACGTGGAAACGGAACAGCCGTTGGAAATTGAGGCGGCTTTCCATCGGGACTTTCAGTTGGAATGGCCGGCGGCGCTGGGGGCGACTTACCTAGACTGGGCACACGCGCAGCATGCGTTTTATTTTGGCGAGGAGCAGAGAAAATTTTCGGCGCTAGTGGGTTCGCCAGCGGCAACGGAACCGCACGCCGAATTCCAGACGAATTATTCGGAATCGCAGGAGAGTTCGTTTCGGCTAGGGCCAACGGCGAAAGGCAAAGAGACTAAGTTGATCGTAATTGCGGCATCGCTGGAAGGGCGAGCGGGAGCGGAGAAAACGTACGGGTATTTGACGACCGACTACGCTGCGCTCTTGAAGGAATCGGCGGAATACTATCAGGACTATCTGGGAAAAACCGTGAGCGTGGAACTGCCTGATGCGCAGATCCAGCAAGCTTACGATTGGGCGCGCGTGAGCATGTTGCAAGGAATGGTGAACAATCCTTACCTGGGCACAGGGCTGGTGGCGGGATACCGCACTTCGGGCGAGAGCCAGCGGCCTGGATTTGCGTGGTTTTTCGGGCGCGATTCGTTCTGGACTTCCTTCGCGCTCAACGCATCGGGCGATTTTACCAATGCACACGCTGCGCTGGCATTCATCAGCAAGTATCAGCGGGAGGATGGCAAGATCCCGCATGAAATTTCGCAGGGCGCGCATTTTGTAGACTGGTTCAAAGGGTATCCCTATCCGTACGCTTCGGCGGACGCAACGCCGCTTTACATCATCTCTGTGAATGATTACGTCGTGAAGAGCGGCGACGCCGCGTTTGCAAAAGAAAAATGGGAGAGTCTCCGGAAGGCTTATGAGTTTCTGAAATCCACGTATGACGCACGAGGACTGCCGCAGAATCTTGGTATCGGGCATGGTTGGGTGGAGGGCGGGCCGCTGCTGCCGGTGAAGACGGAGTATTACCAAAGCGGGCTGGGGGCGGAGGCGCTGCGGGCGCTTGCGAACTTGGCGCACGTGACGGGCCACGAGGAAATGAGTAAGTCTTTGGAAAAGGATTTTGAAAAGCAACGCGCGCTGGTAAACGAAAGTTTCTGGATTGCGGACCAAAAGCGGTTTGCGTTTGCGCTGGACAAGAACGATCAAAAAGTAGATGAGCCGAGCGTGCTCGCGACCGTGCCGATGTGGTTTGGCCTGCCCAGCGAAGCAGATGCGGCGCCGATGATCGAACAACTAGCCGGGCTTGACCACCAGACGGACTGGGGCATGAGGATTATTTCCGGGAATTCGCCAAAATTTAGCGGCGGAGGCTACCATTACGGTTCGGTGTGGCCGCTGTTCACGGGATGGGCGTCGGTCGCGGAGTATCGGTATCACCAGGCGTTTCCGGCGTACGCGAACCTGCGCGCCAACGCGCTGCTGGCGCTCGACGGTTCACTGGGACACGTTACGGAAGTGCTTTCCGGAGATTACTACCAGCCGCTCTCGACGAGTTCGCCGCACCAGATTTGGTCGGCGGCGATGGTGGTCAGTCCGCTGCTGCGGGGCATGTTTGGCTTACATGCGGACGCTGCGAACCGCACGCTGACGTTTGCTCCGCATGCACCGGCGGATTGGACCGCGTATTCGGTTCGCGGGGTTGCCGTGGGTGCGGACACTTTGGACCTGAGTTACAAGAAAACTGCGGAAGCAATTACGCTGGAAATAAGCCGCAAGGGATCCGCCGATTGCACGATGGATTTCGAGCCAGCCGTAAGCCTAAGAGCCGAAGTACTGGGGGCGGAATTGAATGGGCGGCCGGTCGCATTCGACGTTGAAAGGCACGGAACCGATCAGCATGTGTTGGTGCACTTCGGTGTGAACGGCGGGCAGAACACTCTACGGATCCGGCTGCGAAATGATTTTGAAGTGAGTTACACGTCAGAGATGCCGGAGCTTGGCAGCACCAGTGACGGTTTGAGAATTCTTTCAGAAACCTGGACCGACCCGCATAACTTGGCGTTTCTCAAACTGGAAGGAAAAGTGGGGCGCACGTATGAACTCTCCGTATGGGGAGGAAACCAGTTGACGGCAGCCGAGGGCGCTGAACTGGTCAAAATGGCGGATGGGTCGGTGAAACTGAGGGTATCCTTTGTTGAGGGCAGTTCGAAGGCGCCTCAAATGAAGCGTGTGACGTTGGACTTCCGATCGAAATACGGGGAACAGAAGCCCAAGAGACCGTAGCCGTCGCAACGGGAGCCGACAAGCATGCGCTGAGAAACGAGGTTAACTTCCGTATCTACAATCGAAGGCGCATTAGGCGGAGTTGGTGACGTCGGACACGCATCCACGGGTTTGCCCGGCGCGACGGTGCTTTAGTCCCGCAAAACCTGCCCTCGGGGGCAAGCTCCACGCTGCAACGTCTTACGATCCGCGAATGAGCCAGATCTGTTTCTTGGCCGCAGCGCAAAATGAGCGCCGCATTGACGCTTGCGCTACCTCGGCGTAGCATCCGCAGCGTTCGCCAATCAGGCTCGGAGGGGCTCCGTGACAGACGGGACGACTCGCCGTGAATTCTTGGGCTCGATGGCCGCTTTCTCTCTTTTTCCGTTCGAACAGGAAAAGCCAGATTTAATTCTGCATAACGGCCACATTGTGACGATGAATCCGGCCGATCCGGTTGCAGAAGCTGTAGCGATATCGCGCGGCAGATTTTTCGCCGTTGGGAAAAATGCAGACGTGATGAATCTCGGGGCGCCTGTCGTTCGAAAGATGGACCTCGGTGGAAAGACAGTTCTGCCGGGCTTCATCGACGCCCACTCTCACCCTGCCGCAGCCGGGCTTTCGCATCTGCGCATGGTGGATTGCGATCTCCGCTCCATCGCCGCGATTCAAGTGGCAATGCGCGAGCGGGCTGCAAAAACGCCAGCCGGCGAGTGGGTCCTCGGTTTCAAGTACGACGACACAAAAACGGAAGACGGCCGTCCGCTCAGCATCGCCGACTTGGACGCGGCTGTTCCCGATCATCCCGTACACATCGAACATCGCGGCGGCCACACCGTCTACGCCAATTCTCTTGCGTTGCGAAAGGCGGGAATCGACGAGAAAACACCGGATCCTCCGGGCGGGAAAATTGATCACGATCCGGCCACAGGAAGACTGAGCGGCCGCGTCGCCGAGAGCGCTCAGGCTTTCTTCGAGAAAGTCCTTCCTCGCGATTTCACGCGCGACGATCATCGCGAGGGCGTGAAGCTGATCTCCAAAATGCTCGCGAGGACTGGAATCACGTCCGCGACGGAAGCGCAAGGCACGCCGACCGATCTTCGCGCTTATCAGGACGCGCGCGATTCCGGCGATCTGCTCTATCGCGCCTACTGCTTCATCAACTACCGGTTCATCGATTCCATGATTGAAGCAGGTATTCGCACGGGGCTGGGCGATGAGTGGGTTCGCGTCGGAGCGATGAAGATGGTTTGCGACGGCTCGATTTCCGAGCGCACCGCGCGGCTCTCGGTTCCGTATGAAGGCCGTCCCAACGATTACGGCATTCTGGTGATGACCGAGGACGAGCTGTACACGCATGGCCGGAAGGCGCATCTCGCCGGCTGGCAGATCGGCACGCACGCCAACGGTGACGTCGGCATTGACACCACGCTTCGCGTCTACGAGCGGCTGCAGCGTGAAAGCCCGCGCCGCGATCCGCGCTTCCGCCTCGAACACTGCACGGTCGTCAATGACGGCTTGATCGCGCGCATCAAAGCGCTGGGCGCCATTCCGACGCCGTTCTCAACCTACGTCTACTACCACGGCGAAAAAATGCGCTACTACGGCGCCGAACGCCTGAACCACATGTTCGCGTTGCGCAGTTTTCTTGATGCGGACATCCGCGCGACGCAAGCTTCCGACTATCCGCCCGGAGAATTCATCCCCATGATGGCGTTGCAATCGGAAGTGACGCGTACGGACACCAAGGGCAACATCTGGGGCCCGAAGCAGAAAATTACGGTGGAAGAAGCGATCCGCGTTGGAACGATCAACGGAGCCTATGCTTCGTATGAAGAAAATCTGAAAGGTTCCATCGAAACCGGCAAGCTCGCCGACCTCGTCGTCCTCGGCCGCGATCCCTTCAAGGAGAGTCCTTCGACGCTCGTCACCATTCCCGTCGAGCGAACCATGGCCGGGGGCCACTGGACGTTCGAGTCGTAGTATTTTCTTCTCGCCGCGGCCAAATTGTGGTAGGAGTGTAGAGGTTCCCTGCCCGCAACTCAGCCCAGAAATCAACTGAGGAGATCCGCAAATGAAAATCAAAAGACCGTTGGGAGGATTGGTGTCGTTGTGCCTGGTTGCGGCGCTGGCCGTAATCTTAGCTCCGACGAATTCACAAGCCGCAACCGCACCCCAGGCCGGCGGTAAGGAAATGGGAATGCACGGCGGCTTACAGGCCGCGGTGGAGAGCTTGAATCTTACCGACGACCAGAAAGCAAAGGTGAAGGATATCTTTGCGGACGCGAAGACGAAGAAGCAGGCGGTGTCCAGTGATGCTTCGCTCAGCGAAGAACAGAAAAAAGCGAAGATGAAGGAGCTCCACACCAGCATAATGGCCAAGCTGAACGAAGTTCTGACGCCTGACCAACAGACCGAGTTGAAGACCAAGATGGAAGCTGCGAAGGCAAAATCACCGTCGCATCAGTGATGTAGGAAAACCTCAGATCAACTAACGAAAAAAGGAGAAGCGCCCGGTTCGCAAGAGCTGGGCGCTTTCGCTTAGGGCGAGCGCTGTTCGAACATCTAAGTGAAGTTGCCGTGGCTGCGTTGCCTCGGGATTCGGCAAAGCGTATATTGACGTGCGGCTGGGCGATGCGGGCCAAAACTTCCGAAGAATCCTGGGAGGTACTGTGGCGAAACTGTGTGGATGCGTGCTGTGCTTCTTACTGCTGGCAGCGATGCCGCTGCCCGCGCAGGCTCCGGGAGTCTCGGAGATGTATGCGCAGATCCGCGCGGAAGAGACGAACAACTCCAAGATCATGTGGATCATTCACGAGGTCGCGGACGTGTATGGCCCGCGTGACGGGCACGCCGAACTTGAAGGCGGCAGACGATTGGGCGGTCAAAACGATGACGTCGTGGGGACTGACGAACGCGCATCTGGAGCCGTGGACCTTCCAGCCGCCGAGCGCGGCCAAGCCGGTGCCCGGTTGGGAAAACATGGAGCTTTTGGCGGAAGCCGTTACGCCGTTCCACGGACAACTGATGGTGAAGCCGCTGGCGTGGACGCCGAGCACGAAGGGAATCGTGACGGCGCAAGTGGTGATGGTGGAGCCGCCAGGATTGGCGCCGCCGACGGGCGGTGGATTTAACTTTTTCGGAAGCGCGCCGCCACCGCCGGAACCGAAATGGGCGGCACCGCCCATGCCGGAAAAAACGAAGCCAGCCGACCCCAAGCAGCCGACGCAGGCAGAGCTGGATGCTTATCTGAATTCGATGAAGGAAAAGGTTCACGGCGCGATCGTCTTCGTTGGAAAGCACGTGGAAGTGGCTGAAGAGATGAACCCGGCGCCGATGCGGCGTCCCGAAGACGAATGGAAGTCGCGCTTCGATGCAAAAAACCCGCGCCCGTTCCGCTTTCCGGAGCAGCCAAAGCTGCCGGAAGGACAATTGACGCGCGCGGAAGTTTCGCGGCAAGTGGACCAGTTTCTTGTGGACAACGGGGCGGTCGCGCGGATCAACGATGCAGGGCGGGCGCACGGGGTCATCATCGCGCAACAAAACGGCACGTACGTCTGGACGAGGGCCGTGCCTACACTGGTGATGCGCAACGAAGACTATGGACGAATTTCGCGGTTTCTTGGCGATGGGACGCCGGTGACGTTGCGCATCAACGGAGCAAAGAGTATCCCGAGGGACGACTGCTTATAACGCGATAGGAGAAATTCCCGGTACGGACAAGAAGGACGAGATTGTCATGCTGGGAGGCCATTACGACTCGTGGCATGACGCGACGGGAGCCACGGACAATGGCATCGGTTCCTCGATGATGCTGGAGGCGGTGCGGATTTTGTCGGCGCTGCACGTGAAACCGCGGCGAACGATTCGAATTGCGCTGTGGAGCGGCGAAGAACAGGGATTGCTCGGATCGCTGGCGTACGTGCAGCAGCATTTTGGAAGCTTTGAAAACCAGAAGCCGGAGTACGCGAAATTGGATGCGTATTTCAACATCGATTCCGGCACCGGGAAGCCGCGCGGGGCAGGAGTGTTTGGGCCGCCGGCCGCAGCGGACCTGGTTCGCGAGGCCATGATGCCGTTTGCGGATTGGGGATTCGTGGGAGCCGCGGCGAGCGACAGCCGCAGGACGGGCGGAACGGACAGCGCTTCTTTTAACAACGCCGGATTGACAGGAATTGGATTAGCCCAGGATGCATTTGATTATGGTTCGTTTACGCATCACACCAATCTGGATATCTATGAGCGGATTTATGAAGAGGACGTAAGAGAAGGAGCCGTGGAAATTGCCTCGGCTGTGTATGCGCTGGCTATGGCCGACCAGATGGTGCCGCGCTTCAAGCCTGAGGAGATGCCCAAGCCTGTGCCTGAACCCGGACCGGGATCACAGGCCGCGCCGGTGCGCCACGTTCCCGCGAACTGAAGCGAAATAGGCCCGGAAATCCGACTTGCCCGCCAGGCACTTTGCTAGTGTTCGCCACAGACTGGTTTCCTGTTCCTACTTGGACCCGGGCTCAATGGGATAGGTCTGATTAACGTACTGATCGTAAACTAGATCCCACTTTCCCACTGTCCGGTAACGCGCCTGATCCCAATCTGGCCGTCGTGTAAGCACCGGCGCAAGCTGAAATCCCCCACGGAATGTGTGAGCTAGGCGTTCACCTTTTGTTCATCAGCATTCCAGACCGCGTGCATTGGCAGGAAAAGCGAAGTGTGCGAAAAAGCGCTCACCATGCACGTGCATTCGACGCAGGAGGACCAGAAGTCTAAGCCGGCGTCACTGGCCGCGCAGAATCGAAAGGAAAGGAGAATGGCGATGAATCATTTCAAACTCTTGTTACCGAAGACTCTGTGGCTCGGGACCATCGGGGTGGCGACGATGCTGCTAGGCTGGGCGCCGTCCTGCAAAGCACAGGAGGTGAGTCCCGCGCATTTCACGGAAACGGCCGTCGAAGACGTTTACCCGGCGCAGAAGCCGCTGGCAAAGAAGCGGGCGAAGGTACACGTCGCAACTAATGCCATTCAGGCCGGACCTTCAAAGCGGGTAGTCGATCGAAAGAAGAATACGCGTCGAGTCGCTCGCAGGCGGAACATAGCCTACACCCCGAGTAACTGAAAGAGTGCCTGTCTCAGGATGCTCGTCAGAACCGTTGCCGAATATCACTACGGGATGCCGCCGCTGATCGCGGGCGAGAACTATTTCGGACTCGTTTTCCGGGCTTCAGAGTTCGCCACGATTGACAGCGAAATTGGAATTGCGCCTTCACTCAACCGAGATTCCAGTCGAAAACCCCCATCGATGGGAATGTAGGAGAACGGCTTTTTATCGTACGGATCAAGATGTTGATTCAATGCCCTAGGGCCGTCCAGCCGCACCGCAATTGCGGTCTGCAGCAAGGTCCGACGAGTTTGGTTGTACGCCTCCGCCCAGCGAAAACGCGGCAGCGACGGAGTAAATAACCGGATAACCGGGTTCGACCTTGCGAACTCTTCGATCTCGCCTTTGTATGTTTTTTCGAACTGCTCCGGTGGGAGGGCAAACCGGGGAGCCCAGGATCTGTAAAAAGACTGCTGTTGGTCGACACAGTTTACAAACCCTTTGACAGAGCCACCACAACCATCGACGATTTCGCTCGCTAGCCCTCTGTTCGACTGCAACACTGGAACCTTGTTTAGGAGTTGCTCGATCAGTTCGTCGCGAGTTTTTGCGGCTTGAACGATAGCTAGGAAGTCGTTTCGGCGCACCTTCTCTGATTCGAAGGCCGTACCAAGGCTGAAACCACTCGGCAATGCGCCGAGGCCCCCTGCCAGCTCATTCAGTTGTGCCGGAGAAAGTCGAAGCAGGTTCTGGGCAAGAACTCCCGTGACTGTCGTCTCCAGTTTGTAAGCAAAGAGAACGGAAGCAAGGCTGCCATCAACCGACAAGTGCCGTGCCGCGGCCATCGCAGCGAGTGCATCACCCGTTGCTCCCGGCATGTCCCCATCGCGAAAACGCAGCCGTGCGCGGAGTCCGGAAACAGCTATCAACTCCTTGATCGCACCGCGATGTGCGGTATTAGCGAGCGGGCCATCCTCAACGCTCACTTCCCAGTCGCATCGCTTAGTAGCTGCTCCGTGACGGAATTCGACAAGGGCATCCTCTGCAGCCGCCACCAATTTCTCGTCCTCTCCATCCAAAGGCAACTCCAGCGCTTTTTCAAGCTTCGCCGCCGCATCAGGAGACAATGCATACGACTGCCTTAACGCGGCGTCCGCTCGAAGATATTTCACAGCCGCATTTTCCATGTCTTGGTTATTAACAGCGGGACGGACCTGTGCTCCAAGCCGCGTCGGGAAACACATGGCCACAAGCGCAGCAAGTGCGGTTGCAGTTCTCATGGGCAGCAGTTTCTAGTTCAAACGCTCCAAGTCCGCCTCATGGCATCTCCCTGACGCTACGGGATGCCGCCGCTGATTGCGGGCACAATCGAAATTTCCGCGCCGTCCCGAACAGCCGTTGCCAGCCCGCCGGTGTAACGAATATCTTCGTTGGCGACGAAAATATTTACGTGCCGCCGAGTTTCGCCGGATTCGGTCAGAACCCGGTCGCGGACTCCCGGGTACGCCGCGAACAGCACCTGCAAAGCTGCACGCAAATCCGCGCCTTCTTTCACTTCAACCTGCACGCTGCTGCGGTTCTCTGTGAATTCGCGCAGCGGTCCGGGAATGTTGAATACGACCTGCATCACCGCCGGTTCCCGCGCTTGACGCTTTTCGTGCGCGCAGTTTTCCGTTTTGCCGCGGGTTTCGCCTTGAGGCGCGGCCTCGCTGCCGGTACGCCATCCATCAGGATGACCGCAGCCTTGACGCACACGATCTGCGGCAGTCCTTCCAGGATTTTCTTCCAGCCCTTTCCTTCGTCTTTCGAGGCGTACAGCTTTCCGCTACGGGTTCCAAAATAAATTCCTGCTGGATCCAGCGAATCCGTCGCGAAGGCATCCCGCAAAACGGTTTCGTACGCCCCCTGCTGCGGCAACCCGCGTTCCAAAGACTCCCAAGAACCACCGGCATTCCGCGTGCGATAAACACGCAAACGCCCTTCCGGCGTGCAGCGAAACTCGTCCGATTCCACCGGCACGATGTACACGCAGTCCGCGTCGTGGGGATGCATCAGCATTGCGAAACCGAAGTCCGAAGGCACTCCGCGCGCGATGTCCTGCCATGAATCGCCGCGGTTGTCCGAGCGATACAGTCCCCAGTGGTTTTGCAGGAACAATCGCTCCGGCCGGGATTCGTGCAGCACAATTTTGTGCACGCATTGTCCGAACTCCGGATATTTCTCTGGCATGAAAACCACGCGTATCCCATTGTTCCGCGCCTGCCAGGTGTTCCCGCCATCTTCGGTACGGTAGACTCCGCCCGCAGACACTCCCACGTACATCCGCGCTTTATTTTCCGGATCAGGAACGATGGTGTGCAGAAACAGCCCGCCGTTGCTTGGCATCCAGCGCGGCCGGTGCGGATGATCGTACAGCGCTCGCACCAGCGACCACGATTCGCCCGCATCGCGCGATTCGAACAGCGCCGCCGGCTCCACGCCGCAATAAAGCGTGTCCGGTTCATCGGCGCGGCCCAGGCAAAACTGCCAAATATTTTTCAGAGCGGCGCCGGACTCGATGGGAAACCGGATGCTCGCTTCCAGTGGATTGGTCCAAATTCTGCCGAAGTCATCGCTGGACCGCAAAAACGTTCCCCACATCAAGCTGTTCGTCGAAACCCACAGGCGGTGCCGGCCGTTTCGCCCGTCATAGCCCATCGCGTACACGCCCTGGCCGTGAAAATACGGCCCCGCGACGTCCCACCGCGCGCGGTCCCGCGACGACCGCAGCAGAAACGCTCCCTTGTTCGTGCCCACCAGCAGCAGCGCGTCGCCGTTTTTCACCCTGAGGTGTTCCATCCCCCGCAGAACTAACGTTCGCGGGCCTCGCGTTTCTTCCGAAGGATGCCGGCTCTGCAACACCGCGCCTTGCAGCGCCTCGAGCGCCGCGCGCACTTCGCTGGCCCGTTGGTAACGCTCCGCTGGCTCCTTCATCAAACAGCGCTGGATGACTGCGGCTAGCCCGTACGGAACGGTTGGCGGCAGCGGAGGAGGCGGTTCGCGCAGGATTGCCGAAGTCACCTCGAAGCCCGTGTTTCCGCGAAACGGCAGCCTTCCCGCCGCCGCTTCATAGAGCAGCACGCCCAGCGCCCACAAATCGCTCAGGTGATCCGCCTTGTGCCCGCGCAAAACTTCCGGGGACATATACGGCAGCGTTCCCACCAGCTTGCTTTCCAGCGTGTCGTAGGAAAGAGTGAGCTCGCTGATTTCCTCGCGTTCCATGCGCGTGGCCAGCCCGAAATCCAGCACTTTCACGCGCCCGTCGCCCGTCACCATCACGTTCGATCCCTTCAAGTCGCGATGCACGATTCCGCGGTCATGTGCATGCGCCAGCGCGTCGGCGATTTGCGCGCCGTAGCGCGTCACTGTTTCCATCGAAAGGCCGGTTGCGCTGAACAAGTCGCTGAGCGATCGCCCCTCGATCAGTTCCATCACCACGTAGAAGTCTTCGCCGGTCTGTCCCACCTGGTGAATCGTGCAAATATTCGGATGGCTCAGGGACGAGGCGGTCTGCGCTTCGCGAAGCAAATGGCCGCTTCCGACCTTGTCGATGGCTCCGTGGGCCAGCAGCTTCAGCGCCACGTCGCGGTTCAACACTTCATCCCGCGCGCGATAGACGACGCCCATGCCGCCTTCGCCAAGCTGGGCGACGATTCGGTAATGATCCAGCGTTTGTCCGATCATGGTGGCAGTCAGCGGGCCATGCTAACACGTCCTCAGCGGCAAACAGGATGCCGGCAGTCAATAGTCCCGCCGCCCCGCCGCCCACACGCCGCCCACATCGCCTTGACCCAAGGGGAAGCCGCCGATAAGCTTGTTGTTTCTCCGCCCCGGTGGGGACGCACATGGAACAGATTCACATCACATTGCCGGATGGCAGCGTCAAAGACGTGCCCAAAGGCACGACACCCGCCGACGTAGCGCGAAGCATCTCTCCGCGGCTGGCGGATGCAGCGCTAGTAGCGCGCGTGGCTGCGCCAGCGTCCGGTAAGGAGGCACAGGAAAAAAACGGCGAAGGCGAGTTAGTCGATCTACGGCGCCCGCTTGACCATGACGTCAAGCTGCAGATTCTCACCGAGAAAGATCCCGACTCGTTATTTGTTTTTCGCCATTCCGCCGCGCATCTGCTCGCGGCGGCAGTGATGGAGTTGTACCCGAACGTGAAGCTCGGCATCGGCCCGCCGATCGATACTGGCTTTTTCTACGAATTTCTGCGCGAGGAACCGTTCACTCCGGCGGACCTCGCCAAAATCGAAAAAAAGATGCACGAGCTTGCCGCGCAGGACTTGCCGAACGAACGCAAGCTCATCCCAAAGCCCGAGGCTCTGGACCTTTACAAAAGGAGTAACCAGATTTTCAAATGCGAGCTGGTGGAAGAAAAAGCGACCGAACCGCTGGTTTCCTTCTACACCACCGGAAAATTTATGGACTTCTGTCGCGGCCCGCACATTCCTTCCACTAAGCGAATCCAGGCGTTCAAGTTGATGAACGTCGCCGGCGCCTATTGGAAGGGCCAGGAAGGCAATCCGCAGCTTCAGCGCATTTACGCGGTGGCGTTCTTCACCCAAAAAGAGCTGGACGAGCATCTGCACCGCGTCGAGGAAGCCAAGCGCCGCGACCACCGCAAGCTCGGCGTCGAGCTCGACCTCTTCAGCATTCAGGAAGAAGCCGGTCCCGGCCTGATTTTCTGGCATCCCAAGGGCGGCTTGATTCGAAAGATTGTCGAAGACTGGCTGCGCGAAGAATTGCTGAAGCGCGGCTACGACCTTGTTTACACGCCGCACATCATGCGTCTGGACCTCTGGAAAACCAGCGGCCACACCAATTTTTACCGCGACAATATGTTCGGCGCAGTCGAAGTCGAGAAGTCCGATTACCAGCTCAAGCCCATGAATTGCCCCGGCCACATTTTGATTTACAAGTCAAAGCTCCGCAGCTACCGCGACCTTCCCGTCCGTCTCGCGGAGCTCGGCACCGTCTATCGCTACGAGCGCAGCGGCGTGCTCCACGGCCTGCTGCGCGTCCGCGGCTTCACCCAGGACGATGCCCACATTTTCTGCATGCCTTCGCAAATCGAATCCGAAGTCGCAGCCTGCGTCGATTTCGCCTTCGCGGTGATGAAAAATTTCGGCTTCGACAAATTCGAAGTCGAGCTCTCTGACTGGGATCCCGCGCATCCCGAAAATTACGCCGGCAAGCCCGAAGACTGGCATCGCGCCACCGCCGCTCTCGCCGACACCATGAAGCGCATGAACATCCCGTTCAAAAAGATGGAGGGCGAAGCCGCCTTCTATGGCCCGAAAATCGACATCAAGCTCATCGACGCCATTGGCCGTTCCTGGCAGCTCACCACCGTGCAGTTCGATTTCAATTTGCCCGCGCGCTTCAGCCTGCAATACGTCGGCGAAGATGGGTCTAAGCATCAGCCGCTCATGGTCCATCGCGCGCTGCTCGGCTCCGTCGAGCGCTTCTTCGGCATCTTGATCGAGCACTACGGGGGCGCCTTCCCGTTGTGGCTCGCGCCTGTGCAGGTGGAAGTTTGCCCAGTCAGCGAAAAAGTGGCCGATTACGCCAAACACGTCACCGAAGCGCTAAAGCGCCACAATCTTCGCGTTCATCTCGACGACCGCAACGAAAAGCTGCCGGCAAAAATCCGCGACGCCCAGCTCCAGAAAATTCCCTACATGCTCGTGGTTGGCCCCAAGGAAGCCGAAGCCGGCAGCGTCTCCGTCCGCCATCGCAGCAAAGGTGACCTCGGCCCCAAGCCTCTCGCCGAACTCGTTGAAGCCCTCCAGCGCGAAGTCGATTCCCGCGCGACGAGCTGAGCCGTCGTCACGAAATATCTTTCATCACACCGTGCAAGTCCCGCAAACCATCCTGAGCGAAAACGTTTTCGCTCAAGGTGTGCGTCTTCTGGTCGATCGCGACGCCCATCTAGCTGAAGTCGTAGAAAAGTATGGCCTACCCCCGCTGTGGGTCCGCAAGCCGGGTTTTCCCACTCTGGTCTACATCATCCTTGAGCAGCAGGTTTCCTTGGCCTCCGCGAAAGCTGCGTTCGATCGACTCAAGGACGCCGTCCGCCCGCTCACCCCCAACCGTTTCCTGAAGCTCACCGACACCGAGCTGCTGCGCATCGGCTTCAGCCGCCAGAAAACTCTCTACACCCGCCTTCTGGCCGAATCGCTCTCTCGCCGCCACTTCGATCTTCGCTATCTCCACGATCTTCACGATGATGCCGCCCGCAAAATGCTCGTAGCCTTCAAAGGCATCGGTAAGTGGACCGCCGACATCTATCTATTGAGCGCGCTTCGCCGCCCGGACATCTGGCCGACCGGCGATCTGGCTTTGGCCACGGCAGTTCAAGAGGTAAAACACCTTCGCCAGCGTCCTTCGCCCGAACGCCTCGAGAAAATGTCCGCGCCTTGGCGCCCCTGGCGCGCCGTCGCCGCTCGCTTGTTCTGGCATCATTATTTGAGCAAGCGCGGCCAGCGCACATCGGAGATTTCGCTCTAGCCGGGAATCGCGCACGCTTGATTGGAGAATAGGAATGTCGCCAATTTTCTCTCGCCGGAGTTTCCTTGCGCTCACTGGTAGCGCGCTAGCCGTGCCAGCCGTGGCCCTGGCCTCAAACTTGGATGACGCGGACGACGATGACGTGCCCGTTTTGCTCGATCACATCATTCTCGGCTGCAATGATCTCGATAGCGGCATCGAAGCGGTGGAAGAGGCCACTGGTGTCCGCCCGGCCATTGGCGGAGTTCATCCCGGCCGCGGCACGCGCAATGCGCTCCTCTCGCTTGGCGAACGCCGCTATCTGGAAATCATTGCTCCCGATCCTGCGCAGCAAAAGATCGTTCACTTCCCGCAAATCCTCCAGATGACCGACCCGCGCCTCATCGGCTGGGCCGTCCATCCTCCGGACATCACTGCCGTCGCCAAGCAGCTCCGCGAAAACCAGGTCGCCTTCACCGGCCCAGACGACGGCTCCAGAAAACGTCCCGATGGCAGCGTCCTCACCTGGAAAACCATCAATCTCGCCGACGACCGCAACGGTCTTATTCCTTTCTTTATCGAATGGAGCGCCGACTCGGTCCATCCCTCCAAAGACGCTCCCGCGCGCTGCACGCTGGAGTATTTTGAAATCCTCAGCGCTGATCCGGACGAACTTTCCTCCATTCTCAAACGCATCGGCCTAGACCTGCCCGTCCAACGCAGCGACAAAGCCCGCCTTCACGCGCTCATCAGCGGGCCCAAGGGCGACGCCAAGCTCAGCACTTGAGCCTTTTGTCCCGCACGAACTTATCGCAGAATTGAGAGACGGCCGCATCCCGCAAGATTTTTACTTTTGGCTCCGTAGCCTTTGTGGTAGCCTCCCGCGTATGGCGGACTCCGATTTCGGCAATCCTGCTCCGCAATTTGGCACGGCGGAATACGCGCCAAAATCCGGCACGGACGTGTGCAAGTCTTGCAACCAGGGCATATCTGGCCAGTATTTTCGCGTCAATGGCGCACTGGCTTGCCAGCGCTGCGTTGATCAGCTCAAGAACCAAATTCCCTGGGACACTCACGCTGTCTTTGTTCGCGGCCTCGCCTTTGGATTGGGCGGGGCAATCCTCGGCCTGATTCTTTATTCCGGTTTTAGCATCATCACCGGCATTGAAATCGGGTACGTTTCGCTTGCCGTCGGCTGGATCATTGCTAAAGCCATCAAGATGGGTTCGCGCGGTATCGGTGGCCGGCGCTACCAGGTGGCTGCCGCAACTCTCACTTATGCGGCTGTCTCCATAGCCGCCATTCCAGTATTTCTTTCTCATGCAATTAGCGAACAAGTACGCAAACCGGCGCAAACTCAGACTGCCCCTTCCGCCGCTCCTGATCCGGCGACTCCCGGCCAGGACTCGTCACCATCCGCCGCCGACTCTTCCTCCAAGCCTGCCCCGGCAGCCAAGCCCGGAACAAATCTTTTCAAAGCCCTCGGCCTCCTCGCTCTTCTCGGTCTCGCTTCTCCTTTTCTCGAACTGCAAAATCCCGTTAACGGCGCCCTTGGCCTCGTCATTCTTTTCGTGGGAATGAACATTGCATGGCGCCTCGCGGCTGGACCCAAGATTGATATCCTCGGGCCGTTCACGGCCAGCACTGCCACGCCACCTGCAACCTAACCCGTTTTGTCTGGCCCATCGTGTCCACCGTCCACGCCGAACCAATCCGCAATTGTCACAACTGCGGGGCCTCCCTGCCGCTCGGGGCGCTGGCCTGCGATCAATGTCACTCGCTTGTCCACAGCGAGGAACTGGTGCGCATCTCGGCACGCGCGAAATCTCTTGAGGCGCAAGACCAGCTTCTCCCCGCGCGCGAAGAATGGCTCAAGGCCCTTCCGCTTCTCCCTGCAAACTCCACGCAGGCCGAATGGATTCGTGGCCAGGTTTACAAGCTGGAACTCGCCGCCAAGGTTGCTCCTCCTCCCGAAGAGAAACATGCCTGGACCCGTAAACTCGGTCCTCTCGCTCCCATCGCCATTCTCCTCGCGAAAAGCAAGACTCTTCTTCTCGCCATTTTCAAACTGAAGTTCCTCTTCAGCCTGTTCGCGTTCATGGGCGTCTACTGGACTCTTTTCGGCCCAGCCTTCGGAGTCGGTTTCGTTGTGCTCATCCTCGTTCACGAAATGGGCCACTATATTGATATCCGCAGACGCGGCTTGCCCGCTGATATGCCCGTATTTCTCCCCGGGTTAGGTGCTTATGTCCGCTGGCGGGCTATCGGGGTAACCCGTCAGACGCGCGCGGCCGTCAGCCTTGCGGGTCCGCTCGCCGGATTTCTTGGCGCCGCCGTTTGCGCCGCGCTTTGGTATCGCACGGCAAACGGTCTTTGGGCCGCCCTAGCACGCTCAACCGCGGGTCTGAATATCCTGAACCTCATCCCCGTTTGGGTCCTCGATGGCGGCCAGGCAGCAACGGCACTCAGTAAAGCCGAGCGGTTTGCCTTGCTGGCGGTTTGCCTTCTCCTCTGGCTTTTTGTCGGCGAAGGTATGTTTTTCCTCGTCGCCGCGGGTGTCACCTATCGTCTCTTTACGAAGGACTTGCCGCCGCAACCTAGTCCGGCAATTGCCGCCTATTTCGTCACAGTTCTGGCGGCTCTTGGAGCTCTTCTCCACCTGATGCCCGGGACCGGCCTGGTGCCGCGTTAGTCTTTTGCAGTCTTTTGCCTCTTGCCGCGCAGCCGCTGGCGCGTGCTATACTTTGAAGCCCGTCCCCAGGCGTTTTTGCGCTGTGTGGGTCGGGTTAGGAATTCGGGCCGCCCCTGGATGATCCGGGGGAGTTGGTACCTGCAGGCCGCATCGCGGCCGCAAACAACGAAGTGCTTGAGGGGGACTTATCGCAGAACGCAGCTTCCGGCAAAGCGACCGCATTCGCGTCAACGAACGAATCAGGGCTCGCGAAATCCGGGTGATTGATGAAGAGGGTGGTCAGCTGGGCGTCATGCAGCCGTTTGAGGCCATGAAGCTGGCCAGGGAAAGAGGGCTCGACCTGGTGGAAATCTCGCCCACGGCTGATCCGCCCGTTTGCAAGATCACCGACTACGGCAAATATCTTTACCAGGCCAACAAAAAAGCTCATGAGCAGCGCAAAAGCAGCCGCGGCTCGCAGTTGAAGGAAGTCAAGTTTCGGCCCGCCACCGCGGAACACGATTATCAGGTTCGCAAGAACCAGATCCTGCGGTTCCTCGGCGAAGGCCACAAAGTGCGCGCAATGATTTTCCATCGCGGGCGCGAAATGGCCCATCAGGAAGTCGGGCGCGCCAAGATGAACCGCTTGCTCATGGAAATTGGCGACCAGGGCCAGATCGAAACCATGCCGCGCATGGAAGGCAACGTCCTGGTGGCGTTGCTGGCGCCAAAAAAAGGCGTAAGCGTTGCGAAGCCCGCGGGCCACCAATCGTCCAGCGCCCAGCAGTCGCAATAAGCAGCGACATCGACAGCGCGAAAGGTTTTGTAGGGGCGGGCTTGCCCCGCCCGCCGAAGCAGGCGCCCAATAATTTATTGAGAGGATTTCTAGCAATGCCAAGGAACGCATCGAAGCCAAAATTGAAGTTGAAAACCCACCGCGGCGCCAGGAAGCGCTTCAAGATCACCGCGAATGGCAAAATTAAACGCATGCACTCTGGTAAGCGCCACTTGATGGGTACGAAAGCGCCAGGCCGCATGCGCAAGCTGAAGAAGCTGACGCTGGTGAACAAGGCGGACGTCGCCAGCGTCAAGCAGATGCTTCCCTACGGCTAGGGCCGTAACGATTTTCATGTGCGTGCCGTGGAATGGCACGCCATCCATTTTTCTGCGTAGGGGCGCGATAGTTCGTGCCCTTCCGTTTGAAACGCAGGACGCAAGTCCCGCAAATCGTGCCAGGCAGCGCTTCACGGGTGCCTGCCGGCCGATTCGCCCCGACGGAGTCGGGTCCATGTAGAGGCGGGTTTATGCCGCCATCTTTCGGCCTCAGCCGAAGGCGTTCGCCGCAAGGCAACGCTACAAACGCATCACACCGGAAACAAACCCGTTGCGGTAGGCGTGTTATTCGCGTTCCCGCAACCCGTTTTGTTTCCTATAAAAAAAGGAGAAACCCATGGCACGCGTAAAACGCGGCACCAAGCGCCGGGCACGGCGCAAGAAGTACCTCCGGAGGACAAAAGGCTTTTTCCTCACCAAGAGCAAGCTCTTCCAATCCGCGCAGGAAGCCGCCAATCGCGCCGATCGCTACGCCAAACGCGACCGCCGCGTGAAGAAGCGCGAGTATCGCAAGCTCTGGATTCAGCGCGTGGGTGCCGCCGCCCGGAACAATGGCCTCACCTACGGCCAGTTGATTCACGGACTAAAAGTTGCCGGCGTTGCGCTGGACCGCAAAGTCCTCGCGGATATCGCAGTGAAGGACGCTGCGGCTTTCGCGCAACTCGTAGCCAAAGCCAAAGCCGCCGCTCCGCCGCCAGCCAAGGCAAAGCACGCGTAACCGCTCAACGCTCGCTGTTTGTAGGGGCACGATATATCGTGCCCCTCGGTGTAATCTACTTCGCGAATCATGCCAACTTCTGACATCGGTCTCGACAAAACTCTCGCCGACCTCGGCGTCACGCAGCCTGAGCAGGTCGCGTTGCGCTTCGCTAAGATTCGAGTACATTTTCAGGAACATTTTCAAACTGTTCACGACGAATCTGAATGGAAAAGTTTCCGCGACCGTTGGCTCGGCCGCAAATCCGGCGTACTCACGCAAATCACTGACAATTGGCTGAAGCCCGCAACTCCGCAATTGAAGCGCGCTGTTGGAGCTTCTCTCAACGAACTTCGCGCCCACGTGGAATCACAAATCGAAGCCCGCCGCGCGGCCATCGAATCTGGGGCGGAAGAATCCGCCCTCGCTCGCGAGCGCGTTGACCTCTCCCTCCCCGGCTTCATTCGCCCTACCGGCTCCCACCACCTGATCCGCCAGGTCTTCCAGGAAATCGAAGATATCTTCTTCTCGATCGGCTTCTCCGTTGTCGAAGGCCCTGAAATCGAAACGCCTTATTACAATTTCGAGGCGCTCAACATCCCGGAGTTTCATCCTGTCCGCGATGACATGGACACTTTCTATCTGGAATTGCCCACAGGCGCGAAGACGCCGCTCCTTCTTCGCACCCACACTTCGCCCATGCAGATTCGCACCATGGAGAAGCAGAAGCCGCCCGTGCGTGTGATCGTTCCCGGCAAGGTCTATCGTCGCGATAATCCGGACGCCACGCATTCTTTCGCCTTCCACCAGATTGAAGGCCTGGCGGTCGACTCGGACATCACCTTTTGTGATTTCACCGGCACCATCGAGTATTTCGTAAAAGAATTCTTCGGCCCTAGCGTCAAGACGCGTTTCCGTCCCAGCTATTTCCCCTTCACGGAGCCGAGCGTCGAATTTGACGTCTCCTGTCCCTTCTGCGGCGGAACGGGCACGGCCGCCGGTGGCGGAACGTGTTCGAAGTGCAAGGGCGCAGCCTGGATCGAACTCTTCGGCGCCGGCATGGTCGATCCTGCCGTCTACGGTTTCGTGAACTATGACGCCAAAAGAGTCAGCGGATTCGCCTTCGGTATCGGCATCGACCGCCTGGCAATGCTCAAATACGGCATCGACGATATCCAGGTCTTTTTCCAGAACGATGTCCGCTTCTTGCGGCAGTTCCCATGAACCAACTTTCGTTAAACGGAGGCTTTCGACTGTTGACTGTCGACTGTCAACTTCCGGCATGACTTTCGCCGACGCCAAACAGCGCTTCTCCAATCGCGTAGCGGACTACGCCCGCTACCGCCCCGGCTATCCCCCAGCCGTGCTAGATCTTCTACGCACGGAATGCGGCTTGCGCCCTGGCCACGTCATCGCGGACATCGGCTCCGGGACGGGGCTGCTTAGTGAGCTATTCCTGAGGAATGGCAATCGCGTTTACGGTGTCGAGCCAAATGCCGAAATGCGCCGGGCCGGCGAGGAATATCTCTCCTCCTACGACGGCTTCTCCAGCATGGAGGGCTCGGCCGAATCCACCACGCTCGTCGATTCCAGCATCGACTTTGTCACCGCCGGCCAGGCCTTCCACTGGTTCGAACCAAACGGCGCGCGAAGCGAATTTCTCCGCATCCTGAAGCCTGCCGGCTGGGTCGTCATCGCCTGGAATGACCGGCGCATGGAAGAGAAGCGCCTCACTCGGGAATACGAGGAGTTGCTCGAACGCTTCGGCATCGACTACAAGCGCGTGAAAGATGCTTACCCGGAGGTGCATCATATCCGCAGTTTTTTCGGCGGCGACCATTTCCAGTCTCGCGACTTGCCGAACGAACAGGTTTTGGATTGGGATGGTCTGCGCGGGCGCTTGCGGAGCAGTTCCTTTGCGCCCACCGAAGGCCACGCGAATTACGCTCCCATGATGGTGGAGCTGGACCACATTTTTCGCGCTCATCAACGCGATGGCTATGTGCGCATGGAATATTTCACGCGGCTTTATTTTGGACAACTGCGGACGGGGACTGCGGCATGAAGGTTGTTTACAACTGGCTGAAAGACTTCGTCGACCTGACCGCCACGCCGCAGGATCTCGCCTCGCGCCTCGCACTCTCCGGCACAAATATCGCCGGCGTCGAAAACGGTCCTCATGGCGCGGTGATCGACGCCGAAGTCAGTTCCAACCGCCCCGATTGCCTCGGCCACTACGGCGTCGCCCGCGAAGTCGGCGCCATTTACAAACTTCCGCTGAGACACGTTGCGCCAAAACCGGCGGAAAGCTCCGCCAAAGCTAGCGACGCCGTAAAAGTCGAAATCCAATCGTCCGAACTCTGCGGCCGCTTCACCGCGCGCGTCATTCGCAATGTGAAAATCCAGCCTTCGCCAAAATGGCTGAAAGACCGCCTCGAAGCCTCTGGTGTCGCGAGCATCAGCAATGTCGTCGATATTTCGAACTACGTGATGCTCGAACTCGGCCACCCGCTCCACACGTTCGATTACGACAAAGTCCGCGATCACAAAATCATCGTCCGCCGCGCTAAGCCCGCCGACGCCGCCGGTAAGGCGGCTCCGGAAAAGATGAGAACCCTCGACGGAATCGAGAGAACGTTTGATTCCAACATTTGCATGATCAGCGATGGCGACGGCTCGCGCCCCATCGGCATCGGCGGAATCATGGGTGGAGCCGAAACGGAGATTTCCTTTTCGACGAAAAATGTTTTGATCGAGTGCGCCTGGTTCGAACCGGTTGCCATTCGCCGCGCCGCGCGTTTTCTGAAATTGCACACCGAAGCGTCCACTCGTTTTGGCCGCGGCGCCGACCCGGAAATGGCCGAATTGGCCTCGCGTCGCGCTGCGGAATTAATTTTGCAGCTTGCCGGTGGCGAATTGCTCGCCGGCGTTGTTGATATTTACCCCGGCAAGCGCGCCCCGAAAAAAATCCGCGTGACCCGCGCGGAAATTCTTCGCGTGATGGGCGCGGACGTTCCCGACAAGCAAGTCGAAGCCAGCCTCAGCGCGCTCGGCTTCGCGCCGGTTCGAATCGACCAGAACCGCGGCGCGGAAGGCTCACTGCTCGCCGCATGGGAATGTACGCAGCCTTCCTGGCGTGCCGAAGTCGAGCGCGAAATCGATTTGATTGAAGAGATTGCCCGCATTTACGGACTCGATAAATTTCCGCCGCGTCTGCCTGCAGCTCGCCAAGGCGCAGCGCGCCTGCCGCACTACGAAGCAGAAACCCGTTTGCGCGAACGGCTCATCGGTCTTGGCTATCGCGAAATCCTGACGATTCCGCACGTTGCCGAAGAGCGCGACGCGCTGTTTCGTCCCAACGGCGTTTCACCGGCTCGTCTTTCGAATCCGCTCTCGGAGGAAGCGAACGTGCTGCGTTCCACCGGAATCGTAACCATAGCCGGAGCGCTCGAATGGAATCTCAATCATGGCCAGCGCAATGTGCGCCTGTTCGAAATCGGCCGCCACTATCGCTTGAACGGGAGCGAATCCATTGAGACGCGCGTGCTCACGATTGGCGCGACCGGTGAAGCGCGCGAAAAAGGTCTCTACGATGCGGCGTGCGATTTTTCTTTCGCCGACCTCAAGGGCGATCTCGATTCCCTCGGTGAACTCGTTGGCGGCTTTCATTGGCAACAGGACGGACTGAGTTGGCTGAATCCGGCGCGCGCTGCAACTATCGCGGTTCTCGAGAACCTTAACTTTCCAGTCGGTTACGCGGGCCAGCTTGCGAGGCGCGTCGCGGAAAAACTGAAATTGCGGCAAAACGTTTTCCTCGCGGAGCTGGAACTCGATCCCGTTTATGCCGCGATGCGCACGGCGAAAGAGGCGCGGCGGTATGAGCCGTTGCCGAAATTCCCGAGCGTCGAGCGCGATTTCTCTTTGCTGCTCGCCGATGGCACGAAGTTTTCCGACGTGACGAAAACGATTCAGTCGCTGGGCATCCAGGAAATTTCCGCGGTCGAAGCGACGGATCTTTTCCGCGGGAAGAGTGTTCCTGCTGGAAAATATTCACTGCTGGTGCGCGTGACGTTCCAGAGCCGCGAAGCGACGCTGACTGAAGCGCAGATCGGCGATTACAGCGGCAAAATCATTTACGCCCTTGAAAAAAATCTTGGCGCGCAACGTCGCGCCAGTTGAAGAAATATTCCGCAAAGCTTCGTCCTGCGCTACAATCCTGAAACATGAGCGCGCCGGTGAAAGTCCAGATTTTCGGGCAAGTGTATTCCATCCAGGGAGAACTGGATGTGAAGTACGTGCAGAAGCTCGCGAAATATGTGGACGAAAAAATGCACGATATCGCCGATGTGACGAAGACCGTGGACACGCAAAAAGTCGCGGTGCTGGCGGCGCTGGCGATTGCGGACGAGCTCCACAGCTTGCAGCGCGATCGCGGCGATCATGAGCAGTTGATGCGCGAACAAGCCGAGCGTTGCCTGACGCTCGTCGAACGCGCGCTGAAGCAAACCGCGTAATTTGTTTTTTTCCAAACATAAAACTTTTCATTGGCTCCAGCTTGTGGGATTGCGATCCCAGCGGTGGGCGCGTAGTTGTTCTTGGAGGGCAGCGGGGAGCGGGCCCTGCTCGCTGGCGGCAACGTTGGCTTCCACGTTGCGGCGCTTGCGCATGCCGGGAATGATGGTGCTGACGTCAGGATTGTTAAGAATGAAACGCAGTGCCATCTGCGCCATGGAGTTGTCCGCAGGAACGAGTGGCCGGAGCGCTTCGGCGCGGGCCACGCTGTTCTTCAGGTTTTCTCGGACAAAATACGTGTTGCGCCAATCGCCTTTTGGCCAAGTACTATCCATGGTCAGAGTGCCGGTGAGTGTGCCTTCATCAAACGGCACGCGAGCGATTACGGCGACATTTTTCATGCGACAGATGGGGAAGAGCGCGTCTTCGGGATTCTGGTCAAAAATGTTGTAGATGACCTGGACGGCGTCGGCCACGCCTTCGAGCACGGCGCGAATGCCGTTGCCCGGCTCCCAGCGATTGACGCTGACGCCGACGGCTTCCGCTTTGCCGGTCGAGCGCAACTTTTCCACCGCGCGCGGGAGGCGTTCGTCGGTGAGCCAACGGTCTTCCCAAGTGTGAAACTGAATGAGGTCGAGTTTTTCGACGCCGAGATTGGCGAGACTTTTGTTGACGTACTCTTCGATGTGGTCCGGCGGAAAGCAATCGTCGAGGGTGAAATCGCGGCGGCTTGGCCACTTCTGATTTTTGGGCGGAATTTTTGTGGCCACGTAAAGTTTTTTTCCGGAGTTGGCGCGGAGAACTTTTCCGAGAATTTGTTCGCTGTGGCCGGCACCGTAAGCCCACGCGGTATCAAAAAAATTGCAGCCGAGATCCACGGCGCGCTGCAGGGCATCGAGCGATTCGGCGTCGTCGGAGCCGGTCCAGCCGGCGAGGCCCCACATGCCGTAACCAATTTCACTAACGTTCCATCCGGTGCGGCCGAACTTGCGATAGCGCATCGTGTGCTCTCCTGAAGTGGAGCGCACATTATACGGGGAGTGGTCACGTTTCCGGTGTCCCGTGACCCGCGGAAGAGGACAGACAGGAATGTCTGTCCCACAAATCCATGTTGAGCGTTCTAGTTATCAATGACGGCCCCGTCCCCCCGTTTTTTGTAAGTTGCATCTAAGGGACTTAGGCATTGCGCAAGTCCTTTCTTTACAACATATACGAGGGCCCTGTATGTGCTGATTAAAGGGACTTACCTTGCACAAAACTTGTGCAAAATGCGGCCTCGGCCCATATTTCTTGCAGGGCGTAGGTCACCCCTCCCGGCTATGGTTTTTGTAACGATAGGATTCGACAGGTTAGTGGGTGGGGGTCTGCAAACGATGTGAAAGCAAAGGAGTTGCGAGGGACGAATGAAGCGCTCGGCCAGATCTTGAGGGCAGGAAGGGATAATTCAACGCAGAGACACAGGGAACGCAGAGGGTTCGGGGAATGGGACGGGGTGAATCGCGCGAGTTGGCGACTGACTGTCAAAAACTATGCTAGCACAGATATAATGCAGTTGTTAAGTACGTCTTGGATTACCATTCGAATGAACTGTGGAAAACTCCTGGCAAGAGCCTCGACTTTCCTGAAGACCCTGCCCCAGACATGACAGGGGCATCGGACACGTGGAACGCGTTGTTTGAAGGCGTATGCTTAGAGTCGAGGGTCGCCGACGCCAACTGGTAGGGAGTTGAGATCAAACTAAATCGTCGATTAGGAGCTCGGATTGTCTGAAGTAGAGGCGAATTTCGAAGACGCCGTGAAAGGATTTCGGGCACTCCTCGAGAAGACTGGGTATGCAGGGGAGATAGCCTGTGTATGTGCGCGTGCCGTTGGCCGATGAGAATCTTGCGAAAGTGCGTCAAACATATGACAGGGGGGATGGCGCGGGAGTTGTGCGTGGTCCCCTGAAAGACTTGAGGATGGACATCGGGGATTGTGGACACGTGGGTTTGAAGATGAGCGCGAAAACGGATCAATCTAGAATTCCAAGGAAGGCGGTGCGAAACGCTCTGTGGTGGAGGTGGTTGGGATGGAGACATAGAAAAAAGCAATCGCTAAAAGAGCTTCTGATGCATTGAGTCCAATGCGTGAATAGGAATCTTTGCGGTGTGAGGGGCAGTATGTTGTTGGAGAGGGGGCCGGAGCCGCGATGAGAAAAAGAAGACTGTTGCTGATAGGGCTGGCGTGCACGGTGGCGTTGGTGTTTGCAGGGCAGGTGCGCGGGGACGCGGCGGAAGAGGTCAAGCGGCTGGCGGAGTTGATGGGATGGAAAGCGGGGACAGTGGCGGCGGATATTGGGGCGGGGGACGGGAGGTTCACGTTTGCGGCGGTGGAACGTGTGGGGGCGGCGGGAAAAGTGTATGCGACGGAGATTGATACCAAGAAGCTGGCGGAGCTGAAGAGCGAAACCGCGAGACGGAAGGTCGGGAACGTGGTGGTGGTGGAGAGCAAAGAGGCGGACACGAATCTGCCGACGGCGTGCTGCGACGCGATCTTCCTGCGGCGCGTGTACCATCACCTGACCAAGCCGGCGGAGTTTGACGCCAACCTGGTGCGGTCGCTGAAGCCGGGAGGGCGGCTGGCGATTATTGATTTTCCGGCGCGCGCAGGGCTGGAGCCGGTGGAAGGAGTTCCAAGCAACCGGGGCGGGCACGGCATTCCGCAAAAGATTGTGGTCGAGGAGCTGAGCGCAGCGGGATTGCAGGTGGAGAAGATTGTGAAGGACTGGCCAGAGGGTGATTATTGCGTTTTATTTGTGAAGAGGTGAGAGGGCGGCGGTGACAGGAAGCGGAAGAGGGCGAAGAGGGCTTGCCCGGTCCATGAGTTTCGAGGAACGTGAGTCAAAAGAACCGGTCTTCCCGGCAGGAACCGGGACGCGGAAGGCGCGGAAGACCGGCCACTACAACAATGAGATGCCGGGCTTCCCGACACACATCGTCGGGACGCAAAAACCGCGAAAGCCCGGCGCTACGTGGGAGAGAAGGGCACGATATATCGTGCCCCTACAAAAGCAAGAGGAAAACCCGCCAAGGATGACGGCGTTCCAATTAAAGAGAGCTTAGTCCTTTTTGGACCAGGGCGGGACGACGCCGGACATGCGGGCGTAGGCGACAAGCTGGCCCATGTGCTCATTGGCATGAACGATGATGCGCAAGTACATGCCGTCCACAGTGGCATCGCGATCGACGATGTGAACCTTGCGCTCGAGATCTTTCGGCGTGACTGCTAAATGGGCCTGCTTCACGGCGTCCAGGGAGCGCTTGAGCCAGTTGATGACGTCGGCTTTTGCGGTGACCGACTTTTCCATCCCCTCTTTCGCGTCGGCGGGCATTTTGGGCCCCGTAACGCTGAGCAGATAAAAATTCGCGAGGGCGATGTGCATGTAGACTTCGCTGGTGGAGCGCACGCCCGGCGCGGGACGCCAGGAGAATTTTTCTTCGGGAGTGGCTTCGGCGAGCGCGAGCAATTGGCTGGACACGTGGCGCCACTCGCCGTCATAGCCCTGCCAGATTCCTTCCGGGGCCGTTTGGGCGAAGACGGGGCACGCGGTGAATAGTAATACAAGGACAAAAACCGCTTTTTTCATGATGCTCTCCAGTCTGGCTCTCTCGTGGGCGTCCCGGACGACAGGCCCATTCTATACCGTGAAGGCGGCGGGAAGGAGAGCCGACCGTACGAAGGGATAGGAAGGGACGATGTATCGTGCCCCTACAAATCCGAGGGCGGGAAGAACGGCCGGCCTCCGAAGGCCAGCCCTACAAGAGTGGCCCCGACTACGGGGTGAGGGCGATGACGCGGAGGGGGCTGCCGGAGCCGCCGACGATTTTGAGCGGTGCAGCGATGACCACAGCGCCAGTGGGAGGCAACTGATCGAGATTGCAAAGGCTGGCAAGGCCAAACTTTCCGCTGCCGTGCATGACGAAATGGTTTGAAAAGGGCGGGTCAAACTTGGCGGCTTGACCTGCGTCGGTACCGACTGTTTCGACTCCCACACCCAAAACGTCGCGTTCGCCAGCGAGGAATTGCGAACATTCCTTCGCCCAGCCCGGCGTGTGCGGGCCGTCGTGCTGGAGGTTGATGTATTGCGCGGGATCGGTGCGCTTGGACCAGCCGGTGCGAAGGAGCACCCACGAGGCGGGCGGGATCTTTCCGTGGGCGAATTCCCATTGGCGGATATGCTCGGAGGTCAGGAGAAAATCCGGATTGTTCTCGACTCCTTTCGTAACATCGATGACGCAGGCCGGGCCGATGAATTTTTTCGGCGCGATGCAGTCGACAGTGGAGTCCGGCAAGTCCTTGCCGCTGACCCAGTGGATGGGGGCGTCGAAATGCGTGCCGGTGTGTTCGCCGGTTTCGAAGGCGTTCCAATACCAGGCGGGGCCACGTTCGTCATAGCGGGACAATTCGCGGAGGGTGAAGAGCGGTGAGTTGTTCCATTGGGGAGGCAGAGGGATCAAGGGCGTGGCGTGGCTGAGGGGCAGAGTGAGGTCCACGACGCGCAAGCGGCCGGCGTTGAGATCTTCGACCAATCGCAAAAGTGTTTCAGACATGACAGCCCCCTGAAGCGTGCAACGGAGAGTATGCCCAGAACGGCGAAAAAATAAAACGTGATGGCATCAGCGAGATTTTGCCGCGAGCGATTGGATATGGCGGCGGAACTGGAAACGGTTTTCGAGCAGGCCCAGATCGGTGATGAAGGCTTTTGGCCCAGTGGCTTCGACCTTGGCGACGATGGTCTGCAGCCCTTCACTAGAGATAGCGCGGCGAGCGGCGGAGGCGAAATCGTCGACGGTGCGGACCGAGCAAGTTTGCGGGATGCCGGCGGCGCGAGCGATGCCTTCGAGATCGGTGCCAGTGCTCGTGGCGGTGGGGAATCCGCCGACGGAGAGGAGACTCTCGTTGTCAAAAACGATGTGGACGAAATTTCTCGGTTTGTAGCGCGCGAGAGTGCTTAACGTGCCGAGGTTCATGAGGAGCGAGCCGTCGCCGTCGAGGACGACGATTTTCTGATGGGGCAAACAGAGAGCGAGACCGAGGCCTGTGGAAGAAGCCAGGCCCATGGCGTGCTGCAAATAGAAAAAATTGGGGCGATGGCCAAGCGATTGAAGCTCGGCGGGAAGCGCGCCCATGATGGTGACGACCAGACATTTTTCAAGATCGGAGTAAATGGCGCGAAGGCAATCGATGCGCAACATCATTCCCCCCACATCAAATCGCGCGTCAGGAGCAACGCAACGGGCTGGAGGCTGCTTTCGGCAAGGGTATGAGCCTGCGCGATGCGCTTTTCAACGGAGGCGGAGGCGTCCAGGCAAGAATAAGGGATGTTCATGGCGCGAAGCAGCGGCTCGGTGACGTTGCCGCCCTGCGTCTGCCAGGGATCGCGCTCGCCAAACGAGCCGCGATAGGAGACGAGCATCAGCAGCGGGATTTTGTAGAGATGCGCGAAGGAGACGATGCCGTTGATGGCGGCGAGAAATCCATGATTCTGCATGAGCATGGCGGACTTGACGCCGGCAAAGTGCGCGCCAGCCGACAGGCCGACGCCTTCCTCTTCCTTGGCCAAGCGGACGAGCCTCATTTCGGGATCGTCTTCGGCGATCTGGATGAGGTGGACGAGCCAAGTTTCCGGAAGCGCGGAAAGCAGCCGGATACCGCAGCCTTTCAGCCCGCGGTAGATGAGCTTCGAGTTTTCCAAAGAAACGGGCATGGTTCAGTTGACATCGCGCGATTCGAATGTTGGCACCGGAGATTCTATGTCAGGGAGGACGAGGACTCAAATTGCTGCGGATGTAGTTGAGGTTGTGGCAGGCGGCAGAGCGGTCTGCTAGACTGGCGCGGGTTTGACGATCAAGACGCGAAGGCGATTTCTGGCGGAAGCTGCCGGTGCGGCGAGCGCAGGTGTGTGCCTAGGAGCGTCGCTGGAGCTGTCCGCGGGAATGGAGACGGTGCTTGCGGCGGATGCGGGACCGAGCTTGAAGTTTCCGACGGCGGCGCGCGAACGAATTGCGATTGCGTCGTACCCATTCCGGGACTTCATCGCGGGGCGCGCGGACAAGGCTGGCGGCGGAAAGATGGAGTTGAAAGAGTTCGCGGCGCACGTTAGCGCGAAATTCAACATCAAGAAAATCGAACCGTGGAGCGCGCATTTTCGTTCGCTGGAGAAGGCGTACCTCGAGGAGTTGCGCACGACGGTGGCGAAGGCGGGCGGAGCGATCGTGAACATTGCGGTGGACGGCGAGCACAGCCCTTATGCCGCGGACAGCGCGGAGCGGGAGAGCGCTATCGCGTTCAGCAAGGGATGGATTGATGCAGCAGTGGCGATCGGCTCGCCGAGCGTGCGGACAAACATTCCGCAAGCGAAGGATGCGAAACCGGACGTGGAGCGGACGGCGGAAAGTTTGCAGCGCGTGGCGGAGTATGGCGCAGCGAAGAATGTGGTGGTGAATCTGGAGAACGACAATCCGGTCAGCGAAGATCCTTTTTTTCTGGTGAAGGTCATTGAAAAAGTGGGCAGCAAGTGGCTGCACGCGCTGCCGGATTTCGGAAATACGCTGGCAGCGCGCGACGACGAGTATGCGTACAAGGGAATCGAGTGGATGTTTGGACTCGCGTACGGCATTTCTCACGTGAAAGAAACCGAAGTGGGCGATGGGAACGATAAAATCGCGCACGTGGATTTGGCGAAGACGTTTGGGATTGCGAAAAAGCACGGCTATAAAGGATATTTTTCGATGGAGTGGGATAGCCCCGGCGATCCTTATGCGGGGACGGCAGGTTTGATCGAGAAGACGGTGAAGAATCTTTCCTAGAGAGGTGGCGGGGAGTATTCTTTGCAGTGCCTTTTGGAAGAAGGGGGAATGACGATGAAAATACGAGTGAGTTTGTTGGTTGCTGGGACGGCGGTGTTTTTGGCGGGGAGCGGTGCGTTTGCGCAGCAGGCGTCGGCACCGGCAGCGGGTGCTGCGCCGGACATGTCGCCGGTAGCGAATCCCGTGAGCGGATTCGTGAAGGCGGGAGTGGCGCGATATGAAAAGAACATGGTGGCCGCGGCGGAGGCGATGCCCGCGGAGAAGTACGCATTTAAACCGTCGCCGGAGATGAATTCGTTTGGGCACCTGATCATGCACATCGCGCAATCGAACAACACGTTCTGCTCGAAGATTTCCGGGCAGGCGGCGCCAGACGTGAAAATTGCGGAGACGGATTCGAAGGACAAGCTAGTGGCTGCGCTGAAAGATTCCTTTGCGTTTTGCACGACGGCGTTGGCGAAGGTAGACGATTCGAAGCTAGGCGAGCAATTCGTGATGTTCGGCAACCGGCCGATGTCGCGAGGAGGCGCGCTGGTGGCGCTGGGCGGGAGCTGGACGGATCATTATGCAACGCAGGCGATTTATCTGCGGCTGAACGGGATTTTGCCGCCGACCGCACAGCCGCCGAAGTAGTAAGAAACGCGCTGCGCAGGTAGCATTCAAACAATTCATTGCAACCAAAGCGGTTAAAGGTCCGTCTAAAGTGCTAAGCTAAAGTGTCGCTTATGCACTTGCAGGGGACTATTTGCGGAGCAGTCGCGGCGCGCCGTATTTTCGCGCTGGTAGCCTGTGGTGCTTTGCTGTACTTCGCGCTTGGCGCAACGCTGCCCCATGGGCACGCCCAGGGCCCCGACAATGCCTGCCATGTCTGCCAGGCGCTGCACATGCCGGCGCTGGCGGCTGCCCGGCTCGATCTCGTCAGCACGTCTCAGATCGTTACTTGGTATTTTTCGCTGCCGCAACACGCAGCGCCGACCGATTCCTTTTCCCTTCATCGCGCTGGGCGCGCTCCTCCCACCACCTAGATTCTCGTCCTGACTCGAAGTGTATTTGCTTGCGCCGGCTTTTCTGAAGGCCAGCGCCGCCGCCATTTTCCCGGTGGCCTCTATCCACAACAAAACACGTAGCCCTCGAAAGGGACGGAGAAAAATAATGTTGAAGAGATTGAGTATCTGCGCGGTTTTCGTCTTGGGTTTTGTCCTGTTATTGACAGCTGGGGCGGTGAAGGGGCAAACCGGGAATTCCGGATCCATTGAAGGCGTGGTCACAGATCCTTCAGGCGGTGTGGTTGCCGGTGCGACGGTAGAAATCTCGTACGCGGTAAGCGGTTTTCACAGAGAGGCGACGACGGGAAGCGACGGGAGCTTCAAGTTCACAAACGTCCCCTTCAATTCCTATCATTTAGCGGTGACGGCAGGGGGCTTTGAGAACTACACCCATGATGTAGACGTGCGTTCAGCTGTTCCCACGACGCTGCAAATCAGCTTGAAGATTGGGACAGCGGTACAAACCGTGAACGTTGAAGCGAAGGACCTGGTGGAAAATGAATCCACTTTTCACACGGACATTGACCGAGGCCTGTTCGATAGACTCCCGCTGGAGAGCGCATCCTCGTCAGTGAGCTCACTGGTGACGCTGGCGGCGCCCGGGGCGGTAGCGGATTCTAACGGACTGGTTCACGCCATCGGCGATCATGCGGAAAGCTCGTTTTCCGTCGATGGCCAACCGGTGACGGACCAGACCAGCAAGGTCTTCTCGAATCAAATCCCCGTCGATTCGATTCAGTCGCTGGAAGTAATCTCCGGCGCCCCGCCCGCCGAATTTGGCGACAAGACGAGCCTGGTCATCAAGGTAACGACGCGTTCCGGGCTGGGCCAGACGAAGCCGGTTGGAAGCGTGCGAGCCTCTTACGGGAGTTTCGGGTCGGCGAACGGGGCCTTTGACGTAGCGTTTGGGGGCCCGAAGTGGGGCAATTTCATCGCTGCGAACGGGTTGAAAACAGGACGTTTCCTCGATCCGGCGGAATTCCAAGTCATCCATTCCAAGGGTAACGAGGAGAACCTCTTCGACCGCGTGGACTTGCAGCTTACCGGTTCCGACTCCATACACTTTAATGGGGGCTATACGCGGTCCTGGTTCCAGGATCCGAACTCGTTCGATGCGGTGGCATCCGGGCAGGATCAGCGCGCACAGATCAAGACGTACAATATCGCGCCCACATGGACGCACCTCTTCAGCACCAGCACCTTGCTGAACTTCGGCGCGTTTGTGCGGCACGATCAGTTCAACTATTACCCGAGCGCAGATCCACTTGCGGACGTTTCCGAGACTGCCACGCAGCAGCGCAAGCTGACTAATCTGGGGCTGCGCAGCGACCTTTCCTATGTGAAGGGCATCCATAACGTGAAGATGGGGGCGACCTTCGAGCACACGCTTTTGACAGAAAACTTCAGCCTGGGACTTACAGACCCGACGATCAATTCGCCGTGCATTACACAAAATGCTGCCGGGGACTTCGTCGGTGTAGGGGACACCAGCTTGACCGATCCATCGCAATGTACGGCCGCTGGACTTGAGCAAAACGTAGCGACTAACCCAGATGCCACGGCGCCCTTCATTCCGATCCTCGGCTGTATCGATCTTACGCGGCCCACGCCTGCCTCAGGTGACGGCTGCACGACTCCGCAAAGCACGCTGTTCGGCTTCCACGGGCGCGGGGACGTTCGAGAGATTGCACTCTACTTGCAGGACACCCTCACCAAGGGGAGTTGGTCTTTCAATGTGGGCGTGCGCGGCGACTTATATCGAGGGCTCACCAAAGAGTCACAAATCGAACCGCGTGTCGGCATTTCCTACAACCTCAAGCCAAGCAACTCGGTTCTGCGCGTTTCTTACGCCCGCATTCTCGAGACTCCCTTCAATGAAAATCTGGTCGTCGCCAGCGGGACGGGCGATCCTTTGCTGGACGCTCTCTTTGGCGGGTCATCCGGGCCGATTCGCGCCGGTCAGCGCAACGAGTTCCATGCGGGACTCCAGCAAGCGTTTGGCAGGTACCTGGTCGTTGATGGCGACTATCTCTGGAAGTACACGCACAACGCTTACGACTTCAGCGACCTGCTGAACACCCCAATTTTCTTCCCGATTGCGTGGCACAACTCGAAGATCAGCGGGTTCAACGCGCGCGTCAGCGTGCCGAACATCCACGGCTTCACGGTCTTGACGGTCATGGGCCACGCTTCCGCTCGTTACTTTCAACCCCAGGTCGGCGGGCTGGGCACCAGCGATGGGCCCGTGTTCCGCATCGACCACGACCAAAACTTCCAGCAAACCACGCATGCGCAATATCAACCTTGGAAACGCGGACCGTGGGTGGCGTTCAACTGGCGCTATGACAGCGGACTTGTGGCGGGCGCTGTTCCCTTTGCAACGGATACCACAACGCCGGTGGACCTCACCGTTCTCTCTGCGGACCAGCAGATGCAGGCTGGACTCTTCTGCGGGAACGTTTTCCCGACGCTGAGCACTCCACTGGTGACGTGCGCTCCGTCTCTCTATGGATCAACGCGGCTTAAGATACCGGCTCCGGGAACGGAAAATGACGATCACAATCCGCCGCGCGTCGCTCCGCGCCACCTGTTCGATACTAGTGTAGGCGATGACGACCTATTCCACGGTGACCATTACAAGTGGAGCCTGCGGTTCACGGTCATCAATTTGACGAATAAGACGACGCTTTACAACTTCCTGTCGACGTTCAGCGGAACACACTTTGTTACGCCGCGGAGCTACACGGCAGAGCTGGGCTTCCACTTCTAAGGCCGACGCTAACGGGCGGGTCGTCACGAGGCACTACGCTTGCCGTGTGGAGGGAGAAGCCGTCTCCAGTTCCCTGTGAGCAGAGGCGGCACCTTCCAATTCGCGGGCGGAGCGGCCGTGGTGCACGATCAAGTGCAGGAAGAACATCAAGACGAGGATGCCTCCGAAAGTGACGACAATGGTGGCTCCGGTGGGCGTATCCAGCTGCACGCTGAGGTAGCAGCCAAGCGCCGAAACCAGTGTACCCATGGTCCAGCCAATCGCCAGTCGCGTGCCGATGCGGTCCGCGAAAAGCATGGCTCCGACGCTGGGAACGATCAGGTAACAGAATACCAGCAAAACACCGGCGATAGCCACGGAAGAGGTCACAACAAAACCAAAAGAAGCGTAGAAGAGAAAATCCCAAAAGCGTACGTTGAGGCCGGACTTTTCGGCCTTACCGTGATTCATCGAGATGGCCAGAAATCTCTTGCGAAAGAGAAAGTGGAAGATCCCGATAGCGCCGTAGAGAAACGCCGTCTTGCGAACTTCTGGCCAGGAGACAGCCAGGATATTGCCGACGAGCATGTCCTTGAGGTGCTCGGTCTCGCCGGTGGCTTTGCTCATAAAAAGAATGGCGGTGGCGGAAGCAACGGCGTAGGCGATGCCGATAAAAGCTTCCTGGGGAATATGGCCTCTGCTCGAGCGAGCGAAAGCGAAGATTCCGGCGCCAATAAAGGTGAACGCGAGGCTGATCCAGTACGCGGCCCGGCCATGCGGGTCCATGCCGACGACGACGGCGACTGTAGCGCCAAGCGCGGCGATTTGCGCCAGCGCGAGGTCCACAAAAATAACGCCACGCTCGACAACATGCACGCCAAGATAGGCGTGAATCCCGGTGAGAATGAGGCTCGCGACGAAAGGTGCGAGCAAGAACAGTAGAATTTCCATCCAGCGATCTCCTGAACGTTACTTCGTTGTGTCAAAAGCCTGCTTCAGTTTCGCAATATCGTAATCAAACAGCTTGAAGTAATCGGTGATTTCCTTTTCGCCGCCGACAGAGGGCATCAGGACGACGACTTGCGCGCCGGTGTCACGGGCAATGGCGTTGGGAGTTTTGAGGTCGAAGTAAGGCTCGACGACGATGACCTTGACGCCGTCGCGCTTCATCTGGCCGATTAATTCGACGGTGTGTTGAGGACTCGGGGGAATCCCGGGACGCGGCTCGACATAGCCGACAACGTCGAGATGGAAGTGTTCGGCGAAATTGGGCCAGGAGCGATGGTAGGTGACGATTTTGCGGCCGGCATAAGGCTTCATTTCGGCGAGCCATTTTTCATCGGCTTGCTTGAGGCGCTGCTCGAACGAATCGTAACGTTGGGCGAAATAGGTGGAATCGCCCGAGCGCATTTCGGAAAGTTTGTTTTGAATGCCCTTGGCGATGCGCAGGCCGTTTTCGGGATCGAGCCAATAGTGCGGATTACCGAGCGGATGGACGTCACCTTCGGCGCGGGTCACTTGGCCCGTGGGAATCTCGAGGATTTTGGCAAAGCGGGAAGCGTCAAAGTAGCCCGGCGCGCCAACTTGAATTTTTGGATTGGTGGACTGGCTAATCAGTGGAGGAAGCCAGCCGATTTCCAGTTCGAGTCCGACGACAATGAGCAGATCGGCGTGACGAAGTTTCAGAAGGAAGCTGGGCTTGGCTTCGACGAAATGAGGGTCCTGGTAGCCGCGGGCGATGGATTCGACGTCGACTTTTTCGCCGCCAACCTCCTGGGCGAGGGCGGCGAGGTCGGTGGTGGCGGTCATGATATGAGGTTTGCTGTCCGCACGACTGGCCAGAGGATTGACGAAGGTGAAGATGAGGGCGCAGGCAGCAAGCAGCGCGCTGATTCGAATAGTCATTTTTGTGAGTCGCATGATATCTCAGAAGCCTTTCTCAAAGCGGGCCTTAGAACGGATGCGCGCCGTGCGCACCCATCACGAATAAGAACTGGAACAGAAATTCGTTGGCATTGGTGAAGCGATCGTTGGGCACATCCCACAGATGGCCATAACGATACTGGCCACGGATCTGGCTGAACTCGCTGGGCCAATAGGTGAGAATACCGGAAAAACCAGTGTCCGTCAGGTTGGCGTTGGTGGCGCGACCGCTGCGATCGAAGCGGCCGCCGACAGTCCAGCGGCGATTGACGCGGTATTCGGCATCGGAATAGAGACCGAAAGCGTGCTGGGTTTGAAAGACGTTAAGCGGAGAAAGCTGGTCGCGGGCGCTCCAGAAGAATTCGTTGCGGAGGAGGAAGGAGTGGTAGATGGCGCGGCGGAGCGGCTTCCAGCGGAGCGTGGCATCGGCGGAATAAAGGTTGGTCAAGAAATTTGCGGGATCAAAGGTCGTGGCGACACCGGCGTTGTTGTGGCCGCGGGCGTAAGAGGCGCCGAGATCGAGGTTGGTCGATTCGCCAAGGTCGCGGTACAGGCGGAGATGGCCGACCACGCTGGCGTCCTGGCGGCGGTTGGCGGTGAAAACGTCGCTGGAATCGCCCCTGAAGACCTGGGCTGTTCCCTGGAGAAACCAGTTTTTGGGCGCGGGCAGGAAGCGCGAAAGCGAAATGCCCGCATCGTCGATGCCATCTTCGCCGCCAACGAGATTGTTGGTCACCAGCGGCCGATCAATAAATGGCAACGCGTGGTTGTGGATGGTGTTGACCTTGCCGAATTCGGCGCGCATTTTGCCGACTTTCAGAAGGAGCCCCGCGGGAAGAGAAGTAAAGGTGATGTAACCTTCTTCGACGTTTACGCCTTCTTCGCCGAAGGAGATGAAGGCATCGGCGCGTGCGTAGGGGTCGATGATGGCTTGCAGGCCGACTTCGGACTCGTGGAGTTCAAGCGAGCGCGACGGAGAAATGGTGTTGCGCCCGGCCGTGCCGATGAAGTCGCCGATCAAGCTGATGTCCGGATTGAGGAGCTTGGCGTTGGAGGTGGCGCCGCCATAAGTCTGCGTTTGCGCTATTTGCGGCTCTGGTGCAGGGACGGGCGCGACTGTTGAGGGTGTCGAGCTGGGGAGCACGCCTGGCTCCATTCGCGTGGAAGCAAGCAACAGGCGGCTCCCGGTTGCGGGGTCCGCCGACTTTGTGTCACGGATAGTTTTTAATTCTCCGCGGAGCAAGGCCACTTCCTCGGCGAGTGTGCGCACCTGTTCTTCCAGAGCGCGGATGCGAACTTCTTCGGGGGCAATGGTGGCCGCCCCCGCAGGGGAGACGTCCTGCTTCCCAGAGATGGAGGGTTTCTCTTGGGCATAGGCAGACACCGAGAAAAGAACGACCAGGGACACAGCAGAAAATCGTTTCATGGCACCACTCCTAGAAAAGAAAATATGAATTTTCCAACTTGGGTATGACAGCAACTGCGATTTGGCTAGAGGGCGGGAGGCGCGCGGGGGGAGGTAGCGCGCGGGACTGCTGAGGATATCGATATAACCAAAAGAGCGAGTTCGAGCCGGTTCGTGACGGGGACAACCGCGATGACGGGCGACTGCGTCGCGACTACCGAAGCTGCTGTCGAGCAGACCGGGCAAAGGTGGGAGGCGGACGGAGTGGCGGTCAAGTCGGCGCAGAGGTGGAACTGCGCCCCAAGAAAGATAACCCCGAGGAGCAGCGCCAAAATGCGAATATGCCGAGCCTTGGCCTGCATGTACTTACTAAGACGAAGCTTAGGTTGGAATGGTTGCAGGGTCAAGTTATCTGCAGCCCTGGGGTTCGCTCCTGTGGAGAAACTCCGGACTTATCTCTATTTCTGGGTGAGATAGGTTTTTGCTTCGTTGAGCTCCGGCCGGTCGGCTCCTGGACCGCAGATTTCGGCGAGCTTGGCGTAAAACGACTGCGCGTCGCCTGCATCGCCGGTGGCTTGCGCGGAGCGAGCGGCGCCCAGAAGGCCATCGAAGCGGTTTGGCGAATTCTTCAGGACGGTTTTGTATTCGGCGAGGGCATCGGCGGAACGCTTGAGTTCGAAGAGCATGTCCGCGAGCATTTCGCGCGCCGGGACGCTGACGGATTCGCCGCCATTCTTGTCCTGATGGTCGGCGGCAGCGCGCAGCTCTTGAAGAGCCTCGTCCGGTTTCCCCTTAGCGAAGGCCAGCCAGGCTTCAGCCTCGCGGAGGTCCGTGGCTTTTTCGTTTGAGACGCCGTAGCCCTCTTTTCGCGCGCGCTTCTCACGGTCAGCTACAAGTTGCGTCAGTTCTTTGACATCCGCGTCCGCGCCGGCTACATCGCCGCTGCGGGCCGCGCCGATCGCGCGCGCCCAATAAATGGTGTCCAACCAATCTTTGCGAGTCGCCGGAACCGGCAATGCAGCCGCTTCCTTCCAGCGGTGCAATTCCAACGCAGTTCGCGCGGTGAAATAGGCGCGATGCTCGGCTTTACTTTCTTCGTCTGCTCCAACCACATGATCAGTGTGCTCGATGACTTCGCGCGCTATGGCTTCCTGACCGCTCTGCAGGTAGGAATAGCTGAGGAAATCCATGGCATGCGTTTGATAGTGCGATTCGGCGAGGTGCATTTCAGCGGCGTGCGCGCCGGAAGCGTTTGCGGCAATATTCGAAGCGATGGAATCCTGCCAAAGTCCAAGGCGCACAAAGATATGCGAAGGCATGTGCAGGGCATGGGCCGAATCCGGCGCGATGGCCGCGTACCGGCGGGCAGCGTCGAGGCCCTTGGCCGCGAGCTCAGGCCGATCGGTCGCGTGAATCATGTAATGTGCCACACCTGGATGGTCAGGATGCTGTTCTAGCAAAGGCCGCAGAACAGAGATAGCCTTTTTCTGGTGCGCAAGCATATTGGATTCGTCGACATAGGAGAGTGAAACGAGAGAAAGCGCGTAGAAAGCGCCGATCTCCACATCGCCCGGGGATTGAGCGTAGAAGCGCGCCAGCGAATCGGAATAGGCTTTGATGCGCTCGGTGTGCGTCATTTTGGATTTTTTCTGAAAGAACGCGGCGGCCGCGTCAAGAAAACCCTTTTCCCGCGGATTCGCCGAATGCAATCTTTGCGCGGCCTCAATGTCTTTGCGGCTCTCCTTCATAGTTTTGTCATTGGGGAAGTCCCAAATCTGATGAAACCGAGCCATCGCTTTGCCCCAGCGGGCCATGGGGCATTTCGGATCGCGCGACGCGGCGTCCGTGAAAGTCTGTTCGGATTCCTTGTATTGGAAGGAATGGAGGAGAGCGACGCCCTTTTCGATCGTGGGTTGCACGTCCGCTGTGCAACTCGTCGGGAAATTCACTTTGCCAAGCTGATCGGGAGGCGCGACCGTCGCAGTGTCCGCCCGAAGAGTCGAAGTTGGAAGGGCGAGAAAAGGAAGAAGCAGCCCGAAGGCTGAAGCGATCCGGAGTTGATGAAGCATGACGCCTCCTTCTATTACTGGCGGAGATTCTACCGCGAGCGATTGTCTTCCATGGAGATAAACCTTTTGGCGACGAACCGCGGCGGGGGTTGGACGCGGCTTTGACGCCAAGGATACAATGGGCGTGGAGCGGTACTTCGAAGCAGGTGAGGGCGCGAAAGCTGTTTGAACCAATGCAGAATCTCTGAGGTGCTGCGGATAGACAGCCCGTGTGCACGGCCTGTCCCGCTGGCGAGTCGCGTCGCGGCAAGAACGATGAGGACACGCGAGCGGGGCAGGAAAGCCTAACGGTTGGCTCGTGGCGCCCACTTTATTCAGAGGTTCACAGCCTAGCTCCCCACGGCCGAGCGGTCCGCTCCATTTTTGTATGATGCGGTACGAAAGAGTGCATGCGCGTACTTTTCGTAGGAGACATTGTCGGCTCGCCCGGACGGCAGATCGTTCGCGATCGCCTCGCGGATGTCGTTGCCCAACGGCAGATCGATCTGGTCATCGCCAATGGCGAAAATTCGGCGTCGGGGTTTGGGATCACGCCGCGGCTGGCGGAAGAACTCTTGAAAATGGGAATCGATGTGCTCACCGGAGGAAACCACAGCTGGGACCGCAAGGAGATTCTGGAGTTTCTGCCGCACGAGCCGCGGCTGCTGCGGCCGGCCAATTTTCCGGAAGGCAATGCAGGCAGCGGGCTCTATCTGGGAACAGCGAAGAATGGCGTGAAGTATGCCGTGCTGAACCTGCAGGGACGCGTGTTCATGACGCCGATCGACGATCCTTTTCGCAAAGCCGACAGTGAGCTGGCGAAAATCCCGGAGGACGTGGCGTTCGTATTCGTGGACATGCACGCGGAAACCACCAGCGAGAAAATCGCTATGGGCTGGTATCTCGACGGCCGCGTGACCGCCGTTGTCGGCACGCACACGCATGTGACTACCGCCGATGAACGTGTTTTGCCACACGGCACCGCCTATATTACGGACGTCGGCATGACCGGGCCGCATGGCGGCGTGATTGGAATGGACCGCAACGGCATCATCGGGAAGTTTCTCAACGGGCTTCCAGCGCGGTTCGAAGTGGCTTCCGGCGACGTGCAGATGAATTGCATCTTGATCGAAACGGACGATGAAGGTCCGCGCAATGCCTCCGGCCGGCTCCGTGGGCGCTCCATCGAACGCTTGCGCTTCTGTATTGACTAATCGCTTCGGCACGCGACTGGACCGCGGGGCAACCTGCCTGCGTCCGTAGTAATCTGAAGATTCATGCGAAAGAGAGCGGGCCCAATCGTGAGAGTTCTTGCGGTGATGTGTCTATTGGTTTGCGCGGGGGGAATTGCGGCCGCTCAGGACGAAGGCGACCTCACCGCTAGGCAAAGGGTATTTCCAGGAGTGGGTCCCGGGCTACGCACGGTGAAACGTGGTGCAGATGGGCGGCTGTATATTCTAGCTTCGCCGTCACCGGGCTTGCTGGTGTTTGACGCGCAAGGCAAGCAAGTTCTCTCCATCGGCGAGCTTCCCGGCGCTGACGCCGGCGCCAAGACGGGCCGCGCATTGATCACCTTCGGTGAAGACTGCGACGGCAGCGCCGACGGGAAGATTTACGTGGCGGATCGCGGCGCGAATCTCATTCAGGTATTTGCGCCGGATGGTGCGCTTCTTCGTTCGATTCCGGTGAACGCGCCTGTCGCCGTTGCCGCCCTCCCCGAAGGAGAAGTTGCCGTAGCGACGCTGCGCGAGCCACACCTGGTCATCGTCTTCGACAAGAACGGAAGAGACGTGCGCGAGTTCGGCGACCCCGAACCGCTTGCGGAGCGCGCGGAACTGAACCGCTATCTGAACATCGGGCAGCTGGCCACGGACGTCCAGGGCCACCTCTACTATGCGTTTGCTTACCTGCCGGAGCCGACGGTGCGGCAATATGACCGCCTGGGTTATGCGGGACAGGACATTCAGTACACCGCGCTGGAGGCCATGCCGGCGGCGCAGGCCGCGCGCAAGGAGATCGTGCGCCAGGAAAGCAAAGGGAAAGACCCTTCGTTCAAGCGCATCCTCACCGCGGTAGGCGTGGACCGCACCAACGGGGAAGTGTGGATTGCGCTATACAACACGCTGCTGCATTTTGACAAGGAAGGGAACCGGCGGGCCACCTACAAGATCTACACGTCGCAGGGCGCGCGCCTCGAAGCCAACACCATTCTCGTGGAGCAGGACCGCTTGATCATCGGAAGCGACCCGTTGGGCATCTATGAGTTTGAGCGGCCGGATAAAAAAATTCTGAAATAGGCGACGTTTTCCTCAGGGACTCCCGTACTAGTCCTGCACACGAAGCGCGCGCTAAGCGAAAAAAATGTTCGCAAATGCCGCGAAAATCTACATCTCATGACGGCCACCACAAAATTTGCGCTTGTGGAAAAACTGTGCATGGGGTGTGAAAGCCGGTGAATGTCTTCTCCTATTTTTCTCTTGCTCCGTACGCTCCAATCAGAGACAATCCCGCGCTGACTCATAGCGGCGGTACGTGGGCCGACAATTCCAGACGGGCCGCGCGCGGAGCGACAGGGGCATATCGGAGCGTTCCGGCGCGGGCAAGAATCCCGAAGCCTGTAGAGACGCGAACGGACTTGCTTTCCACAGTTTTTTCACATCTGTGGAAATAGCACGGGTTTTTCTTTTCTCTTCCAATGACGACGGCAACCAAGACGGAGCGTGAGCGCGAAGCTGTGAATTCCTGGGATAAGTTCCTGGACCGGGTGAAGTCCCGCGTCAGCATCAACACTTTTACGACCTGGTTCCAGCCGACGAGGCTGAACCGGGCCGAGGGCGAAACCCTCTATATCCAGATCCCCAGCGCCGTTTTCCGCCAGGTTCTGACTCGCACTTACGGCGATATCGTGAAGGCCGTCTTTCATGAGGTCGGCACGCCGAACATGAAGGTGCAATACGTGTGCACCGAAGAAGAACCGGCTCAGGCGGCGCCTGTGGTCTCCGGCGTGAAACAGTCAAGATTGGATTTTGAGAGCAGCGACCACCAGCTCAACACGCGCTACACCTTCGATTCGTTTGTGGTTGGCAAGTCCAACGAGTTTGCGCATGCCGCTTCGCGCGCGGTGGCTGAGCAGCCTTCGAAAGCGTACAACCCGCTGTTCCTTTACGGCGGAGTGGGCATGGGCAAGACGCACTTGATGCACGCCATCGGTCACACCATCAAGAAGCGTAATCCAGCGATGCGGCTGAGTTACGTCAGCGCGGAGAAATTCACGATTGAAGTGATCAATTCGCTGCGCTTTGACCGCATGATCAGTTTCCGCGACCGTTTCCACACCGTGGATGTCCTGCTCGTCGACGATATCCAGTTCATCGCTGGAAAAGAGCGCACCCAGGAAGAATTTTTTCACACCTTCAACGCGCTCTACGAGCAGCAGAAGCAGATTGTGATTTCCTCGGACTGCCTGCCGAAAGACATCAATTCCATCGAAGAACGTTTGCGTTCGCGGTTTGAGTGGGGACTGATTGCGGACATCCAGCCGCCGGACCTCGAGACCAAGATCGCGATTCTGCAGAAAAAGGCCGAGAACGAGCGCTTCAGTCTGCCCGACGACGTGGCGGAATACATTGCGCGCGCCATCAAGTCCAACGTGCGCGAGCTCGAAGGCGCGTTGACGCGGCTGATGGCCTACGCGTCGCTGACGGGCGCAACGATTTCGCTGGGGACCGCGCAGCAGGTGCTGCGGAACATCATCGCTTCCCAGGAAAAGCGCGTCACCATCGACCTGATCCAGAAGCGCGTCAGCGAGCACTTCAATCTGCGCGAGCAGGACTTGAAAGTTCGTAGCAACACGCGTGCAATTGCCTTCCCGCGCCAGGTGGCGATGTACATCGTCAAGCAGCTCACCACTGCTTCGCTTCCGGAGATCGGCCGCCAATTCGGCGGCAAGCACCACACCACCGTGCTGCACTCGATCAACAAGATCGAAGAGTTGCGCCGGTCCGACAAAGACTTGAACCGAACCATCACGCGTTTGATGGACGCGTTGCAGTAGTTGGCCGGCTTTCGGCAATTGCTGTGTGCCGCGCGTTCTTACCCCTTCAAGACTTGCCACTGATTAGCGCTCCGTACCCTGTTACGAAGGCTTGGGAAAGGTGCGGAAAATGTGTTGAAGGAAGTGGACCAATTCTCAAATCTCACGACTCGCTAACCAGTAGGCTGATAGTTTTCCGAGATTTTCACAATTCGGCACTCGTAAAGCAGCACTGCAAATTAAGGGCGCGGTTGGACTTTCCGGAGTATCCACAGATTCACAGCAATCATCACAACAACAAGCTTTATAGTTTTTTGAATTCGAAAAGGCATCTATTGAATTGATGGTGTTGTGGGTTGGTTGTTACCTTCGGTTCTCAAGGGCGACACTTGAGAGAAGGAAAGCTGCCTTTCCCACCTATTTCCACAGAGTAGCGGCATGAGCGGCATGCGGCGGGCTTTATACTTTGCTAAAAAGCGAGTAAAGTACCGCAGCGGTAGAAATGAGCACGGAGGCCTCGTCCCAGGCCTGATCGAGGGTAAACTTCACCATGACCGCACCCGGAACGGCACGCGAGGAACATCAATCGATGGAATTCAGCGTCACAAAGTCCGCGCTATTGAATGAACTCTCGACCACGCAAGGTGTCGTCGAACGCAAGACCACAATTCCCATTCTGTCGAATTTGCTAGTCGAGGCTAAGGGGAGCCGCTTGACCATTACGGCGACCGATCTTGAGTTGAGCATCCGCACGTCGTGCGAAGCCAAGATCAAGAAGGAAGGCGCAGGGACCATCCCTGCCAAGAAGCTGCTGGAACTGGTGCGTTTGCTGCCGGAAGGTGAGATCAAGGTCAAGCTTCTAGAAAATCACTGGGTGGAAATCGTCAGCGACAAGAAGAAATACAAGCTGGTGGGCATGGCGAAAGAAAATTTTCCAGCCCTTCCTGTAATGCCGCATACACTGGTGAAGATTCCTGCGCCGATCATCGAGAACCTTATTCGAAAAACGAAGTTTGCGATTTCCATGGAAGAGTCGCGCTACACTTTGAACGGCGGCCTACTGATCCTGAAGCCGGACACGCTGGCGATGGTGGCGACGGACGGTCACCGCTTGGCGCTCGCGGAGACCGATCACAAGCTCGCGGGACTCAACGGCGAAGTAAAGGTGCTGATCCCCAAGAAGGCCATGGACGAAGTCGAGAAACTTTCCAGCGCCGCCGGCGCCGACGCGCACATCGAATTTGCAAAAGACGAAAGCCACCTCTTTTTCCAGGTCGGCCACCGATTGCTGATTTCGCGGATTCTCACCGGGCAGTTCCCCAATTACGAAGCAGTGCTCCCGCGGGACAACAACAAGAACGTGGTTATCGAGCGCGCGGAATTGAGCGATGCGGTGCGCCGCGTCTCGCAGCTTGCCGACCAGCGTTCCCACGCCGTCAAGCTGGCCGTTTCTAATGAAGGCATCGAGATCTCTGCTTCGAGCCCGGAGTACGGCGAAGCCAAAGAGAGCATCGAGAAAGAATTCAAAGGCGAGCCCATCGCCATCGGTTTCAATTCCAGCTATATGCTGGACTTTCTTGGCGCCGCGGCCGACGGCCCGATCAGCATCGAGCTGAAGGACGAACAATCCGCCGGGCAGATGCGACCGCTGGCCGACGAGTCGTATCGCTATCGCTACATCATCATGCCCATGCGCATCTGAAGTGGCTGCAAAACCAGGAAATCTCTGCCGAGAAAGGCGCTTTTTAAGGCGCCTTTTTTGATTTCCCTCTCGCTGACAAATACGCCGCGTAAGCTTAAGTAAATAAAATACTTATTTCAGCCCCGGGCTCTGAATCACGCTTGAGAAATACATCCAAATCGAGTATGATTTTGGTGTTGTCGATTCGCCGATTCGCATCCTCCAAATCGACACGTCCGCCAGGTAAAAGTGACCCAGGATTTGGGCTTCGCGCCAGGAGCTCAGGGGCACTGACCTGGAGAAACATGAGTCTTCGCCACGTCTCGCTGCGCGAGACGGGATGGAGCAGGAACCCTACGAGTTCTGGATTTGCCCAGCGAAGCCGGAACCAAAGGGTAAGGCGTCGGCCGCTTTTGCGGCCGCACGAAAAGACAATCGGAACATTCCGAACACACGCCTTCCTTGCTTCACAGTAAACGAGTTTTGAGCGCGGACGCTTGCTCCGAATGGCTCGCGGTCCGTTCAGCGCCGCAGGTCTGCGTCAGCTGTTGCAACGCCAGGAGATGACATGGGCGACAAAGAAAACGTGGGCAGCACGCCGCAAGGCGGCCACAAGTACGACGCGAAATCGATCAAGGTTCTCGGCGGACTCGAAGCGGTGCGCTTGCGCCCCGCGATGTACATCGGCTCGACCGGAGAGATGGGTTTGCACCATCTCGCCTGGGAAGTGGTGGACAACTCCGTCGACGAAGCGATGGCCGGCTTCGCGGACGAAATCAACGTCACGGTGCACGCGGACAACTCCGTCACCGTGGTGGACAACGGCCGCGGCATTCCTGTGGATATGCACGCAACGGAAAAACGCCCCGCGGCGGAAGTCGTGCTGACCGTTCTTCACGCCGGCGGAAAATTTGACAGCGACACCTACAAAGTTTCCGGCGGTCTCCATGGCGTGGGCGTTTCGGTTGTTAACGCGCTCTCCGATTGGCTGGAACTAGAGATTTCTCGCGACGGCGCGGTGTGGGAACAAACCTACGAAAAAGGCAAGCCCACCAATAAGCTGAAGCAAACCGGAAAAACCCGCAAGACCGGGACGAAGGTCACATTTCATCCCGATCCAACGATCTTCGACAAGACGGAATATAGCTTCGATACGTTGTCGCAGCGCCTGCGCGAGCTGGCTTTCCTGAACAAAGGGCTGAAAATAACGCTCACCGACGAGCGCACAGAGAAAACCGCGGAATTCAAGTTCACCGGCGGCATCGGTGAATTTGTCAAACACCTCAACCGCGGCAAATCCACGCTGCATGATTCCCCCATCTACATGGAAGGCAAGCGCGGAAATGTCGAGATAGAAATCGCGCTGCAGTACAACGATACGTACGGCGAAAATATTTTTGCGTTCGCGAATACCATCAACACCGTGGATGGCGGCACGCACCTTTCCGGCTTTCGTTCCGCGCTGACACGCTCCATCAACAACTTCGCCGCCGCGGCCGGTATGCTCAAGGAGCAGAAAGACGAGGTCACCATCACGGGTGATGACGTGCGCGAAGGACTTGTTGCCGTGGTCAGCGTGCGCCTGCCGCAGCCGCAGTTCGAAGGGCAGACCAAGGGCAAGCTAAACAGCGACATCAAGGGCGACGTCGAGCAGCTCGTCAACGAAAAGCTCGGCGAATGGTTTGATAAGCATTCGACGGTCGCGCGCCGCATCATCGGCAAGTGCATTGAAGCGGCGCGCGCCCGTGAAGCCGCCCGCAAAGCGCGCGAACTCACGCGCCGCAAGTCCGCGATGGATTCGAGCGGCTTGCCGGGGAAACTCGCCGATTGCCAGGAACGCGATCCGGCGCGGTGCGAGCTGTTTGTGGTTGAGGGTGAGTCGGCCGGAGGCTCAGCCAAACAGGGACGCGACCGCAAGTATCAAGCGATCCTGCCGCTCAAAGGCAAAATCCTCAACGTCGAAAAAGCGCGCTACGACAAAATGCTGGGGCACGAAGAAATCCGCGCCATCATCACGGCGCTGGGTACCGGAATCGGCAAAGATGATTTCGACGCCGGCAAGCTGCGTTACCACAAGATTATTTTGATGACCGACGCGGACGTGGACGGCAGCCACATCCGCACGCTGCTGCTGACGTTTTTCTTCCGGCACATGAAAGAGCTCATCGACCGCGAGCACATTTACATTGCGCAGCCGCCGCTCTACCGCGTGAAGCGCGGCAAGACGGAAAAATACATTCGCGACGAGCGCGACTTTGCACGCGAATTGATGAAGCGCGCTACGGAAGACCACGTTGTGAAGGCCATGGAAGGCGTGACGCTGCAGGGCGCCGGCCTGACTTCCTTTCTGCTCAACGTGCAGGAATACGCGGCGGTCGCCGCGAAGCTCGGGCGACGGCTGAAAGAGCCGAAGCTGGCGGAAGTGCTGGCGGAAAAGGGCCTGGACAAAAAGACGGACTTCGAAGAAAAGAAGTCGGTCGAGAAACTCCTGAAGGAAATCGAAAAAGCAAAACTGAAGCTCGAAGGAAAAGTCGCCTTCGACGAAGAGCACAGCTTGTACGAAATCCTGCTGGATGCGCCGAACAATTCCAAAATCAATTGGGCGCTTGCGGCGACTGCGGAATACAAGCGGCTGCGTGGGCTGGCGAAACAAATCGACGAATTTAACAAACCTCCTTTCACCGTGTCGCGCAACGGCGACAAGGCGGTCAAAGAAAAAGCGCAGGACGTGCTGAGCTACGTGATGGAAGACGCCAAAAAAGATTTCACGATCACACGGTTCAAGGGTCTTGGCGAAATGAATCCGTCGCAGCTCTGGGAAACCACCATGAATGCGGACACACGCACGCTGCTGAAAGTGAAGCTCGAGGACGCAGTGGCCGCGGAAGATATTTTCACGACGCTGATGGGCGAAAACGTGGAAGCCCGCCGCAAGTTCATTGAGGACAACGCCCTCGAAGTCGTGAACCTGGATATCTGACGCGTGGCGGGCGATTCCAAGGCCGACGCTGGCTCCATTCGCAGCGCGATTCGCTGGGGTTTGCTTTTGGCGGCAGTAGCCACGATCGGTTTTCGCTTGTCGCGAGTGGCCCACGAGTTCAGGGAATGGCGTGAGGCAGTTCGTTTTGGAGATTCTTCTGCCGCGGACGCGTGGCGAACCTCTTTGATGATTGATTCGATCGGATCGCTGATTGTTCTAGCCATTGGACTAGCGGTGTTCTACGGCTTGCGGCCGCGCGGCACGAGCCAGCCATGATGTATCAGTTGGGCTGGGCGACGCTGCCGGGGCTGCGTGGAATGAGCGTCAGCGGCTTTCGCGCGACGCCAACGGATGCGCCCGACAACGAGCGAGGCGTGGCGATTGAACTTGGAAGCGAAGTTGAGCGCGACGCGTTCTTGCGCGAGATCGAAACAGCGTTTGCTGCTCGACGCTTCACGAATTCGGCGGACGCGTTCGACACCGTGAAGGCGTACGTGCTGGAACACCCGGCGAAACAATGAGCGAATTTCGCAGCGCCGCCCTTGAGGGCGGCATGCCGGGCTAAAGCCCGGCGCTACAACGGCAGGAAGCGAAACACGAGGACACATGGCGGACGAACAAAACCAGTCGGTGATGATTCCGGTCGACATCGAAGCCGAGATGAGGAAGTCGTACCTCGACTACTCGATGAGCGTGATCATCGGGCGTGCGCTGCCCGATGTGCGCGACGGCTTGAAGCCCGTGCACCGCCGGATTCTTTTCGGCATGTACGAGCTGGGGCTGACGTCGACGAGGCCGTACCGCAAATGCGCGAAGATCGTGGGCGAAGTCCTCGGCAAATATCACCCGCACGGCGACACGCCTGTTTATGACGCGCTGGTGCGCATGGCGCAGGACTTCAACATGCGCTATCCGCTGGTGGACGGGCAAGGCAACTTCGGTTCTGTTGACGGCGACATGCCCGCAGCGATGCGGTACACGGAAGCGCGGCTCTCGAAAATCGCGGAAGAATTGCTCGCGGACATCGAGAAGGAAACTGTCGAATTCACCCCGAATTTCGACGAAACGGAAAAAGAGCCGACCGTTCTTCCCACGCGCGTGCCGAATCTGCTGGTCAATGGCGCCAGCGGCATCGCCGTCGGCATGGCCACGAACATTCCGCCGCACAACCTGCGCGAAATTATTGACGCCACGATGCTGGTGATTGAGAAGCCGGAAACGACTTTGAAAGAAGTGATGAAGCTGGTGCCCGGGCCGGACTTTCCGACAGGCGGTTACATTGCCGGGCGCGAAGGCATCGAAGCGGCGTACAAGTCCGGCAGGGGCAGCTTCACGATGCGCGCGAAGGCCGCGATCGAAGACGCCGGCAAGGACCGCGAAAATATCGTCATCACGGAAATTCCATACCAGGTCAACAAGGCCACGCTCATCAAGCGCATCGCCGAACTGGCGCAGAACAAGAAGATCGACGGCATTGCGGACGTGCGCGATGAAAGCGACCGCGACGGCATGCGCATCGTGGTGGAGCTGAAGCGCGGCGAGGAATCGCAGCTCGTTCTCAACAATCTCTACAAGCACACGCAGATGCAGGAATCCTTCGGCATGATCATGCTGGCGATCGCCGGCGGACAGCCGAAAGAGATGGGGATTCTGGAGTTCATCCGGCTCTTCATCGACCACCGCCGCGACGTGGTGGTGCGACGCACGCGCTTCGAGCTGCGCAAGGCTCGCGAGCGTGAACATATTCTGACCGGCTATCAGGTGGCCCTCGATCATCTGGATGACGTAATCCGCATCATCCGGGGATCTTCGAGCCGTGCCGAGGCCAAGGAAAACTTGCTCAAGTTTTTCTCCGAGCAGGACGTCACCATAACGGAAAATGGAAAATCCAAGAAGATCGAAGGCGTCAAGCTGGATGGAAGAAAGTACAAGCTCGGCGGAATCGAAGGGGAAACAGCGCGCGCGATTACCGGCGGCCTGACCCCCGTTCAAGTGGATGCCATCCTCGAATTGCAACTGCACCGCCTGACGCAGCTTTCCGTCGATGAAATCCTCAAGGAACTGAAATCCATCCGCGAGCGCATCGCCGAGCTGGAAGAAATTCTAGCCAGCGAGAAAAAGCTGAAGTCCGTAATCATCGGCGAACTGAAGGAAATCCAGAAGGACTATGGCGACGACCGGCGCACGCAGATCGTGGACAAGGTCGATGAAATCAAGCTCGAAGACTTGATCGCCGACACGGAGATGCTGATCACCGTCAGCCATGCGGGTTATATCAAGCGCACGGCAGCGGATACCTACCGGCATCAATCGCGTGGCGGCAAGGGGCGCATCGGCGCAAAGACCAAGGAAGAAGATTTCGTCGAGCACTTGTTCATCGCGTCGGCGCACAGCTACATTCTGCTGTTCACGTCGAAAGGCCGCGTTTACTGGCTGAAAGTATACGAATTGCCGGAAGCGGCGGCGGCTACGCGCGGCAAGGCGATCTCCAGCCTGGTGAAATTCCAGGAAGATGAAAAACTCACGGCGCTCGTCGCAGCGCGCAACCTGGAAGAAGCGGACAAATTTGTGTTCATGGCCACGAAGAGCGGCACAGTGAAAAAATCGGCGCTCACGGAATTCTCCAACCCGCGCTCGACCGGCATCATCGCCATCACTCTGGACGGCAAGGACGAACTCATTGGCGCGAAACTGACCGACGGCAAGAAAATGATTTTCCTGGCCAGCCACGATGGCCAAGCAATCCTCTTCCGCGAAACAGAAGTGCGCCCCATGGGCCGCAATGCCGGCGGCGTGAACGGCATGGATCTCGCCAAGGACGACTACGTCGTGAGCATGGACGCAGTCCAGCCGGACTTCGAGATCATCGCCAAGGAACACAAAACCACCACGCAGAATCTCGAAGAGCTCGAGAACGAACAGATCAAAGATTCGCTGGTGACGCTGATGCTGACGGTCGCCGAAAAGGGCTACGGCAAGCGCACACCGCTGGCGGAATATCGCATCACCTCACGCGGCGGCAAGGGCGTGGTCAATATGAAGACTACAGACCGCAACGGGTTCGTCGTGGCCACGCTGCAGGTGACGGAAGAGTCCGACGTCATGATTATCACGCACAACGGCAAAGTGATTCGCGTGCACGCGAATGAAATCCGTGAAGCTGGCCGCTCGACGCAGGGCGTTCGCCTGCTGCGGCTCGAGGCGGATGACTCCGTCGCCGCCGCCGCCGTCTTGCAGGAAGAAAACGAAGAAGAGAAAAAGTAGCACAGTCACCTAGTGACTGTCAGCGGGCGGTACCAACTGTCGTCAGCGCCATGCGCCACGTGGCGCTTTATCAACAAACTTCCCTCTTGTCCTCAGCAATTTAGCCCCGGAGCGCGGATTGCTTCGTCGTGCATGAAGTGCACTTCCATCGAGGTGGCTCATGCGCAAGACTATGTTCCTTCTGGTTCTCATGTACTGGATCCCGACGGGACTGTGGGCCAGGGGCCGCAAAATGCGGGAATCCCCCGGTATGAACTGGGCATGCAGTTTGATCTGGGCTACTGGAACAGCGTCGATCCGGGTCTCGCTGCCGGTGTGCGGTTTCATTACAACTTCAACGGGCACGTGGCGCTCGATTCGGAACTCACAAGTCGACGACAGGATCTGCAAGTCAACGGCCTGCTTGGGCTTCGAGCCGGCCAGCGCGTGGGGAACAGCGGCCTTTTCGTGCTCGGTCGCGCAGGTTTCCTGCACTACGGCGGGGCGAACGGTTTTTCCTACCTCAGCCGGAATACTGTTCCGGCGTTTGACGTTGGCTTGACGATGGAGCATTACAGCAATCCTATGGTTCTGCGTTTTGAGTTGGGCGAGCTCATCGTGCCTTACGGGAACGCCATCGTTCTTCCCCCGCCCCCGCCCGCGGTGGTGTTCCCCCCTGGGCCGCCCACGCGCCTCGGCACGCGGGTCACTACCAAGGTCGGCCTGGGCGTTGCCTTCCGATTTTGAGTCACGCGCAGGTTCTTTCGGGCAGTTGGCTGGGGCGACTTCGAGCAGGGGGAATGGGCGCGTCCTCTGAGGAGGGCATCTCCAACATGAAGGTGTTAGAATCTTCTCCCTCATGAAAAACATGCGACGAACTCTTGCTGTGCTGCTGGTGCTGTCCGCGCAGTTGGTTCTTTTCTCTTCCGCTCAAATTTCCAGCAAGGCTGCGGCAAGCAGCCAGTATCTCGCCTACGTCGGGACATACACGACGAAGACGAACAGCAAGGGCATGTACGTCTTCCGCTTCGACGCGACGACGGGAAAGCTTAGCGCGATCGGGATTGCGGCGGAGACGCGGGACCCGTCGTGGGTGGCAGTGCATCCCAACGGAAAATTCTTGTACGCCGCGAACGAAGCGGGCAAGAGTAGCACAGTCAGCGCGTTTGCGATTGATGCGAAGAGCGGCAAGCTGACGCTGCTCAATCAACTTCCCGCGTTGGGCGAGGATCCATGCTATTTGTCGTTCGACAAAACGGGCAAGTACGTCTTCGTTGCCAACTACAGCTCTGGCAACGTCGTGGTGTTTCCGATCGGCCCCGACGGCAAGCTCGAGGCAGCTGCCGCAAATGTCCGCGACGAAGGCAAGCTCGGCCCCAACAAGGAACGCCAGGACGGCCCGCACGCGCACTGGATTCAAGCGACGGCGCACAATCATTTTGTTTACGTTGCCGACCTTGGTTTGGATCACGTGCTGATATACAAATTCGATGCGGCCAAGGGCTCACTCGCGCCAGGTGCGCCGCAACCTCCGAAAGAAACCCCAGATAGAGCAGCAGCGCTCGATCCTTTTTCTGCGACACTAAATCCCGGCGCGGGGCCGCGGCATGCGGTGTTCGGCCCGGACGGCAGGTTCATGTACGTGCTGGGCGAACTGCAGTCCACGGTGACCGTTTTTGCAAACGACGCGCGAGAAACCTATCGGAGCGTGCAGCAGACTTCCACGTTGCCGAAGGGTTTCTCCGGTCGGAACGATACCGCAGAGATAGCAACGCATCCCAACGGGAAATTTCTCTATGCCTCCAACCGCGGGCACGACAGCATCGCAATTTTTGCCATCGATCCGGCAAAAGGGACCCTGACCTTCGTTGCACATGTTCCCACCGGCGGGAAGGAGCCACGCCACTTTGCAATCGACCCGAGCGGCAAATACCTGCTGGCGGAGAATCAGTTCTCAAATAACATTGTCGTTTTCAAGATTAGTGCCGCGACAGGGAGCTTGACGCCTACCGGGCAGGTTGTCGAAGTCCCATCGCCGGTGGACATCGCTTTTTTCCCAGGGGAATGAGTCTGGCGGCCAACACTGCGGAGCGAACGAGCTGCAAATTGGGAAGGATGCCCCCCGGTTTTCTGTAAGTGTTGCATTCAAAGAACTTAGGACCCTGGGGTTGGCCTGCTCGCTTTGCGAAGAAAGCAAGATTCCAGATGAATCGAGTCCTTCCCTGCGGTGAAGACTAGAAGCGGCGAGAAAGCCCCATACCGAATCAGGGCACTCCAAAAATAAGAAGCGACAGCCGAGGCTGCCGCTTCTTGAACCAGGTCATAGCTTGGCCTGGAAGCATTATAGCACATCCACTCTCTGACCGGCCTTCGTTTGCTTTGAGCAGCTTGCGGGGCGGAAGTGCTTGCACCTTGAGCGGTTTAGGTTACAATCCCCGCCAACATGGCGAAGCGCAAAGGAAAGAAAGCGGGAGCGAGAAAGTCCAAACGCAGATCGCGGAAGGCGCGAGGAGCGCGGGGCGGGAAACTGCCGAAAGACGCAGTGACTCTGATCGTGATCCTGCGGGCGCGCGAGGGACAAGAAACGCTATTGGAAGCGGAATTGCGCGCGCTGGTTGGCCCCTCACGAAAAGAAGAGGGCTGCCTCACCTACAACCTTCACCGATCGGTGGATTCGCCTGGCGCGCTGCTGCTGCACGAAGTGTGGACGAGCCGCGAAGCGCACACCGAACATACGCATACGCCACATTTCTTGCGCTGGAACGCACGCAAGGATGCGCTGCTCGCATCTCGCGAGGCCAACTTCTGGACACAAGTCGCTTAGGATTTCCGGGTCAGCTTTCTGGCGCAGCAAGGTAATAGCCCGGGCGGGCACGGACTCTCAAGCCTTTCGCGTCGTTGCGAACGATATTCACTTTAATTTCGTGATAGCCCGGAGTATCGGTCCCAGCCGGCGTGTAGCTAATGTTGTACTGGGAGTGCAGCTCGCCGCCGATTTCGTCGATGGCTTTCTCGATGGAGCGGTCCTTGAACGTAGAAAGGTGTGCCCCTCCGGTGGCGATGGCAGCGACTTCGAGCGCGTGATCCTTCACTTGGTCGTGAATGTGCTGCACGACCCAGACGGCCGCGGCCATCAGGTCGATATTGCCGTAGCGATTCTCCTCGCTGGTGGGCGTTTGCGGGACGCCGGGCTGCGGTGGAAGCGGAAACGTGCCCGGAGGAGTGATTTGCGGCCGCGTGTCTTTCGGCTTGGCTTGCAGTTCTGCGCGCGTGGTAGAAAGCCCGACGCTATAAATGGTGACGTTGGCCAACTGGGCCTGGCGCAGGACTTCGCCCAGTTTGGCCTCGCTGCCAACATCAGTGGCTTCAGAGACGATCATCAGCACGCGCCGGCGGCCGGACTTATCGGTGGTGGCCTGCGGGCGGCCGGAAAGCATCTCCACGCCGAGAGCCATAGCATCGTAGAGCTTCGAGCCTGATGTCCCTGCGCCCACATGGGCAATGGTGTTCTCGATCTGGTCGCCATTGGTGGTGAAATCCTGCAGCTTGTCGACGGAGTCGTTGAAGCCCACGACGGAAGCTTCGCCGGTTGGCCCCATTACAGTCTGCGTGAATAAAATGCCGGTCTTGCGCACTTGAGGGAGGAGCGGCTCGATGCGGGAACTCGTCTCGAACAGGATCACCATGGAGACCGGATCACCACCAAGATCGAAGTGAGAGATACGTTGAGCGATCCCATTATCGGTAATTTGGAAATCGCCGGCTTCCAGATTGTGGACCATTTCGCCACGGCCATCGCGCACGATCACAGGGGTGTTTACCAGCGCCACTTGGACTTTGACCTTGGCTTGCGTGTCCTTCGGAGGCAACTGGACTTCAACGCCGGCCTTGGGAGAAATGGGGCCAGAGGGGGACTGCGCGCGCGCGGCAACGCCGGCGAAAGGCAGAAGAAACGTCAGAGTCAGCGCGGTGGCTACGATTCGGATCATTCCCATTTCCTGGTACGACGGGACTTGGCCTGGCCTAAACTAGTGCAACCTCATGCACGAACCAAACTTCCTGCACTACACTGTACTTGATTCGACGCCGGTGCAGCGGAAGACGTTGCCGCAGGGAGCGGCGATTCCTACAATCAAGGTTCGTCTCGACGGGAGAAAAGACCGATGTCCGACGGCAAAAAACTGAAACCGCAGCACGCGCCGAAGGCGCCGCACGAAGATCCTAAGTTCTTAAGCAGCACGCCGGCGCGGCCGATCCGCATCCTGGGTGAGTACATTCACCCGCTGGTGCAGCTCAAGAGAGAGGGCATTGGGGACACCATCGTGATGTTCGGTTCAGCGCGGATCGAATCCCACGAGACCGCGCAAGCGAGATGCACGCGGCTGAAGAACGTGAAGACCTCCAGGATGTCCGCGGCCAAGCTCTCCAAGCATCGCGCGGACGTGCGGCATGCGAGGAGCTTGCTGGAGATGTCCCGCTATTACGAAGAAGCGCGGCAGCTTTCGCACAAGCTAACCACCTGGTCGCTCACGTTGGGACCCAGGCCGCGGCGCTTTGTGGTTTGTTCCGGGGGCGGGCCGGGGATCATGGAAGCGGCGAACCGTGGCGCGTATGAAGCGGGCGGAAAATCCGTGGGGCTTTCCATCGAGCTGCCGCACGAACAATTTGCAAACCCCTACATAAGCCCGGAGCTGAGCTTCAATTTCAAATACTTTTTCATGCGCAAACTGTGGTTCGCGCAGATCGCCAAGGCACTGATTGTGTTTCCCGGCGGCTTCGGAACGATGGATGAACTCTGGGAAATGCTGACGCTGCTGCAAACCGGAAAGCTGGCGAAGCATAACCTCATCTTGATTTACGGCCGCAAATATTGGGACGAGGTGCTGAACTGGAAGGCCATGGTGCGCTGGGGCATGATCAACGAGGAAGAGTACAAGATGCTCCAGTTTGCCGACACGGTGGATGAGGCGTTCGACCGCATCCGCGCGGGGCTCGAGAAATATCACATGGAAGGCGATCCGTTCTTGCAGGCCTATTAATCCAAGCAGATTCTAAGTGCCGTTGGTTCAACTGGTTGCAGGGTTTCTCGCGACATTCCATGTCACGGTGTGTTTTATGAACAGAAGTCACCCCCCACCCAGTCGGGGCTGAACCATGGAGGATGGAGAGAATATGAACCTTCAAACGGGAGAGAAGAGGATTTTCGGAAAGGCCATGCTCGCTGCCGCCGTGTTTGCCGGCATGTTGGCCTTCACCGGAGCACCGAGTGCACTGGCGGATGACGACCGCGGCTGCCAGCGGCGCATTGTCAAGGCGGACCACAAACTCCACGAAGCCGTGGAACATCACGGCTGGAACAGCCGGCAAGCGGATCGTGCGCGTCATGAATTGCGCGAAGCACGCGAACGCTGCTGGAATGAGCGCCATCGCTGGTGGGACGAAGACGGCCACCGCTGGCATTCCGATCGCGATTGGGATGACCACGATCACGATCGCCATTAAACCTTAAAACGATAATTAGCCCTAGAAAAACGGAACGGGGCGCCCCGAGTAAACTGGGACGCCCCGTTTTTGTTTCGCAAAGAACGCGGAGTTAGCGCGAATTCACCAGCTCTTCATCGGAGAACACAGCTTCAAAGCGGCGAGTTTCATCCTGATCGTGCAACATCACGATCGGGACGACGCGCAAGTACTGCTTGCAGGCATGGCATTGTGTGACTTCGCCTTGTAAATCCTGCAAGAAGCCATCCGTAAAATGATAGAGCGCGCGCTCGCGCCGGGCATTTTTCTTGTCCCGCGCGCCGCAGTGCGGACAGATAAATTCGACCATGTCCTTCTGCGGATCGCGGTCCAGAGCAGCCCAGCCGGTGCGGCGCACACCCACGGTTTCGAGATTGTGCCGACTCATCGGAGCATTCCTCCTCAGATCCACGTCCACAATGCATAAGATGCACAAAGAGGACACTGAGGTGCAGTGTTGCGTAACGCGCTCATTCTAAATCGTTTATAGACGATGTAGGGGGCCTGAGCGGTTATTTTCCCCGCCCACTCATCCCTTTCGTAAGTCGCAGGGAACTTGTCTCTACCCTTGGTGTCCAAGGCAGGGAGGACGCGCGCAACCTCACATCCCTGCGAGCGCGGCGCCGGTCTCCTGGAGATCTAGAGCAACCCCCAGGAAATCGGCGCCGCAATAATTTCTGTGTCTCCGTTCCGCGGACCACGAAACGGCGCACGCTCGCGGAAAAAAAATGTGGAGGTGTGCGATGTTGTCCAGGCCCGAAAAAGTTTCCATCAAAGTTCCCGAAGACAGTCTTGGCTCGCTAGGCGGATGCCTGGTAGACGGCGATGCGGAACAACTGATGCGTGAACGCCGGGTGAGACGGCGCGCGCTGGCGATTTCGATCGTCTTACAATGCGCTGTTCTCACTCTATTGGCTTTGCTCCCCTTATTCGGGAAAACGGAGCGAATCGCGAAAAGGGAGTACATAGCACTCCCGCCTTACGGACATCCACCCGGTCATGCGCGAGGCAACGGAAAGCCCACGACTCCCCGGCCAACCAATACCGACTCACGGTTTGTGTTTCATCCTCCAACAAACAGTGTTCATCCGCATCCTGTGGAAAATCCGGATCCAACGGGCCCAGCAGAATTTGGCGATGAAGGGAACCAAGTGAGTGAAGGCCCAGCATGTTCGTGGTGCGTAAACCTTGGCGGGAAGGACTCAGGACCTCGTCCGCCGCAACCACCAACGGAGATTCGCACAAAACCGCGAGTCGTCCAGGTAACGCATCTCGATCCTGCGATGCTGATTCACCGAGTCGAGCCGGTGTATCCGCCGCTTGCGCGGCAAACCCACCGAGAAGGCCGGGTAGAATTGCGCGCCATCATCGGCACGGACGGCACGATTCAATCCTTGCAGATTGTTGCCAGCGATCCGCTTTTCGATCTTTCTGCGAGGGAAGCGGTCAGCCAATGGCGCTACAGACCGACAATTCTCAATGGCCAACCGGTGGAGATTGATACGTATATCACGGTGATTTACACCACGCAGCACTGAGAAGGAGAATTTTGAACGGTGCAAAGGGCCATCCACTTTTGTGGACGGCCCCTCTGCCTGCACCGGGCAACCGAGTTTCGGTGTTTCCGCCGGAAGAATTACTTGAAGTGGAAAACGATTCCGGTGGAAACGCGCAGGTTGTTCTGCGTTTGATTGTTACCGTTGGTGACTTCTGGCAAATGCGTCAAGAGATAGTCGAATTGCAACGGGCGGATTGACCAACGATCACGCACGTGCCAATCGACGCCGACGCCAAACGCTGTTGCGAACGCGGTGTGGGAATTCGTTGTGACGAGCACATCCGAACCCGCACGAGCCGCGCCGACGAGAACGTGGCCAAACGGCGAAATCCGCCGGTAGCCACGATACGTGACGCGCGGGCCAAAAAGATACGTAAGCACGTGGTCATTCACGCTTACGCCATCGGCACTACCCACATGATAGCCGCCGAAATCGGCGACACCGCTCAGCCAGTCCCGGAAATTATAGGACGCTGAAGCGCTGCCTCCATTGAGATTGAAACCACCAAGCCCTGAAGTAGCGGGATTGGCGCGCAAATAAGAGTAGCTAACAGATGCATCCAACTTCGGGAGCTCCTGCGCTTTGGCCGATAAGCCAAAAATAGTCGCAAGAGCAAGCAAAGACACAATGAATCTGCACTTCATGGAACCTCCGCAGTTTTCAGATTTAGCTCGCGGGCCGGGCAACGGCTTGCATGACCCCCGAGTTTGCGGCATGCCCAAGGCAGGTAGGCAGAAATCCGCAGTTTTTCTCGTTTGGAACTCAGATGCAGCAGAGGTATCGCAGGTTGCATGCAAAATTGTTGCACAGGGTTATGGCCGAGGTAATTTTTCAGAGCAGGGGTTCGCCGGCGTGACGCACAATGGCGGCGCGCGTGGCGTCGCGCAGACGAATCAGTTCGTGCCACTCGGAGGAACCGGCGGAGTTGCTTGAATCCGTGGCTGTGTTTGGATAAATGGGCGGCGAAAGCGTGATGGTGACGCTGGTGGGCCGAGGCAAGTACGTGCCATCGCGCAGAAACCGTCGCGTTCCGGCCAACGACACGGGAATGATCGGCGCGCCGCTCGCGACCGCGGCCTTAAAAGCGCCCAGCTGGAACGGCCGCACGCCGTCCTCCGCGGTGAAAGTGCCTTCGGGAAAAATAAATACAGATTCGCCGTTGCGCAAAAATTCTTCCATCCGCTGCGCCTGGCGCAATCGCGATTCCGGATCGGTGCGGTCAAACTTGAAGTGTCCCATGCGGTCCAGGAACGCGCCGATAAAGGGCATGCTGGCAACTTCCATTTTCGATACGAAGCGGTACGGCACGCCCAGCCCCAGCATCAGCGGCAGCACGTCGAAATAACTGGTGTGATTCGACGCATAGATTTTTGCCCCCGGCGTTTCCATATACTCCTTGCCGACGACGCGCACGCGACAATCGATGACCGCGAACAGAATTTTGAGAGCGGAGGAGGTGAAGCGTCCTGCTTTTCTGTGATCCTTTATGAGTTGCACCATCGCCCACGTGGGAACAATCCAAAGGAAGAACACCACGCCGAAATACAATCCATAGAAGATCTCGAGCCCGCGTTTCACGCCCGCAAGAACTTCTCGCGCGAAGTTGCGCAAGGTGCCAGCCGTTCCCAGGCGCACAATTTGCACCCAAGCCGGCGCGCGCGAGGCGGAAAGAGTTCCTGCTAAATAGAGTTGCTTGGTTTCTTCGCGGCGCAGTTTCCCGCTGGACGTTTTAGGAATGCTGCCCGGCGGGATTAGCTCGACGCGATCCGGCGGAAGGCCCAATCCGCGCGAGACAAGATCCATCACTGCGGAAGCGAGAGCCGAACGCCGCGCCGCATCGCGTTCACGAGTCTCGGCGACCACCACCAACTTTTCCGTACCGGTGGCTTCGTCCGTCAAGCCGAAGGCGACGATGCATCCCTTACGAATTCCCTCGGTGCGCGCGGCAAGTTCCTCGACTTCGTGCGGATACAAATTGCGTCCACCCTTGATGATGATGTCCTTGACGCGTCCGGTGACGTAGATTTCGCCATCGGCGCGGTACGCGCGGTCGCCAGAGTTCACCCACGCGAATTCGCCCGCGTCCCTAGCGGGACCACATGGCAGCAGCGCTTCGGTCGCCTTGGGATTGCGATAGTACCCCGTGGTTGCCGACGGGCCACGAAACCACAGGAAGCCTTCCGTGCGGTCAGGAACTTCGTTGCCGCGTTCATCCACGATGCGAACTTCATGGCGAGGGAGAGCTTTTCCCGAAGAAACAAAAGCAATGGCGGTTTCGTCGTCAGGAGCGGCGGGCACCGCCCGACCCTGCGCCGTAAACGTCTCGCGCTCGACGCGGTCCACCAGCGGGCCACGATTGAGCGGCGGGATAGTGACTCCCAAAGCGGACTCCGCTAAGCCGTAGACAGGAAGCTGCGCTTCGCGTCGGAAGCCGTAGGCTGCGAAACGGTCCGCAAAACGCTCGAGTGTCTCTGGATTCACCGGCTCGGCGCCATTCAGAGCTGCGCGCCAGGAGCTGAGGTCAATGCCCTTGATATCCTTGTCGGCGATCTTGCGGACGCATAGTTCGTAGGCAAAATTCGGCGCAGCAGCGATGGTGCCGCGATGTTTGTGGAAGCCTTGCAGCCAGCGCTCCGGGCGCGTCAAGAAAGCCAGCGGCGACATCACCACTAACGGTGTACCGAAATGCAGCAGCGTAAGCCACGCGCCGATCAAGCCCATGTCGTGGTACAGCGGGAGCCAGCTGACGCCGACATCGTCCCGCGCGATCTGGACCGCCTCGCCAATGGCACGCATGTTGGCAAGCAGGTTTGCATGCGTCAGCATCACGCCTTTGGGGTCGCCGGTGGAACCGGAGGTGTACTGCAGAAGCGCGATGTCGCTGCCCTGGCGCGCGCGGCTTCCGGTGACGTGCAGCGGCAGCGCGCCCGGCGATGGGGGCGGAGCTTTATCCGCGGCCGCGATCAACTTTTCCGCGTCTACGACTCCCTCAAGCGAACGCACGCGAGGCCGCAGCAATTTGGCAACGGATTCCGCGCGGCGAAACGTCAGCAGCATGCAAACTTCCGCATTGTTCATGATTGCCGATTGCCTTGCGGCGTACTCTTCGATGCGGTCGGCGCGAAATGGCGGGTAAATGGGGACGGGAATCGCTCCGGCGAGAAGAATTCCTGCATAGGATACGAAGAAGGCCCGCGACGTCGGAAGCATCAGCGCGACGCGCCCGCCTGCGGCCACGCCACGCCGCGCCAACTCCGCTGCGCAGCGGTTCCCCGCGGCGTAAAGCTCGCCGAAGGTGAGCGTATAGCTGCGCTCCCCGGCGTCGCTATCCTCAGTGATCAGGAGATGGTCACGGTCGGCGTCATGTGTCGCGCGATACCGCAGGACATCGATGAGAGTTTCGGCGACGAAGACTCCCTCATCGGTTGCCGCACGGTGCAATTTCTGAACGGTTACAGAAGCCCGCAACGCGGAGCCGGCTTCCTCTTCCTCGGCGATTGTTCCCGGGGAACTCAGAATGACGCGAGCCAGATCGTCGGGCGTGTTGGCCTCGGAAGCGACGCGGTCCGGCAAACGCATCCCGAAAGCTGTTTCCAGCCGCGCCAGCAATTCCACGCGCTCCAGGCTGCCAAGACCCAAATCGCGGTCGAGTGGCGAACTGGCGCTGAGGATCGGCAACGCGCCTTGGCTGCCCAATTCTTCGAGCAGTCCACGGATCACTTCCAGCACGCGTTCGCGCGTAGCCGAGCGGCCGAGTTGGGCGGCAGGAGTCGCCACAGGATTCACGACGGAGTTTGTATTCTTCCGCGAGAGGCTATCACGCCCAAACGCGGATTGCCATCCATGAACGACTGAAATGCGCTCTAGGCGCTCTTTTTTGCCGCTTGCGGCAGGCTAAAGCCGCGCGGGAGCAGCGCGGTAGAGAGGTCGACGCCGGAAAGATCCGCGCCGGCCAAATCCGTCTCCCGCAGAATGGCTACGCCCATATCGGCGCCCGAGAATTTTGCCCCGCTCACGTTCGCCAATCGCAGATTCACATTGCGCAACTGAGCGCGCCGGAAATCCACGTTTGAAAGGTCGCAGCGGAAAAATTCCACGCCGCTGGCCTGCGCTTCGGTCAAGTCCGCTCCGGGAAGAATCGCTTCCGTCATGTCCGTGTTGCGGAGGTCGGCTTTGCGCAGATTTGCGCCGGAGAGATCGGCGCCGGGAAGTTTAGCTTTGCGCAAGTCTGTTCCTTCCAGGTCGGCATTGCGAAGAATGGCCCCGCTGAGGTTGGCTTCACTCAAATCGGTTTGGGAAAGATCCGCGCCGGTCAGGTCGGCGCGTGATCCGCCATCCTTGCCGGTGAAGAAACGTTCGTGCGCTTCCAGGATTTTCACAAGCGACTTTCCGTTGTGCTTGATACTTTTTGGTTTTCTGAGTCCCATGTTCTGCCTGCCATCGATGAAATTTGACCACTAGTTTACTCGATGTGGCGGCCCGGTGGAACTGCGCGCACTCAGCTCTTGGTGGGAATCGGGGGGGCAGGCTGCAGCGGCGCGGCTTGCGCCCGCAGCGAATTGACCACGGACTGCGTAACGTCTTTTCCGCCGCGCGAATTGTTGTAGACAGACTGAATGGTGTAAATCGGTCCCCAAGGGATGCCCCACCAACCGGCAACCAGCGACAGCAACGTGAAAGGGAGGCCCTTTACCACTGGGTTTTCACCCTGCCGGAGAAAGTAAATATCGGAAGGCCGCCGGAACGTGAGGACGATGATGGAGATGCAGTACTGGAAAAGGACGAACTTCGCCCCTCGTTGAATCTCGAAGTCCAGCTCGCCGTGCTTCATGCCTTCGATGCCGCGAATCTTGGTAGCCATAGCGGAGAATACTCAATTGCTACGCGAAGCCAATTACCCCGTCAAGCGCGATTTTCCCACTTGTTGACAAGATGCGCAGCTCCGCCAGCACCTTTCTAGTGTGATAGTGTGAGGTTTGTGGGCTCTGTTCCCCGGAGGAGTGGCAAAGCAAGGCGGTTTGCGAGGCTTTCATTTCGGCGGGGAACGCAACCTGTTATGGCGGGACGCGGCGCAATGTTTTCTCTGTTTCTTCGAGCGCCATTCGTGCGGCCAATAACAGTCGCTCTACTTGCCGGCGTCCTCTGCGCGTTCCCGCTAGGTGCTCTTGCGCAGGACCAGCACGAAGACGAGATTATCGCCAACCTCGCCGGTGGCCGGGCTATCGTTCACGTAGCGAAAGACGCCATCATCTTGGCGGCCATCAATCAGCCCGTAGAGCGGAACTCCATTCCGCCGCGCGTGATGGACCTCGACGCAACGCACATCGGCATCCTCTTCGGAGCCTCGGAATGGCGCATTCCCGCCGACCCCAGGCCCATCCGCCTGGACCGCAATTTCCAGCGCGTCTCACGAGGAGACCCCCGTTACCAATCTTCTCCCGGCGAGGGCGAAACGGATTTGGAGACCATCGGCATCGCTTATCTCGAGAAGCTTCGCCCACTTATCGCCCAGCTCCATCACAAAATCGATTTCTCTCCTGATGACCCCATTTTCCAGATTGTGATCATTGGATACGCTCCCAACGATTACGGACCTGAAGTATGGGTGGTGGAGTACCGGATGGAACAAGAGCAAGTTGCAACGCGTGGCGACTATTGGCAGACGCGCATTCAGCGACCGCGCTTTACGCAGCTCTATCCGCCGGAAAAGCATGCCCCACGCATGATTGTGGAGAGCCGTTACCCTCCAGATACGAAAGGCCCCACATTGGCCGAGTTGATCCAGGGCAATGACCCGAATATCACGCACCTTGGTTCCGGGGAGCCGCGCTTTGCAAAGGTCCTCGATAACCTTCGTGGCGGCCAGGCGCAAAAAGCTGCCCCGATCGACTCCGCCGACTTCATGCGCGCCGTGTTGCCCTTGATTGCGGGGAATTCCACTTTTGTTCTTGGCACAATGGACGAGCGGCACGGGTTTGAATGGATGGTTCCGCCGGAGGAGCCAGTCGAAAAAGTGCAGGAAGACAAGAACCGCCCGCCCGATGCGCCAACACTACGCCGGGCTCCCAAACCCTAGTGATCAGGAAAACGTTGTCAGGAGAGTTTTTCGATGGGGTCGCCGCGCCGGATTACTCCGCCCTCTAGCACACGGCACAGCATGCCCCGGCGTCCCCATAGCTCTTTGCGCAGCCCGGGCCGGATGGCTTCCATCTGATCGCACGGTGTGCAAACCGCGCTGACTTCCAAACGCGCCCGGCCGATGCGTAGGAGCTGGCCAATCAGCAGGCTGTTCACATTCAGGCCATCGGTTGTGATGTTCTCGCGGATAATTCCTGGCCGGAGGTCCATGGCCTCCAAAGTCTCGCGATCCACTAGCAAGACTTGACGCTTGCTTGCCGGTCGCGCATGCGCGCAGCCCTCAAAGCCGGCGTCGGTTACTGCCTGGACTTCGGCAAGTTCCTCCATCGGCAGGCGCTTCTTGGTAGCGCGAAAAAGATTTTGCACTCTCGCCACGGTCTTAGTCTCCTGCGGCTCTCCGTTGATTTGCGTGAGCTCCAATGTCCTTGCGGTAGTGCATCCCCTCGAAGTGCATCTTCGAGGCCGCTTCATAGGCCAAAGCCAGAGCAGCTTTGAGTGATTTCGCCGATGCGGTAACGCCGAGAACTCTACCGCCGTTGGTGAGTACGGCTCCGGCGGCGAGCTTTGTTCCGGCGTGCAGGACCTTCACACCGGTAATCTGCTCCGCAGCGGTTAGGCCATCGATCTTCTTGCCGATGTCAAATTTTCCCGGATAACCACCCGACGTCAGCACGACACAGACGCTGGCACCGTCCTTCCAGTGTAACTTTGACGCGTCGAGACGCCCGGCGGCTACATCGCTCAAAACCTCGGCCAAGTCGAAGTCTGCCCGGGCCAGAATCGCCTGTGCTTCAGGGTCCCCCAGCCGGCAATTGAACTCCAGGACTTTTGGACCTGACTTGGTCAGCATCAGGCCAATATAAAGGAAGCCTTGGTAAGGGATGCCGTCTGCCGTCAGCCCTTGCAAGGTTGGCTCGACGATGGCCGAGCGAATCGTTTCGCAAAGAGCAGCCGGCAGCAATTCATCGGTGGAGTACGCGCCCATGCCGCCCGTATTGGGGCCTTGGTTCGCGTCGAAGACACGCTTGTGATCGCGTGTCGGCACGAGCGGCGCATAGCGTTTTCCATCCGTGAGAATGATGAACGAGAGTTCGTCGCCCTCGAGGGTCTCCTCCAGGAGGATTCGCTTACCCCCGGCTCCCAGTTCATTCTTTTCCATCACGCGTGCGACAAAATTTTTCGCGGCGGCGAAGTCCGGCGCCAGAAAGACTCCCTTGCCGGCGCACAATCCGTCTGCCTTGATGACTACCGGGAAAGTCACAGAGTTCAACGCGCGGTAGGCTTCTTGAGGAGAATCAAACGTGCCATACATCTTTGCCGTAGGAATGCGGTGGCGCTCCAAAAACTGTTTCGAGAAAATTTTGCTGCCTTCCAGCTGCGCGGCTTGTTGGGAGGGACCAACAACAGCCCAATTTCGTTGCCGGAACACATCCGTTAGCCCGTTCACCAGTGGCAATTCCGGGCCGACGACGGTCAAAGCCGGCTGAATTTTTTCGGCCAGCGCTACGCTCGCGTCCACGTCGCCTGCATCCATGGCTATGCACTCTGCATCTGCGGCGATGCCGCCGTTCCCAGGGGCGCACCAGATTTTTTCCACGTGCGAACTCTGCTTCAGTTTCCACACGAGCGCGTGTTCGCGTCCGCCGCCGCCCAGCACCAGAATCTTCATCCGCAATCCCTCGGTAACGACTCTTCCGAACGATAGACGCCCCTAGCGGACGTGTCAACATGGCCATACGGATACTCGATGAAAGAAAACGGTATTTATCAATTGGCTATATCCTGTTCCAAAAACCAGTTACGCGGCCCCCGTTTGCCTTCTAGACTCCTGGAAGCCATTCCTCTCTATTTTTTGCTCGGAAGGGGGTCGCCCGATGCTGATTCCATTGCGCCATGAAAACATGGAGGGCCGCCGCTGGCCGGTAATTTCTATTGCCTTGGTTCTCCTCAATCTCAGTATTTTTCTTGCCACTCGCGGGCAGATAGATACCGAAAATCCGCGACGGGCTGAGGTTCGCGCGCACCTTCTGCTCCTTGCGGCCATGCATCCTGAACTCAGCCAGCCTCCGCATGTCGAAGCACTTGTTACCAAGTTCAGGACCGAGAATCCCGGCACCTGGAAAGAGGCGCAATCGCAGAGCCGAGACGTGGCGGACGCCTGGGATGCCAGGATCCGCTTGATGGAAGACCAAGGCCGAAGCCTATCGAATCTAGCGCTGGGCAAAGGCATCCGATTTAAGGCGGCATCGTATTGGCTACTGCCGATCTGGCTTTTGATGGAGATTTTCTCAGGGGCGATCTTTGGACAACATTCCGGTGTCGCGCATTGGGCTCACGTCGGTGGATTTCTTTTTGGAGCAGTTGTCGCGCTTGGATTGCGCTATTCAGGCTTGGAACAGAAGGCCAACGCAGCTATCGAGGCCAAAGTAACATGGACTGCGGATCCCCTTTTGGTTCAGGCAACAGAGCAAATGGAGCACGGCAAGCTGGACGAGGCTATTGCATCACTAAAGGCATTGGTCGCCGCGAAGCCAGATTCCGTGGAGGGCTACACTCTGCTATCGCAAGTCCACTGACGTAAGAACGACATCCCGGCGCACCTCGAAGCAACAATCAAGTTGTGCCAACTGCACCTCAAAGCGCAGGATGCAGAAGCGGCCTGGCAGGATTACCAGGAGTACGTTAACGCCGGGGGAGACCGCATGCCTGCGGTAACCTGGCTTGAGCTCTGCCGCATGGCTGAGGGACAGCAGAATTACGAGCGCGCCGTCTCCGAATACGAACGCCTGGCAAGGGCGTATCCAACAGAACGCCAATCGCTGTTGGCTCTTCTATCGGCCCGGCGCCTCGCGCTGAAGCAGCTCAACCGCCCCGCGGATGCGTTGCGTTATTACCGGGCGACAAAGGTCTCGACTGTCCCGCACCTCGATTGGGAAGCGAACATCCAGGCGGGAATTCAAGCGGCAGAAAAAGCCGCAGGTGTTTCAATCGCCCCGGCGTGAAGCGTTCAGATTCCTATTCTTGAATGAGCAAACCAGCTTGCCGTGCACAGTTGTGCGTGGTCCACATGGCGCTTACACGATATAATTATCATTTTATATTACTACTAGGTTATAATAGAATCAGCCGTTGCCGACGGCGCGAATGGGAATCGTCACCGTAGCCGCGGTCTCCGAAGATCCCAACATGTGACAGCGCCCATCGAAGATTCCGCCCGGGTCGATGACCATGCACGGAGAATGCACTTCTCCGGTCACCACGCCCTTGGCTTCAATCTCCACGCGGCCTTTCGCGAAAATCACTCCATCGAAGCGGCCGGAAATCACCACGCGATTGCCCTCGATCTGCCCTTCGACTTTTGCGCGTTCGCCAAGAATCACCGTCTGTTCTGAAATAATGTTCCCCTTCACGTTGCCATCAATGCGGAACGTGCCGGTAACCGTCAGCGTGCCTTCAAGCGACACTCCTTGGTCGATGAATCCTGTCCATTCTTCACTTGCGCCATCTTTGGCAGCGCTGGGCCACTTCCATGCCATTGCAAAACCCTCCGAGAGACTGTTCTACTTTAGCTGCGCTACACCGTAAGTCAACGCAACTGAGGAAACGGGTTGTCGAATGAGCGACTGAACGAACGGGCAGTATGCGCTGGCGGAACTCGCAAGGCTATTTCATCAAGCGATCGTAGAGGCCCATCAGTTGATCGTCGTCGTAAAACTCGAGAACCAACTGCCCCGGACGAATTTTCGTTTTTTGGCGAAGAAGCACTTTCGTGCCAAGGTGGCGCTGAAGCTCATCCAGAGCCGAGCGAATGTTCGCGTCGAGGTGAACTTCCGCCGGGGCGCGTCCGCCTGACGCCCGCCGCGCTGCCAGCTTTTCAATTTGCCGGACAGTCAAACCTCCGCGCGCGGCGCGTTGCGCGTAACGCATGCGCAGTTGAGCATCTGGCACTGCGAGAAGCGCACGTCCGTGCCCGGCCGTCAGCTTCCCTTCTTCAATCCAATCCTGAATCTTCTTTTCCAATTTTAGCAGCCGGATCGAATTGGCTATGGTGGCGCGATCCTTGCCGGTTCGTTCGGCGACCGCTTCCTGAGTCAACCGTGCTTCGTCCATCAAGCGCTCGAATGCACGAGCAGCTTCAATAGCATTCAGATCTTCGCGCTGGATGTTTTCGACCAGTGTCATCTCCAATGCCAGATCGTCAGAGACTTGTCGGACGATGACTGGCACTTTCGTCAGGCTGGCCTTTTGCGCTGCGCGCCACCGGCGCTCGCCGGCAATCAATTGGTATCGGGAGCCGATTGGCCGGACAACGAGTGGTTGAATGATCCCGCTGGCTTGGATAGATCGCGCGAGTTCATCGAGCGCTTCTTCGCGAAAGCGCGTCCGAGGCTGGAAAGGACTAGGGTCGATGAGGTCGATATCAATCTGTTGCGGCCCGGGATGCGCAGCCTCGCGGGCCGGTGCGCTTGCAGCGCCACTGGCGTTTGCCGCGTGAGTTTGTATGGTTGGGGCAGGTTCTGGAGACTCTTTAGGTTGAAGCTCCCGAATGAGCGCTCCGAGCCCCCGTCCCAGCGCGTTTCTTGGCATTGGCAATGACCTCCTGGGCGAGCTGCGTGTAACCTTCTGCGCCCCTGCTGTGAATATCGTAAAGAATAATCGGTTTGCCGAAGCTCGGCGCCTCTGCAAGCCGCACGTTGCGCGGAATCACGCTCTTGAATATTTGGGTTCCAAAGAAACTGCGCAAATCCGTGGCCACCTGACGAGAGAGCGAAGTCCTCTCGTCGTACATCGTAAGCAGGATTCCTTCGACTTCGAGGCTGGGATTCAGTGTGCGGCGAATGCGCATCAGCGTGTCCAACAATTCCGAGACGCCTTCGAGGGCCAAGTATTCGCACTGAATGGGGACCAGCACGGCATTGGCGGCAACCAGCGCATTCAAAGTAAGTAGATCCAAGGCTGGAGGGCAGTCCAGAATGATGAATCTGTATTTTTCGTCTAGCGTTTTCAGCGCCGCTTGCAACAGATACTCTCGATTTTCCGTATTGACGAGCTCAACAGCGGCGCCGGCAAGGTTTTTGTCAGCAGGAACCACATCCAGATGATCTGTCTGAGACTTCTGGATAATCCTGTCAAATGGCTCGTTCAGAATCAGAACGTGGTAAAGGGTCCGTCGAGAGGGGTCCTTTGTGAAGCCGATGGCGGCAGTGGCGTTCGCTTGGGAATCACAATCGATGAGGAGAGTGGGTTGTTCGGCGGTGGCGAGGCAGGCGGCCAAGTTCACCGCAGTGGTGGTCTTGCCTACTCCACCTTTTTGGTTTGCGACGGCGATGATTCGAGCCAAATATCCCCCCGCCAGCGAAAATCTAGCAAACGCAGGACAAGGATGCAACATGTTTCACGTGGAACGTCATCGGAATCCTTGCAAATTAGAGCAGAGCTGAGACCGTAGAGTGTTCCATGTGGAACATTCGCGGAGCTGGCTTGTGCGTGACGTTCCACGTGGAACATAGAGTCAAGCCAAGTTGCCGAAGCCAGCTCAGACTGTTTCACGTGGAACATGACCCGATCAGTAAGCCCTTCTTCTTGCCCACCAGGAGCAGCCGCCTCAGGGAGTTAGGCACCAGTATAGGTTCCTGCCAGTCCCAAGTGCTGATTTTCTGGATTTCTGGGAGATCCCGAGCCCCAATCCATAGAACAACCTGTTTCGCAGCTATCTGTTCGGACTTGGCCCATTCGAGAAAGCCAGGGAACTCGCCAAGCGCTCGCGAGCAAACATAATCGAGAGGGACGATCTCCTCGCCCAGCTCTTCATAGCGCCGCGCGAGCACGTGTGCGCCAGTAAGTCCTAATTCACGAATAACTTCCGCCAGAAACGTGACCTTTTTGATGTTAGATTCGACCAGGAAAACTTGCAGACGCGGCCGTATGATTTTCAATGCCAGTCCCGGAAAACCGCCTCCGGAACCCACGTCGGCGAGCCGACCCTTTTCCAAGGGTATGGCTTCAGCGGCGTACATACACTCGCAAAAATGCCGGTAAAGTATCTCCAAAGGGTCGCGAATCGCTGTAAGGTTAATCTTTTCATTCCAGGCCAACAAAATCTTTATATATTGTTGAATTTGAAGCACTTGATCGTCATAAGCAGGGAGCTGGAATTCGGCCAAAGCACGGCGTATTACGGCGACTGAGGGGGCTGGGATGGTTGTTGTCATTATAGTAACTATTTAGCTGTAGTGTACCACATTCTCCATTTCCCCACCACTGGCCGCTCCTGGCGTCAGGTATCGCGGCCCGGCCGTTCCGGCGACCAGGTCCACGGCGCAGTGCCAGAAAATCGCGGGCACCAGGCTACCGTAGGCGAGCCGGCTCGTCCCAAGAATGAGGCCAATCAGGAACGTCATCACGATTCCTCCGCGGCCCTGGTAACTGTGTGCCAGCCCGAAAAGGACGGAAGAAAGTAATATTCCTGCCCAGGCTCGTAATCCTACATGGTCGAGCACGGCCATGGCGAATCCGCGATAAAGGAATTCCTCGCAGAGCCCCGCAGTTATGGCTAGCGCTAAATAGGGAAGCAACTCCACACCGGATTGCGGAAGAATACGCTCCGCAATGGCCTGAAGGGAGCCACGCGCTTCGACGGGAATTCTTCCCATGCGCCGCAGATTCAGCCATTGAAGCGAAGCGGTGGCCGAGGCGCCAACAACCGCAGCGACAAGAATCCTGCTTCTATCAGGGACTGTCAGACCAAGCTGGCGAGCCGAGAACCCGTGCACCCACGCACGCCACGCCACAATGGAAACGGCGAACCACTGAAAGGCAATCGTCGAGGCGTAAAGGGAGAGGCGCTCCATCGAGCTAACGTGCGGCATCGCCAGCAATTTCCTCATGCGTGCACGCCCCCGCCACGGCAGAACCACGCCTAACACCAAGAAGATCAGCCAAATGTCCCACGGCATCCGCGAATCAGAACACTTTTTGCGGGGATTGCGCAAGTGACGAAAGTTTTTAGGAACGGAGCTTCCGAGTATCCGATTTACCGGAAATTGTGAGCCGCGGAAAAACCACTTGGCTGTTCCCACCTTTGTTGCTATTTTTCGTCTGAATATGGAATGGAGGTTTTTATGCACGGACGCATATTCGCAGGCTTGTTGCTCGTTTTTCTCCTCATTGTGGCGAGTGGAGGCGCGCAGCAATTCCACCGCGCGGACGGCGAAAAGCCGGTGTGGACGATGGAATTCATTAAGGTGAAACCCGGAATGTTCGGCTTCACGCTAGGATATTTGGACGACAACTGGATGCGGGTACGCGAAGAAGCCAAGCGTCAGGGCGCGGTCCTGAGCTATCACCGCATCGCAGAACAAGGTAGCGGGGACAGCGACCGTAACATTGTATTGTTGACGGAATTTAAGAATGCGCCTGCGTATGCCGCACATGAGGAACTATTCGCCTCGATACGCAAACAGTTGCCGAACAATACCTTAGGCGTAGTAAGGCCTCCTCGACAAGAGGACCTCTATGAAAACGTGAGTACGCGCGTATTTCAGGATTATTCGGATACCGACGTTGCGCGGTTCCGACTTCTCTCGAAGAACTAGCGTGCAAGGGCGAGTTTGACAAAAACGCTCTTCGGCACACTTGACCACGTCGTGCCTGCTGATTAAGGCTGCCCCCCACCAACTCGCGTGCTGTGCAAGCGCGAAGCGCGGCACATCGCTATAATCGAAGGGCGTTATAGCGAGGTGCGGCTTGACCCCATCCGTGAAACTCACGGCCATGGTCAAGGCAGCGGGTTGAGCGGCGAAGCTGAGTCCAGGGTTGCTGGATTCCGTTTTGCGCCGTTTGCCGCGGCCAACTGATCCCAACGTGCTCGTTGGTTTTGATACCAACGACGACGCTGGGGTGTATCTGCTCAGCCCTGAAATGGCGATGGTTCAGACGGTGGATTTCTTTACGCCGATCGTAGATGACCCGCAGACTTTCGGGCGGATCGCGGCGGCCAATGCGCTCAGCGACGTCTACGCCATGGGCGGCAAGCCGGTTTCCGCGCTGTCGATTGTGGGATTCCCGGACAAAGGCGATGCCGAAATCCTCGAACAGATTATTCGTGGCGGGCTTTCGAAGATGACCGAAGCGAAATGCAGCGTCATTGGCGGCCACTCGATCCGCAATGACGACATTCAATTTGGCTACGCGGTCACGGGCATTATTAATCCGCAGCGAGTTTGGCGAAACGTCGGCGCACGCGCAGGCGACATTCTGCTGCTGACGAAAGCCCTTGGAACGGGCGTGCTTGCAACCGCGCTGAAGAAGGATCGCGCAGCAGAGCCGGATGTGGCGGCGGCGACGGCCTCCATGACGCAGTTGAATCGCGCGGCTTCTGAGGCGTTGCGAGAAGTGCAAGAACAGGCCGGAACGTCGCAGCCGATTCATGCGGTAACGGACATTACGGGATTCGCCTTGCTTGGTCACGCGCGGGAAATGGCGCTCGGAAGTCCTGACCGGGGAATCGAAGCTGTTTCCTTGGAGATCGAGCATTCGGTAATTTCGTATCTTCCCGGCGCTGTCGAAGCGGCCCGCGGAGGATTTCTCCCCGGCGGCCTGAAAAATAACCGCGATTTCATTGGTGATTGCGTTGGTTTTGCCGCAAGCGTCCCACAGGAATACCGCGATCTGCTCTTCGACCCTCAAACCTCCGGCGGCTTGCTGGTCGCTATCTCGCCCGAATCGGAAGACGCCGCCGTCGCCGCTCTCAATCGCCACGCCGTCTCCGCTCGCCGAATCGGCAAAGTCCTCCCCAAAACAAATCCGCTCTTATCTGTGCGCTAGAATGCTGCCTCAAGACCGCATCGGATAAACTCTAACAATGGACACGATCACCCATGGCATCGCTGGGGCGCTGATTGGCAAGGCCGTCTTCCGCGGCGAGGACATGTTGGCCTCGCATCCGATGAACCGCGGACGCATCGTTACGTGGTCGCTGATGCTCGGCGCGATCTTCCCGGACGCCGACGTGCTCCGTGACATTTTTTCCCACGACAGACTTCTGGTGATCACCTGGCACCGCAGCATCACGCATTCGCTCGTCCTGCTTCCAGTTTGGGCGTTGCTTCTCGCGGGGATTACACGCGGGTTTGCTAATTCGCGGAAGTGGGAAGCGCCGTCATTCCTCGTGCTGACGGGAATTTATGCGGTGGGCGTCCTCAGCCACATCTTGCTCGACTTGGTGACTTCTTTCGGCACGATGATTTGGTCGCCGCTCGAATGGTCGCGCCCCGCTTGGGACCTCATCTTCATTGTGGATTTCACGCTGACCGCGATTCTTCTTGTGCCGCAGCTGCTCGCCTGGGCGTATGCCCATCCTGAAAAAGTGCAGCGCCGCGTCATGGGAATGTGGCTGTTGTTCCTCCCGGCGCCCTTTCTCATCGCTAGAATTGGTGAAAATGCTGGTGCGCCGATTTCCGGCCGTGTCGTTCTAAGCGCCATGCTCATTTTGGGCGGGATCTTTCTGCTGCCCGCACTACTCGGATGGGGTGTGCGAATCCGGCACGGCACGTGGAATCGCGCAGGTTTCGCCGCGGCTTTGATGTACATCGCGTGCACCGCCTACGCGCACCACGTCGCGCTCTTACGCATTCAGAGATTTGCTGACCTGTTTCCGCTGCAAGTCGAATCCATCGGCGCGCTGCCGTTGCCGCCGTCACTCTGGCGCTGGGACGGGCTGGTTCGAACGGACCGCGGCGTCTACGAACTACGCATGGACCTTGCCGACAAGCCGAGAAGCGACGGAGAATTGCTGACGCTCGAACACCACTATTTTCCCGATGCACTCCCCAATTCGTACATTGAGGTTGCCAAGCGCCTGCCCGAAGTGCAGAGGGTTCTATGGTTCTCGCGATTCCCAGTTACGCGTTTCCACAAGGAAGGCGACGTCGCCGTTGTGGAGATCGCGGACATCCGTTTTGTGCAAATACGCCGCGACCGCCCTGCAGCCTTCACTTACCGCGTGCGATTCGGCGCAGACGGAAACGTGCTCTCGCAAGGCTGGGCCACCAGGTAGGACAGGCTGCCCCTCATTATTCTTGTGGCAAAGAGGAACTACCGGGAAGGTTTGCTGTCCGCGGGATGAATGACGACTTGTCGTTCTTCGCCGACGCCCACACTCTCCGTGCGAATTCCGGCAACATCCTTCAGCGCCAGGTGCACGATGCGGCGCTCGCGCGAAGACATAGGGTTCAGCCGGAACGGCTGGCGAGAAGTTTGCACGCGCTCCGCGGCCACGCGCGCCGTCATGCGCAATTCTTCAAACCGCAGTGCACGGTAGCCGCCGCAATCGATGTGAATCTTTTCATGGTAGGCCGGTTCCAGCCGCAGCGCGCGCAAGGCGAGGTGCTCGAACGCTTTCAAGACTTCGCCGCCGTGCTCCAGGAGAATCTCTTTGTCTTTGCCGTCAATGTCGGCGAGCACTTCCGCGCCGCCTCCCGAGCCTTCCCCTTCGGCCGAAATCGGCCGCACGTTTACCTTCAGCTCAAGTTTGGAAACACGGACGACATTCTCCAGAAATTGGCGCAAGGCATCGGCCGCCGCCTGGCGGTCCAACTTCCCATCATGGATCAGTACTTGAGTCATCGAGCGTTCGAACGTTGCGAACCGCGTCCGCCTCTCTGAAGTGTCCTCTTAAGACTTTTTCCCGCGCACGGGCTTCGTGGGGGCCGGCACGGGATGCGTTTTGTTCAAGTACCACTGCTGCGCGATGCCGACCACGCTGCTGGTGAGAATATACACTGCCAGACCGCTCGAAATCGGCGAAATCATAAAAATGCCTGCCATGGTGATGGGCATGATCTTCATCATGGCCTGCTGTTGCGGGTCCGTCGCCGTCATCGGCGTCATTTTCGAGACGAGATACATGGACAAACCCATCAACACCGGCAAAATGTAATAAGGATCTTTAGCGGAGAGATCCAATACCCACAGCCAGGTGGCGTGACGCATCTCGATGGCGTAGCGTAGCGCGGTGTTCAATCCGAACCACACCGGCATTTGCAGGAACATCTGGAAGCAGCCGCCCACAGGATTAATTCCCTCGCGGCTGTAGATGGCCATCACTTCCTTGTTCATCTCCGCTTTGCGCGGATCCCGCATCGAGTATTTTTTGTACTTTTCCTGAATGGCTTTGATTTCCGGCGCCACTCGCTGCATTTTCAGCGTGGTCTTGTAGCTGGAGATGCGCAGCGGGAAAAGCAGCATATTAATGACCAGCGTCAGGACCACGATGGCCCATCCCCAATTGGGTATGTAGTTATGCAACCACTTGAGCCCGTGGAAAAGAGGTTCGGCGATGAACTCCAGCCAGCCGAAATTAATCAGCCCGTGCAGCGGCGGGTTCATCTTCTTCAAGTCGTCGTAGTCTTTCGGGCCAACGTAGACACGCAGGGTCACCGGCTGCGTCGACGTCGCCACAGCTACTTGCGGGACCGGTTCCAGGGCGTCTTGTCCATCTGCCTTTACCGCGCGCGTCGCTTTCCAATAGCGAGTTTCAAGCGCGCCCATCGGCAACGAGACACCGTCACCGCGACCCACGATCGGCGGCAGAAATGCCGCAGTGAAGTAGCGGTCCTCAATCCCAAGGAAGTCTTTTCTCCCTTGCCAAAGGCCTGGCCCCCACTTGTCCAGGCCGTCCAGCTTCTTGTGAGGGAAATTCGTGATCTTCCCGCCCTCGCTGTAGTACGTCGTGACCGTTTCCACGGGAGCGGGGTTCGTCACCGTCAAATCACCGAAGCCGCCGAGCCAGCCAAGCCCGGCCTTAATCGGATTGCCATTGAACTTGACCGAAGTTTCTACGCGGACCACGTAGGTATGGTCAAAGTGGAAACGCTTCATGACTTCCAGGTGGCCGTCGCTCCACGTGAGGTCAACATCAGCCGGGGCGGGTAGGTTAGTGCCGTCCGCGGAGATTTGATAGAGTCCGCCATTCGCCGCATTCTGCAATTGCTCATCATCGAGCACCAATGAAAAAGGCCAGCCGCCGGTTTGCTGCGACGCCTCGGGGTGCACGACGTCGAGCACGCGTTGGGGCTTCGCGTCATCCTTGTAATTCTTGAGCTGCCAGCTCTTCACGACCGCGCCGCGGTTTGAAATCTCGACGCGGTAGAGAGCATTCTCGACGACGATGTTGCGTTCTTGCGAATCGCTCTTGACCGCGATATTCGCCGTTGGCGGAGGCGCGATTTTTGGCGCCACGGCTATCGGGGATGGAGTCGCCGCCGGTGATGTTACCATCCCAGGAGTTGCCGGAGCAGTTTGCGCCGGGCGATTGGGTTGCCCTGGCGGGACGGTTGGCTTTGGCCCAAAGAATCTCGCCCAGAGGATGATCACGCCAAAAGAAAGCAGCGAAGCCACCAGAATCCGCAGTTCCGGCGTGAACTTGTCCTTTTGCCCCGGCCCGTTCATGAGTGCGACTCAGGGCGCAACACTTCTGATGCAGTTGAATTCGTTGGCATCTCTTCCCATTTCTCCGGAACCGGGTCGTAACCAAATCTGCGCGAGAGCGGATGACAGCGCAGCAGCCGCTTCAGCCCCAGCCAAATCCCCCGCATGACGCCAAATCGTTCAATCGCCTCGTAGGCATAGCGCGAACACGTCGGCTCAAAGCGGCAGCTCCCGGCAAACAAAATTGACAAATAGGCTTTGTAGAATCGCAGCGCAAACAGTGCGCCGCGCACGGGGATAGTTCGTTCTGCGCTTCGAATCGTCGCAACCTGTGTAGGGGCGAAGCTTGCCCCGCCCGTTTGTCCGCTAAGATCAGAGGAAGCGGGCGACGCAAGCCGCGCTTCAACATAGGAATGCATCACACGTTCTTCAAGAGGCGCAACAAATCCACGGTCAGCGCTGCAAACTCCGCGCGTGCCACCGAACTCTTCGGGTGAATGACGATGTCCCATCCTGCGGGTATCTCCAGCCGGTGGCAGCGCACCATCTCGCGCAAGCGCCGCCGGATCCGATTGCGCACTACCGCGCCGCCCAGGGCCTTCTTGATGCTGAAGCCGAAACGGCTCTGCGGCAGTTCGTTGGCGCGAAAGAAAACTGTAAAGTGGGAACTCGAACGGCGCTTTCCAGCGCGGTACACGGCATCAAACTCTCCGCGCCGCACCAGCCGTGCTTCGCGCGGAAACCGATTCCCGCGCACATTCAAACCAGGAGCACGCAGCTTGTTCCCCGCATTATTCGGGGGTGAGCCGATGGCGTCCCTTCTTGCGGCGCGCCGCCAGCACTTTGCGGCCGCCCTTGGTCTTCATGCGAACGCGGAAGCCGTGCGTCTTAGCGCGTCGGCGGCGTCGCGGTTGAAACGTGCGCTTTGGCAAAACAATCCCCCTTTGTTGCTTGCGATAGGTAGTACGCAATCGCGGGGTGGTTTCTTTCACCCGCAACGGCAGAACAGCCCATTAGCAGCTTCAGCGGCTGATTCCGAATTTAGTAGTGTATTCGACCCTTGCGCGCAGGGTCAAGAAACGCACCAGGCTCTTCGGAGCGCCAGGTCGGCGGCCTCGTTTCTGCTCAAGGCAAATTGAATCCGTCCGCGTCCAGGACTTCGCGGATTCTTGCCGTGAGGGTCACCGAGGAGAACGGCTTCTGCAGAAACTCGAACTTCCCGTCGAAGCCATGACTGTGGACCAACGCCTCATCCGCGTAGCCCGACATGAAGAGTACTTTCACGTCCGGCCGCAAAGCGCCTACGCGCTTCGCGATCTCGCGCCCGCTCACCTCCGGCAGGACCATATCCGTGATAAGGAGGTGAATGCGCCCGGAATGCCGTTCGCAAATGGTTCCCACATCTTGCGGTTGCTGCGAAACCAGCACGTTGCTCCAGTTTTCGCCGCTCTGTCAGGTCCCGGATCGCCGCACACCCCCACGGGCCCTCTTCCGTCTGCAGCAGGCTCAACTTAATCTCCACCGGGAACTCGCTGCCTTCCCTGCGCACTCCGCAGAGCTCCAAGGTTGTTCCCATGGGAGACCTCTGCGGCCCTCTGAGGAAGGTGGTTCGGTATTCCAAACATTTTTCCCGAAGCCTCTCGGGAACCAAGATGTCCATCGGCTGCCCCAACAACTCTTCTCGCCGATATCCAAACGTTTCTTCTGCTTGAGCGTTCACCAGCACGATTCGCCCTTCTCGATTCACCACCACCACGGGGTCCGGCGCGGACTCCAGCAAGCCCCGGAACTTTGCCTCCGCCGCTCGCAACGATTCCGCCGAACGTTTTTGTTGCGAAAGCAATTCACTCTGCGCTCGCTGGCTCAGCAGCAATCGCGCACTGGAACAGCCGAACGACGCCAGCACAGCCACCACAGCAAGTTTCAATTGTTGGCCAATCGCCGACGTGGCCATCGCCAACACTAATAAGGGGAATGCGATATGCGCGAATTGCGCGAGCAGCAGGGACGCGGATGAGCTTTCTTTGAGCGCAGGGTCCGGTTCTTTGGGTGCGACCCAACTCGTTGCCAGCCAAACCATCACCATCCTGGGGATCGTCCACAGCAGTTCGTACCACGTGCCGAACTGCAATCCCTGCCATGTCTGGGCATACACGAAGAGGGAGTCACCGATCCCGAAAAACACCAGGAAAATGGCCATTCGCCCGAAAAGCGACTTCACCAGTCGCGACTTTGTCAGCACCGCCCTCAACACAAACGTAAACGCCAGGATGAAGTTACGCCACGTAAATACCCACCAATAGAGGGCGTTAATGTCTTCCGGCCGCCGCACCGAGCGTATCGGCACGTAAAGGAAAAAGAGATACGCCGAGAACGAGACGATCCCGATTTGCAGAAAATCAAGCCAGCGCTGCCACCGGTAAACGCGCGACTCCACGCTGTCGTCACTCAGGAAGAGCGCCATGGCCATCGGCGCAACGTGATACAGAAAAAGAACGTCGCTTGGCCACCAATCTTTCAGCGATGCGTGCAGCACGCTGTCGTAATAGGTTGCGAGCACTTGGCCGGCGGAGTACAGCGCAAACGCAATGCCCATTAATCGCCAGAAGCGGCGCGCAAAACCGGAAGCGCGGCCGGACGCCTGCAAGCATGCAGCCGCCGTCAAAACAATCAGTACAAATTCAATGATGCTGCTGGCCAGAGCGGAATGAACGGCTAGAGCGGCAAAGTGGCAAGCCAATGCCAGCGCAGAGACGACAAGAATCTTGCGAGAGGTCGCCATGCTTTCCTCTGACCCCGGTCAGGAAGCGAAGCTCGTGCTTGAACGGCAAATTTAGGCGGAAGCGCTTCCCATTATCTAGCTGAGAAGTCTTGTCTTTGGCGGGATTTTCATGCTGCTGCTTTCCCTTTCTTATACTCATCGAAAGCCGCTAAATATCGTTCCACGTCCTTTCGCAGTAAATAGTACGGTGTCGAGAGGCGAATCTTTGACGGCCCGCCTCCGCGAATCCGGATTTTCTTCGTCTTCCACATCCAGTTTTCAATTTCCGTGATTTGAATCGGCGCCACGTTCACCGACGCAATCGCGCAGCGCAGTGCCGCATCCGGCGAAGTCCAGGACTCCGCCCCGCGCTGAACCATCTCTTTCAAAATGTAGTCCGCCATTTGCCGGTGCCGTTTCTCGATCCTCTCCATCCCGATTTGATTCGCCAGTTGCAACGCCGCGCGCATTCCCCAAAGGGCCGGCACGTTCGAGCTGCCAATGCGTTGGAAGCGCTCCGCGCGCAGCTTCGGCTCATCCCACCCGGCAGTCACGATGGTGTTCCAAAGGCGGTCGATCACCTCGTCTCGCACATAAAGAAACCCGCTGCCCTTCGGCGCTTGCAGCCACTTATGCGGGCTCGATGTGTACATGTCGCAGCCCAGTTCGTGCAGGTTCAGCCGCATCATTCCCGCCACGTGCGCGCCGTCCACGGCGGAGAGAATCCCCTTTGAACGCGCCAGCGCGCTGAGTTCCTTCGCCGGCAGGACCACGCCGGTGGCCGTCGTGATGTGGCTGAAGAACAGCACGCGCGTCCGTGGCGTGATGGCATCATTGAAAAGATTCAGCACCGCAGCTGCATTTGGCACTGGCTTCGGCAGCGTGATTTTTTTCACCACGATCCCATATCGCTTCGCGCGCAGGTTCCAGGGCTGCTCGCCTCCTGGATGCTCTTGGTCGGTCATCAACACTTCGTCGCCCGGCTTCATGTCCAGTCCGTTGGCGATATAGCTGTTCGCTTCCGTCGCGTTGCGCACGAGCGCGAGTTCATCGCGCGTACCGCCCACGAACTCCGCCAACGGATCGCGAAATTCGTTCCATGCGCCGTAACCCCAGATCGGATAATCCTCCGGATCGCTCTGCGCCATTTTCTCCGTATCGTTGTAGCCGTCGAATACCGCGCGCAGCACCGGCATCGGCGACGATCCCACCGTTCCGTTGTTGAGATAAACTTCGTCAGCCGGAATCAGGAACTGTCTGCGCAGTTCGGTCCAATACGCTTCTTCGTTCGAACTGTAAAGCGCGCTGTCCGGCAGCTTTAGCGTTTCCTGTTCGAGCAGCGAATGCCACTTCGGCACCACTCCCAGCGCACCGGCCGTGCCCGCAAGCCCAGCGAACGAAGACAAGAATCCTCGGCGATCGATCATGGTGTCCCCCTCAGAGCAACTTGCGCGGATTCTACGCGGGAACTCCGCCCGCAACAACAAACATTCATTCCATACCCAAGGTTTTCGGAGTCAGCCTCGACTGCCTGCGCGAACAAGGCCCTCCAGTCGAAGACTTTCTTGCCATTTTCATTTGCAAATTGCGGTATTCACCCGAAACACCGCTAGGGTCATCACCTGTGATCTATATTTTTCTCCGCCTGCATTTTCCTTCTTCCATGGGCGAAAGTTGCGTTGACCCGTCCGCTGGCGAGCGGCGAAGACGACACGAAAAAAGGCAAAACGGGGGAAAGTAGATGTTGCAATTCAGGGCTGTGGAATGGATTAATCTCGGCAATCACAGGGCTCGCAAAGATCACGCACAGACGGAAAGTCTTTGGCAGAAAGTAGCCAAAACGGCAGCGGCGGAATCTCAATACCAGCCACCGCCGCAAGCGGTTCGTGCCGTCAAGACGGCGTTTGCGATGTCTGGTTTAGCAGCAAGGCGGCAGGAAACAGTCGGCCTCATCCAGTTGCTATACGACAGCTTTTTGCAGCCGGCGCTCGTGGGAATTCGCTCCGGATCCATACGAATCCGGCAAATGCTCTACCGCGCTGATCCCTATCAAATCGATTTCCAGATCGAAGCGCAGCCGGAGCAGAATCGCTTTGTAATCACTGGACAGTTGGTGGACCTCAGTCATCCGGAGATGGTTGGCCGCGATGTCGAGGTTACCATCACGGACGGCCGCGAAAGCGTCGTCAAAACCGTGACGAATCAGTTCGGCGAATTTCGCGGCGCAGTCGAGAATTCCGGAGATTTGGAGTTCACCTTCGTTGGCCGCACCGGAAGACCTATCGTCATTTTGCTTCGAGGCGCGCTGGATCCCTTGGCCGATGCCAAGGCCTAGCTGGCCATCGCCGCACGAATTTCGCCGCCGGCACTCTAAGTCTCGTGGAGGATTTGGCTCGGAAAGGAAATCGCGAGATCCGGCGGCGACGGAATTTACGTTGAGTAGCTGCAACCAACTGGGACCAAAGTACTAAGGTGTTCTACCGCTTGTAAGCGGCAACTACAAATGCTACCGAATACGGACGCGAGGTAGCTGACGGGTTTTTCCGTTGCCTGATCGAGTGACCCAGCACTGGACCACGCACCGGAGCCATTGCCGCGCCAAAGTAAGACGGTTGTCCCCGAAGACCTGGATAACCGTCCGCAAACCCAATCCGCGCGCCGCCACGCCTCTGTTTTGCCCAATCAAGGTCTGAGCGAGATCCCTTTGGACCACGGGACCACTGGCAGAATCGAAAGGCGCCTGCCAATCATAGTCGTGGTGCGCCTCGCCCCGTTACTAAGCGCGCCTGCCGATGGAGAGAGGACCTTCACCGATAACATCAGTCCGCATGGCGCTCGCATATTCTCGAAGCGCGCCTGGCAGCCTGGCGACGTGGTGCGCGTTACTCCCCTGCATGCCGGTGCCGCCTTTGGGAAAGTGGTTTACTGTCAGAAGCTGCCTGGCGAGCGATTCAGTGTCGGCGTGAAATTCCCGGACCTCCCTGTCCCTTGGCCCACTCTGAAAAAATACGGCGACCTGCTCGGCTAAGCTTGCCTCCGCCACCCTACTTGGCCGCCGCGTGGTGGTCGTAGCTGATTACCCGCGTAATCTTCCATGCGCCGTCTTTGAATTGCCACAGATGAACGAATCTTCCTTCGCCAACTCCCTCCGTGTCTTCATGCCCCGGATGGTGGAAGCGATGCACTCCCATCTCCACCGCGCCATAGCCCTTCATGTAATAGATCTGCAGCGTCCCTGGAACGAGCTCCCGCGTCGTTTTGCCGCAGATATTTTTCTTGACGCTTTCGGTCAATTTCTCCCTGCCAAGCGTCACCCCGCCTTGATCGTGATAGAACTCCACATCGTCGACGAAAAAGGAGGCGAACTTTTCCAGGTCGCACCGGTTGTAGGCATCGAACAGCGCCGCGTCCAGTGTTGTGATGACTTTGTCCAGTTCCGCCTGGGATTGAATGCTTTCCAGCGGCGGCACCGCTTGGGCCTCCGCCTGACTGGCAAACAAGGCCAGCAGTGGCAACAGCAACAGCATTCTCCTCACGCCTGTCATTCCGAGCGAACCGCGTTTCTTGCGCTCCGGATGGGTTTGCGGAGCCAGAAATCCCTCTTCCACTCTGAGCAAAGTAGAAACCATTTTCATCCGAAGGTCCTCCCCGCAAGGTGTTCGTGCAAGGAGAGATACGCGGCCAGGGCAAACAATGTTCCGCTGATTCTGGACCACCTAGCCGCGCCCGACCGCGCGTCATTCCGAACGGAGCTGGTCGGCGGTTTTTCTTGCATTCCCCTCCTGCGGGATGTCGGCCTGCGGATGTGAGGAATCTCTCTGCGCTGCGGTTGTGGCGGGTCTTCAGGCCAATTCCTCTCTCCCGGTCTTTCAGTCCCCTGCTTCACTCTTGAGCTTTGGTAGCACAGCCACTCCATTCTAGTTTCTGCCTTCTAGTTTCTAGTTTTCCCCATCCCTTTCCTCACTCCCCCATCTTCTTCCGGCTCACAGGCTTGTCTGAACTCTTCTTCCCGCCATACAGCGTCACTTTTCCGTTCACGACTACCCCTATATACCGTCCCGCCGAAAGGAATTGCATTACCTTGTGCCCCGCGCGCGCCAATTTTGCCCACCGCGATTCCGTGTTCGGATTCTGCTCCAGCCCGCGCAGTTCGATTTTTGTATCCCGGACGGCTTTGCGGGAAGGCTCCCCTTGAAACACAAAATCCACCTCGCGCAAATGCTTTCGCGGCGTCTCGCGCACACGGAACTTCTCCCCGTCCAGCTCCACGTTCTCCGCGCCCTCTGCCAGCGCCTGCCGCCATACTTCCACCAGTGCTTCTTCCAACGTCATCCCGGCCTCACTTCCCACAGGCGTGAAATCGTACATCGAAAACAGTGCGATCCCCCTCGACCCCGTTGGGCTGGTTCATCTCGTCATCTTGCCTTAAGGTATGTGGCGACGACGGTATTCCTCCAGAATCCGTCGGAGTGTCGCCATTCTTTCCGTTGATCTTGTAGTGGTGGGCTTTCAGACCCGTTCTTGATCTTAGGCCATGGGAAGGGCATGGAGCGGGAGCCCCGTCAGGCGCGCGATGCGGGAGAAATCCTTGTCGAGGGTGAATACGCTGGCGCGATGTTCCACCGCGATTGCGGCAATGAGTGCATCGATGGTTGTCAAGCTCACGCCCTTGGAGCGCGCCAGCCGGAAAATCGCCGCTGCTTCCCGGTAGGTTCGGAATTCGCGAGGCTCGAGCATTTCCCATTGGGAAAGATAATGTTCGATCCGGCTGACATCCCTCGTCAGGCCCTGAAGGATTTCGGCCACCAGCACGCCTGTCAGCGCGAAAGGTTCGGCGTCTCGGATCATTCTCCGCAGCTCATCGCCCGCGCGTCCCGGTGCGGAGCAGAAAAAATCGATCCATACCGAACTATCCACCAGGATCAACCGCGCTTCCTTCGCATCGCTTTCAGGTCGCCCTTCCAGATTCCTGATCCGTAATGCCGAAGGATACCCTTCCGGCTCTCGGAGCGCACCAGCAGTTCCAGCGCCCTGTCCACGATTTCCCGCTTCGTCTTCAGCCGCGTCAGCTTCCGCGCCTTACGCACCAGCTTCTCGTCAATCTCAATATTCGTTCTGCCCATGTGCATAGCATACACCATTTCTCAAGATTTTGGTGTATGCTCTTCCGCTCTGGGGGACTAAGCAAGGACCTCGGACCGGTGGTCCAGACAACAAATCCTGAGAAGACTTTGGGTGCCCAACCCTCAGGTTTTGAGGGCGGGGTCTTACCTTTACTTTTTTTAGGGTGCGACAAGACCGGGCGTGCGAACGCCGAGAGGACCGCCTTCAATCACTGAATAGCGAATCAGGGCCCCTAGCCCTTCCAGACGTACTTCCCGCACGAACAAGGAACCGTCTCGGTAGGATGTTTCTTTGCCATCGGTTGCCGGCACACGGGACAATTTTTGCGCCACATAACGGACCAGCCTTTTCCTCAGCAAACCGGTTGCAGGCAAGCGGGCACGCCGCCTTCACCGATTATTACGTAGAACTCTTCCCGCCGTTGAAGCGCGGTCAGGAGCGCGAGCGTTTTTCCGTAAGCTGCAATCGCTCCGGTTAGCTTGTTGAACTCCGGAGAATCCTTAATCGTCCCCCGTCTTCGTATGTGCGCGTCGGCCGAGAGTTCGAGGATTCGTTCTATCATCTTGTTCGCAAGGCCTGCATTAGCTCTCATCATCATCGGTTCGGCCTCCTTCTATAATCCTAAGGGTTCAGGCGCCCGAATTTCATATAAGGAAAAACCTCCAATCTGGTGGGCGGATTATCACGGAGGAGAGATGCAGGTTTACGGCTGCACGCGGCCAGGTGGCGCATCCCTTTGGCGTTTGATTCTTCAAAGGGTGCAGGGCTAGCCTCAAACGGATGCCATGCTATCCCACGGTATCTAAACACTTAAAGTAATCCTTCACATACGTTACCAATGTGGTATAATGGTTTCGTTAGTTCGGCACGATTCCTCTGTGTCCAATTAACTATGCCCTCCCATCAGGCTGTCCTTCGAACTCCTTCAATATCCTTGCACTTGCCCCATAACTCCCATGGAATCATATCGTTTGCAGGCCCACACTCTAACCCTTTTGGAATCATATCGTTTCGAGAACAATGCGGGGAGGGGGCATTCCTGGCATTCCGTGCCCCCTAAGTCCTTGCGTTACAATCTTTGTGCCGATCCCTATCCTCTAAACCTATACGGTGCAATCTTTTACAAAGACACGGTGGGGAGGGGTGTTCTCGTTCCCTCTCGTCCCCGTAACTCCTTTCCCTGCCACAGATCCGAGACTCCCCCGGGCCATAACTTTTGTCAGCCTGCCCCAGGCTCTTCACGGTCGCGCGTTTGTCGAACTCATCACCTGTCCCGAGGGAGTGCATCGGACGTACTATTGGAGTCGGCAACCCGTTTCGCCAAGCTATTTCCAGGCTACAGTTCCGTCGTTTCCGAGTACGTTATTTTGCGTGGGAGGGTGCGATGGGTAAGTTCTCTCGTAGTTGGCGGCTCGTGGGTCAGAGCTTCGCCATTCTTCGTTCCGACAAACAATTAATGTTGTTTCCGGTGCTCTCGGCCATTGCGTGCTTCATCGTCACGGCCGTTATGGCCACCGGCGGCGCATTCTTGATGATGCCGGCCAGGGCCGCGGCTTTGGCTGCCGGCGAACAGTTCCATCCGAATCAGTCGCCGATGTTTCTGCTGGGCATGTTCGCTTTGTACGTGGTGAACTATTTCGTCATCGTATTCTTCAACGTGGCCCTCGTCGGCGTCGCCAATAGCCGCTTGATGGGCGGGACGTGGACTTTCCGCGACGGCCTCGAGCTGGCCTGGGCGCGCAAAGGCACCATCCTTCAGTGGGCGTTCGTCGCCGCCACCGTTGGCGTCATTCTGCGCACTCTCGAAGAGCGCATGGGCCTGATCGGACGTTTGATCATGCGCATCATTGGCGTCGTCTGGACGCTGGCTTGTTACTTCGTGGTTCCCGTGCTGGCTTTCGAGGACCTTACTCCCATTGCCGCTGTGAAGCGCTCCTCCAAGCTCTTCCGCGACACTTGGGGAGAAAAAGTCATCGGCGGATTCAGCCTTAGCCTCGTTTCCCTGGTGCTCATGCTACCCGGCATCGGCTTTGTGATCCTTGCCGCTTACCTTGGCGGCGCCGCAGGCCTGCTCTTCGGCCTGGCCATCATGTTCCTTTATTTCCTCCTGCTTTCGGTGTTCATGTCCGCGGTGGGAGGAATTTTCAACGCGGCGCTCTATCGCTACGCCTGCTTCAAGCAGGTGCCGCCGGCCTTCTCTCAGGAATTGATCGCTTCAGCCTGGGAGCCCAAGGCCTAACGCCGATTGCCTAACGCCCAAGGCGCAAGGCCTAACGTTAGCCCGGAGGGCGCTCCGATTCGTCGAAGGCCCTCCGAAAATCTTAAGTGAGTCCTGTAACTTCGACTGCACACCGCGCGTCTCAGAATGCAAGCGAGTGTTGGCCTCCTGTTTTTTACCAGGTTTTCAGCAGGAGTTGATGAACGCGACGGGGGCGGCGGCTTTTCACGGAATTAGAAATGAAATTTCAGGCTGCCGCCCGCCGTGCGGGACGGCGCGTACTGAATGGGAATTTCTTCGCTCTCTTTGGCGATTTTGTAAATGCTGTTGCTGACGTTGGTCACGTCGAATTCCAGTTCGCAGGAACGCGGCCCGGCTTTCCACAGGGTTAGCCCCACGGCCAGGTCGGCCGTAAAATGTTGCGGCAACCGCGGCCCATTTTCGACGATGGTGCCGCTGCCGTAGCGCATTGCGCTGCCCGCCCAAAGTCCGCGCCAGCGGCTATGATAAAAAATCTGTCCCGTGCCGGTGTGCGTCTGATCAAAAGCTGGAATAATTTTTTCGCCCGCAACGAGCGGCTCATCGCCCGCGAAACCTCCCGTGATCGGACCGTAGAAATAAGTTTTGGCAAGCGCATACTGGAAGCGGCCGGAGATTCCCAGGCGCTCCAGCTGGCGCATATTGACGACGAGTTCCAGACCTTTCGAACGCGCGCTGTCAAAATTGATGGGCACGAAAATCCGCGAGATCGAAATCTCATGGTTCTCAAAACTGTTCCGGCCGATGTGGACGTAAGCGTTGAGCTCCAGGCTCACGCGCGGCGCGAGTTCCTGTGACCATCCCAATTCGTAATAATTCTGCGTGTAAGGGCGCACGTTGCCGACGCGCTGCGCCGGATCGATGGCGTTATTCCCGATAAAGCTGGCGAGCGGCGAATATTCGATGGGCGGCGGAGAAAACAAACGATTGTAAGCCGCGTGAATCACCGATTTTGTTTTTGCGAGATGGTACGCCAGGCCGAGGCGCGGACTGGCTTGCTGGTCCGCATCCACCAAGTCGAAATGATCGTAGCGAATTCCGAGGTCCACGATCAGGTTTCGAACGAGCGAGAAATGATCCTGGACATAGAAGCTGGCTTGCCCGCCTTTACCCCAGCCCTGAAAAGGAGGAAACACATCGGGGTCGCCACGGCTGTCGAAAAAGAAACTCTCTCCTTCGCGCAGCCGGACAAAATCAACGCCCGCCTTGAAAAGATGTCCGCGCCAGGAGTGCGAAAGATCGCTCTTGACGCCGAGAGTTAAGGACGCGCGCGAAGCGTCCGAAAGGGGCGTGACCGGATCGGTCGTGGGGAGAACCTTGTCCGAACTGGTGCGCTCGTAGACCGAAGTTTGAAGCAAAGTCTGCGGAGAAAAGGTGTGCAGCCACCCGAGGATCGCGGTGTACTGGCGCAGGTGGCGCTGAGCGCCCCGGCCGACTAGCTGGTCATCGGTAATATTAGGCTGTTGAAAGTTCGCGCCCGAGCCCATCAGTAATAATTTGAATGCATCTTGGTTTGCGGCGTGCCAGTCGAACTGCGCGGTGGCCCGTGATCCTTTGCCAAAGTCAAAGAGCTCCTGCGGCTCGGGCGGATCAAGATAGCGCCCAGAAGTGAAACCGTCCGCGAAGAAGTAGTAGCCGAGCCGGCCCGCTTGCCCACCGTAGTCGGCGTTTAAATCGTAGTTGTCCAGCGTAGCGGCGCGAAAATTCAAATCGCCGTGCCCGGCGAGATCGGCTCCGGAGCGCGTGGTGATATCGAGCACGCCACCGAAGCGGTTGCCAAATTCGGGCGTGAATCCGCCGGTCATGAGATCCACGGTCTCGAAAATTTGCGGGCTGACTCCGGCAGAAAACTGGGGTTGCGTGTTGTCGAGAAAAGAGACGCCGTTGATGAACTCATGCAGGGAGAATTCCGTGCCGCGTACGGCCAGAAAATTGTCGTGGCTGTCGCTGGCGCCAGGCATCAGGTTGTTGACCAGGTCGTTGGTGGTCTCCACCATGGGATCCGGCAGCCGCTCGAGATCCTGCCGCGAAAAAGTGTAAGAGCTGCCGGTTTTCTCCGGATCAACGGTCAAATAGCGGGCAGAGACTTCGACGGATTGGCGCACCGTCTCTTCTTTTTGCAGCCCAATGTTGAGCGAAACGGGCTGGCGGGACCGCAGCACAAAGTCATAAGTAGAGGGGTAATAGGCGGCGGCCTGGACGCGGAGCCGCCAGGCTCCAGCCTCCATGGCCGCGATTCGGAACTTTCCATCTGTATCGGTGGATGCGGTCAGGATGGCTGCGCCGTCTTGACGCTCCAGAGAGACGGAAGCGTTTGCGACAGGGCGGCCGGAATTGTCATAGACCGAGCCGTCAACAATCGTTTGGGCAAACGCCGAGCCACAAGAAGAAAGGAGGAGAAAGGCAACACCCCAGTAGGAACAACGCATTCTTGCTAACCCGCAACGATGATTTCGGTCCCGCGGGGGAACAACGGGACACACCCGCGAAAGCGCCAGTCTAGCACACCCTGGCAACCCATTATCGATACCGTCTCTCGCGACCTGTCTCGAACTCCAGAGATTGGGTTGAGCATCGGCAGTCTTCCCACGCTCAGCAGTCCCGCGACAATTCTAATAGTGGTATAGTCGGTTTCCCAACGCTTCGATCTTGATTTTTGAGGAGGAGCATCCGTGTTTCGCACTACCTTGACATTGTTCCTTGCACTCCTCGCCCTCCTGACGTTAGTCGCGCAAGAATCCTCCAATCCTATAACGCAAGCCCTTTCGCAAGGCGATCTCTACTCCTCAAAGAGGAAATACGAACTGGCGCTGGACGCCTATCACAAAGCCGACAAGCTCTCGCATCACTCCTCGGCACCGTGCTATCTGAAAATCGCCTCAGTGGAACGCAAGCTCGGTGATTTCTCCTCCGCGCTCGACGACGCAAAGAAGGCCGTGAAGGTAGCCGGCGAAGACAAATCCGTCGCCGTACGCGCCCACCTATTGCGCGCGAGCCTGCTTTCTCAGATGGCGGGAAAATCCACGGACAAGAAGCTGAAGGAAGCAGAAGACGAAATCCGCCAGGCGCTGGCGCTGGATTTCGCGAATGCTGTGGCCCATTACGACCTGGGCTTCGTGCTTCTCAAACAAGAGCGCGACCCAGAAGGCATTGCCGAGATGAACGCTTTCCTGGCAATGCCCGGCGCGGATTCGGGGACCGTCGCGGAAGCACGGCGTATTGTTGCCAATCCCGTGCGCGCTCGTGCGCCCTTCGCGCCGGATTTCTCGTTCACCACGAGCCAGAATCAGGACCTTTCGAACGCCGCCCTCCGCGGCAAAGTGGTGCTCCTGGATTTTTGGGGCACGTGGTGCCCTCCTTGCCGAGAATCGGTTCCCATCCTGCGGAGCCTAAATAAGAAATACGCGGGTAAGCCGTTTCAATTGGTGAGCGTGAGCTCCGATGACGATGAAGACGTGTGGAAAACGTATCTCCAAGCGGAGCACATGGATTGGTCCCAATATATCGATTTGCCGGGAGATGTTCTGGAGGCTTTCAAAGTCGATTCGTTTCCAACTTTTGTCGTGCTGGACAAGGACGGCGTTGTACGGTTCCGTCAATCGGGCGAAGGTCCGACAACCGCGGGCGATCTGGAAGATGCTATTGGCAAGTATCTTAAGCGCGAATCCGATCCTAAACTTGCTGCCGCAGCTGCTGCCGAGGCATCACGCGCAATGAGCTCGGGCGACCCTGCAGCCTCACGAGACGCGACTGTTGCGAACGCCTCAAGCGCGGTATCCAAAGCCAAAGACAGCGAAAAGGCAGGCGCCGCTTCCGCATCGCCGTCAGCCGGAATTGAGGATGGCGCCGTTTCTGGGAATATCTACAAGAACGCGGCCCTCGGAATGACGTATCAGTTTCCACAAAACTGGCGTGCCGCGAATCCCGATTCACTTCGCACGCTCAACGGGCGCGCCGAAGCCGCAGCCAAGGCGGCAATCCTCCAGCAGCATCCGGAATTCGCCAACTCCCCGAACTTGATCTTGCCCAAGACGGTTTTCTACGCTTCAAGAAAGGGAGACTGGGACGGGCAGCACATCAACCTACCGTCTGTTCGCATTGGGGCCATTCCCTCACGCTTGGACTCCATCAATCTGGACAGTTTTCAGCAAATGATCTCGAACATGGCCACGGCTTCCGGCTTAAAGATCATCGGCACTGCTTCCGAGTTCCACGTGAACAAGCATTCCTTTGCGCGCGCCGATTTCGAACGCAGTGTTGGCGCCACGCGCATTTATCAGTCTTTTGTGCAAACCATCGCCGGCGATTATTTGCTCACGATTGAGATTTACGCCTATTCCGCCGACGAGCTGCAGCAGGCCGCCTCCTCCCTCCAGTCAATGTCAGTCGCCGACGAGGATCCGTGAACTTGGACAGAAGGGGTGTTCCTCCGCTGTCTTCACTGTTTTGCCCGGGAAGTAGTTTCGCGCGAAGCCTCTGAAGCCAGTGGGCTGTGGAGTCCCGGCGCTTCCAGCCATGTATACTCGGTGGTTCTCTCCAGGAGCGACCTTATGAAACGTGTGATTCTCTTGGTGGCACGCGTGGCGGTGTGCGGCGTGCTTTTCTTTTGCGCTGCATTTTCGGGGACCGTTTCCGCGAGGGCGGCAGAGCAGGCCTTCGTTTCACGCAGCGCGGAAATCGACGGAGTGAAGCTGCGTTACACGACCGGTGGACATGGTCCATCGGTCATCTTGCTCCATGGCTACGCGGAAACATCGCGCATGTGGACGCCGATTCTGCCCGTGCTTGGCGAGAAATTCACGGTGATTGCGCCGGACCTGCCCGGCATCGGGGAATCCTCGATTCCCGCGGACGGCCTAGACCTGAAGACTGCGGCGATTCGGATTCACGCGCTTGCGCGCTCGCTTGGAGTTGAGAAAGCCAGAGTCGTCGGACACGACATCGGCCTCATGGTGGCGTACGCCTACGCCGCACAGTTTCCGGGGGAAGTCGAGAAACTGGTGGTGATGGACGCGTTCCTCCCGGGCGTCGGGGAGTGGGGAACGGTGTACAACAATCCGGCTATCTGGCATTTCCGTTTCAACGGGCCAACCCCGGAAGCCTTGGTTCACGGGCGCGAGCGGCTGTACTTTGAATATTTCTGGAATGATCTCGCTGCCGACAGGACGCGCTCGCTTCCGGAAGCCGATCGAAAAGCATATGCGGAGGCCTACGCCAGGCCCGGACGCATGCGGGCAGGCTGGTCCTACTTCGTTTCGTTCCAGCAAGCCGCGAAGGATTTCGCCCAGCTCTCTCAAACCAAGCTAACCATGCCGGTTCTCGCGATCGGCGGGGATAAATCCTTGGGAGAATTCCTGGGCCAACAGATGAAGCTGGTCGCATCAGATTTAAGCTCGGTGGTGCTCAAGAACACCGGGCATTGGATACTTGAGGAAAACTCCAAAGAGACGACCGACGCACTGGTGAAGTTTCTCTGACAAAATTCAGAGGCCGGACCGGGAATTAAGCGGTGTTGGCGCGTTTCAGCAATTGCAGCTTCTTGCCCCCAGTATTCCAGGCGGGCGGGTCGCTCGCGGGGAAGGACTCGAGGGATGCTTCTTCAACAATGTCGAACACTTCCTCCTGGTCGGGAGGTTCGCAAGAATCCATCGGCGAGGATGGCGCCTCTTGGAGATGCTTCGCCATGGCAATCTCGATTGTACTCCCGCGCGTTACGGGCGAAAAATCTTCCGATTTTTCTGCCGAGCTGCTTCCAGGTCGGGCCATATTTCGCGGAAATGGACTTCACCATGTCCTCCTCAGTGAGCCCTTTGGTGGCGGTTTGATCGTAAGTCACGGACATCAGGTAGAGTTCGCTGTTGTAGAAAGAGAAAAGAATCTGCTCAACGGTATCCGATTGGTACGAAGTCCCGGGGAGGCTTGGCGCGGCCACCAATTCACTTCCTGAACCAGCGCTGGACGGCCATGAATCAACTTCACATCGGCCGTCTTTTGGCCGGTACGCTCCAGGACTTTGGTCAAACTCATGCCAAGGGTAAAGTGCCGATACTTGGAAAGGGGAACGCTTTCACGGACGCATAGCTACTTTGTTGGGATTTTAAGTTTTTAGGAGTACGTGAGAGACATGAAAATGAAAACGATGCGCAGTTCGATTCTTTGTTTTGTTGTTTTGCTTCTTTCAGCGCCGCTGCTTCGTGCGCAGGACCGACGCGAACCTGCCAACGGTAGCGCTCGACGCCAGGCGGAACGCCAGTACGTTTGTCTGGCGATATTCTTAGAGCTGGCGGGCGTAAATCCTTCTGCCGTTTACGTAAGCGGCAAGCACAGTCAGAAGCGCAGCGCCAAGCACGGCGACCATGGTTGTAACGAGCACTCCCCGGTAGCCGCCTATGCCCGCGGTGCGTATCAGGAATCCGCCAGCCAGAGCGCCGCCAACACCCATGAGAATGTCCATAATCGGGCCGTAACCATTACCCTGAAAAACTCTTCCTGCGCCCCAGCCCACAACCGCTCCGACCAGAATCCATGCGAGTCAATACATACACTCCTCCTTGCTTAGTCGATTCGAGAACGGGGACGGACGTGGTCCGCCCCCTCCAAACGAAGGGCTTGTGGCTTCAGGCCGCTACGGCAGCGACAGTCCTTTGGATCGTTGAATTGAGGACTTCGTACGTTTGAACGCGAGCTGTACCTTCCATTACGGACGCCAGGATCTTCGTCACTTCTGGAAACGTTTTACGATTGTAGGCCTCCGCGTGCTCCGCAGTTTCCCACATACTGAAGGCATGAACTTCTTTTCCGCTGGGGTAAAGGAAGGTGATTTCGTCGAGGAACCCCGCCTGCTTGCGCAGAATGGGAATCACTTCGCTCTCCATTTTCTTCTTGAATTCCGCTGCGCCATCGATCTTCAAATGCATCGATACTTTGCGTGCAAACATGGCAACCTCCTTGGTTGGTGACCAAGGGGGATTCAGATAACCTCCATTGGTTCAGGTAGGCTGAAGACTCCCTCCGTCACTTAACCATCATAGGTTAATTAACTTGACGTGTCAAGTACAATCCTGAGATTATTTTCAGGACTTAATCAAATGCAGTTAATTGAGCAGGAGAGCCCATGGATGTCTGCGTAGTGATCAAACAGCGGCTGGAAGAATTGGGCCTGGAGCAAAGAGATCTGGCGGCCGCCGCCGAGGTTACCGAGTCTTACATATCGCAATTGTTGACCGGGAAGAAATTGCCTCCGGAACCTGGCCGGACCGACATTTACGAGAAGATGGGGAAATTTCTAAAAGTTCCGGGGGCAAACTGTCGAAGCTGGCGGACCACCAACGCAAGGAAGACTTGAATCGCAACCTAAACGAAACGCCCAAGCCCTTGTTTAAAGAAGTTCGCGAGTTGATTCTCCGCAAGTGCGCTCCCGCGAAGGAAAAACAGATACGCGTGATTTTTGAGAAGCAGCCCTTCGGCGAACTGGAGCGGCTGGTCACACAAAAGCTTTTGGACGTGGTCAAGAGAGTCGCAAAGGACGAATTGGAAAGTGAAACCTGGCTCCATTCGGTGGCGAGACTCAGCGGTCGAAGTTATGAAGCGCTGCGGGTCAGCATCCTCGAATTCATGGACGCGGGTGCTTTTAACGTGTCCGTCGAGAACTGCGAGTCATTTCTGGACCCACTGATCGAATCCTGGGATATCGATCTGGCCACTTTCGGGATGGAAATCGTTTTGAATCGGAGACTAATCCCGGATTATGCAAAGAAATTTGAGTTTGTCGAAAGGGAAGCTGCTCAAACTGAGGAAGAGCCAGGGCTGAAAGAATTCCTTCGGCACCAGTCCGTGAGCGGTGATGCGACCGAGGAAGAAATCGAGTTCTAAAGAGGCTGAGGTTTAACGGCAAGCGCCCGACGCCGCTTTATTATTACCGGGCATTGCAGAATCTCAGGGACCCTCTCCATTTTCGGGCGCTCACGGCCCAAACCTTGCGGAAGAAAATACGCGGCCAGTCCCAGCCGGAAGGGTCAGTCGCCCCGATGCATAAATACCTGGAGGCGGACGGCGTCGAAAAGCAGCTTCAGCTTAACGGCAGGAAAAAGGCAATCCAGCGCTGGGCCGGAAGCCGAGGCGGTCGGGACAAGAAGGAAAAAATAAAAGCGTAAAATGTTTTCGTCGCCCAAACGTGGGCAGTTCCCTGTCATTTTCTCCGTAGATAATACTTGGTGCAGAGTTGCTGGATACGCAGGGTCGCTCCAGTCCTGCTATTCTTGAGGAGCGAACTCGCGAGGCATTTGCACGAACCATGTTTGAGAACCTCACAGAAAAGCTGCAACGGACGTTCAAGAATCTGCGCGGGCAAGGCAAGCTCACGGATGAGCATCTGAACACGGCGCTGGCCGAAATTCGCGAAGCGCTGCTCGAAGGCGACGTCAACGTCGGCGTAGCTGATGAGCTGCTTGCCAACATCCGCGCGAAGTCCATCGGCAGCGAGGTGATGCTGCAACTTTCGCCCGACCAACAGGTCGTGAAAGTGGTCCGCGACGAGCTGGCGGCGATGCTCGGCAAACACGCCAAGCCGCTGTTTGCTTCGCGGCCACCTTCGGTGTGGATGATCGTGGGCCTACAAGGTTCCGGCAAGACCACGACGACGGGAAAACTCGCGAAATGGCTTTCGCAGCATGGTCATCGTCCGCTGGTCGTGTCCACGGACGTTTACCGGCCTGCCGCGCGCGAACAGCTTGCGCAAGTCGCGAAGGCGGTCGGCACGCCAGTCTGGCCCGGAGCAGGAACGGATAAGCCGCTGGAAATCGTCAAAGGGGCGATCAAGGAAGCGAAACTATCCGCCAGCGACGTAATTCTGGTGGACACAGCGGGGCGCCTGCACATTGACGATGAATTGATGAACGAGCTGAGCATGCTGAAGAAAGAACTGCAGCCCAGCGAAATTCTGTTCATCGCGGATTCCATGATTGGCCAGGACGCGGTGCGCTCCGCCGGAGAATTTCACAAGCGCCTTGGGCTCACCGGCGTGATCCTGACGAAGCTGGATGGCGACGCGCGCGGTGGCGCGGCGCTGAGCATCGGCAAAGTTACCGGCGCGCCGGTAAAGTTTGTCGGACTTGGCGAGAAATATGAGGCGCTCGAAGGATTCTATCCCGAGCGCATCGTGTCACGCGTTCTTGGTATGGGCGACATTATGTCGCTGATCGAGCGCGTGGAGCAAACCGTCGACAAGAAAGCGGCGGCCGACCTCGAACGCAAGCTGCGCAAGGAAGAGTTCACGCTGGAAGATTTCCGCGATCAGCTGAAGCAGATTCGCAAAATGGGGCCGCTCGAAAAAATCGTGGACATGCTGCCGAAGATGGGGCCACTGCAGAATCTTCCGAAGGATGCCAAAGTGGATGAGGGCCAGCTCACGCGCGTGGAGGCCATTATCAACTCCATGACCAACCAGGAGCGACGCGATCACAATGTGATCGACGGCAAACGGCGCAAGCGCATCGCCAAAGGCAGCGGCACGACGGTGCAGGACGTCAACACCGTCCTCAAACAATACCTGCAAATGCGCACCATGATGAAGCAGTACGGGGCTATGGCCGCCCGGGCGAAAATGAAAGGACTCGGCAAACTCGCGGGATTATCATGATCGGCGGCGCAGGTTTTTAGGGCGGCGAGCGAATCAGTTTTTGTCAGAAAAAGAGAATATCGGCGACTTGAAGCGCCAGCTTTTCCGGTTCAAGATCGTTGCGGTTGCACAAAACAATTACAGTCAAACCATCTCCTTCGGTAAAGCGTTCGATCACCGTGCGGAAGCCCATGGTGCCCCCAGTGTGCCACATGCGTGAATGACCTTGATAGGGATCGAGGAACCAGCCAAAGCCGTAGGAAACAGGCTTGCCGGGATGGAGATTGTTGTCGTCGGGCTCCTTTGGCCAGTGAGCCTCGGACCCATCCGTGAGTTTCACGGGCGTGAGCGCGGCCTGAAATTCCTTTTCGTTGAGCAGCGTGTGATTGCGCAGAGCGTCGTCCCACTTGGCGAGATCTTCGAGATTCGAATAGATGCCGCCATCGCCGAGCGTCGCAGAAGTCGAACTCTGATCGGTTTCTCTTAGGGCGCTGCCGTCCTTAGAATGGCCGAAGGCGCGGTTAACGACTTCGTTCTTCCCTTTCTGTAAAACGAGGGTGTGATTCATTTTTAGCGGCGCAAAGATTCTTGCGTGGAGAAAATCGCCGTAGGAGTTTCCTGAAACTTTCGCAACGATAAGCCCGAGCACGACGTAACCGGAATTGCTGTACCACCAACTGGTCCCCGGCGCAAACTTCCCAGTTTTCTGCTTCTCCAGTAATTCCAATACCGCATTGTCTTGAATTTGTTTCTCCGGCGTCCAGACGGGACCTTTTATTTTTTCCGCCGCGTCCATCAAATCTTCGTAGTCGGGCAAGCCAGAGGTGTGATTCAGCAGATTTCGAACGGTAATGGTGCTTCCGTCAGCAGGAAAATCAGGGAAGAGTTGCGTCAGGGTTTGGTCGTAACGCAATTTGCCGTCATGTACGAGAAGCATGATGGCCATGGCGGTGAATTGTTTGGTGAAAGAAGCGAGCCGGAAATTCGTATGCGCGTCGATTTTCGCTTTCGAACGAAGGTCGCGCACACCGTAAGCGCGTTCGAACACGGTGCGACTATTTTTGCGCACGAGGGCTGCGAGGCCGGGAGCATCGGGAGAAGTCACTCCCGAGAAAACGGCGTCAATCTTCTTGTCAATCGAGGTTTCTGAAGACTGCGCTGGTAATCGAGCCGCGGTTCCCAGACTGAACAGCGCGGCGAGCGGGATAATGACGTACAGCTTCACGAAGCCTCTTTCCTGCGCGCCGCAGCATATCATTTACACGTGGAAATGAACGATAGATACCCAATGAAAAGCCAAAGGATGTAACTTGGGTGTTCCTTCCGTCGTATTCTCTAGAGACTCGTTCCGGCATCATGTCAAGCGTGTGTGCCGAGCGCCGCCAGCGAATCGGCGGCTCGCGCCCGCAGGATTCGGTAAAGTAACGGGAGAATTGTTCCGCGCCCATGCTCGCCGTCCGTGACAATTTAGCGCTATGCCTCAGCGCCCTGCGCGCGCACAAGTTGCGCGCGTCGCTCACCATGCTAGGGCTGACGATGGGCGTGGCCACCCTGATCACGGTGATGACCATCGTGCAGGGCGCGAACGTCTATGTCGAACAAAAGATCGCCAACCTGGGGACGAATGTTTTTCAAATTGCGCGAACTCCTTTTGCGGTGACCGACTTCAACATCATCATCAAAGCGCTGAAATACAAGAAGATTGAGATGGAAGAAGTGCGCGCGGTAGCGGAAGGGTGCCCGGCCTGCGAAGTCGTCGGCGCCACGGCGAGTACCACCGCGCGGGCCAGGTACGGCAACAAAGAAGTGCCGGACGTGAGCTTCTCAGGCCAGACAGCGAACATGGCGGATATTGACACGCGCACGGTGCAGCTCGGACGCTACTTCACTCCCACAGAAGCCGAACATCGCGCCGGCGTCTGCCTGATTGGCGACACGCTGGTGCAGCAGTTGTTTCTCGGCATGGACCCCATCGGGAAGTTCATTCGCGTGGGCAACGATGAGCTGATGGTGATCGGGGTGATGGAGAAGGTCGGGAGCGTCCTCGGCCAGGACCAGGACAGCTTCGTCATGGTGCCATTGCCGGTTTTCCTGAACATCCAGGGCGCGCATACCAGCTTGATCATCAACGTAAAGACGAGTACGGAGAATTTTGAGAAGGCGCAGGACCAGGCGCAGCTGGTGTTGCGCGCGCGGCGCCACATCACGGGCCCAAGGGAAGCCGATTTTTTCATCGGGACGAAGGAAAGTTACATGAGCTTGTGGCGCAGCATCAGCTCGGCGTTTTTTGCGGTGTTCATCCTGGTTAGCGCCATTTCGGTGGTGATCGGCGGCATCGTCATCATGAACGTCATGCTGGTGAGCGTAAGTTTGCGGCGCAGGGAAATTGGCGTGCGGCGCGCAGTGGGAGCGACGAAACAGGACATCCTTCGGCAGTTCATGGTGGAAAGCGTTATGCAATGCATCGCCGGCGGAATCGCGGGCATCTCGATGGGGTTCCTGGTTGCGCTGGCGTTGCGGACTTACACGCCCTTCCCGGCTTCCGTCCAAACGTGGGTCGCGATTTTGGGAGTTATCCTGAGTTCCACAGTGGGGCTGTTCTTCGGAATTTATCCCGCGGTGCGGGCGTCACAGCTCGACCCGGTGGTTGCCTTGAGGTCCGACGGATGACGATCATGACGCTGGCGCAAGCGAGGGAAAATTTCCTCGCCGCCATGGAGACACTGCGTTCGTCCAAAGTGCGTTCGGCGCTGACGGTGCTGGGGATCGTCATCGGGGTGTCGTCGGTAATTTCCATGGCGGCGATCATCCAGGGACTCAACAAGTTCGTGCAGGACCGCGTGGAAGCGCTGGGCTCCCGAACCTACTTCATTTCGAGATTTCCGCCGGGCACCGACCCTTCGCGCTGGCCGGAGAAGATTCGCGTACGCAAGTATTTTGAGTACAACTATGCGGGCTTTATTCGCGATGCTGCGCCAGACGTCCAGGCATTAACCACTATCGGCACACGCGGCTTTTTCTTCGGCGATTCGAATTTGATAACCAGCGGGCACTACAGCGTGGAAAAGGTCATCGTGCGCGGCGCTGAGCCGGAGTATATCGACGCCATTCCGTTGTTTAGCATCGCGCGCGGCCGCTTCATCAGCGCCTTTGACCAGGAGCATGCGCGCCCGGTCGTCGTCCTTGGCGCGGCGATCAGCGAGTCCCTGTTTCCGAACACTGACGCGCTGGGGAAAACCGTTCGTATTAATGGAAGCGTCTATGAGGTTGTCGGAGTTTTCGAACACGACCAAGGGTTGTTTGTTGGTCCGGGCGTGGATATTTTTGCCGTGATCCCGCTGAGCTGTTTCAAGAAGGAGTACCCCGAAGCGAAAGAGCTGATTATGGCGTTTACGGTTCCGGAAAACGTAAACGTCGAAACGGCCCAAGGCGAGGTCATTCAAGCAATGCGACGCCTACGTCGCATCCCGGCCGGGAAGGAAAACGATTTCGAATTGAGTTCCCCGGACTTCATCAGCAATTTATGGAACCAGCTCACCGGTGCCCTGGTGATTCTGACTACGGTGATTAGTTCGATAGGACTGCTGGTGGGCGGTATCGGGGTGATGAACATCATGCTCATCTCGGTGACGGAGCGAACCCAGGAAATTGGCGTGCGCAAGGCCATCGGGGCACGCCGTGCCGATGTACGCCTGCAATTTTTGCTGGAGGCCGTGGTGCTCACGCTGGTAGGTGGCACAATCGGGATCCTCATCGGCGCCGGAGTCTCTGCAACGGTGCGAACTCTGGTGCCGTCGATTCCCGCGACGCTTTCTTATCTGTGGGTGACGATTGGATTCGCCATCTCCGTCGGGGTGGGCTTGTTTTTCGGCTATTATCCCGCAAATCTCGCTGCGAACCTGGATCCCATCGCTTGCCTCAGGTACGAGTAAGGACCCCCCGCAAAGTCCGTCCTGATTTTGATCATCAAGACCACGCGATTTTCAATGAGCTTGAATACGAAATAATCCGTATTAATATGATTTGATTTATCGTTTGTATCTGCATTAAAGTGCTTAGCGACTTAATTTACGTCCTCCGGCGCACTACGGCGCGAAAACTTCGGAAACAAAGGAGACAACGTGCGGCTTTGTCGGGATACTTTCTTCCTATTTGGTGTTTTTCTTTTCGCGGCGGCTTCTGCCCATTCACAAGTCACCGCAAATGCCAGCGGGGAAACCGACCGAGGATACTTCGCAAACTGGTTCAACCGCCTGGACAAGACGCAGGCAGAGCAGCCTCACTGGGCTACACCGCTCGCCACGACTACGCCGCGCCTCGAAGAGGAATTTCGCTTCGACACGCTGTGGCAGACCAACAACGGCGGCATCACGACTGAAAATTATGGCGGCGCAAAAGGATTGGAGCTGATCCCTGCCGAGCGCGTCGAGGTGATTCTCGTTGCCCCGCCGGCCTATATCGTGCATAACGACAGCACAGTACGGGATGGATTCGGCGATTGGGGCTTCCTCGTGAAGTACCGGATTCTTTCCTCGAATGAAGAACACGGAAAATACATTTTGACGGCGTTTTTTCAAACGGCATTTCCCACAGGTCAGTACAAGAATGGAGCGACCGACGCAATCATCACGCCGACCATCGCATACGGGAAGGGCTTCGGAGCGTTCGACATCCAAGGCACCTTTGGCGTGACGCTGCCAACGGGCAACGAGGTGGCGATCGGCCGCACGTACCCGTGGAACAACGCTTTTCAATATCACTTTTTTCGAAAGTTCTGGCCGGAAGTCGAAGTGAACTATACTCATTTCCAGGACGGCCCGAGCAATGGGCAGACGCAGGTGTTCATGACTCCGGGCCTGGTCATCGGAAGAATCCATCTGTGGAAGCGCTTAGCAGTTACAGTCGGCGGAGGAATGCAGATCGCTGCGACTCATTTTCACAGAAACAATCACAATGGCATTTTTTCGGTGCGCTTCCCCTTCTAACCTCGGGAACGAGAGCAGTGCTTTAAATACCCGCCGCTAACTGGGTTTTCATCATCCGGGCATTGCGCTGCCAGAGGAGCGCTCACGGGATTTAGCCTGGTCGACGCTGGACCTCGTTCAGAGGCACAAACAGGGGCCTGCCGGCTATTCGCAGACTTCGATTGCCGCCAAGCGTGCAGACAGGCTACACTAGTTGAGTTTAGGAAGGACGGACTTAGTGTTAACGATTCGACTGTCAAGAATTGGGAAGAAAAAGAAGCCCTATTACCGCGTGGTGGTGATCGAGAGGACCCGTCCGAGAGACGGGCGCGTAAAGGAAGCAGTGGGCACGTACGATCCGCTGAAGAAGCCGGCAGAGATCAAGCTGGACGCAGAGCGCATAAAGTATTGGATCGGCCTGGGAGCCCAGCCCAGCGATACGGTACGCAGCTTTCTACGTTTGCAGAAAATCGCTTAGTTCCCCTGCGCCCTCCTGAAAATTTGCGCGTCCCCGGCTTCGCCGGGGGCCGCAATCCTTAGGTAGCCTATGAATGAACTGGTTGAAGCTATAGCCCGTGCTCTCGTAGATCATCCCGAGGACGTGCAGGTGAAGTGCGTTGAGGGCTCGCAAGTCACCGTGCTGGAACTTAGGGTGCATCCCGAGGACTTAGGCAAGGTCATCGGGCGGCAGGGCCGGACGGCCAAGGCGATTCGAACGTTGCTTGGCGCATCCGGAATGAAACTACGGAAGCGGTTTACTTTGGAAATCCTTGAAGATTGACCGCTTGGCGGTCATGATTTCCGGCGGGCCGCAACTCGGTCGTACTTCTCATTGAGCCGTGAAACTCCACGCTGGTTCATAGTTGCGCGCATCCTACGAGCGCGCGGCAACAAGGGCGAAGTCGCCGCTGAAATCCTGACTGATTTTCCCGAACGCCTGGCACGATTGCGGGAAGTTTTTGTCGGACATGCCGACGGCAAAAATGAGCCGCGACGGCTAGCGGTGAAATCCTGCTGGCTGAGCCAGAATCATCGCGGGCAGGCGGTTTTTCATTTTGTGGGCGTCGCGTCGATCTCAGAAGCGGAAAAATTCCGCGGGCTGGACGTGTTGCTTCCGTTCGAACAGCGGGTGACGCTGCCTGCGGGACGGTATTTCGTGTCGGACCTCATCGGTTGTTCTGTGTTTGAAACTCCTGCCTTGCCTCCAGTCATGTCTTCTTCGCCGTGCTCGCTTGCCGAAGCGCCGGCTCTTCTCGGGACCGTTCGCGATGTGCAATTTTCCGGGGAGGAAATTTCCGGGACGCCGCTCCTGGAAGTGGAAACACCTGGCGGCGAAATTCTGATTCCGCTGGCGATGGATATTTGCACGAAAATCGATACGGTCGCGCGGCGGATTGATGTGGTCCTCCCCGATGGCCTTCGCGATCTCAACCGCGAATAAGCCAGCCGGTGTACGCTGCTCGTTTCGCGGTGGCCGTCGCGTTTCAAGCCGTCCGCATGACAAGCGGGAAAGGCATTCGTTAGACTAAGAGCGGATGCGATTCGATCTCATCACGATTTTCCCTGAGTTTTTTACGGGGCCGCTGGACCACGGTATCGTGCGCCGGGCGCGAGAAAACGGGCTGGTAGAGATTCATGTGCAGGACTTGCGCGAGTTTACCAAGGATCGCCACAGGACCGTAGATGACCGGCCGTTCGGTGGAGGCGAGGGCATGGTGCTGAAGCCCGCGCCGTTGTTTGAGGCAGTGGAGTCACTGGTCGGCCATAGCGCTGGCCACGCATCGAAACCGGGTGGGACTGATCCGAAAGCGGCAATCGTTTTGATGTCCGCGGCGGGGAAACTGTTTCGCCAGGAAACGGCGCGGCGGTACGCGCAGTTGGAGCGAATCATTTTTATTTGTGGCAGGTACGAGGGCGTTGACGAACGCGTGGCGGAGCACTTGGCGACGGACGAAATATCCGTCGGTGATTTCGTGCTGAGCGGCGGCGAGTTGCCGGCCATGATGATCGTGGACGCGGTGACGCGCTTGTTGCCTGGAGCGTTAGGGAATGAAGCGTCGTCGCAGAACGAGTCGTTCAGCGGAGGGGTGCACTCGGAGTGCGAATCGCGTGGCAGTGCGAGGAGCACGAGTCCGCGGCCTGCTCTGGCTCTGCTCGGGTTACAAGTCACCAATCACACTCTTTTGGATTTTCCGCATTACACGCGGCCTGCAGTGTACCGTGGCTGGGCCGTGCCCGAGATTCTCATCGGGGGAAACCACGCGGACGTGGCTAAGTGGCGGCGCGCGGCTGCGCTTGAAAAAACCCGCCGCAATCGCCCCGATTTGTTGCCTGAGGAATAAAATGGAATCCCTTGAGGTTCTTATTCATCCCATGAGGAGCCTTCCAAGAGCAGCGGAACAACCCATGCGCACCAGGGCTATTTTCACGGTGGGCGCCAGATGCGAGGTTTCATGAGCAACGAGACAAATGGAAACGGCTATGGACCCGAAAAGCCCATTGCTATTTACTACGAGCATCCGGACTGGTTTCGGCCGCTCTTTCAGCAGCTCGACGAGCGCAGGGTGCCGTGGCTGAAGATTGATGCCCGTCACCACTACTACGACGTGAACTCGCCCGAGCACGAATATTCGCTGCTCTTCAATCGCATGAGCCCTTCAGCGTGGCAACGCGGCCTGGGTCACGCCATTTTTTATACGCTCAACTACTTGGCGCATCTCGAAGGCAAAGGCGTGCGCGTGGTCAATGGGTACCGGTGCTTCAACCATGAGATCTCGAAAGCGCTGCAGCTAACGAACTTGGAAAAACTAGGATTGCCATATCCGAAGGCGCGGGTCATCAATCATCCGTCCGAGGCGCTGGATGGGGCCGAGGCCATCGGGTACCCCGTGGTCATCAAGCCAAACATCGGCGGCAGTGGCGCGGGGATCGAGCGTTTCAATTCTCCGGAAGAATTGCGGCGCGCTGTCCAAGAAAATCGGCTTTATTTCGGCATTGACTCCACGGCGCTGGTGCAAGAAGCGTTCACGGCGCGAGGCGGAATTATCACGCGCGTCGAGGTTCTTGGCGGGAAATTTCTTTACGCCATCCAGATTCACATTACCGGGGAGAGCTACAACTTGTGTCCCGCAGACATTTGCCAGAACACGCGAGGTGAAGAGTTGACACGCATCGCGTGTCCCGTGGACGCTCCGAAAAGCGGAATGAAGGTGGAAGGCTACGATCCGCCGCGGCAGGTGATCGAAGACGTGGAACAAATCGTGGAACTCGCGGGAGTCGAAGTCGGGGGCATCGAGTACGTGATCGACGACCGCACCGGCAAGCAACTCTATTACGACGTGAATGCGCTTTCCAATTTCGTGGCCGACCCAGTGCGCGTGATTGGCTTCAATCCCTACGCGCGGCTTGCGGACTTCCTTATCGCAGAGGCGCAACGCCACGAAGCGAATCGCAACGAGCGCGTTGCCGCCAGCGGAGGCCCGCGATGAGATACGGCTACTGGCTTCCCGTTTTCGGCGGGTGGCTGCGCAACGTGGAAAACGAAAACATGGAGACGAGCTGGGCGTACGTTAAGAAGCTCGCACGGCGCAGCGAGAAGATTGGCTTTGACCTGACGCTGATCGCCGAGCTCAACCTTAACGACATCAAGGGCGTCAAAGCGCCCTCGCTGGATGCGTGGTCCACGGCGGCAGCGCTAGCGGCGGTGACGGAACGGATCGAATTGATGGTTGCGGTGCGGCCGACGTTTCATTTGCCCGCATTGCTGGCGAAGCAAGCCGCCAACATCGACCAAATCAGTAACGGGCGGCTCACGCTGAACGTGGTCTCTTCGTGGTGGGCGGATGAAGCGCGGAAATACGGCGTTGCGTTCGAACAGCATGACGACCGGTATGCGCGCACCGGCGAGTGGCTCGACGTTCTGGACGGCGTCTGGAAGCAGGATCATTTTTCCTATTCGGGGAAGTATTATCGCGTGGAAGACAATGTTCTCGAGCCCAAACCGGTGGCGAAGCCGCGGCCGACGCTCTACGCAGGCGGCGAATCGCCCGCTGCAAAAGAGCTGATTGCGAAAAAGTGTGACGCCTACCTGATGCACGGTGATCCGCCGGAGCGCGTCGCTGAGAAGATTGCTGACTTGTGCGAGCGCCGCGCAAAACATAATTTGCCGCCGCTGAAATTTGGCGTTGCGGGATATGCGATTGTCCGCGAAACGGAGCGCGAAGCGCAGGATGAATTGCGGCGCATCACGGACGTTCAGCAATCCGCGGCGGGCTATGCAAATTACCAACAGTGGCTCGCCGGAACGCAACTGGAGCAGCGCGTTTCATTGGAAGATTACTCAGTTTCGAACCGCGGATTGCGGTCCGGCCTCGTTGGTACGCCCGAGCAAGTGGCCCAGCGCCTGGCGCAGTTCGAAGTCGCCGGGGTCGACCTCGTTCTACTGCAATTCAGCCCGCAACTCGAAGAAATGGATCGCTTTGCAGAAACGGTGATTCGCCGAAATTCCTCACTGGCGGCGCCTGCTTAGTGGTTCGCTCGTCACCCATCGCACCCCAAATCCGCTAGGCAAAATGTAGCAATTTGTCTATAATTATAGATTGCGTCTGAAGAGTTGGCCCTGCCTGAGTGGGTCTAAAAGGAAACAGGAACATGAATCCGGTAATTCGTAAGTTACATGAAGCGCAACTGCGCAAAGACCTCCCCGAGTTTCGCGCGGGTGACACCGTGCGCGTCAACGTCCGCCTGCAGGAAGGTGAAGGGGAAAAGGTCAAGGAACGCCTCCAGGCATTCGAAGGTGTGGTGATCTCCAAGAAGGGCCGCGCGTCGGGCGCCACATTTACGGTGCGCCGGGTCAGTTTTGGCGTCGGCATCGAGCGCATCTTCCCGCTCCATTCGCCAACCATCAGCTCGATTGAGGTGATTGGGAAGGGTAAAGTTCGTCGGGCACGGCTGTATTACCTGCGCGATCTCAGGGGCAAGGCCGCCCGTATCAAGCGCGCTGGACGCGACGAGGAAGAGAGGCCGGCCGCCGTTGCGGCTACCGCCACAGCCGGCACCGAAGCGAAGGTTTAGCCGCCGTTTCTGCATTCCAAATTTTGCGAAAGAGCCTCCGTTCCCCGAGGCTCTCTTATTTTGAACGCTACCCAAGAGCTGCTAGGGCTGAACGTTGGTGACACCCTCTGCGCCAGGCTTGGGGAAATGGTTTTCGTACCAGGCGATGCAGCGGTCGATGGAATCGATGTTGTGCTTGACTTCGCTTAGGCCGTGGCCCTCGCGCGGATAACGTACGAAAATGGCTTCCGTGCCCACGTCCTTCAGTGCGATGAAGAACTGCTCGGCCTCGGCGATGGGCACATCGTTGTCATTTTCGCCGTGCATCAACATGGTCGGCGTGTGTGCAGCAGCAACATGCTTCAGCGCGGAGCGTTCCCACGCGACGTCCATCAAATTTCCCTGGTGTAGGAACTGTCCGAATTCCATCTCCTCATACTGGTTGTAATAGGTCATGTAGTTGTAGCTGACTAGGTTGGCGATCCCGGCGATGGGCACCGCGGCCTTGAATTCATTCGTTTGGGTGATGAGCCAGTCGGTCAGTTGGCCGCCGTAACTCACCCCCTCGATGCCCATACGCTCGCGATCGATCCACAGATAACGGCGCACCGCCGCACTCACTCCATACAAGACATCTTGTCCTTCGTTTCCATCCTGGTCGCCGAAGACGGCGTCAGCGAACTTCTGCCCGTAGCCGGTGGAGCCACGATAGTTAACGTTCAGCGTGGCCCAGCCATGCGCCGCGTAGACCTGATTCTTGAAATTGAACACCGGACCATTTTGCCCGTGCGGCCCGCCGTGAATATTGACGATGAGCGGATGCTTCGACGTCACAGTCATTCCCAGCGGCTTGGTGAGGAAGGCCTCGACTTCAAACTTGTTGTCGTTGCTGATGAAGGTCAAAGACTCAACTTCAGCGATCTTTTTTCCCGCGAAAAGTTCCGTGTTCAAGTCGGTAAGCTTTCGCGGCGCAGCAGAGCCCGTTTTGAAATAAAGCTCTGCTGCATCTTGCGCAGACGCGAAACCATACGCTAGCGATCCATCTTTCCCGACGGACCAGCCGCCCACGCCTCCCGTGTCTTTCACTACGTACTCGGGTTTGCCACCGGAAATCGGCAGCCGCACCAAATGGATGCTACCGCGCTCTTGAACGGTGAAATAGATGGCCCTTCCGTCCGGCGCCCATCGCGGCGCACCTTGCCGGTTGTCTAGCACTGCTCCGATTTCGCGCCGGTCGCTGCCGTCGGCGTTCATTACCCAAACGTGCGTGTCTTCCATGGTCGTTTCGCGGTCGGTCAACCCGCGGCGCGTCCCGCGGAAAACGATGCGTTTGCCGTCCGGTGACCACAATGGTTCGTACTCGTTGAATTCCGTCGCGGTCAGCCGGCGAATGCTGTTGTCTGCAACCTTCAAGGCGAAAACGTCGTAGTTGAAAAACTCGTCTTGATTCGGCTCGCGATTCGAAACGAAGAGAATCTCCTTGCCGTCCGGCGACCAATCGGTGGAGTGCTCATCGGTATTTCCTTGCGTGAGCTGACGCACCTGCTTTGAGGACACATCCACCACAAATATGTGCAAGCGCTGATTGTCATTGAAGCGCGTCATTCCTTCGCCTGCATCGGGTTTATAGAGATAACGCGTGATCACCATAGGATCGCCGCTGGCTTCCGCAGCCTCCGCTCCGGGAGTCGAGGAGATAAACGCGATCTGCTTGCCGTCGGGCGACCAGGTGAAATCATTGCCCGTGCCGGGCAGCGGGCTGTTGGTGCCGTTCGGCGCAGCGAGGAAGGTGACCTCAGAGCCATCCGGCCGCGCCACGAACAACCCGCCCTTTTCACCCTGATGCCCCTGAAACGCGAACCATTTGCCATCGGGAGACCACAGAGGTCCGCCGCCGGAATCTTTTTCGCCGCCCACGCGAACGGACTTTTGCGTGGTCAGATCGATGACCCAGAGTTGGCCATACGGCCGTCCAGGCCGGTCGCGCATGACAACGGTATAGGCGATGCGCCGGCCGTCGGGCGATAGCTCGACGCCGCCAACGGAGCGCAGGCGCGAAAGGTCGCTGCTGGCAAGTCCTTGTGCCGCGCCCGAAGAAGCAAACATGATTAGAGCTACCGCATAACAAAAACAGAAACCGGCTCGAAGCAAAACAGACCGCAAGTAGAGACACATGAAATTCTCCCTTTCCCACTTGAGCGAGTGCGAAATTTGCTCGGCCATCCTAGGCTGCGGTGTGCTTCGCGGTCAACTCGTCTTCTGAAGCTGACAATGTTCGGCACGAAAAATGGAAAATTCGAAGGCGCACCTCCCTGCGACGTTGGCAAACCTGGCGTCTTCCTAAAATCCTTCCTGTTGACAATCAACAGGAAGAAAGCTTATGCTCCTGTTGTTTGTCTAATGGAGAAAACATGGCTCCTCCGCGCAGAGAAGTTCTACAAGGCACGCTCGACCTGATTGTTCTGCAAACACTTCACGCCATGGGCCCAATGCACGGCTACGGCGTCGCCCAGCGCGTGCAGCAAGTCTCGGAAGACTTGCTCAAGCTGAATCAGGGCACCCTCTATCCCGCCCTACTGAGGCTCGAGCAGCGCGGCTGGATTACTTCCAAATGGGGCGCCTCGGAAAATAACCGCAAAGCGAAGTTTTACTCGTTGACGCGGGCTGGCCGCAAACAGTTGCTCGCGGAGACCAGGAGTTGGGAACGCATGACCGCGCTCATGGCACGCCTTCTCGGCGGTACGGAAGGAGCCTGATATGGAGTGGGTTCGCATTTTCGGCGCGCGTTTGCTCGGTATCTTCCGCAGGCGCCAATTGGACGGCGATCTTGACGCGGAGCTCCGGGCACACCTAGAGATGCTCACAGAGGAAAACATTCACCGCGGCATGAGTCCGGCTGACGCGCGCTACGCTGCTCGTTGCGCATTCGGCGGCGTCGAGCAAGCCAAAGAACTGTATCGCGAGCAGCGCACCATTCCATTTCTCGATGCGCTGTTGCAAGATTTGCGCTTTGCTCTTCGAGCTTTGGGGAAACGCCCGGGGTTCGCGCTGGTAGCAATACTCACTCTCGCTCTGGGAATCGGGTCCACCACGGCGGTCTTCAGCGTGGTCGACCGTATTCTGTTCCGCAGCCTGCCTTATCCCCACGACGAACGCTTGGTCAGCTTTGGCGATAAAGCGCCTTTCGAAGCGAATGAGTTCGTGCTCGGTCCGGATTACTTGGACTGGAAGAAAGCGCAGACTCCGTTCGAGTCCGTTACATCCTTTGTGCCGGGCGGAGCCGATTGCGATCTCACCGAACGGAACCCCGTCCGTCTGAAGTGCGCGCTCGTTGAATCCACATTCCTGCCGACGTTTGGGATTCAGCCCTTCCTTGGGCGGAATTTCACAAGCGACGAAGACCGGCCGAACGCACCGCGTGTCGCGCTCGTCACGTATGGATTGTGGCGTTCCCGCTTCGCCAGCGATCGTAACCTTCCCGGTCACTCGATTTCCCTCGACGGCCGGGCCACTGTCGTAGTAGGGGTCCTCCCTCCGCAATTCGAGATGCCCAACCTCGGCCACGACGACATTCTTGTTCCCGCCGCTCTCGATGGGTCGACCGATCGCCGGCCTAATGCACGGCAAATGATTTTGAGGGCCTTTGCGCGTCTCAAACCCGGCATTACCGTCAAGCAAGCAGCTGCTGCAATGGAGCCGCTCTTCCAGCTGTCCCTCAATTACGTCCCCCCGCAGTTTCGTCACGAGGTGTCATTCCGCGTGCGTTCTCTCCGAGACCGGCAGATACAAGATTCCCGCGCCGCCTCGTGGGTCCTTCTCGGCGCCGTTCTGGCGGTGCTGCTTGTTGCGTGTACCAACGTTGCAAACCTGCTCCTCGCGCGAGCGACCAGCCGCGCGCGGGAGTTGGCCGTTCGCACTGCTCTGGGCGCAACGCGCTCACGCTTGGCTCGGCAGGCACTGACGGAAAGCCTGCTGCTGGGAGTGCTGGGCGGCCTAGGGGGGTGTTGGTTCGCCCAGCTCCTGCTTCGCATGTTTGTCTCCATCGCGCCCGAGGGCATTCCGCGGCTGGAGCAGGCCACGATTGACGTTCGCGTTTTGCTTTTTGCGCTTGGCGTGTCGCTCGTCTCCGGCATTCTGTTTGGCCTGGCATCGGCGCTTCGCCGTCCGCAACCGGAATTGCTCACTGGAAAAGAGGTCCACTCGACGTCGCGTGGAAGGCTTCGCCAAGTACTGGTCACCGTTCAAATTGCCGTTTCTCTGGTTCTGCTCGCCGGAGCCGGCTTGCTCCTGCGCAGCCTCTGGAAGCTCGAAATGGTTTCGCTCGGCATGGACGCAAGAAGTGTCATCACCGCAGGACTGGATCTCGCCCAATACCGCTACCCGGACTCCGCGAAGCAGCTCGCTTTCTTCAGCCAGCTCGAATCTCGGTTGAAGCAAATGCCGGGTGTTACCGCGCTAGGCTTGAGTGACACGCTGCCTCCTTCGGGCGGCATGCAAGCCACCTTTCTGTCGGCCATTGAAATTCCCGGGCACCCCAAATTCAGTGCGGGCACCGGCGGAATGATTGGCTATCGCTACGTTACTCCGAGTTATTTCCCTGCGCTGGGCATCCCGATCTTGCATGGCCGAGGTTTTCGCGAAGAAGATCGCTCGCCTGCAGAGAAGCCTGTGATCCTAAGCGAAGCTCTTGCGAGAAGGCTCTTCCCCAACGGGGAGGATCCTTTGGGCAAATCGTTCCGCTTCGGCTCGCAAAACGAATGGCGCATCATCGTTGGAACTGCCAGAGATGTAAAAAACAATGGGCTTGCCGCGCCCGCCGATCCCGAGTTTTACATTCCCTGGAAGAATGAGCCCGCGGGATACTTCCGTTCCGCGCATTTGATCGTCCAGAGCGCGATCAATCCGGAGGCCGTTGCAAGGTGGATTCGCTCGGAAACTGCGGCTATCGATCCGACGGTTCCAGTGACGATCGAAGCCATGACGACACGGGTCGGAAAGCTGGCGCAGCGGCCGCGGTTCACAGCGGTCCTGCTTTCATTATTTGCAAGCATGGGCGTACTGCTTGCCGGGATTGGTATCTATGGCGTCGTCGGATTCCTCGTGGCTCAACAAACCCGGGAAATCGGCATCCGAATCGCTCTCGGCGCTACTCCCCGGAATGTCTTGACCATGATCCTCTTGAACATGGTCCGCTGGACGGTTGCTGGAGCAGCACTTGGTCTGCTGGGAGCCTGGCTCAGCGCGCGTTTCCTGGAGTCTCTCCTCTTTGAGGTTCGCGCTCACGATCCACTCCTCCTTGGTTCGGCACTGTTGGTTTTACTCGCGGTAGCATTTTTTGCCGCCTGGATTCCCGCCCGTCGGGCAATGCGTGTCGACCCGATGGTCGCCCTGCGCTACGAATAGGATGAAATGAAGTTTTGTTTCCTTCTCTTGCTTTTGGCGAACGCGCTGCGTGGTAGAATTCACGGCGAATGAGCCGACTCTGCTCCTCCCGTTTCGAGCGAGCGGCGCGCAAACTGGGCTGGATGCGCATCGCCGGCATCGATGAGGCCGGTCGCGGCGCACTGTTTGGCCCGGTGGTTGCCGCCGCGGTGATTCTCAATCCCAGGCGGCGCATTGTCGGTTTGGACGATTCCAAAAAGCTCACTCCCGAACGCCGCGTGGAACTCGCGCCGCGCATCCGTGAGCACGCTCTGGCATGGGCGGTCGCTGAAGTGGACGCCCAGCGCATCGACGCCTGGAACATTTACCAGGCATCACGCCAGGCGATGACCGCCGCGCTGCAACAACTCGCAATCCCACCCGATTACCTGCTCATTGATGCCATGCAGCTCGACGTCTTGATCGAACAGAAATCCTTGATTAAGGGCGATGCCCGCAGCATCTCCATCGCGGCAGCCTCGATTCTGGCGAAAACGCATCGCGATATGCGTATGGAAGAATGGGACGCCATCTATCCGCAATACGGTCTGGCGCGCCACAAAGGATACGGCACTCCCGACCATCTTGAAGCCTTGCGCCTACATGGCCCCACGCCTCTTCATCGCTATTCTTTTGCACCGGTGCGGGATTCCACCTGTTGGGCTGTCGGCGCGACGCAAACGGCGTTCCCGATCTTCTGATGGGTCTCATTTGAACATGTTCAATTGTGAGATGGCGCGATCGTTTGGCATGCGATAGAAACTAGGCCGCACTGCGGTCTGAATTCCTGTTATCGCGTTGAGACTCATCTTTTGCTTAGAAATAAGTCTCTCCACAGCCGAGACCAGAGGGCCCGACATGCTCTTTGCACACTCATTGGAATTCTCCCTACAGCCAGATGGCCTCGCCCCGCCTTCGTCTGTTGTTTCCTCGCTCCAAAGGGGATAACTGGCTGCTCACAAGGTACTTTGGGTTCGTTGACTTGTCTTTTTCCCGCCTGATAGCGTAGTTCTGTAGCGTTGCGGCTTTTTTCGCCGCCGCAACCAATCAAGGAGAACGTGTGGGCAAACTCCCGCGGGGGAGGTTTGTCTCTGTTCGCGCATGGCCTATAACAAAAGCAAATACGTCGAGGCTGCACAAAAGCTGCTGAACCAGGGCAAAGTCGCCCAAGCCATCGCCGAATACCAGAATATTCTGAAGTACGAGCCGCGCGATCAGGTCACACTCATGACCATCGGCGAGCTCTATATCCGGCAGGGGGAAACCTTTCAGGCCATCGACTATTTCGAGCGCCTTGCGCAGATTTTCGTTGGCGACGGTTTCCTGACAAAAGCAATCGCGGTCTACAAACGCATCGCCAAGCTCGCTCCCGAAGAAATTCGGCCGCTTGAAAAGCTTGCCGACCTCTATGTCCAACAGGGCGTAATGAGCGAAGCCCGGCCTCTGTTCCTGCAACTGGCGGAAATCCACCTGAAGAACAATCGCCAGCCGGAAGCCATTGGACTTCTGAAAAAACTTTTGCAGGCGGAACCCGACAATCTCCGCATCCAGATTCGCCTGGCCGATTTGTACCAGGCCATGGGCCAGACCCGGGACGCTATCGAGGCTTACGTCTCCGCTTCCCAGCGCGCGTTAGCCCGCGGTGATCAGGGAGAAAGCGAGAAACTCGCGGACAAGGCTCTAAAACTTGAGCCCCACAATTTGGCCGCCGTTATCGTCAAAGCGCGATCGCATTCTTCCCAGGGCAATCACGCCAAGGCTACCCAGCTTCTGGAACAGGCGGCCGGTCTCGAAAAGGGCGGCGAACAGACCGAACTCCTCCTCGACTTGTATCTCAAGAATTCCGATTGGGACCAGGCTTCGGCGCTCGCGCATCGCGTGTTTGAAGCCGACGAGAAAAATTTTGGGCCGATGCAGAAGGTAGTCGAATCACTGCTGCAATCCGGGAATCCCGAAAAAGCCATGGAGATCTTGGAGAAATCGCGGCTCCCCATGATCGACGCCGGAGAGCATGAGGTTGTCGGGAAATTACTGAACGAACTTGCGTCGAGCATGCCTGGCACCATAGAACCGCTGGAGTGGCTCGTGGAATTATATGGGCGCACCAGCGATTCCTTCCGCTTACCGGACGCGTTGGCCCACCTGGGAGACGCGCTGGTGGCCGGTCACCAGTGGGAGCGAGCGAAGCAGATCTTTCAACAGCTTGTCGACCGTGATCCGGAGAGCGATTCCGCAAAGCGCAAACTTAATGGCGTGCTTCGCAAAATGGGGCAATTGCCGGCCGGCGAAGCAGAGGATTTTCCCGAGGAAGACTTGCGGGCGGAAATTCCGAAGCCTCCCGCTGCCAAGCTGCCCGTCGACGACGAAGAACCAGCTCCCGAAATTCCAGTCAAGCCCGCCGCTGCATCCAGCGAGCCCGCACCTGACGAAGAAACGCAAAAGTTTATCGCCCAGTCGCTCACCGACGTGGACCTTTTCGCAAGTTACGGCCTAACGCAAAAAGCAATTGGATTGCTCGAAGCCATCCTGCGCCGCGCGCCGCGCCATACGCCAACACTCGAGAAACTGCTCGACTTTGTTCTTGGCGCAGGCGACGACCGGCGCACCGCCGAACTCGCCGCGCAGTTGGAACAGATTCATAGCGAAACGGGCGACAAGCGCAGTTCTGAAAGATTCGGCGAATTGCGCCGCCGCTTCCAGCGCGCCGCTGGTTTGACGGATGCGGAATTGGCCATCGCGGTTCCTCCGTCAAAGTCTGCCGCCCCGAAAGCTGCGGAAACCGAACCCACGGTGGGGTCCATACCCGAAATCGCCGCCGTACCCGTACCGGAACCGCCTGCTCCGCCTCCGGCTGCTCCCGTGAAAGAAGCGCGCCTCGAGCCTGTCGAAGTGAACGCCACTCCCGCTCAAGCCGAAGTGCAGGAAGTCGATTTGTCCGACGAATGGGCGACGCTTCTCGAGGAGACGCGCCCCGCCGAAGCGGGTGTTCCTCCTGGGTCAGTACCGGCGAAGCCCGCTGCGGCTCCTACCCATCACACAAAACCAGGGGTTGTGGAAGAATTTCAAATTGGTGAGGAACCTCCGGTCGCCGAGCCGTCTGAGGTCGCCAGCGCTGCCCCCGCAATTCCGCTGAAGCCGGAACCCGTCATTGAAAAAGCAAAGTCCAAGCCCCCGGCGAAACAAGCGCCCCCGCCTAAAGTTACGCAGAAGCCTACGCAAAAGATCGAACCCGAGTTCGAACTGGAACAGGAGTATGAACTCGTACTGGATGGGGAGCCCCTCGTGCCGGCGTACGACCAGAAACCGCCCGAGAAGCCAGTTGCTCCACCTGCACCCGTCGCAAAAAGCGCCCCACCGGCTCAGGCCGCGGGTAACAATTTTGCTTCCGATCAATTTCTTGCCGAGCTTGCCAACGAAATCGATCAGCTCGGCATTGGCGAACTCACACCAGGATTTTCTGAATCGGCGTCCAATGCGCAGCCTCCCTCCGTGGCGAAGAAAGATGCGGCGACGGTTCATTCCAGTGAGGCGGGTCCGCTCAAGGAAGTGTTCGATGAGTTTCGCGCGGAACTCGGCGAGATGGGTGCGGAAGACGAAGACCTCGAGACGCACTACAATCTCGGCATCGCATTTCGCGAGATGGGTCTCCTGGAGGAAGCCATCAGCGAATTCCAGAAAGTCGCGAAAGCCAGCGACAGCGGGCGCGCTTTCCGCTACACCATGCAGTGCTGCACGCTTCTGGGCTTGGCTTTCATGGAGAAGGGCCAGCCGGGCATCGCTGCGATCTGGTATGAACGCGCCCTGAAGACCCCCGGCAATGATCCGGAAAGCACGCTCGCCTTGCGGTATGATTTGGGCGTAGCTCAGGAGTCGGCGGGCGAGCCTGGAGCGGCGTTGAAGAGTTTCTCCCAGGTCTACGCGATGAACATCGACTATCGTGATGTGGCCGAGCGTATTGCCGCCCTTCAGAAGCCCATACGCCGATCCTGAACCATTCCCGACGGACGGAACTTCGCTGAATCATGAACCGGTTTTATCGCGCACTGCTGGTCGTTCTTGCGTTTGAAATGGGCGCAATGCTTCTCTATTTGCCGTGGTCCGGCTATTGGGAGCAGAATTTTTTTCTCAGCCATTACCCTTCGCTCATGCCTATCCTGCTTCATCCGTCCTTTCGCGGCGCGGTAAGCGGCGTGGGGGTTTTGGATATCCTTCTGGCAATTGGCTGGATTGGTTCGCGCCCGGGGCCTGATCGTGTCCCGCATCAATAACTCAGCCCGCGACCCGCTCCTCTGTTACGTCACCGACCGACGCAGCCTTCCCGACTTCGAACTTGGGAAAGCACGAGAAACTCTATTGTCGAAGATCCAGGCCGCAGCAAGGGCAGGCGTCGATTGGATTCAGATCCGAGAGAAAGATCTTTCCGGAAGAGACTGCACCTCGCTCGCGCAAGAAGTTTTGCTACGCGCCGCGAAGTCCCCGGCGCGCAACGGCGCCTCTGCCCGCATTCTTGTAAATGATCGGCTCGACGTTGCTCTTTCGGAGCGTGCCGGCGGTGTGCATCTTGGAGAGAAGAGTCTTCCGCCGTCCGAAGCAAGGCGGCTTGTGAACGCCGTAATCCCCAGCCAAGATTTCCTCATTGGCGCTTCCTGTCACTCTCTGGAAGCCGCGAGATCAGCGGCGAGCGATGGCGCCGATTATCTCTTTTTTGGCCCCATTTTCACGACGCCATCAAAGGCCGCGTTCGGTGCGCCGCAGAGCCTTGAGCGTCTCGGAGAAGTCTGCCGCGCGGTTTCCATTCCGGTGCTTGCCATCGGCGGAATTACGCTGGAGAACGCCCCCGATTGTCTTGCTGCGGGTGCCGCGGGGATCGCGGCCATTCGACTTTTCCAGAACGCCCGGGACATATTCTCTCCCGTCCAGTCCCTGCGGAAGCTCACGCGCTGATCAGCGGTACATCAGCCGGCGGAGCAGCCGGATTTGCCCGGCATGATAAATGTCGTGATAGGCGATGCCGTACAGTTGAGGTACAAATTTTGCGGCTCTCGCTGTGCGCAATAATTTTGCCACCGTGGCAAGCAATGCACGGTGTTCCCGCGCTAGCAACTCTTTGTCCGCACTCCAAGCTGCCTCGTTCAATCTGCCTTTTTCGGGGCGGGCAAAGAAATTGCTTCCTTTAAGCACGAACGAACCGCGCTTCCCGCCTTCGATTCTTCGCCGCACAGCATATTTCCAGTACGCGGCATGGAGCATGACTTCCCAAATGTTGTGCCGTCCTGGCCTCGGGCGCCACGCTGCTTGTTTTGCAGTCACTCCTTTGATGGATTGCTTTAGATTCGGTCCATGCCAGGTCTTTTTTTCGTAGCCTTCGTCGAGCAGCGCGAGCACCAGCTTTGCAGAGTCCAAAGTGGCCTCCTCATGTGCGGGTCAGATGGAATACCGCAAAGGATGGCGCGCTAACTCCGATGTGTCAACGCCCAGCTTTTTTTGTATGGAGGATTCGTCCTACGGCCGACGCCAACCCCTTATTTTCCGTTCTCTTGCGTCTGTAAAGTTGTTGGTCCGCGGCCTCGATGAGTTCAGCGGCGGTCCTCCCGTCGTCTGTGTGCAGTCCGTTCTCGATGCGCTGTGCGACCTGCTCCGCCATCCCCCTGAAGAGGTCTTCCACGGGCGAGAGGGTCGTGCCAACGGACGATCCAGGGCTGCGTAAACAGCCGCAGCAGGATTCTCCAAATTCTACAACGGTAAACGCGAAGCACAAGAGCTCATTCGTCATCTGTAATCCTCGCCACGTCCCGCACGGGGATCGAAAAAGGGGGTCGCAAAAGTGACGTCCAGATGATAACAAGTTGCAAGTTATATCGGACTGAGTTAGTCTGAATTGATTGTTGCAAATTACTTGCAAGGAGACTCTGTGGTCTCGACTTATCGCCTTGGTCTGTGTAGTTCTTTCTGGGTTTTTCTACTTTCCTTTTGCTCTACTTCCCCGGCCCTTGCTCAGGAAAGCCCGTATTTTGTGGCCTACGATCACTATCTGGAAGAGCCCGGCAACCTTGAGATCGAGTATTTCTCCACTGTTGGCACCCAGCGGGGCGGTAACAGCTTCCACGCCTACTGGGCCGAGTTTGAATACGGGGCGACCGCCTGGTGGACCACAGAGTTTTACCTGGACGGTCAGACCACCTTTAACGACAGCACGGTGTTCACCGGTTTCCGCTGGGAGAATCGCTTCCGGCCGCTGAAGCGCGAGCACTTCATCAATCCCATTCTCTATGTGGAGTATGAAAACAAAAACGGCGCTGACAAGATCTTCAAGGAAGGCGAAGGCCATGACGTGGAATCAGACTTCCTCGTCTCGAACGCGGAGGCCCGCAGAGAGCATATCCACGAAATCGAGTTGAAACTCATCCTCTCCAGCACATTCAAAGGCTGGAACTTTACCCAGAACACGCTTGCGGCCAAGGATCTTTCGAATTCACCGTGGGAATTTGGCTATGCTCTCGGCGCCAGCCGCCCGCTCGCGTTGAAGGCTTCGGCAAAGCGCTGCAATCTCTGTCCGCAAAACTTTGTCGCCGGTGTCGAAATGTATGGCGGCCTCGGTGACCGGCATAGTTTTGGCCTTCACGATACGTCACATTATCTTGCGCCTGTGCTCGGCTGGAATTTGCCCTCCGGCTGGACGTTGAGGATTTCGCCGGGCTTTGGTTTGAACCACAACAGCCACCAGTTCCTCATGCGCTGGGGCGTCTCGCGGGAAATAACCGGCTTCGGTTCCATGGTCAGCCGGCTCTTTGGAGGGCGCCAGTGAAAGCCTTTGGAGCAGCTCTCGCCGTTTGCGTTTTGCTCCTTGCGGTTTCTGTTGTCCTTGGACAGAGCCAAAATTCAGATAAATCGTCCGCCAGCCCAACGCCAAAATACGATCCAGCTATCTACGCGGAATTGCAAAAGGCGCCCCAGAAAGCCCGGGAGCGCTCAAACCCGCTGGAGAATGATCCAAACGCTGCTGCTGCAGGCGCCGTCCTATTTGAACAACACTGCGCGGAATGCCACGGCAAATCCGCCGAAGGCTCGCGCAAAGCTCCAAGTCTTCGCGCTCCAGAAGTGCAGAACGCAACGCCCGGAGCTCTTTTCTGGCTGTTGACCAATGGCGTGGTTCGAAAGAAGATGCCGGTCTGGTCGAAACTTCCGGAACCTCAGCGCTGGCAATTGGTGCGCTATCTCAAATCGCTTAGCGTGTCAGTTCCGGTGGCAGAATCTCCCGCAGCGAAACCGTGATGTAAAAACCCTAGTTCGAAGCCTTGGCGGCATCGTTCAGAATCATCGCCAGACGCACGCCCGCTTCCGCCAAGCCCGTCTGCGCTACTTTTGCGGCGCTGGCTTGATACGCCTCGCCGATGGCGAGATGCTTCTCAAACATCCTTTTTCCCATGTGGTTGTCTTCGGCGCAGCTTTTCAATTTCCTGTCCGGTTCGATGGCAATTTTCTCCGGGAAAGCATCGTATACGCCGGTCTCCGCCCGCTCATGGCTCTCCCAGGCCCAGTTTTCCACATGGATGCCGGCAGCTTCCCATGCGGCGATTTCGGCGTGAAACTTTTCGTGTAGTTCGTCGGCGTAACGGAACGGATAGGAGACTTCCATGTCGCGTTCCACAATTTCCGTGTCCCAGACCTGATGAAGATTGGGTGAATAATCATCACGTTCCGGATGGAGCGAGTTGGGCAGCGGTTCATGGTGAAGATATTTCACGGGCACGCAGTTTCCGCCGTTATCGGCATTGGTGATGGCGTGCAGCGGCTGATGCATATCGCCGACAAAGTGGATGAGATAACGGATTGCTTCGGTGCGCTTCAGGGAATCTGCGGACTTGTCCTTCAGGATGGCGCGCTGCTCTTCGATCGCGCGTGTCACACATCCTTCAGCGCCGCAATACGCTGCTAAATCGCTCTTGTGCTGGCCCCGAGGAATGTCGATGTAATGCCAAGGCCCGTTCTTGCGCTCGTTGCGCACATCATCGGGCCAAGTAGAGGCGTCCACCATCAGGTCCGTCGTGGCATTGCCGCACCAACGCTTCAGCTTCGGATCAATCGGGTTGTCGCCGAGAAGTTGCTGAACCATTTGCCGGGCTTCCGGTGTCAGGTGCTTCTCCGCGATCAGGGCCACCGTTTGGTGACCTTTGCAACCCCACGCGCCGGCTCCAGGCGCGGCCATCGCCAGAAACGGCAGAGCAGCCAGGGACCACACAGTCGTATGATTCACAGTTTTTACCTCGATCGGAATTACCGCTCGGCCGAACCGAAGCGGTAAAACGCTCACCGCTCGTCCCGTTGTTTCAAGCGCTGAGCCAGCGCCCGATCGGTTTCCACGATTCGGTGTGATCGCAAATCACGCGCAAAGCTGCGGTGATAGGAATTGCCAGAACCAGCCCCATGCCTCCCCATACCCAGCCCCAGAACAGCAGTGCAATGGTGATGGCCACGGCATTCAGGCGCACCCGGCGGCCCACCAATTTAGGCGCCACCAAATTGATCGCCAAAACGTGGATGGCAGTCAGTGTCGCCGCAATCAGCACGAATTCCCCCAGCGTTTTCCATTTCGCCAGCGCGATGAGAAAGGCCGGCAGCCAGGCCATCACTGCTCCGATGTATGGAACCATGTTCAGGATCCCGGAAGCGATTCCTGTGAGAACGGGATACTCCATCCCGATGACCCAGAAAAACAGGCTGCTGGACGCAATCACGACCAGCGTCACGATGCTCATCCCCGCAAGGTAATCACGCAAGACGTCGCGCAAATCCTCCAGCGTTTCCTTGACCTGCGTCCTCCGCGAGGCGGGAAAAAGCTGCAATGTTCCGTGCCAAAGTTCTCGTTTCTCAGCGAGCATGAAGAAAACCAGGAAGGGCATGAAGGTGATTTCCAGAAAGAGCGCGTACAGCGAGCCGATGCCGCGGAAGATCAGCGTGCGAACAATCGTAGGTTCCGCCCGCACCGTTGCCGCGGAGGACGCTCCCGGATCCGTTGCGATTTGTGAAACCTGGCCTTCAATCCCTTTTATTTTGCCTTCCACAGCTCCTGCTGCCTGCCGAAGGACCGTGCTGTATTTCGGCCAGTTTTCCGCGAAGTCCGCAGTCCGGGTCCAAAGCCCGTAGCCCCCCGCGACCAGCACGGCGATCAGGATCAGCACCATGACCATCGCGCCAAGCGTTCGAGGCAGACTCATTCTTTCCAGGAACTCCACCGCCGGATCGAGAAAATAGGCCAGCAAAATCGAAAGTAGCAGGGTGATCACCACGCCCGCGGCGTAGTAGAAGAAGAGCAGAATAATAGCCGCCGCAATCACGCGCATGCTGAAGTTGGAACTGGTAAAGCGAACGATCGATGGCGGCGTTTGTGTGGCGGACACGAGCGGCTCCGGTGCTACACGTTAACACATTCCTGCAAAACGTTTGCGAGCTCATGTACCCTCCGGTTATGCAATGGGCATGCGCAGAGCCGGTAGGTAAAGCGGCAGTTTTGCGTGTGCTAAGATTTGTGCGGTCTTCCACGCGGGAATTGGCCCCGACCAGGCCCCGACCACACACTGGAGAGACAGGCTTTTTCCCATGGCCAAAGAGTTTTTTGGAACCGACGGGATACGCGGGGTCCCGGGCACGCCTCCGCTCGACGATGCCACTCTCTATGCCACCGGACGCTCGCTTGGAGCATATCTCAAGCGCGAACATGGCGCGGCACGGGTCCTGATCGGCATGGACACGCGCGAATCCGGCGCGCACATCGCCTCTTTACTTGCGGCGGGTCTCGCGCAGGCCGGAGCCCGGGTTGCTTTTGCCGGCGTGATTACCACTCCGGGCGTCGCCTGCCTGGTTCGCCAGGGTGATTTTCACGCCGGCGTGGTCATCTCCGCATCGCACAATCCCTTTCAAGACAACGGCGTGAAATTGTTTTCGCACGCGGGGATGAAATTTCCGGACGCCGTCGAGGAGGAGCTGGAAGCAGGCATCTTGAAGCACCGATCGGAAGCAGCGCCCAAGAATCTGCCGCCGCTCACTGCCGATGAATCCCTTGATGCGGAATATCTCGCCTTTTTGCGGAAGCGCTTCATCCCCGGCGCAAAACTCAGTGGTTTTCGGATCGTTCTCGATTGCGCCAATGGAGCGGCTTACAAGCTCGGCCCGGAATTGTTTCGCTCGCTCGGAGCCGATGCGATTGCCATGGGCGTTTCACCTGATGGCCGCAACATCAATGCCGGCTGCGGGTCGCTTCACCTGGAGGGTTTGCAGAAACGCGTTGTTGCCGAAAAGGCGCGCCTCGGTGTGGCTTTCGACGGTGATGCCGACCGCGCGCTCTTCGTCTGCGAATCCGGAAAAGTGGTGAATGGCGACGGCGTGCTTCTGGCCGCCGCGCGCTTCCTCAAATCTCAGAATAAGCTCAAAGGCGACCGCGTCGTGGCCACTTCCATGTCCAACCTGGGTCTCGAGCGCGTGCTTGCCCGCGAAAACATTGTGCTGGCGCGCGCCGCCGTCGGTGACCGCTATGTTCTTGAGGAAATGCTTCGCAGCGGTAACGTGCTGGGAGGCGAACAGTCCGGCCACATCATTTTTCTCGACGACAGCCCAGCCGGCGACGGCTTGCTTACGGCTGCAAAGATTGCCTCGCTGGTCTCCCTGCATGGCAAGATCGAATCGCTGGTGGAAGGCCTCAAGGATTATCCGCAGCTCATCGTCAACGTGAAGGTGCGCTCGAAACCGCCGCTCGAAACCCTCCCGGAAGTTTCCCGCGCCTTGGCCGAAGCCCAATCCGCGCTTGGAGACAATGGCCGCGTCATCCTTCGCTATTCCGGCACCGAGCAGCTCGCCCGCGTCATGGTCGAAGCCGAACACGAAGCCGACGTCCAGCGTTTCAGCGAGTCCCTCGCCAACGCTCTCCGCTCCTCCATCGGCGCGTAAGCTCCTCATCTCTGCGAGATCTCTGCCTTCCCAGTGCCTCTGCGTTATCTTTTTCTTCCCTGGTCCCTGGAACTTTTAGCCGCCCCGCGACATTACACTTAGTGAAGGACTCAGGCGGCTTACCATGCAAGACGCACTGCCGGCGCTCGTTCTAAACTCGGAGGCCCTTCCTCGACACGCCATGGACGAAACGCCAGCAGCCAACCGAATCCTCAAGGCGCGCCCGTATCCTCCCACACGGGCATCAGCGACGAACGGCTCATGCTGGCTTTTTCGCAGGGTTCTTCGGAGGCGTTTACGGAACTCTTCTCCCGGTACAAGCAGCCCATCTACGGGTTTTTTCGCCGCCGCCTCACCGAACCCACCCACGCGGAGGAACTCACCCAGGAGACGTTTCTCGCTCTGCTGCGCGCCGCGACTCGCTACCAGCCGCGTGCTCTCTTTCGCGCGTATCTCTACGCCATCGGCTTCAAGATACTGCGCGCCTATCGCCGCAAGGCCGCCTTCCGCTCCACTTTTTTTGGTCATAGAAACTCTGCTCCCGATCCTTCCAGGCAGGATGCCACCGAGTCCGCATTGTGGGTGCGCCGGGCCGTCGAAAAGCTAGATCCTGTCGATCGAGAAGTCCTTATGCTCCGTGAATTTGAGCAGTTGAGCTACGCCGAAATCGCCGACCTCTTGCAGCTTCCCCTGAACACGGTTCGCTCGCGTCTTTTCCGCGCGCGCACCGCGCTGCGTAATTTGCTCGAGCCGCCCGCCGAATCCAGGACACACGGCGCTCTGCGGCAAATCACAAAGAAAGGAGAAAATGCATGACGACAACGGAACATCCCTTGGCTCCTGACGAAATCATGGCCTTCGTCGATGGCGAACTCTCCGCGGATCGCACTCAATCAGTCTCCGCCCACGTCGGCCAATGCCCCGAATGCACCGCGCTCGTCAGCGAACTCCGTGATTTGTCGGTTCAAATGGCTGTCTGGCAGGTCGAGACTGTCCCCGAACGCTCTACCGCGCGAGTCGTTCTGGCGACACAGAAGAAACTTACAGACGGCTGGCCTGTGTTGGGCAGTGTCATATCGCGGCCCTTCACATCTCTTCGGTTTGTCCTAGGTGCGGCTTCCAGTCTTGCGGCGCTAGTTCTCTTTCTGGCGATCACGACCCCGAATCTCCTCCGTTCAAGAATGGCGGCCAACGAGTCTAGCGCCGTTGGATCCCTGAGAGTTCTTAATACAGCAGCCAACATATATTCAGGCGTGTACGGACATTATCCACCTTCACTCAAGAGCTTCGGGCCACCGTCTAGCGGCGCGCCCACAGAAAATGCTGCCGGCCTTGTTGACCCCACTTTAGCGGGGGGCCGAAAGTCTGGATATCAGTTCACCTATCAAACAACCCCGGCCGGTGGCCGTGACAGTCGGGGAGGTTACGCAATTCAGGCTACCCCCATCGAGCCTGGCAAGGGGGGCTACCGCCATTTTTCTACGAATGAAACAGGCGCGATTTTTGCGGATGGCGCTGAACTTGGTGGCCCCAGTTTGCCAGACAAGGCGCAAGGACTAGGTCATCAGGTGCTTGAAGAGCAAGAGATCGCTCGACAAGTGGCCGAGACTTCTCCCATGATCGCGCGCACTGCAGAGCTAAGGCTTGTTGTCAAAAGACTGGACGAAGCCCGAGAAGAAATGGATCGAATTCTTGCGCGCCACAAAGGTTTTGTGGGACGCCTTTCCGCGAGTGCCGAAAACGGTTCCGAGCGCGTGTTGATTGCCTCATTGCGTGTTCCTGCAGATCAACTTGACGCGTGCCTAGCCGCGTTGAAGAAGCTCGGTCATGTCACCCACGAATCACAAGCGGGCGAGGAAGTCACTCAGCAACACGTGGATTTGCTTGCGCGGTCGAAGAACTCGCGTAACACGGAGGCGCGCCTTAATGACGTGCTTCGACAGCGCGGCGGGCCGATTAAGGAAATCCTCGAAGTGGAAAAGGAATCGGCGCGCGTTCGCGGCGAAATCGAGCAAATGGAAGCCGAGCAGCAAACGCTGGAGCACCGCGTCAACTTCGCCACCATCGACCTGAAACTTGCCGAAGAGTACAAGGCGGAGCTCACTACTCCTGCTCCCTCCGTTGCCATCCAACTTCGCAACGCGCTCGTCGACGGCTTTCGCACCGCCTTCCAAAGCCTCCTTGCCATCGTGTTGTTTTTCGCCGAGTCTGGTCCAGCTCTGTCGCTATGGCGGATGATCCTGTCGTTTCCGGCTTGGCTGCTATGGCGCCGCTATCAACGCAGTCTCGCGATGGGATCAACCGGGGGAGTCTAAGAGCCGGGTGCGCATTGTGCGAAATCAGCCCCTTTCTCCGTAACCGCTTACATGAATTGGACCGATGAGTTTCGCGAGAGATCCACAATATCGATATTCTCAAGTTCGCTTCAGTTTAGTTCTTCCCATCCATAGTCGCCGTTGGGGGCCGGCCGCAAATCCGGCACAGGGAAAACCAGTAGATACGCTCCCAAAGAATGGAGAGTTAGGGTGGGTATTCTGTGAGATTTTGTAGAATTGGTCTGTGTAACATTAGCTTCCCTTGGGCGGCCCTTTTGCTAAACGCTGTACTTTCAATCGACTCTGAAGTCTCCTGTGGAATGCTCACCGCTGGCACGCGGTTTGCTCTCTGGTTTGTAACATAAAAAGATTGGCTTCCCGGGGTGGCCGGAACCGATCCTCGACTCGGTTACCGGTTTGGGGCGTCAATTACAAAAAGGGGGCTTGCACCAGCCCCCTTTTTCATTTTCCAGCATCCGCGAAGAAACAGTTGATTCGGCAAGCGATTGTCGTGGAGTTCGGAAACCGTTTACCCGGTCGCCTCGGCTTGGTACCCGGCAGCTATCAGAAACTGATTCCCAGACTGGAAGTCAGGTCCCGAATATTGCTGGGACTCGCGTTTTCGACCGCAAAAAAATGAGCGGCCGATGGGGGGACCGGCCGCTCGGGCGTGGGAATGGAGGAAAAAGTAATCCGAAGTCAGCCTGGTTTTTCTGCCGTCCAGCTGCGCTCGCGAGCAGCGGGACGACATACAGGAGCAAAGAAGTGGCCTTCACTCCAGAAAACCCAAACAACTCCCGACTACTTGACCAGTTTGTTCTCTACAGATTCTTCGGTCGATAGCTCGCCGGGTTCATTCTCTCCAGTACTTCCCGCTCCCCGCCGCCGGCGTCGTTGTGGTACGGAAGTACTTCCTGCTGACGCACTTCGCGATCATCTTGTTTCCATTTTTATCCTCCTGGCCGTTCTTGTAGAAATGTCCATTGCTCGACCATTTGGAATATCATGGAGTTGATGAGCGAGGTGCCTCGTGTTGCGTAAAATTCTTCATTTGTTGCCGTTCTTGCTGATACCCACCCTCGTTGTGGGCGCGGAAGGCAAGGACGGCTCCTTCAAAACCAGCGATGGAGTAAAGCTGCACTATCTGGAGGCCGGCAACGGGCCGGCCATCTTTTTCGAACCGGGCTGGAGCATGCCAGCTTGGATCTGGGACCCGCAATTCAAGTACTTTGCCGACCACTTTCATGTCGTGGCCCTCGACCCCAGATCGCAAGGTGACTCGGACAAGCCCACGGACGGCAACTCTTGCGAGCGCCGTGCGCAGGACATAAGGGAACTTCTAGAACATCTCAAGCTTGATCGCGTTGTCCTTGTCGGCTGGTCGCTAGGGGTCCCGGAATTGCTCACTTACGCCGAGCAATTTGGCGGGAGCCGCGTCCGCGGCTATGTCCTCGTAGATGGGTTTGCGTGGGACAAGCAAGACCCCCAATTCATCACCACCATGGTTGGAATGTACAAGCAAGTCCAGACCAACCGCCGCGAATTCACGGAGAAGTTTGTGCGTAGCATGTATAAGAAGGCCCAGCCAGAGGAATACATCCAACGCGTGGTCGCAGCTTCTCTGAAGATGCCCTCGGACAGCGCCATCGCTGCCAGCGTCAGCTCCATCGCCCGCGCGGACTGGCGTCCCGCCCTGGCTAAGGTCGATCGGCCTGTTCTCGTGATGTGCCAAGCCCAGTTGAAGGGCATGGCTGCCGACCCGATTGTTGCGGCCATTCCTGCCGCGCACGTCGAACTCTTCGAAGATGCCGGTCACGCGTTGTTTGTCGATGACCCAGGCCGGTTTAATGCCTTATTGGGAGATTTCATCTTGCATCTTCCGGAGCACTAAGAACCTCCGTCGTCAAAGTGGCCCGCGGCACCCCTGAGTCGGTAACCTGAAGCTATAAGGCTCGTGCGGATTACGATATCCTTCCAACGCCATGCATGACCTGAACTATTTCAGAGATCATCTTGATGTCTTTGCCGAAATGGCGAAAAGGCGTAGCACCGCGCTTGACTTGGACGCCTTTCGCAAGCTCGACAAAGAGCGCCGCGAACTCATCACCGCAACCGAGCAACTCAAGGCGCAGCGCAATAAAGCCAGCGAGGAAATCGCCCGCCTGAAGAAAGAGAAGAAAAACGCTGATTCCCTCATTGCCGAAATGAAGCAGGTTTCCGAGCGCGTCAAGCAATCCGACGAGCGCATCGCCGAACTCGACGCCACGCAGCGCGAACTTCTCCTCACCATCCCCAATATTCCACATTCGTCCGTGCCCGTGGGCACAAGCGCCGCTGATAACAAAGAAGTCCGCCGTTGGGGTGCGCCTCCTAAGTTTGATTTTGCGCCTAAGCCGCATTGGGAAGTCGGCGAGCGTGCCGGCATCCTTGACCTCGTTGTCGCCACGAAAATTACTGGCGCGCGCTTTGCCGTTTACAAAGGCTGGGGAGCACGTCTCGAACGCGCCTTCGCGAATTTTTTCCTCGATGTACACACACGAGAACACGGCTACACGGAAATCCTGCCGCCCTTCCTGGTGAACACTGCCTCGCTAACCGGAGCGGGGCAGTTGCCGAAATTTGCCGCCGACCTTTTCAAGATCGAAAACACCGACTTCTGGCTGACTCCCACTTCGGAAGTCGAGCTCCACAATCTGTACCGGGACGAAACCATCCCGGAGGAAAAACTCCCCATCCACGTCACCGCGTGGACGGCCTGCTTCCGCTCCGAAGCGGGCGCCGCCGGAAAGGACACGCGCGGAATCCTTCGTCAACATCAATTCCAAAAAGTTGAGCTCTTCAAATTCACGCATCCGGACAAAAGCTACGAAGAGCACGAATCTCTGGTAAGAAATGCGGAGGTCATTCTCCAGAAACTCGGCCTCCACTACCGCACGGTCCTGCTTTGTACTGGCGACATGGGTTTTGCGTCGTCCAAAACGTACGACATCGAGGTCTGGCTACCCTCAAGCAACGAATTTCGCGAGATTTCTTCCTGCTCCAACTGCGAAGCGTTTCAAGCGCGTCGCGCCGGTATCCGCTTTAAGCCAAAATCCGGCGGCAAAAGCGACTTCGTTCATACCCTGAACGGTTCCGGACTAGCCGTCGGCCGCACGTGGATCGCTGTTGTGGAGAACTATCAGCAGCCAGATGGCTCGATATTGATTCCTGAAGTTCTGCGCCCATACATGGGCATCGACCGCATTCCCTCCACATAATCGAGGATTTTCTTCGCCTCACTTCCGTCAGCCTGTGGAAGGGTTTACGATGCGCCTAAGTATTTTATTATCTTTATCTTAAGTTGGTTTTGACGCTTTTTGGCGTTTCCCGCCCCTATTCCATTCGCCTCGCAACCTCTTGAAATCACACCTTTTCGTTTGACGCACCCTTTTCGCCTTGCTTACACTCCCCTCACGGCCCCATCGAGGGTGATTAGCCAAAATCGGCCGTTTAGCTCACAATCATTGAGATGATCTTTCTTGCTCGCATCGTGAGATTTCTGTTCTGGCTGCTCGTCCTCTCCTGGGGATTGCGGCTCCTGCGCCGTATCGTCGGTGGCGTCCTCCGGAATGAGGAGGCTCCTGGCTCGCAGGCCGCTGATGCCGGTGGCGCAATCCCATCTAGTGCGCGCCGACTGGTACGCGATCCCGTATGTGGAATGCACGTGGAGGAAACGCGTTCCATTCCGTTCCGCAACGGAAACGAACTCGTACACTTTTGTTCGGCTGCCTGCCGCGATGCGTATGCCGTTAATTCGAGGAAGTTTGCCGCGAACGGATAAGCGGAATTTCGAAGAACCGAACTTGGGCCAAGTGAAAGAAGCGTTTCTTAGACAAATCGAGTAGACGAAAGGACCGACGCCGATGGCCACGGTCGCAAAGCCCACAGCCCCGACAAGACAGATAGGCGCACCTCCCATGGTGCCCCGCATCGCTCCCCGCGAGGACCTGAATCCATTTCGCATCGCCCAGATTCAGTTCGACATGGCGGCCGAATTTCTGAAGCTCGACCTCGGCTTGCGGCTGATTTTGCGCACTCCTAAGCGCGTGCTGGAAGTTTCCTTGCCTACAAAGATGGACAACGGCCAAGTGAAGGTGTTCACCGGCTACCGCGTGCAGCACAACGTGTCTCGCGGGCCAGGAAAAGGCGGCATCCGCTTTCATCCCAACGTGACTCTCGATGAAGTAAAGGCGCTGGCAGCCTGGATGACCTGGAAGACCGCCACGGTGAACGTTCCCTTTGGCGGAGCCAAGGGTGGCGTCATCTGCGACCCCAAGCGCATGTCCAAGAGCGAGCTCGAGCGCATGACGCGGCGTTACGCCAGTGAGATTTTGCCCATCATCGGTCCGTCGCAGGACATTCCCGCCCCGGACGTTTATACCGATGCCCAGACGATGGCCTGGATCATGGACACGTACGCCATGACCGTCGGCCACTCGGCGCACGGAGTCGTCACAGGTAAGCCTGTCTCTATCGGCGGCTCCGAGGGGCGCGGGGAAGCGACGGCGCGCGGCTTGCTCTACGTCGTTGAAGAAGCCTGCAAGCTAAAGAAGATTTCTCTGCGTGGAGCGTCCGTAGCCATTCAGGGATTCGGCAACGCCGGCGCAACCGCCGCGCGCCTCTTCTCCGAAAAGAAGGCAAAAATCGTCGCGCTCAGTGACACTCGCGGCGGCGTCACCAATTCCCGCGGCATCGATCCCATCAAAGCGATTCGGTACAAGGAGCGTTCCGGCACCGTCGTGGGCATGCCTGGCGCTTCGCGCATCACCAACGACGAGCTGCTTACCATGAAGTGCGACATCCTGGTTCCCGCGGCGCTCGAGAATGTCATTACTCTCAACAACGCCGAAGCCGTCAAAGCCCGTATCGTCGCCGAAGCCGCTAACGGCCCCACTACGCCGCACGCCGATGAAATCCTGGCACGCCGCGGCGTCATCGTGCTGCCGGACATTCTTGCCAACGCCGGCGGAGTTACCGTCAGTTACTTCGAATGGGTCCAGAACCAGGAAGGGTTGATGTGGGACGTCGCCGAAGTCAATGCGCGCCTGCAGAAAATCATGGTCCGTGCCTTCCACGAAATGGTGGACACCATGCGCAAGCATCACGTTCCCCCGCGCGCCGGTGCCATGATCCTCGCGGTTGGCCGCGTCTCCGAAGCCACTCTCATCCGCGGCCTCTTCCCGTAAGTTCGAGTTCACGCATCTAAGGAGAGGCTTTTCTCGGTCAACCTTCCGAAAGATGGCGGCGCATGCTCAAGCTCGCTCTCAAACCTTAAAATTGTTCTTGCGTTGACCATTCCGCGCGCGTACATTCGCAGTTGCCGGTCCGTTTCAGTGACGAGACCGGCTATTTTCGTCGTTGGAGTAAAAAGAAACGATGAGCACGAACGGGCACGGCCACCCAGCGCCGCCAATCCTGCTGACGATCGCGGGTTTTGACCCTTCTTGCGGCGCCGGCACCGCCGCTGACTTAAAAACGTTTGCCGCGCACGGCTGCTACGGCGTCGCCGCGATCACTTCTCTTACTGTCCAGAACACGCAAGGCGTCGAAACCGTCCATAACACGCCCAGCGCGGAATTGCGCGCGCAACTTGAAGCGCTCGTAAAGGATTGCGATATCGCCGCGGTAAAAATCGGAATGCTCGGCAACCGCGGCAACGCCGTCGTGGTCGCGGAATTCCTTGACGCCCACAAGTTTGCCCACGTCGTGCACGACCCGGTCATGAAATCTTCGAGCGGCGCGGAGCTCCTCGACGCCGCCGGCATCAAGTACGTCGCCACCGAACTCCTCAAGCGCGCCAGCGTCATCACTCCGAATGTTCCGGAGGCCGAAGTCCTCACCGGCATGACCATCAAAGACGTCGCGGACATGGAAGCCGCCGCTCGCAAGATCGTGGAGATGGGCGCTCGCGCCGTCATCATCAAAGGTGGCCACATGGAGCGCGCCAACGACGTGCTTTTTGACGGCACGGAAATCTTCCAACTCGCCGGTGACCGTGTGAAGGAAGAAACCTTGCACGGCACGGGCTGCACGTTTGCTTCCGCATTTGCCGCGCAACTTGCCGCTGGCCGCCCTCTGTTCGAGGCGGCCACGCTGGCGAAGGCCTACGTCACGAAAGCCATCGAAAAGGGCTACCCGATCGGCAAGGGCCGTGTTCCGCTCGATCATTTTTACCGCCAGCGCATCGAGCCGCCTGCTCGCGGTATCCACGAAGTCCCCCAGCACGGCATGCACCCCGCCGCCGAACCCGCCGCCCACTGAGACTTGAACGCGCTGGTGCGAAGACCGCCAGCGCACTTCTCTGCGGTCTATGTGTCTCTGCGTTTGTTTTCTTATTGTTTATGAACGACGCGCCCGGCGACGACGGTCGCTATCGGCCCGCCTTTGAAAGCCCGCCCATCGAACGGCGAATTGCGCGACTTGCTCGGCGATTCTTTCAAATGGTAGGTCCAGGAGTGGTTCACCGAAAAAATGGTCAGGTCGCTGGGCTGGCTTGCGGCGACCTTTCGTTCAATGCCCAGCACGCGCGCCGGGCCAGCCGTGAATAGCTCCACCATCCGCATCAGGGGAATTCTCCCGCTGTGCACCAATTGTTCCAGTGCCAGCGCCAGCGCCGTTTCGAATCCCAGGATCCCAAACGGTGCGCGATCGAACTCCACGTCTTTCAGCGCTGGCTCGTGCGGTGCATGATCCGTGGCAATGGCATCCACCGTTCCGTCCGCCAAGCCGGCGAGCAGCTCCTCGCGGTCCTCCCGCGCCGCCAGCGGCGGATTCATCTTGAACTTCGAATCGTACTGCACGTCCTCGTCAATCAAAGTAAAGTGATGCGGCGTCACTTCGCAGCTCACGCGCAGCCCGCGCGACTTCGCCCATCGGACCTGCTCCAACGAAGCTTTCGCCGAAAGATGCGCCACGTGTAGCCGCGCCCCGGTCAATTCCGCAAGCTGGACGTCGCGCGTCACGCAAACCGACTCCGCCGCCGCCGGCATCCCGCGCAATCCCAGCCGCGTCGAAGTCACTCCTTCGCGCATTACCGCGCCGGCAGCCAGCGAAACGTCTTCCGAATGTTCAATCACCGGCAGGTCCAGCGACCGGCAATAATCCATTACCTGCCGCGTCAGCTTCGCCGTCGCGATCGGTTTCCCATCATCGGAAACTGCCACGATCCCCGCTTCCTTCATCCCCGCGATTTCCGCAATCGCCTCGCCTTTGCTTCCCACGGACGCCGCGCCAATCGGCCAGACGCGCACGCTCCCGCCCGCCTTCGCGCGATCCAGGATGAATCGCGTCACCGAAGCATTGTCATTTACCGGCCTCGTGTTCGGCATGCAGCAAACGGCGGTGAATCCCCCGCGCGCCGCCGCCCGCGTTCCCGTCTCTATGGTTTCGGAAGATTCCTGCCCCGGTTCACGTAAATGCGCGTGAAGATCGATAAATCCCGGCGCCACGATGAGCTCGCTCGCGTCAAAAACTTCCGTGCCCTGCGGCACCGCAACTTTTCCCGCAGGTCCAACCTCTTTGATCTTCTCTCCGTCCAGCAGCACGTCGAGGCTCGCGTCCGTCTTCGTCGCCGGATCGATCACCCGCCCGTTCTTAATCAGAAGCATTCGCCGATTCCTTCGACTTCACTTGCAGTGCCGGGTGCGTGTCCGTCTCTGTGGCCCCTGAAATCAACAAGTACAAGATCGCCATGCGAACTGCTACTCCGTTGGTCACCTGTTCCAGCACGCAAGACTGCGGCCCGTCCGCCACTTCCGGCGTAATCTCAATCCCGCGGTTGATTGGCCCGGGATGCAGCACAATCGCCTTCGGGCTCGCCCGCCGCAGCCGCTCCGGATTCAATTGATACAGCAAAATGTAATCGTCCGCGGAAAGCGGCGGATCATTCAGCCGCTCCGTTTGTACGCGCAGCATCATGATGACGTCCGCGCCTTCCAGCGCCCCTTCGATGCGATAAACGCAGCGAATCGGTGTTCCCGGCGCGATTTTCTCCAGCTCCCGCGGAACCCACATGGCCGGCCCGCACAACGTGAACTTGCATCCAAATTTTCCCAGCAGATGAATGTTCGAACGCGCCACCCGGCTGTGCAGGATGTCGCCCAGGATCGTCACGTTCAAATTTTTGATCGTTCCCAGCCGGTCGCGAATCGTCAGCGCATCCAGCAACCCTTGAGACGGATGCTCGTGCGTCCCGTCTCCCGCGTTGACCACCGGGATGTCCAGATGCCTCGCCACATAGTGCGGCGCGCCCGAAGCCGCGTGCCGCATCACCAGGCAGTCCGGCTTCATGGCATTCAGGTTGAAAACCGTGTCCAGCAGCGTCTCGCCCTTTTTCAGGCTGGAGGCTTCCGCCTGCAAGTTCATGGTGTCCGCGCCAAGCCGCGATGCGGCCGCTCCAAAGCTGATGCGCGTGCGAGTGGACGTTTCAAAAAACGCCAGCGCCACCGTCTTCCCGCGCAACGTCGCCAGCTTTTTCAAAGGATGCTTCTGAATTTCCTGGAAGGGTTTGCTTTGGTCGAGGAGAAATCCCAATTCGTCCGCGGTGAGCGGTTCGAGGGCGAGCAAGTCGCGGAATTTGGTACTCAATGTCCCTTCTCAAATCATATACGAGCCGGCTCGAATAGAAAATCCAAATCTACTCCACGCGGTCGACCAGCACGACGCGCTCTTCCTTGTCGATCTCCCGCAGCCTCACTTCGATAATTTCCGTGTCGCTGGTCTGCACCTTGCGCCCGACGTAGCGCGCCTCGATCGGCATTTCGCGGTGCCCGCGGTCCACCAGCACGCACAGGGAGACACGCTTCGGCCGCCCCAGGTCAAAGAGGCCGTTCATCGCGGCGCGAATCGTCCGCCCCGTGTACAAGACGTCGTCCACCAGCACTAGGTCCATGTTGTCCACGCCAAATGGGATGTCCGAAGAGCGCAGCACCGCCTGCGGAGCCACTTTCGACAGGTCATCGCGGTACAGCGTGATGTCCAGCACGCCCACGGGCACGTTTACACCGTCAATCCCTTGCATCGCCTGCGCAATCCGCTGCGCCAGCGGCACGCCGCGCCGTACGATCCCGATTAGCGCCAGGTTTTTCGTCCCGCCGCTTTTCTCCACGATTTCATGCGCCAGCCGCTGCAGCGTGCGGTCGATTTCCGGCGCGGACATCAACTGGCTTTTTTCAACGATGCGCATGGTCGGGGTATCGTATCATTCCTGCCCGCGCCGAGGTCAATGCGGTCCGCAACCATCGAACCGTAACGCGGCCGTAGTAAACTCTTTGGCGGATTGCGGAGGCGGCTCGGCTATGGTCTCAAACAGTGTTCTGTTAAAGCGTGCTCTTTTGCCCCGCGCGGCGATGGCCGCGGCAATTTTTCTCGCCGGAACCGTATTGCTTCCTCCCCGTACGGCCGGTCAGGCTCCGCCGCTTCGCGTGGCAGTTCCCAAGCCGGCAAAATCGCCTGCCCGGCCAAAGCTCGTTGTGCTCCTGGTCGTGGACCAGATGCGCGCCGACTATGTGGACAAATTCCTCGGTCAATGGACCGGCGGCCTCAAGCGCCTGGTCGAAGAAGGCGCGTGGTTCCGCGAGGCTGCGTATCCCTACGCCGCCACGGAGACCTGTGTCGGCCACGCCACGATTTCCACCGGAGCCTTTCCTGCCACTCACGGCATGGTCGCCAACGCCTGGTGGGACCGCAAGGACCAAAGGATGGTCACCTGCACCGCCGACCCGGACCCCAAAGTAAAAAACATCGGTTATGCCGGAGCCGCTCCGCAGGGAGCGGACACCGCCTTGCGCATGGCCGTGCCGTCGTTTGCGGAAGAATTGAAATTTCAGACCAGCGGCGCGACGCGTGTGGTCGCGTTTTCGCTGAAGGCTCGCGCGGCCATCACCATGGCGGGTCACAAAGCCGATGCCGCTACCTGGTTCGACGGCGGCGCATGGGTCACGTCGAGTCCTTACGGAATCCAGCCTTTCATCGAGGAGCACGCCAAGTCGCATCCCGTTACCGCTGACTTCGCCAAGACCTGGGCGCTATCCCTGCCGGAGAAAGCCTATTGGTACGATGAAAGGGCTCTAGGCGCTGTTCCTCCCAATGGTTGGGACCTCACGTTTCCGCATCCGCTGCGCGGAAAGTCGGGTGTCAGCGAGCCAGATCCCGAGTTTTACAATCAATGGGCTTCCAGCCCTTACGCGGATACCGCGTTGACCGAACTTGCCGAAAAAGCTGTCGACGCGCTCAATCTCGGTAAAGCCGCCGGAACCGATTTTCTTGCCGTTGGCTACTCATCCGTCGACTATGTCGGCCACGCATTTGGCCCGCGCAGCCGCGAGATTCAGGATGTACTTGTGCGCTTGGACAAGGACCTCGGCAACCTTTTCGCGCATCTGGATGCCAAGGTTGGCCGCGGAAATTATATCGTCGCGCTGAGCGCCGATCATGGCGTCGTCCCCATTCCCGAAGATATGCAGACTACCGGCGCGGATGCTGGCCTGTTACGCCTGCCGGAGTTGCGGGAACGAATGGAGAAGGCCCTCGCAGGCTTCAAGTATCCCAAGTCCCCCATCGCGAGTGTCAGCGGCAGCGATATTTACTTTGCGCCCGGCGTCTACGAGAAGTTGCAGCACGATCCCGCTGCCATGCAGGCCGCGCTAAACGCTGCGCTGGGGGAGCCCGGTGTCGCCGCCGTCTATCGCGCCGAAGAATTGCGTGACCGCCCCGCAACGCAAAGCCCCACCATTCGCGCCTTCGCCAATAGTTATTTTCCCGGACGTAGCGGCGACCTCTTCATCTTGCCGAAACCGTACTGGCTCCTGGATAGCACTCCCGTTGGAAAGCCGCGCTCGTACGGCACCGGCCACGGCGTGCCCTACAACTACGATCAGCATGTTCCCGTTCTGCTGATGGGCTTTGACATCCAGCCCGGCCAATACTTCCAGCCTGTTACACCCGCCGACATTGCTCCAACCTTCGCCGCCCTCTGCGGCATTACCCTCGCTTCCCGCGACGGCCATATCCTCGCCGAAGCCCTGAAGAAACCTGTCGAGGCCCGGGCCCCAACTCCTTCCGCGCGGTCAAACTCCGGCGCGCCATCAACTCCACGCTAGGTGCCGGTGTTATTCAACAGCCGCGAGGGACAGATCGATACGGACATGGCGTGGTACGTCTTCCGTTACTACCCACAATTGATGAATGAGCACGAACGAGCCGCGAACCGTCATCTGACCGGAACAATCAAGGCAACAAAGGGGCGTAGCGACGCGGAGGCGCAAGCAAAAGCGAGGAGCGGCCCGCGCCCCTTACATGACTTGCTTTCGGATGAACCTCAAGTGCTGTGTTTAGCGGCCAACGGGTACCAAGCATTTGTAATGCGAACAGCAGAACGCACTGTCAAAGATCCTAGCGACAAGATCGAGCTGAAATGCTGTCCCCGGTGCGGCAGGATTGCCCGAACACCACGAGCACGACAGTGTCGTTTCTGCAGACATGACTGGCACGACGAACGTAGAGCCCGAAAGTGAATCTTCTCAGTTCTAGATGGCTAGATTTTGAAGAGGCAAGCCATGAGATCGTGCTATCCTTTTCCACGAAGTGAGCTCCGCTGGCGCCGTTGACCTCAGCGTAAAAATTGGCGCGTTGCGCCTGCGGAATCCTATTCTCGCCGCCAGCGGAACCTTTGGTTACGGCCTCGAATTCGCCCACCTGGTTGATCTGAACCGCCTCGGAGGCTTGGTCTCCAAGGGACTTTCCCGCGAACCCATAGAAGGCGCCCCCGCCCCCCGGCTTTACCCCACCCCCTCTGGAATGCTCAATGCTGTCGGGCTACAAAATGTCGGGGTCCGGGCCTTCGTAGTCGAAAAACTCCCGGCACTGCGAAGATTCGATACGGCCGTTATTGCCAACGTCTTTGGCTACACTCTCGAGGACTACATCGAGGTGATTCGAGTCTTGGAGGACTCTGAGGGGCTGGCCGGGTACGAACTCAACGTCTCTTGCCCGAACGTGAAGAAGGGGGGGATGCAGTTCGGCAGCGATGCTATCTGCCTGGCCGAGGTGGTCAGCGCCGCCCGGAAAGCCGCCGCAAAAAGGCCTCTTTGGGTCAAACTTTCCCCTCTTGTTACAAACATAGGACTTATCGCCAAGGCCGCTGAGGAAGCAGGGGCCGATGCCCTGACGGTGGCAAATACCTACCCAGCAATGGCCATCGATTTCCGTACGGGAAAGTCGCGGTTGGGGAGTCCGACCGGTGGTTTATCCGGCCCGGCAATTAAACCCATTACTTTGAGGCTGGTCTGGGAAACGAGGAAGGCCGTCAAGACACCAATTATTGGCCTCGGAGGCATCGAGACGGTAGAAGACGTGCTTGAATACCTAGCCGTAGGCGCTTCGGCGGTACAGGTCGGCACGGCCAGCTTTGCTGACCCGAGGGCCAGTGAGCGACTTGTCGAGACCCTTACGAACGTACTGGAACGGACTAAAGCATTTACTTTGAATAAGATAATGGACAGATTCCAAGCTGAAGACTAGCAGAAAATGGTTGACATAACGAGGCCTTTTTGCTACACTTTTCTGGATTTGAGTAGCACAAAGAACACACTATGAGACATCGACTATTCATGAGCTGGGCTGCACTGCGGTGGGTACTCCTCATGTTCTTGGTTGCACCGGGCATGGAAGCACCTCTCGTAGCGCATCTGAATCAACCCGTGAAGCCGATTAAGACTTGGGTGGGCAACTCCAGTTGGTATGGCCCCGGCTTCAATGGCCGAAAAACCGCCAATGGCGAGCGCTTCGACTCCGAAGCTCTCACTGCGGCACACCCTAACCTCCCCTTTGGCTCTCTCGTACGTGTCGTGAATCCCCGCAACGGCAAGTTTGAACTGGTACGCATCAACGACCGCGGTCCTTATCAAGAAGGACGCGAAATTGATGTATCCTATCGTGTGGCCCGGAAGATTGGCCTGATTCATTCGGGTGTGTGCCAGGTCCGGCTCGAACTCATGGCACTCCCCGAGAAGCACTGACCCCGAAGGAGGCGGGGTCACACATGACCCTGACCTTCGACGCCCATCCCCGCAGCAGCCTGATCGTCGCGCTTGATTTTGACTCGCTATCCAGCGCGCTGAAATTCGCAAAGCAGGTCGCCGACGTTGTCGGTATGTTCAAGATCGGCAACCAGCTTTTTACCGCCGCAGGTCCCGCTGCCGTTAAAGAAATTGCGGCACTCGGCCCGGGCGTTTTTCTCGACCTGAAATTCCACGACATTCCCAACACCGTTGCCGGCGCTGTGCTTTCCTCGGCGGCGCTGAGTGGAGTGCAACTCGTCAACGTGCACGCGCTTGGTGGCAAGGCCATGCTCGAAGCCGCCGCGCAAGCCATCAGCGCTGGCGTTCCGATGGGCGATGACCGGCCTCGCCTCCTCGCCGTGACCATCCTTACGAGCATGGATCAAAAAACCATGAAGGAAGTTGGGATCGGCGGCGCTCCCAAACTCCGTGTCGTGAAACTGGCAGAACTTGCAAAGAAAGCCGGCGTCGACGGCGTCGTCGCTTCGGTGCAGGAAGCCAAGGCCATTCGAAAGGCTTGCGGCCGTGACTTCTTGATCGCCACGCCCGGTGTCCGTCCAAAAGATTCACCGGTGGAATCCAAATCAGAAGACCAGGCCCGCAAAGCAACTCCCACGGAAGCGATTCGTGCGGGCGCCGATTTTCTGATCGTTGGCAGGCCCATTCTTGCCGCGCCCGATCCGCGCGCCGCGGCGCAATCCATCGTCGACGAAATCGCCGCCGCAAAATAGTCGCCGCAGTTTGACCCCTGATTCTTTCCTCCAGTAGCATCCAGAGCGGCGCGATTCTGGGCGCACTCTTAATTATGTCTACTCCGACAAAGAGCGTAATTGTTGGCACCGCCGGTCACATCGATCACGGCAAATCTACTTTGGTCGAAGCGCTGACTGGAACGCATCCGGATCGCCTCGCGGAAGAAAAGCGCCGCGGAATCACCATTGATTTGGGCTTCGCATTTCTCGAAGAAAATGGCGTGCGCTTTGGTTTTGTGGATGTGCCGGGACACGAAAGATTTGTCAGCAATATGCTGGCGGGCGCCGCTGGAATTGACGTTCTACTGCTGGTGATTGCGGCGGACGAATCCATCAAGCCGCAGACACGCGAGCATTTCGATATTTGCCGTTTGCTGGGAGTGAAGCGCGGCGTAGTGGCGCTCACCAAGAGCGACATGGTGGACACCGAAACGCTGGAACTGGTGCGCATGGAAGCGGAGGAATTTCTGCGCGGATCGTTTCTGGAAAATGTGCCGCTCGTGCCGGTGAGCGCGAAAACGGGGACCGGGCTCGGCGACCTGAAGAAGGCACTAAGTGACGCCGCTGCAAGCGCATCCACGAAAGACGCAGCGCGATATTTCCGGCTTCCGATTGATCGTGCGTTTGCGATGAAAGGATTTGGCTCCGTGGTGACGGGCACTCTGATTTCCGGAAGCGTCGCGCCGGGGGACGAAGTGGAATTGCTTCCGCGCGGCGAACGGCTGCGCGTGCGCGGCGTGCAGTCCGGCGGAAAATCCGTGGAACGCGCCACGCCGGGCCAGCGCACCGCGGTGAATCTTGCGGGAATTGAACACTCCGCACTGAAACGAGGAATGGTTCTCGCGGCACCGGGAAAATTCCGCAAGACCAGGCGAGTCGATGTCCGTTTGGAGCTGTTGCCCTCTGCGCGAAAACTCAAGCAAGGCACGCGTGTGCATTTTCACGCGGGAACAGCGGAAACGATCGCGGAAGTATTTTTTCACGGCGAGAAAGAACTGCCGCCCGGCGCAAGCGCGCTCGCGAATTTGAAATTGCAGGACGAAGTGCTGGTGCTCGCAGGCGACCGCTTCATCGTGCGGCAATTTTCTCCCGTCGTGACGATTGGCGGAGGCGCGGTGCTCGATCCGCTGGCACGACGTCCGATGCTGCGTGATCCGGGACGCGCCGCGTTTCTGGAAACTCTGGAGCGCGGCAACCGCGAGGAAACTCTGGCGCCAATGACGGAGCGCGCGCTGCTAGGACTTGGGCACGAAGAGATCGTTGCGCGGACGGGTTGGACGGAAAAAGAAATTCAAGGCACTTTAGAAAAACTTCGCGGAACGGGACGCATAAGAATCGTTTCAGCCGAACCGCTGGCGCTCGTTTCCGGGAAACTGTTTGAAGACGTGCGCAAGAAAATTGTCGAAAAGGTCGAGCGGTTTCAGAAAGAGAATCCATTGTTGCCGGGAATAGCGCGCGAAGATTTGCGCGCAAGCCTGGGGAAACGCGTGCGCAGCGAAACGTTTCGCGCGGCGCTGGAAGAACTCGTCGCGCAGAAGAGCCTCGACGCGCAAGGAGAATTAGTAAAAAAAGCAGGATCGGAGATTGCCCTGCTCCCCGAAGAAGCGAAAGCCAAAGAACAGATTGAAGCGGCGTTTGCCTCCGCCGGTCTTGCGGTACCGTCGGTGAAAGAAGTGCTTGCAAAACTTGCCGTCGAATCGAAGCGAGCCGAAAAACTTCTGCAGATTCTCCTGCGCGAGAAAAGCCTGGTGCGCGTATCGGCCGAACTGGTTTTTCACCGGCAAGCGCTGGGTCAATTGAAGGAGCAACTTGCTGTTTACAAAAAAACGAAGAGCGACCGGATTTCCGTCCCCGCATTCAAGGAACTGACAGGCATTACGCGGAAGTACGCCATCCCCCTGCTCGAATATCTCGACCGCGAGCATGTGACACGGCGCGTAGGGGAAGAGCGTGTTATCCTATAGGGGCAAAAAGCGATAGAGACTTGCCGCGCAGGGCTACCTGCGCTAGGGTTTAAGTAGCGCGCCACGAAACAGGCGCGTGGAGGCGGTTCATGGGTGAATTCAGTATTTTTCATTGGCTTGTGGTTCTGGCTGTGATTTTGATTTTCTTTGGCGGTAAACGCATCCCGGAAATCATGAAGGGATTTGGCGAAGGCATCCGCAGCTTCAAGGACGGGATGGCAGGCACTACGCAAGCACCGGCGCCACCGGCACAGGCGCCTCCTGCGCCGCAAGCGGACAAATCTGCCGAAGAGAAGAAGTAGCGACAGAGCAGAACAAGAAATCAGCGCGAATTGGAAAAGGGCCCCGACCCCAGGGTCACATCGACGAGTTCAACAGTTTTGATCTCCTACTGCGCACGGGAAATACCAGGTTCCTGCCCGTTTGCAATAAGCTGGTTACCCCCTACTCCCCATCAATTTGTATGAATATCCAAGGCAAGGACTTACAAGACAGGACATTCCTCATTTTTTAGGTTTCCCAGCCGAGTAGGAGCTGGGGAGTTTGAGGTGGATCGGCAGGCGGGCTGGGGCTAGAGCGGGATAGGATGTTGTGGATTCCGTCGGCCAGCGCGTAGAAGCGGAACGGCGGGATGCCGAAGAAGCGCTGGGCAATAATCAGGAGTTTCTCGCACAGGATTTTCAGTTTCAGCTTTTGTCCCAAAAACGCCGTCGCGAAGTACGCCGCTGCGGTCATCAGCAAAACCAGGTTTTTCAGCCGCTGGTAGCGCATAACGCGAATGTCTTCCAGTGGATAGCTTTGTTTGACGAAACGGAAAGTTTCCTCAATTTTCCACCGCGTCAGGTAGATTTGTGCGATCCACCATAGCGATTGCGAGTCCCGCACTCCGCACAGGTTGGTCAGCAGCAAGAGCGGTTCTTGCCCGAAGCCGGCGACCACCACCAACAGCAACTGCTCTTCGCGGCCCGGCAGGCGGAACGGTTCCGCGCCGTAGCGCAGCGAGTACACTTTCTCCTGGCGGTTTTCGATCTTGATAATTTTGGCCTGATAGCGGAGCCGGCAGCAGGCCCCCAGATGATGCCGGGTCACACGATGACGCTGCCGGTCGAGTCCGGTGGAGCGCATGACAAAGCGTTCTCGCCGCTCCAGCAGCGGCTCCAAGAGCTTTCGCCGGTCTCCGCCACGGTCCATGGCCCAGATGCCGCGGCCCCGGGTTTGCGCGCGCAGTTGATCGATGGCGGAGAGCAGTTCGTCATTCTCACTGACAAAATCCTGGGCGCGCACGGAGAAAAGTTGCTGGTAGAGGGGCGTGAGTTCGCTGCCGTGGACTTCGGCTCCGAGGACGCTGCACAACCAGTAGCCGGGGTGCACTTCCCCGGCGCTGCCATCCCAGACCTGATCCAGAAATTCCATCTTGCGGGCGTACTCCTTGCGCACATCGCTGAGATCCAAGCACAGGACGGTGTTGGTATCCACGCGGCGGCGGCCCAGGCGCAGCAGTCCTTGCCGGAGATGCGTTTCCAATTCTTCGGCTTGTAGATTGCGCGAGAGACGGTCTTCGGTCTTGAGCAGAGGAAGCTCTTCTTGCAGACTGC
>Ga0209159_1000011_pt1 | contig 162392 bp, 162 predicted proteins | sample GraSoiAngelo_144_FD_185901 | JGI IMG/M metagenome (GOLD analysis project Ga0209159, IMG submission 185901) | Grasslands soil microbial communities from the Angelo Coastal Reserve, California, USA - 14_1009_02_40cm (SPAdes) (version 2) | ecosystem: Environmental > Terrestrial > Soil >...
GCGGTAGGCCGGCAGGGACCTGTAGGCCCTAGCCGCCTCGGGGGCCAGGACGACCTCATACCGCATTCTGGCTAGAATATAGCCAGATTCGACACCAAGGTCAAATCCGACCGCTGCGGTCTAACGTGAAATGGGCCGACCTGCGTATGACAGCAAATCCTGCAGCCCTCCGCAGCGTATGCGGTTCTCGGTCTGGATCGTCACGCTGATCCTCCGCCCTTTATCCTCGCCCACTTGCCCGCGGGAGAGTGACGTGCCCAGTCTCCAAGATAGGCTGCCTGGCGCGGCAGCATATCCCGTGTGCGGTTGACCTGGTCGGTCATGGATCGAACATCCGGTCGGCCGGACTCCGGACGGCGGCCGGTCCCCGGTTCAGGGCGTGGGTGTAGATCATCGTCGTGCTGACGTCCCGGTGGCCGAGCAGCTCCTGGACGGTACGGATGTCGTGGCGGTCCTCCAGCAGGTGTGTCGCAAATGAGTGCCGGAGCGTGTGTGGGCTGGCCCGCTTGGCCACACCGACCTGTCGGACGGCGTCCTTCAGGGCACGCTGCAGGACCGACTCGTGCAGGTGATGCCGGCGGCCTTGGCCGGTGAGCCGGTCCACATACATCCGCGTGGCGGGGAATACCCACTGCCAGGCCCACTCCCGCCCGGCGTGCGGATACTTTCGCGCCAGAGCGCTCGGCAAGAGCACGGCACGGATCTCCTCGCGAGTCAGGACGATGGGCAGACGCTGCGGACGCTTCGCGCGCACGACGCCCTCGAGCCAGGGCAGGTCCAACTCGAGCACGTGGCGGTAGAGAAACAGGAGGGCGCTTAGCGCCTGGGTCTGGGTCGACGCCGCCACCCTTCCCTCGACCGCAAGCGCGGTGAGGAAGCGCGTGATCTCAGGCGCGCCCATCTCCGCGGGGCACGCGACGTACGCCTCCTCGGTGCGGCGGCTCCCGTGGCGAGCGCGCACGGCGGCGCGCACGCGGTCGAGAAGGCGGGGCTTCGGCGGCGTCGGCGGGCCGGCTTCGCGGGCGAGCCACCGTCGCGGTGCACTGGAGGATACGGCCGCATACCGAAGGGTGGCGAGAGGCCGGGTGGCAACCATCGTCAGTTCTCTGTTCTCTGGAGCGTAAGCGAGGGGGCGTGCGTGGCGCAAGACGATCATCCGAAGTCGTGGGACGGCACGTTGTGGGCGAGGGGCGCGAGGTCTTCCACCCGGAGCGCACGGACCGAGACGACGCCGTCCTGCTGCTGCACGATTCCCTCTACGAGGAGGAACGGCGCGGTCACGAGCGTCAGGCGATGGCGCGCGAACCGCTGCGGCGTCACGATCACGTTGGCGATGCCCGTCTCGTCCTCCAGGGAGAGGAAGACGAACCCCTTGGCGGTCCCCGGCCGCTGGCGGACGATGACGCTGCCCGCCACGCGGACGCGCGTCTCGTTCTCCGCTCCCGCGAGCTCGCGCGCGCTCAGCACGCCGCGGCGCCGCAGCTCGGCGCGGCGCATCGCCATGGGGTGGCGGCCGAGCGTCACGCCCGTCCCCGCGTAGTCGGCGACGAGCCGCTCGCCTTCGGTCATCTCGGCGAGCGGGCTCCCCGAGCCGCGCGGCGGCGCGAAGAGCTCTCCAGGGTCCTGAAGGGCGGCCTCCCAGAGGCTCGCGCGCCGCGTCCTGCCGAGCGGCGCCAGCGCCCCGATGGCTGCGAGCGTCGTGAGCTCGTCTCGCGCGAGCCCCGCCCGGCGCGCGAGGTCGTGGATCGCGGCGAACGACCGTTCCTCCCTCGCCGCGACAATCGCTCGCGCCGCCGACTCGCGCAGCCCCCTGACGTACCTGAGTCCCAGCCTGACCGCATGACCACCGCGCCCGTCGGGCTCGATCGCGCAGAGCCACTGGGATCTGGTGACGTCGACGGGAACGATACGCAGGCCGTGGCGCTGCGCATCCTTGACGATCGTCGCGGGATGATAGAACCCCATCGGCTGGTTGTTGAGGAGCGCCGCGTAGAACGCCGCCGGGTGGTGGACCTTCAGATAGGCGCTCGCGTAGGCGAGCAGCGCGAAGCTACTCGCGTGACTTTCAGGAAATCCGTACAGCGCGAACGCGGTGATCGCGTGCACGATCTCCTCGGCGGCGGCGCCGTGGATGCCCTGGCGCGCCATGCCTGCGCGAAGCTTCGTCTCCACGTCGGCCATGAGGCGCTCGCTGCGCTTGAAGCCGAACGCGCGCCGGAGCTCCTCGGCCTCGGTGGCGGTGAAGCCCGCCGCCACCATCGCCACCCGCAAGAGCTGCTCCTGGAAGAGCGGCACCCCGAGCGTGCGCTTGAGGATGGGCTCGAGGCTCGGGTGGGGATAGGTGACGGGCTCACGCCCGCGCCGGCGCCGGACGTAGGGGTGGACCATCTCGCCCACGATCGGCCCCGGGCGGATGATCGCGACCTGCACGACGAGGTCGTAGAACCGCTCGGGGAGGATGCGCGGAAGCGTCGCCATCTGGGCGCGGCTCTCCACCTGGAACACGCCGATCGTGTCCGCCTGCTGGAGGCTCCGGTAGACGGCGTGATCGTCGGGCGGCAAGTGGGCCAGGTCCACCTCGCGGCCGGTCTCACGGACGAGCGTGAGCGAGTCCTGGAGCACCGCCATCATCCCGAGCCCGAGCAGGTCGATCTTGATGATGCCGAGCGCCGCGCAGTCGTCTTTGTCCCACTGGGCGACGACACGCCCCGGCATCGTCGCGGGCTCGAGAGGCACGACGTCGTCGAGACGGCCCGCGGCGATCACCATCCCCCCCGAGTGCTGCCCCAGGTGGCGCGGCAGGTCCTGGATCCGCATCCAGAGCGCGGCGAAGTGGCGGATGCGCGGGTGGCGCGTGTCGCAGCCCGCCTCGGCGAGATGCTTCGTCAGTTGGTCGGCGGCATCCTGGTAGCCCCAGTTGGACACGAGCCGGGCGAGCCGGTCCTGCATGTCGCGGGGCAGCCCCAGCGCCTTCCCGACCTCGCGCGCCGCGCTCCGGCCTCGATACGTAATCACGTTGGCGGTCATCCCGGCGCCGAGGCGGCCGTACCGACGGTACACGTATTGAATGACTGACTCCCTGCGGTCACCACTCGGAAGATCAATGTCGATATCAGGCCACTCTCCCCGCGCTTCGCTGAGGAACCGCTCGAAGAGGAGCTCCATGCCGACGGGATCGACCGCCGTGATGCCGAGCGCGTAGCAGACCGCGCTGTTCGCCGCCGAGCCGCGCCCCTGCACGAGGATGTCGTTCGCGTGACAGTACTCGACGATGTCCCACACGATCAGGAAGTAACCCGCCAGGTCGAGGCGCCCGATGACGTCGAGCTCGTGGGCCACCTGGCTGCGCGCGCGGGCGGCGAGCGGTCCCGTGCCGTACCGCGCGCGCACGCCGCGCGTCACCAGCTCACGCAGATGCGCGAGCGGCGTCTCGCCGGGCGGGAGCGGGAACTCCGGGAAGCGGTACCCGAGGTCCTTCAGCGTGAAGCCGAGCCGCAGGGCGAGCTCGCCGGTGTTGGCGAGCGCGTCGGGGAGATCGTGGAAGAGCCGCGTCATCTCCCGGCCGCTCCGAAACCGGCGCTCGCCGTTCACGGTGAGGAGCCGGCCGGCGTGATCGAGGTCGGTCTTCTCACGGACGCACGTGAAGACATCCGCGAGCAGCCTCCCTTCCGGCCGCGCATGGAGCGGTTGGCTCGTGGCGACGAGCGGGACCTCGGCCGCGCGCGCGAGGGCCACGAGGCCCTGGAGCACCCGCTCCTGCTCGCGCTCGAGATGGCGCTGGATCTCCACGTAGCAGTTCGACCTGCCGAAGATCGTAACGAGCCGCTCCAGGACACCCCGGGCGCCTTCCACGTCGCCGGCGCCGACCCGCCGCGCGAGCGGCCCGCGCGCGCCGCCGGTGAGACACACGAGGCCGGCGGCGTAGGGGGTGAGATCGTCGAGCGTCGCCGCCGCCGCGCCCTTGGCCGCGCCGAGCTTCATCCGCGTGATCAAGCGGCAGAGGTTCTGATAGCCCTCCCGATCCTCCACGAGCAGCGGCAGGCGCGAGCCGTCGGCGAGCGTCAGCTCGCTGCCGACGATGGGCTTCACGCCCGCGTTGAGGGCCGCGCGGGTGAACCGGGGGGCTCCGTACACCCCGTCCCGGTCGCAGAGCGCCACGGCGGGCATCTCCAGGCGCGCCGCCGCGGCCGCGTAGGCCTCGGGCGGCTCGGCGCCTTCGAGGAACGAGAACGCGGACTGGGCGTGAAGCTCGATGAACATTTATTTGAACAGGGCACGGGCACCCGGGCTTGCGCCACGCCCGTGCCCCGCCGCAATCTCAGTTTGGCGACTCGCCATTCGCCCGATCAGAGTCCCGCACCGCGCTAGTCATAGACGCCGTCCACGCACCACTCACCGGTCGTGAGATCGCGGGCGAGCCGGCAGAGCGTGCCATCGCCGAGCGCCACGTCCCACTCGTCCCGCGCCCACGCCTCGACATCCCACCACGCCCCCGACGCGCGCCACGGCCCGGCGCACCCGACGACGCGCTGGCCGTCCACCCGCGACGGACGCTCGTCGTCCGTTGCGACGGTCACACGTCTAGCCGGCCGCACGCGCCGCAGCATCAGCCGGTTCTCGTCGGAAAGGGGCTGGTCCTGGCCCGGGGTCCGCCCCCCGCCCCCGGGGTCGCGGGACCACGCGGCACGCGTTCGCTGCTCCGTTGCGGCTGGGCTCCACCTCGGAGCGCGGGGCCCGCTGTCAGTTGGCGGGAACGGGTCCCTTCGACCCCTGGCGCGGGGGACGGACCCGGCGCCAGGATCCGTCCCGTTCGCGCCACCGGGCTCGTCCGGCGGTGAGAACGGGAGCATCGTGTAGGCGTCGGGGCGGTGAGAGTCGTCCAGACGCGGCGAGGCGACGTTGTCGGGGCCGACGAGCGCCGCGAGGCGCGCGAGCACGGCGACGAGATCGCGCAGGCGCGGCGCAGGCGGCTGCCACAGCCCGCCCTGCCCCGCCCGCGCCCGGACCGGGTGGGCGCTCGCCGTCACACGTGTGACCGCGGCGTTCGGCGGATGCGCCTCGAGATCGAGGACAATCAGCGCGAGCATCGGCTTCACCTCGCACATCGGGACGGCGAGGGCGACGGTGCGGGCGTGATGGCCGCCCGAGGCCAGCTCGAGGCGGATGTCGAGTGCGTCCGCCGCGAGGGACGCGGCCACGAGCCGCGCGCAGAGCCGCCCGAGCACGGCATCGAGGACGACCCCGAGGGCGCCGAGCGAGTCGATCTCCCACTCGAGCCCCTGCGCCTCTTCCCAGAACGGGGGCGGCGTCCAGGCGCAGAACGGGTCGCGGTCGTGGCCGAGCGCCAGATCGTGGGCGCGGAGGCCGGCGGGTCCAAGCCGCACGGCGAGGCCGTCGCGCGGCAGCGCCGCGAGCTCGCCGAGGGTCCGCACACCCCAGCCCTCGAGCGTCGCCGCGAGATCCGGGGCGAGATCGAGCGCGGCGAGCCGGGCTCCCGCGAGCGCGGCGCGCTCCGCGCCCGGCGGGACGACCGTCAGAGGCTCCGCTGCGCTCACCGCCGCGACGCGCGCGGCCGCGCGGCTCCCCGCGAGGGCGACGCGGCAGCCGGGGAACCCCACGGCTCGCGCCTGGCTCACCAGCCGTCGGCCGATCGCGGCGGGATCGCCGTGGAGCCACGTGAGCCCGACCGCGTCGACGTAGACGAGCCCCGCGCCTGCGTCCTCGACACGCGGCGACACGCCGAGCGCCGCCTCGAGCAGCGCGTGGCGCGCCGACCGCACGTGTGCCTCGCTGAACGATCGGGTCACCAGCGCCGGGCAGCGCGCGCGCGCTTCCGTCTCGGTCACCCCCGCGCGCACACCGTACTCGCGCGCGGCCGCGTTCGCGTCGACCACCCGCGTGACCGACGGCGCGGGGGCGACGACGGCCAGTGGCGCACCGCGGAGCGCGGGCTCCGAGCGCTCCGCGGCGGCGGCGGCGAAGCACTCCACCCACAGGCAGGCGAACCGGCTCACGCGCTCCACCATGCGGACGGCAACGCCGCGGGCGGCCGTCGCGCGCGCAGCACCCGCGCGGCCGTGCGCGCGGCAGCCAGGCGCGTGGGCACCGGGCCCGGGCCGGCCCAGGCGATCGCCTCCCGCTCGGTCTCGACGACGAGCGCCGCCCCCGATCCGGTGACGCGCCGGCGACTGACGATCAGCAGCGCCGTCTCCGTCCGCTCGACGGCAAACTTCAGACGGAACGCCAGAGTCAACGGCAGGCGCGGCGGCGCTTCGCCAAGATCGAGCCCGATCAGCGCGAATCCCGGACAGCGAACGAGCAGGTCGGCGGCGCGGAGCGCCAGGTCCGGACGGCCACCGCACCGCACCCAGAGGAGGCGCCGAAGATCCACTCCGGCTCGCGCGGCGGAGACGGGATCGAACGTCTGGTCGGCGTCGACGAGGGCGGCGATCGCTCCCCGGCGTGTGACGCCCCGCAGGCAGGCCGCAAAGAGGCTCGTGCGACCGGACGACCGACGCCCGACGATCTCCGTGATCTCACCGCGGCGAACCCACGCCACATCTTCCATGGTGTGCAAAGACTAATCACGTGACGAGTATCAGGCAAGACGGAGATGTAGGGGTATGTCGGCAAGGAGCCCCCAAGATCATGGGCCGGACGCCGCTGCTAGAATGCCAGGCGAGGGAGGGACCCATGGAACTTCGCACCGTGAACGCAGTGGTGACCGGCGGCGCCTCCGGGCTCGGGCGCGCCACCGCCGAGCGCCTCGTCCAAGCGGGCGGCCGCGTGGCGCTCCTGGACCGCCCGGCGTCCGCCGGCGCCGACGTCGCGAAGACGCTCGGCCCCTCCGCCCTCTTCACGCCGGCCGACGTGACGAGCGCCGAGGAAGTGGACGCCGCCCTCAACACCGCGGTGAGCCGCTTCGGCGCCCTCAACGTCCTCGTCAACTGCGCGGGCATCGGCACGGCGATGAAGACCGTGGGTAAGGCCGGCCCGGCGAAGCTTGCAGAGTTCACCCGCGTCATCCAGGTGAACCTCATCGGGACGTTCAACTGCATCCGTCTCGCAGCCGCGATCATGGCGAAGGGCGCGCCAGGACCCGACGGCGAGCGCGGCGTCGTCGTCAACACCGCGTCTGTCGCCGCCTTCGACGGCCAGATCGGGCAGGCGGCCTACTCGGCGTCGAAGGGTGGGATCGTCGGCATGACCCTGCCGGTTGCGCGCGACCTCGCCGAGCTCGGGATCCGCGTCGTGACGATCGCCCCGGGCATCTTCGACACGCCGCTGCTCGGGACCCTGCCCGAGCCCGTGCGCCAGTCACTCGCCAAGCAGGTCCCGTTTCCCCAGCGTCTCGGGCAGGCGAGCGAGTTCGCCGCGCTCGCGTGCCACATCATCGAGAACGCGATGCTGAACGGCGAGACGATCCGCCTAGACGGCGCGATCCGCATGGCCCCGCGCTAGATTAGCCGCACAAGGCCGCAATCAGCAGGGGTAGGGAATCTCCACGGATGTCAGAGTGGGTGACCCTACCGTCGAGCATGGCACTACGTGCCAACGCGCCCGATCCCCTCGGACGGCTGATCGGGCCCCGGGGCAGCGACTCGCGGCCGAGCAATTTCCAAAGTTTCGAGCGCCTCGACCTGCTACGACCACAGCTTGGCACCTCCCGTGCACTTTTCCAACGCGAGGAGGATCCTCATGTCGTCCCGCTGTGGCATCCTGGCCTTGGCAGTCGTGGCCGCTCTCCCCGCTGTGGCGTTGGCGGCCTCGCCGGAACTTCCGCGGGTCTTCCTGGATACCACGTACGCGCCGCCCACCGGAGGCACTGTGCACACCGTCAATGCCGGCGGGGACGTTCAGGCGGCCCTCAATGCGGCGCAGCCCGGCGACGTGGTCACGCTCGAGGCGGGCGCGACCTTCGCAGGCAACTACACGCTGCCGAACAAGAGCGGGGCGGGCTGGATCATCATCCGCACGTCGGCGCCCGATGCGAGCCTGCCGCCCCCGGGCACACGCATCACCCCGGCGTACGCCGCGGCGCTCCCCAAAGTGATCAGCCCGAACGCGTCCCCGGCGATCGCGACCCAGGCTGGCGCCCATCACTACCGTTTGATCGGGCTCGAAGTCACCGTTGGGGCCGGCGTCACCAGCAACGAGGGTGTCGGGGGCCTCATCCGGATCGGCGAGTGGGCACCGCAGACGACGCTCGACCAGGTGCCGCACGACATCATCCTGGACCGCGTGTACGTCCACGGGAGGCCGGCCGTCACGCTTCGCCGGTGCATCGCCTTGAACGGCGCATCCGTGGCTGTCATCGACTCCTATATCACCGACGCGCACCACCGGACGTTTGATACCCAGGCGATCATGGGCTGGAACGGGCCCGGCCCCTTCAAGATCGTCAACAACTACCTCGAAGGCGCCGGCGAGAACATCATGTTCGGCGGCGCGGACCCGGCGATCACGAATCTCGTGCCCTCTGACATCGAGATCAGGGGGAACCACTTCTTCAAGCCGCTCTCCTGGAAAAGCGATGATCCGAGCTACGCCGGCATTCCCTGGGCCGTGAAAAATCTCTTCGAACTCAAAAACGCCCAGCGGGTTCTGCTCGATGGGAACGTCTTCGAGAACAACTGGGTGGCTGCGCAGAATGGTTTCGCGATCCTCTTTACACCCCGTAACCAGGAAGGCACCGCGCCGTGGTCCGTAGTGCAGGATGTGACGTTTACCCGCAACATCGTGCGGCATGCCCCAGCAGCGATCCTGACGCACGGCACCGATCCCGATTCCACGATCACGCGCCAGACCGCGCGAATTCTCGTCAAGGACAACGTGTTCGACGATATCGGAGCGGCCCGCTGGGGACGCGACACATATCCAGGGACAGGGTTCAACTTTTACACCGGGGCCGCGAACGTCACTGTCGATCACAACACCCTGTTGAATACCGGACCTGCCGTCTATGGGGATGTTTCGGCCAATGCCGGCTTCGTCTACCGCAACAATATCTCGCCGTACAACACCGGTACCGCCAACTACGGACTGTGTTGTAGCGGGGTCATGGACGACACCTATGGCATCGGCGGGAGGGGTACGACCGGAAACGCCAACCTCACCTTACGCACCTACTTTCCCGGCGCGATCTTCGCAAGGAATGTCTTCGCGGGCGGCGGAAGCTCGACGAACTGGCCGGTGGATAATTTCTTCCCCGCCGGGCTCGATGCCGTGGGGTTCGTCGACCGCACGGGTGGTGACTATCGCCTCAGCGCGACGAGCCCCTACAAGAACGCCGGCACAGACGGGAAAGACCCGGGAGCGGATATCGACGCCCTCAACCTCGCCACGGTGTGTGTCGTGGGCGGGGCTTGCGCGCCGCCGCCTGACGTCACGCCGCCCACGGTGTCGATTACGGCGCCCACCGCGGGCGCGACGGTCGCGGGCAACGTCACCGTGTCAGCCAGCGCCTCAGACAACGTGGGCGTGGCGGGAGTTCAGTTCAAGCTGGACGGCGCCAACCTCGGCGCCGAAGTCAGCGTGCCGCCGTACACCGTCGTCTGGCCGACAACGCTGGTCCCCAACGGGACCCACCGGCTCGCTGCCATGGCCCACGATGCAGCCGGCAACGCCGCCACCTCCGCCCTGGTCACCGTGACCGTCAGCAATCTCGATTCGACCCCGCCCACCGTGACCATCACGTCGCCCACGTCCGATCCGAGCTACACTACGAGCGCCACCTCTCTAACGCTCGCGGGGACTGCATCGGATAACGTCGGGGTGACGCAGGTGACGTGGGAGAACGTTCGAGGCGGCGGCGGGACGGCCAGCGGAACGACGAGCTGGGTGGCGAGCGGGGTCGTTCTCCAGCCCGGGACGAACGCCCTGACGGTCAGGGCGCGAGACGCCGCCGGCAACACCAGAACCGCCAGCTTGACGGTGACGGTGACGCCGACGGAGACGTTCACGTTCACCGATGACCCGCTCACGACTCAGACCACGCTCGTTCGGGCGGTGCACATCCTGGAGCTGCGGGCGGCCCTTGACAGCGTCCGCGTCGCGCGCGGGCTGCCGGCCTTCGGCTGGACCGATCCCACGCCCACGCCCGGGAGCACCCTGACCAAAGCGCTGCATTTGACGGAGCTGCGAACGGCGCTGAACGAGGCGTATCAGGCGGCGGGCCGGGTTCCCCCCACCTACACCGATCCCACCGTGGTGGCCGGAGTGACCGTCATCAAGACCTTCCATCTGAACGAGCTCCGCGCCGCCGTCCGCGCCCTCTAAACCTGCCGCCCGTCGAATGGCTCGAAGACGGCGCCGAGGCCGTACGGTCTTCGAGGCGGCCTCCCGCGCCTCGGGGAGGATTCGCGTCGTCGACTACCGTGCCGAGCGCCGGCTCATCGTCAACGGTGAGATCCTGTCTGTCTACCCGCTGGACGGCGACTGGTCACGGGTACGCCGCGAATACTGGTGGCGCGCCCTCGCCGTGACGGCGCTGCCACGGCGCCCGTCGGTGCTGCTGGTCGGGCTCGGTGGGGGCACCCAGATCCACTTGCTGCATTCCCTCACCCGGCCGCGCCTGATCACGGTGATCGAGCGCGACCACGTGATCGCGCGCGTCGCGGGCGACTGGTTCGGCCTCGACACGGCGGGGCCGCTGGAGATCCTCTGCGCCGACGCGATGGTGGCGGTACGCGGGCTCGCGCGCGAGCGCCGGCGGTTCGACTTCGTCATGGAGGACGTCGCGTACGGGGATACGCCGGAGCGGGCCGCCCGGCTGGCGCTCGGGCTCGCGCCCCTCGTGGCGCCGCGCGGGACGCTCGTGGTCAACCGCCACCGCCGCGCCGGCGCGCGCGGCCTGGCTCGGGTGCTCCGCGCGCGCTTCGGGGAAGTCCGCCTCCGCCATGTACGGCGCGGAGGAGAGAACGTGCTGATCTGCGCTCGGCGCCCGCTCAGGCCGGCCTGAGGCGCTTGTACCGGAGGCGGTGGGGGCGGTCGGCCTCGGCGCCGAGGCGCTTCCTCCGATCGGCCTCGTAGTCAGCGTAGCCGCCCTCGACCCAGACCACCCGGCCCTCGTCCTCGAAGGCCAGCATGTGCGTGGCGATCCGGTCGAGGAACCAGCGGTCGTGGCTGATCACCACGGCGCATCCGGCGAAGTCGAGCAGGGCCTCCTCGAGCGCGCGCAGCGTGTCCACGTCGAGGTCGTTCGTCGGCTCGTCGAGCAGCAGGAGGTTCGCGCCGCTCCGGAGCACGGTGGCCAGGTGCAGCCGGTTGCGCTCGCCCCCCGAGAGGTCGGCCACGCGCTTTTGCTGGTCGCTTCCCTTGAAGTTGAACGAGGCGACGTAGGCACGCGACGGCACCGTCCGGCCGCCGAGCGTCAGCGTGTCGGCGCCGCCCGCGATCGCCTCCCACACGGTCTTCGCGGGATCGAGCGCGTCGCGACTCTGATCCACGTAGGCGAGCCGCACCGTCTCGCCGATCCGGAGCGCGCCCGCGTCGGGCTTCTCCTGACCGGTGATCATGCGGAAGAGCGTCGTCTTGCCCGCGCCGTTCGCACCGATGACGCCGACGAGCCCGCCCCGGGGAAGCTTGAACGAAAGGCCGTCGATCAGAACGCGGTCGCCGTAGGACTTCGTCACGTGGTCGGCCTCGACGACCAGGTCGCCGAGCCGGGGCCCCGGCGGGATCGCGATCTCGAGCGCCACGGCGCGCTCGGCGGAGGACTCCGCAAGGAGCGCTTCGTAGTTGCTGAGGCGCGCCTTGCTCTTGGCCTGGCGGGCGCGCGGCGCCATCCGGACCCACTCGAGCTCGCGCTCGAGGGTACGCCGGCGCGCCAGGTCCGCCTTCTCCTCCTGCTCGAGGCGCCGGCGCTTCTGCTCGAGCCAGGAGGAGTAGTTGCCCTCCCACGGGATCCCGTGACCCCGGTCGAGCTCGAGGATCCACCCAGCGACGTTGTCGAGGAAGTACCGGTCGTGGGTGATCGCCACGACCGTCCCGGGATACTCCTTGAGGAACCGCTCGAGCCACGCGACGGATTCTGCGTCGAGGTGGTTCGTCGGTTCGTCGAGGAGCAGCATGTCGGGGCGCGAGAGGAGGAGCCGGCAGAGCGCGACCCGCCGACGCTCGCCGCCCGAGATCTTCGTCACGGCCATGTCGCCCGGCGGCACGCGGAGTGCGTCCATGGCGAGCTCGACCGTGCGGTCCAGGTCCCACGCGTTCGTCGCGTCGATCTGGTCCTGTAACCGCGCCTGCTCGGCGAGCAACTTCTCCATCTCGTCGGCCTCCAGCGGTTCGCCGAGCCGCGCGCTCACGGCTTCGAAGCGCGTGAGGAGCGCGCGGGTCCCGGCCACGCCCTCCTCGATGTTGCCCCGCACGTCCTTCGCCGGATCGAGCTGGGGCTCCTGCGGGAGGTGGCCGATCCTGAGCCCCTCGGCGGGAAACGCCTCCCCGAGGAAATCCCGGTCGACCCCGGCCATGATCCGCAGCAGCGTCGACTTCCCCGCGCCGTTTGCGCCGAGGACGCCGATCTTGGCTCCGTGGAAGAACGACAGCCAGATGCCGCGCAGGATTTCCCGCTTGGGCGGGACGACCTTGCGCAGGTCCTTCATGACGAACGCGTACTCGCCCGCCATCTACTGGACCCCGAGAAGCCTCCGGTGCTCGGGCATCATGCACCGATCCTGCACCACGCGGATGCCGGCGCGGGCCAGCATCGCGGCCGCACCGTCGTGCCGGATGCCGAGCTGGAACCACACCGCCGTCGGTCGCCAGGGAAGGACCAGGATCTCGCGCGCGTGGTCCGGCAGGTACGCCGGCCGGCGAAAGATCTCGATCACGTCGGCGGGCTCGCCGAGATCGGCGAGTCGGGCCACCGCGGTGGCGTCGTGCACCGAGCGCCCGACGAGCTTCGGGTTCACGGGTCGGATGCGGTAGCCGCGCGCGCGGAGGTAGGCCGGCACGAAATACGCGGGCTCCGCGGGGCTCGCCTTGGCGCCCAGGACCGCGACGGTCTTCGCCTCCCGGAGAATCGCGGCGAGACCCGCGTCGTCGTCGATCAGGTTCGCTCGCCAGGCAATCATCGATTCCGAGCCTCTCACGCCGGCCCGAGCGCTGCAACGATCTCGTCGCCGAACGTCTCGACGCGCCAGCGCCGCACGCTGTCCACGCGGGCGAGCTCGCTGAGGTCGCGCGGGCCCGCGAGGGCGATCGCCGTGATCAACCGGTTCGGCAGGAGGAGTCCGGGCTCGAGGCCGAAGCGCGGAGCCGCCGGGCCGCGCCACTGCTTGAGCCGCTCGATGCGCCGCTCCGCGGCGGCCGCGATCCTGGGCCGCGGGCGGGGCTCGATCCGTGGCAGCTCGTCGGCGGGCCGCACGAGCGCACGGGCGACGGCCTCGAGGATGGCGTCGCCCCAGCGCGCGATCACCTTCGGAGTGCAGCCCGAAACCTGGGCGAGCGCCTCCCGGTCTCCCGGCGCGGCGCCGGCCAGACGCACGAGCGTCTCCTCGGACAGGATCTTGAACGGCGGACGGTCGTGCGCGCGGGCCAACCGCTCGCGGAGCGCGTAGAGCTCCCTGGCCACCGCGAGACCGCGTGGCGGGAGCTCGCGCGCCCCCTTGAGCCTCGCGAACGCGTGCGGGTCTTCGACGCGCTCGGCGACCGGCTGGGCGGCCAGCGCCGCGCATTCCTCGTCCACCCAGGCGAGCCGTCCGGAGCGCTTGAGCTCGTCTACGAGCCGGCTCTTGAGTGGAAGCAGGTGGACGACGTCAGCGGCGGCGTAGTCGAGCTGTGCCGCCGTGAGCGGACGCACCGACCAGTCGTCCTTCTGCCGCGAGGGCGGGAGCCGCGCGCCGAGGTACCGGTCGAGGAGGACGTCGAGACCGAGCGCGGGGGCACCCAGGAAGCGCGCCGCGACGGCGGTGTCGAAGAGCGAGACGAACCGGAAGCCATACCGGCGCTTGAGGTGCGTGAGGTCGTTGTCGCCGGCGTGGAGCACGGTCGTGATCCCGGGCTCGGCGAAGACCCTCGCCAGTGGCGAGAGGTCGTCGACCGCGAGCGGGTCGAGGAGCCAGACGTCGCCCGACGCGCTGGCGAGCTGGACCAGCGCGAGTCGCTCGGGATAGTGGTGGAGGCTGTCGCCCTCCGTGTCCAGGGCCAGCTCCGCCGACCCGGCCAACCGCTCGGCGGCCCGGCGGAGGTCGGCGGGGGTCTGGATCCAGCGCGCGGGGATCGTGGTCAGGGCTTCCGCTGGCGGATCGCCTGCTCCATCCGCTCGAATCGCCGGCGGAGGGGCTCGAGCCCCTCGTCGTGGGTGATCACGTAGAGCGCGTTCCGGAAGATCGCCTGGAGAACCATCTCGGCCACCGTCTCGGGCGCCAGCGACCGGCCCATCAGCTCCACGGGCTCGGCCTGGGAGGGGCGGTCGTTCCTGAGGTGCGCGGGACGGTTCCGCTCGCTCGCGCGGATACGAGTGGAGACGCCCATCGGACACAGCACGGAGACGCCGATCGCGTAGGGCTTGAGGTCCTTCGCGAGCGTCTCGGAGAGACCGACGACCGCGTACTTCGAGGCATTGTAGATGCCGAGCCCGCGCGTCGCGACGAGCCCGGCCATCGACGCCGTGTTGACGATGTGCCCCGGCTCCTTCTGCGCGATCATGCGCGGCAGGAACGCCTCGAGCCCGTGGATGACTCCCCAGAGGTTCACCCCGAGCACCCACTGCCAGTCCCGGTGCGTGGCCGTCTCGAGCCCGCCCCAGAGCGCGACCCCCGCATTGTTGCAAAGCACGTGGACCCGGCCGAAGGCGTCGAAGGCGCGCCCGGCGAGGGCCTGGACCGAGGCGAGGTCGGTGACGTCGGTGCGCACCGCGAGCGCCTCACCGCCGCGCGACCGGATCGGCCCCACGACCTCCGCCATCCCCGCCTCGTCGAGGTCGGCGACCACCACGCGGGCGCCTTCGCGCGCGAACGCCTCCGCCAGCGCGCGGCCGATGCCGGAGGCACCGCCCGTTACCACGCCGACCCGTCCTCTCAGTGAGTCCACCGCCACGCCTCCTCTGCGCTCAGACGCTGAGCGTAGCCGCGCGCGTCGCCCGGGTCAATGTAGCGGGGGCCGCGAGCCCGGGGCGATCGGTGGGGGTGCGAAGCCGCAGGGCGCGAGGCGAGCCTGTGCGAATCGGCCTGCCCCAGGTGCGCGGGGCTTCATTGGACCGAGGGCCGCGAGCCCGACACGCCCCGTGGGTGGCCTGCCCCAGGTGCGCGGGGCTTCGATGCGACGTGGTAGGATGCCCCGGCAACTTCCCGGGAGGCGCTCGATGGCGAAAGAGATTTCGATCGTGCACCACGCGGACCGGCGCACCGACGTGGTCATGCCGTACGCGCCCGGCATCGTCGTCCGCCGCGGCTGCCTGGTCTTTCTCTCGGGCGTCACGGCCGCGGCCGTCTACCACAGCCACCCCCATCGCGACGAGGAGTTCGACCTGCCGGCCACGATGGAGGCGCAGGCAGTGCGCGCGATGGAAAACCTCAAGAAGACGCTCGAGGCGGCGGGCTGCACGCTCGGCGATCTCGTCGCGGCCACGCGGTATCTCACCAACGTCGGCGAGCAGGATGACCTGAACCGGGTATGGGCGCGCTACCTCCGCGGCCATCTGCCCGCCACGACGACCGTCGAGGTCTCGCGGCTGGCGACGCACGCACGGTGCAAGCTCGAGATCAGCGCGATCGCGGTCGCCGACACCGAGGCGCGCCGATGACCCTCGGCTTCGTCGGGCTCGGCGTAATGGGAGGGCGCATGGCGAAGCGGCTTCTCGACGCCGGTCACCGCGTGATCGGCTACAACCGCACGCGCGCAAAGGCCCGCTGGCTCGCCGACGCCGGGTTGCGCCTGGCGGACTCACCGCGCGAGGTCGCCGCGCAGGCAGACGTCGTCTTTACGATGGTGACCGACTCGCCGGCCCTCGACGCGGTCTGCCGCGGTCCGGACGGCATCCTCGCGGGGCTCCGGCGAGACGCCGTGCACGTCGAGATGAGCACGGTGAGCCCGGAGGCGGTACGGACCCTGGCCGACGAGGCCGCGACGCGGGGCGCCCACCTCCTCGACGCGCCGGTGTCCGGCTCGCCCGCCACGCTCGAGGCGGGCCAGCTCTCGTTCATGGTTGGCGGCGACCCCGCGACGCTCGAGCGGGTGCGGCCCTACCTGGCCGCGATCGGCCCGGGCCTCACGCACGTCGGTCCGGTCGGGCTCGCGAAGGCGATGAAGGTCGCAATCAACCAGGGGCTCGCTGTTCAGATGGTCGCCTTCGCGGAGGCGGTGCTGCTCGCCGAGAAGGCGGGGATCGCGCGCGAACGCGCGGTGGAGGCGCTGCTCAAGAGCGTCCTGGCTTCGCCCATGGTGAAGTACCGGGGCCCATTCGTGCTCGGCATGCCCGCCGAGGCGTGGTTCGACGTGGGGATGATGCAGAAGGACCTCAAGCTCGCGCTCGACCTCGGCCGCACGACCGGAGTGCCGCTGCCGAGCGTGGCGGTCGCCAACGAGCTCCTCACCGCGGCCCGCGGGATGGAGCTCGGGCGCTACGACTTCGCCGTCGTCTTCGACGTGCTCGCCGCGATGAGCGGGCTCGCGCCGAGTGCCAAGGCGTGACGCGCGTCAGCGCGGCGTGAGGGTCGCGCGGCCGGAGGCCGCGTCCACGGTCAGGGTGAACGCGTCGAGGGCGTCCCGGCCGAGGAGACCGTCGACGGGCTCGGCGTGGCCCACGGACGGCAGCGCGTGGACGATGACGGTGAGCGGCCCGATCCGGGCGCCCGCGATGTCGAGCAACGGCACGATCACGAGGGTCGCCGTCGTGACACCGGTCGCCCCCACGATCTGGGTCGGTCGTCCGCTCCCGCCGTCGAGTCCCGCGCGCTCGATCACCGATGGCGAGAGGACCGTGCGATCGGCGCCCGTGTCCACGACCAGCGTGAGCGGCACGCCATTGAGGCGCGCGGCCACGGTGATCGGGGCCCCGGGATCGACCCGGAGCTCGGTGGGCTCGAGCCCGCGCGCCGCCGCGGGGCGTGGCTGCGGGGCGCTCAAGAGCTCGGCGGCGTCGCGGTAGGCCGAGGGGATCGCGTCGAGGTCGGCGGTGTAGTGCACCGTCCCCTCGCCATCGGTCCACCGGTAGAGCTGGGCGGCCGCCGCCGACGTGACGGTGAGGCAGACGGCGAGCGCCGCGGCCCAGACCCTCAACGCGTCAATCCTCCACCGGCATCGTCACGGGCTCGCCGGCCCCGTAGAAATACGCGCCGCGGCCAGCCGCGGCACCGACGACCGCGATGTCGAAACACGTCGGCTCCTCGACCACGGGCACGGGCAGGTCCGGGTGGTCCGCGAGCCACGCGAGCTCGGGATGGGCCGTCGCCATCGCCTTCGGCTCCTTGTTCAGGATCATCGTCCTGAACGGCAGGCGCGCGGCGCGGTAGAGCGCCGCCTGGATCTCGCGGCGCCCCCAGCCCGCCTTGGCGAAGACCTGCGCGTGCTCCGGGCAGATGAAGAGCGTGTTGTGCTCCTTCTCCTCGGTCTTCGACCGGGGGTCCGCCCGCCGGCCGATGAGCCAGAGGCCGGTGCCGACCTGCGCCACGTTGGTGGCCGCCGTCGCGAAGACCTGGACGAGGTCGTCGGGCGCCGTGGACCGAAAGTCGTGGAGCTCGCAGATGCCGTAGACGAAGTGCACCGTGACCGTGGACGCGTCCCGCGCGAAGCCCCGCGAGACGTGATACGGTTCCCACGGGCTCTCGGCCTCGTTCTCCGCACAGCAAAGACTGTACTTGAGCGGCGAGCCGATCGTGTCCATGTCCGACACGCCGACGTAGGTGTGGCCGACGTTCATCATGGTGAGCCGCACGGCGCGGCCCAGGACGGTGTTGCTCGCCGACGGCGCTCCCGGGCCGAGCGCGCACATCCCCGAGTTCAGGTTGGCCGCCCGGCCCTTCGGCCCGTTGACGAGCACGAGGGGCGCGTGGGGGCCCGTCGACATCGCCTTGTTGCGGATGTACATCTTCGGCTCCGCGAGGCAGCGGACCGCCGCGATCAAGAGCGGCAGGTGCTCGGGACCGCAACCCGCCATCACTGCATTGATCGCGAGCTTCTCGACGGTGGCGATGCCGAAGCCCGGCTCGAGCGTCGCGATGGGGTCGGCGGGGCCACGGCGGGTCGACCGGAGCAGCGCCGCCACGGCGCGCTCGGTCGGCGGCACGAGCGGAAATCCGTCGGACCAGCCACGCGCAAGGAAGTCAGTCTGCATTCGCCCCCACGCATCGAGGAGGTCATCGCCGTCGTAGCGGAGTCGCTCGTCGAGCGGGGGGCGCTCGACGGCCTTCGGCGCTTCGACGGGCCGCGTGAGGCCCGCCTGGACCTGGTCGAACGCCCGCTCGGCCATCCCCTGGATGTCACGCGGCGTCTGGTTGGTGAACGGCAGCGGCACGACCGCGAGCGGCAGGCCCGCCAGGCCGAAGCTCGCGGCACTCCGGTGCGCGTCGTGCACGAACGTCTGCGCGGTGAAGAGCACGGTCGGGATCCCCCGCCGCTCCAGCTCGACCATGTCGTGGGCCCCCCACGACGTGCACGACCCTCAGTCCGCTGTCGTGCCGACCACCGCGTCGACTTCCGCCGCGATGCGATCGGCGTCTTCCGCGGTGCAGTGGCGCATGAGCCAGCCGACCGAGCCCGTGTACCGCCGGAACGTCGTCCCCCCGAACTTCTCGCGCAGGAGCGCCTCCGTCCGGTCCAGCGCGGCGTCGCCGCCCGCCTTCATGTTCCAGTAGAGGCCGATCGTGGCGCCCTCGAGCGTCGGGAGCCGGGGCGCCGGCTTCACCGAGTGCTCGACCGTCTTCGCCACGGGGTTCAGGATCTCGAGGCGTGCCATGGTCCGCCCTCCTACAGGATGACTTTCCGGGCGCGGAGCTCGGCGATCCGGCCGGCACTGTAGCCGTGCTCGGCGAGCACCTGGTCGGTGTGCTCGCCCTGGAGCGGAGCCGGCGTGCGAACACCCGGCCGCATGCCCGAGAACTTCACCGGGGTGCCGACGACGGGGATCGCGCCGAGCCGTGGATGCACGACCCGCTCGATCAGCTCGCGCGCCGCGGTCTGCGGGTCCTGCATCACCTGGTCCACCGTGTTCACGGGCGTGGCGGGGACGCCGGCCTCCTCGAGGATCCCGAGCAGCGGCTCCCGCTCGTGCGTCGCGATCGCCTGCTCGAGCTCCGCCTCCAGCTCCTTCCGGTGTCGCACGCGCTCGATGTTGCTGGCGAAGCGTGGGTCCGTCGCCATCCACGCGAGCCCGAGGGCCGGGACCAGCCGCTGCCAGAACCGGTCGTTGGCGCCCGCGATGAACACCCACTGGCCGTCGCGGCAGCGGAAGTTCCGGTAGGGCGAGAGCGACGGGTGGGACGAGCCGAGCGCCCTGGGGACGGCGCCGGTGAGCAGATAGCCCTCGGCGTGGTAGTTCAGGAGCGCCACGGCGGTCTCGAGGAGCGAGGCGTCCAGCCGCTGCCCGAGACCCGTCCGCTCCCGGTGGAGCAGCGCGTTCACGACCCCGAATGCGCAGAGGATGCCCGTCGTCAGGTCGAGGAACGAGACGCCGCAGCGGACGGGCGGGCCGTCGGGCTCGCCCGTAATCGACATGATGCCGCTGAAGGCCTGCATGAGCGCCTCGTAGCCGGCGCCGTCGGCGCGGGGTCCCGTGCGCCCGAAGGCCGAGATCGAGCAGTAGACGAGCCGCGGGTTGACGGCCGCGAGCGTCTCGTAGCCCAGACCGAACGACTCCATCGTCCCCGTCCGGAAGTTCTCGATCAGGACGTCGCTCCGGCGCACGAGAGTCGTCAGCACCTCGGCGCCCTCCGCCGACTTGAGGTCGAGCGTGATCGCGCGCTTGTTGCGGTTGATGACGAGGTACGCCGCCGACTCGCCCTCCTTGTGGGGCGGCCAGGTGCGCGACTCGTCGCCCGGGCCCGTGTCCTCCACTTTGATGACGTCGGCGCCCAGGTCCGCGAGCAGCATGCCGCAGAAGGGGCCGGCCAGGACGCGCGAGCAATCGATGACACGGATGCCGTCGAGCGCGAGGGTCGGGCTCGTCATGTGCGCTACTATACCTCTATGTCGACCCTTCGCGACGCGCTCCGCCAGAAGATCCTCGTCCTCGACGGGGCCATGGGCACCATGATTCAGGCGGCGGGGCTCCGCGCCGAAGACTTCGGGGGCGCCCGGTACGAAGGCTGTAACGAGTATCTGACCCTGACGCGACCCGACGTCATTCGGGAGGTCCATGCGGCGTATCTGGAGGCCGGCGCCGATCTCATCTCGACCAACACGTTCGGCTGTGCGCCGTACGTCCTCGGCGAGTACGGCCTCGCCGAGCGGGCCTACGAGATCGCGCGGGCCGCGGCCCGCCTCGCGCGCGAGGTCGCCGGGACGCGATTCGTCGTTGGCGCCATGGGTCCGGGGACGCGCTCGATCTCCGTCACGCGCAACGTCACCTTCGACGAGGTGCGGGAGGCGTACGCGGTCCAGGCGCGCGGCCTGCTCGACGGCGGCGTGGACGCGCTCCTGCTCGAGACCCAGCAGGACACGCTGAACGTGAAGGCCGCCGCCATCGGCGTCCGCCATGCCATGCGCGAGGCCGGCGTGGATCGGCCGCTCATGGTCAGCGGCACGATCGAGCCGACGGGCACGATGCTGGCGGGCCAGGGCGTGGAAGCGCTCTACGTCGCGCTCGAGCACCTCGACCTCTTCGCGATCGGCCTGAACTGCGCGACCGGCCCCGAGTTCATGACCGACCACCTCCGAACGCTCGCGGCGATGGCCACCCGCTTTGTCAGCGTCTACCCGAACGCGGGGCTGCCGGACGAGCGCGGCCAATACGCCGAGACGCCCACGAGCCTCGCGTTCAAGATGCGGCGCTTCGTAGACGAGGGGTGGGTCAACATCGTCGGCGGCTGCTGTGGCACCACGCCGGCTCACACCCGAGCCCTCCGGGCGCTGGTGACGGGGCGTCCGCCGCGGGTCCCCGCGCCCCGGGAGCCCCAGGCGGTGAGCGGCATCGAGGCCGTCTATCCGACCGACGACAATCGCCCGCTCTTCGTGGGCGAGCGCACGAACGTCATCGGCTCGCGTCGCTTCAAGGAGCTGATCGTCGCGGAGCAGTTCGAGGAGGCCGCCGAGATCGGTCGGGCCCAGGTGCGGAACAGCGCCCAGGTCCTCGACGTCTGCCTCGCCAACCCCGACCGCGACGAGGCGGCGGACATGGATCGGTTTATGGCGCAGCTCACGCGCAAGGTGAAGGTCCCGCTCATGATCGACTCCACCGACGCGCGGGTCATCGAGCTGGCGCTCCGCCACTGCCAGGGCAAGGCGATCGTGAACTCGGTCAACCTCGAGGACGGCGAGGAGCGGTTCGCGAAGGTTGTCCCGCTGCTCCGGACCTACGGCGGGGCCGTGGTGGTCGGCACGATCGACGAGGACAAGCGTCAGGGCATGGCGGTGACGCGTGCGCGCAAGCTCGCGATCGCCGAACGCAGCCACGACCTGCTCACGAAGAAGTACGGCGTGCCCGCTCGCGACCTGATCTTCGACGCGCTGGTCTTCCCGGTCGGCACGGGCGACGCAAACTATATCGGCTCGGCCGTCGAGACGATCGAGGGCATCCGCGCGATCAAGGCGCGCTTTCCGGAATGCAAGACGATCCTGGGCATCTCGAACGTGTCCTTCGGCCTCCCCCTGGCGGGTCGCGAGGTCCTGAACTCCGTCTTCCTCTACCACGCGACGAAGGCCGGACTCGACTGCGCGATCGTGAACACGGAACGGCTCGAACGCTACCCCTCGATCCCCGAGGCGGAGCGGCTTCTCGCTGAGGACCTCATCTTCGGGCGTGGCGCCGACCCGGTGGCGGCGTTCGCGGCATACTTCCGAGAGAAGAAGAAGGTGCCCGCGGCAGCGACACGCGCGCGCTCGCTCGACGAGCGGCTCGCGGGCTACATCGTCGAGGGCAGCCGCGACGGCCTCATCGACGACCTGAACACGAAGCTCAGCGAGGCGGCGCCGCTCGACATCATCAACGGTCCGCTCATGCGCGGCATGGAGGAGGTCGGTCGCCTCTTCAACGACAACCAGCTCATCGTCGCCGAGGTGCTCCAGTCCGCGGAGGCGATGAAGACCGCGGTCTCGCACCTCGAGCGGTTCATGGAGAAGGCCGAGTCGGCGACCCGGGGCACGATCGTGCTCGCCACCGTGAAGGGCGACGTGCACGACATCGGCAAGAACCTCGTCGAGATCATCCTGTCGAACAACGGGTACCGGATCATCAACCTCGGGATCAAGGTGCCGCCGGAGGAGCTGATCGCTGCGTACCACACCCACAAGCCGGACGCGCTGGGCCTCTCGGGGCTCCTCGTGAAGTCCGCGCAACAGATGGTGGTGACCGCTCAGGACCTCCGGGCCGCGGGGATCGACCTCCCGCTCTTCGTGGGTGGCGCCGCACTGACGAAGAAGTTCACCGCGACGCGGATCGCCCCCGAGTACGGCGGTCTCACCCTCTACGCGAAGGACGCGATGGAGGGGCTCGACCTGGCGAACCACCTCTTCTCGGCCGTCACGCGCGACCGCCTCGTCGAGCGCGTGCGCGCGGAGCAGGCCGCCCTCACCGCGGGGATCCCGGCGGGCGGCGAGGTCGCGCGCCCCGTCGCCACGCCGGAGCGACCGCGGGCGCGCCTCGAGCCGGTCCCCGTCCCGACCCCGCCGGACCTCGAGCCCCACCTCCTCCGCGACGTGCCGCTCGCCCACATCTACCCGTACCTCAACCTCCAGATGCTCTACGGGAAGCACCTCGGCCTGCGGGGGGTCGTCGAGCGGCTCCTCGCCGGCGGCGATCCGAAGGCGCTCGAGCTCCACGAGACCGTGGAGCGGCTCAAGCGCGACGCGGTGGCCGAGCGGCTACTGAAGGCCCACGGCGTCTATCGCTGGTACCGGGCGCGCGCGGCCGGCGACGCGGTGGTCGTCCTCGACCCCGCGGGACGGGAGCTCGCGCGCTTCGAGTTCCCCCGTCAGGCGGACGGTGAGCGCCTCTGCCTCGCCGATTACCTCCGGGACGACGTGGACGACTTCGTCGCTCTCTTCGCCGTGAACTGTGGTCAGGGCGTGCGGGAGCTCACGGCCCGGTGGAAGGATCGGGGCGAGTACGTCCGGTCTCACGCCCTTGCGGCGCTCGCGATCGAGTGCGCGGAGGCGTTCGCCGAGATGCTGCACGCGCGTCTTCGGACGCTCTGGGGGTTTCCGGACCCGCCCGACCTCCCGATCAGTGAGAAACTCAAGGGCCGGTACCGCGGGATCCGCGTCTCCTTCGGCTACCCGGCATGCCCGAACCTCGCGGACCAGCAGATCCTCTTCCGCCTGCTCGAGCCCGACGCGATCGGCCTGCGCCTCACGGAGGGCTTCATGATGGACCCGGAGGCGTCGGTGTCGGCGCTCGTCTTCCACCATCCCGCCGCGAAATACTTCAAGGCCGAGTGAGGCTGGGGGCCGGGAGGCCCCCAGCCGGATGCGGGCAACCAAAAATCAACGGGCCCGGACCGATGATCTGGTCCGGGCCCGCCGTGGATGCGAGGAGTAGGCGATGACTAGAACTTGATCTCGAGCCGCACCGTCGGCCAACCGAGCGACCGCTCGCTGCCCTCGATCCCGACCGAGCTCCAGTCGTCAGTCATATAGTACGAGTCCTGATACCGCCGCGGCTTCAGTTGGTTCCCACGCTTGTCGAGGCCGTACGGCAGCCGGAACTTCCCACTGAATTTGAACGCAGGGTCACTCGAGCCCTGCTGGCCGTCGTGGTCCGCATCGATGAACACGACGCCGTTCGTGAGGTAGCCGATCGGCGCCTTGCCCGCGAACGGCAGCGAGAGGTCCGCGTCACCGCCGAACCAGCCGGTCATCACGACAAACTCCGGGGCATCGTGCTTGTTGTCGCCCTGCACCACAACCGCGAATTTGCCGCTCACCGTCCCCGTGCCGGCCTTGGGCCCGCCGAGCCAGAGATCGTCAGCGCCTGTCGCGTTCACCGTGCAGTTCTTGGCGCCGGGCGCGATGACCAGCACTTCCCAGGGGCAGAGCGGGGTGCCGATCTGCGCGGTTCCGGAAAGCTGGGCCACCGCGCTGCGGCGGGCGGCGTTCGCGAGCGAGACCGTCGGGACGCCGTACTGGTCCAGGAGGTACATATCCTCGGTGACCTCGTACAGGACGAGGCCGACACCCTGCGCGACCCCGCCCGCCAGCGCCGGCGCCGGGCCAACCATCAAGGCCAGCAGAAGAAACAGCAGCGACGCTGTGGTCCACATCGTTGTGCTGCGCCAGTTGAACGCTTTCATTGCCTTATCTCCTCGTCCACGATGTCTGTTGATCATCTGTCGCATCCTGGACTGGAGGAATTGCAACGCCGAGGCCAATCGTCGACGTAAGGCAACACGTGGATTTTATGAGCGTTTTGGGCTAAATTTCCGGATTGTCGACGGTCTTTGCGGTCCGCTTCTTACCACATCGACTTGCAACGGCACGTGGACGAAAAATTTCCAGGTGAGTCACCGACCGGGACGCGCGATCAAGAATCCGGAAACGATCCCGGTCCGGGCCAGCGCGGGAAGGGACTACTCGTCGCCGTCGGTGACCGCGGCGCTCGGCTTTGCCGGAAGCTTCACGACGAAGTTCGAGCCGCGGCCGACCTCGCTCGTGACCTCGATCGTGCCGCCGTGACTCTGGACGATCCCGAGGCTGACCGGCAGGCCCAGGCCCGTACCGCTCACGTCGGGTTTCGTCGTGAAGAATGGCTCGAAGATCCGATCGAGGTGGTCCGCCGGGATCCCGGTGCCGGTGTCGATGACTTCGACCTGAACCGTTTCGCCGACGAGGGACGATCGGATCGTGAGGGACCCGCCGTCCTTCATGACGTAGACGGCGTTGTTGATGAGGTTCAGGAATACCTGCTTGACGCGTGGCACGTCCACCTCGACGGGCGGGAGCCCGGGCGCGTACTCCTCGACGAGTGTGATCGCGTCGAGCGCGCCCTGGCGACGCACCATGGTGAGCGTCTGCTCGAGCACCACGTTGAGGTCCGTCAGCTGCGGTACGAACTCGCGCTGCCGGCTGAAGTGGAGGAGGTCGCGCACGATGTCGCGGGCGCGTCCCGCTTCCTCCTGGATCAGGTCGAGCTCCTCCCGCATCGGTTCGCCCGGGGGGATGCGCTCGGCCAGATACGACGCGAAGCCCAGCACGCTCGTCAGCGGGTTGTTGATTTCGTGGGCGATGTTGGCGGCCAGCTCGCCGATCGCCGCGAGCTTCGTGGACTGGATCAGCTGTGCCTGGGTCCGCTTGAGCTCGGCCATCTGCTGCTTGACGCCCTCGTACAGGCGCGAGTTCTCGGCCGCCACCGCCGCTTGGAGCGCGATGCCCTCGGCCAGCCGCAGCTCGTCGGTGCTGAATCGGTGGCGGTCCTTGAGCCAGGCGATCGCGAACCCGCCGATGGTCTCCCCCTTCCAGCGCATCGGCTGGATGAGGAGGGACCGGTGGGGCAGGAGTCGGGTGATCGGATGCGCGAAGCGCGGGTCCGCCGTGCTGTCGCTCGAGTAGACCGCCCGATCGTACTTCCCCCACGCCTTCACCATCAGATCCGTCATCACGATCTCGGTGCTCGCGAAGATCTGCAACGCCTCTTTCGGCACGTGGTATCCCACGATCGGCAGGAAGCGGTCCTTGCCCGTGCTCACGAGCCACGCACCGCCGGTGTCGGCGCCCAGCGCGCGCACCAGCGCCCGCGTGGTCCGGCGCAGGACCTCCGTCAACTCGAGGGTCGAGCTCGTGTCGTAGCTCACCGCCAGGAGCGTCTCGGTGTGGCGCAGCCGCTCCTGCGTTTCCTCATAGAGGCGCGCGTTCCGGATCGCCGCCGTCGCCGACGTCGCCAGCGCCTCGCCGAGCGCGACCTCGTCGGGGGCGAAGCTGTGGGGCTCCCGATACCAGACCGTGAGGATCCCGACGAGCTGGTTCTCAAGGAAGAGCGGGAGGCCGAGGAACGACACGAACCCTTCGCTCTGGAGCCAGTCACGGCCCTTGACGCCGGGACGGGAGAGCACGTCGCTCAGGGCGAGGGTCGCCCGATGCTTCACGACCCAGCCGACCAGCCCGTCGTCGTCGTCGTCGGCCGAGTGCTCGGCGGACTGCTTGGGCGTGCGCGTGGTGCCCGCCTGCGCCTCGAGGCGGAAGTGACCAGGCGTGTCCTCCGCGATCAGGATCCGGACGACGTCGGCGCCGAGGCGGGCCCGCACGAGCTCGCTGAGCCGGTGAAGGACCTCCGAGACCTGCAGCGTCCCGGTCAGCAGACGCCCGGCCTCGACGAGACTCTCCTGCTCGGCCGCGCGACGCGTGACGCCCTCGTAGAGGCGTGCGTTCTCGACCGCGATCGCGACCTGGTCGGCGACGATCTTGAGCAGCTGTTCCTCGTCGGCCTTGGCCCCCGGTGGCATGACGTGTCGCGCCACCATCACGCCGAGCTCGCGGCCGCGGACCGTGAGGGGGAGCGTCCACTCGACCTCGGTCCACTCGTCCGGCGCCTCGACGCCGGCGCCCGCAAGCACGCTCCGTGGCTGGTCGCCGGTCTCGCCGCGCACCACGACCTGCAAGGCCGGCGGCCCGGTGAGCTCGACACGGAGGCTGGTCGTACCGATCGCCTCGGCGACCGCCCGGAGGAGCCGCTCGAGCATCTCGGCCACGCCCAACTCCGAGGTGATCCCCTGCACGGCGTGGTGCAGGTCGGCGAGCTGGCTCGCGCGCCGGACGAAGTGCTGGTTGAGCCGCTTGAGCTCCTCGACCTGGTTGAGGAGCCGGTAGACCAACCGCTGGTTGAGCTCGCGGAGATAGACGCCTTCCTCGCGGCCTTCGACGCGCTCGCGCTTGCCCCCGAGGAACTCGGCGACCTGCCGCGGGAACACGTCCACGTTGATCGGTTTCTGGATGTAGCCGTCGCAGCCGGCGACGAGGGTTCGCTGCCGGTCGCCCTGCATCGCGTAGGCGGTCACGGCGATCACCGGGGTCGACGCGAGGTTGGGGAACGACTTCAGGATGGCGACGATCTCGTAGCCGTCGACGCCCGGCAGGTTGATATCGAGGAGGATGAGCGCCGGCTCCTCACGGATCGCCGCCTCGATGCCCGCGAGGCCGTCCTCCGCCTCGACGATGGTGTACCCGGCCGCCTCGAGGACGGCGCGAACCAGCATCCGGTTCTCGCGGTTGTCCTCGATGTAGAGAACCTTCGGCTTCTTGTCGAGCGCGCGTCCCGGCATACGCTCTCCCGTCCTCCTCAGTTCAACGGCAGCGTGAAGTGAAACGTGGATCCCTGGCTCTCACGGCTCTCCGCCCAGATGCGACCACCGTGGAGCTCGACGAACTTCTTGCTGATCGCGAGGCCGAGCCCGGTGCCCCCCGCGCCCCGCGTGACCGGATTGTCCAGCTGCTGGAACGGCTCGAACAAGCGCGCGAGATCCTCCGCGCGGATGCCGATCCCGGTGTCCGACACCTTCACGCGCACGGCCCCCGGCTCGGCCTGCACGCTGACGGCCACCCGACCCTGGGCGGTGAACTTGATCGCGTTCGACAGCAGATTGAGCAGGATCTGCTTCACCTTGGTGCGGTCCGCGACGAGCCGCGGCAGCTCGAGCGGCACGTTCTTCTCGAGCTTGAGCTGCTTCCCGCGCGCGAGCGGCATCGAGGACTCGATGCACTCGTCGATCAGCTCGTGGATGTCGAGCTCCTCGGACATCATCTCCAGCTTCCCCGCCTCGATGCGCGAGAAGTCAAGGATCCCGTTGATGAGCTGGAGCAGATGGGTGCCGCTGTTGTGCACGGAGCGGATGTAGGTCTCCTGGCGCTCGGTCAGGTCGCCGTCGAGGCGGTTCAGCATCACCTTCGAGAACCCGATGATCGAGTTCAGCGGCGTCCGGAGCTCGTGCGACATGCTCGCGAGGAACTGCGACTTCAGCCGACTCGCCTGCATGAGCTGGGCGTTCGAGGCCGACAGCTCCTCGTACAGCCGCGCGTTCTCGAGCGAGATCGCCACCTGGTTCGCGAGCACGGCGAGCACCTCGAGCTCTTGCTCGTCGAAGATCTCACCCGAGAGCTTCTCGCCGACGAGGAGGATGCCGGTGAGCTTGTTCTCGATCTTGAGCGGCACGATGAGGGCCGCGTGGATCTCCTCGAGCTCGCCCTCCGCGGTCTCGAAGTACTCGGCGATCTGGGGGTTGAGCTTGACCTCCTCCTTGACCAGCACGCGGCCCGTCTGGTTGAGCCACTGGACGATGGGGCTGTCGACCGGGACCACGCTGACGCTCACGCCCTCGCCGAGGTTCGTCTCTTCGCGATAGACGACGAACGCGCTCCGCGTCGCGTCGTAGATCATGAGCGCGCAGTGGGTCAGCGGGACACCTCGCACCAGGCCGTGCACGAGGGTCTCCATGAGCCGGCCGAAGTCGAGGATCGTGCTCATACGTTTGCTGAGGTCGAGCAGGGTCTCGTAACACCCGCGGCGCCGGCTGAACATGAGACGTTCGATCGCGCCCTCCAGGCGCTGACCCAGCGGGCTCACGAGCAACGTCATGAGGAAGCCGAGCGGGAGGATCACCCACAGCGGGTTCAGCTGCTCCCAGTCGGCGTACTGCTCGGCCATGACGAGGACCGACGTGAGCACGCCCCAGAGCAGCAGGTAGATCGCGCCCTTCTTCACCGCCACGTTCACGTCGAACAGGCGGTAACGCACGATCGACGTGCCGAGCATCAGCGCGAACACCATGTTCGCCGGGATCCCCATGGGGTAGACGAGATCCGCGGCGGGCACGAAGCGGACGAGGATGAAGCGGGCGAAGTCGATGACCCCGCCGGCGAGGCTCACGAGCGTCCCGAGGAGGATCAGGGTCCCGCGGTTGCGACGGAAGCTCGAATCGACGCCCTTGTACGCCTTCACGAGATGCGAGACGCCGTAGATCAGGAAGAAGTTCAAGTAGACGACGAACAGCGGGTAGAGGAGCCCCGTCACCGGCGCCCATCCCCAGTACGTCTGCGTCACGCCGCGCATGAAGAGGGGGGAGCCGCTCAGGTTGACGACGCTGAAGAAGGCCGCCAGCAGGTAGACGACAACCAGGGAGGAGCGGTGCTGTGTCGTGCTCTCGAGGAAGATCAGGACGAAGTGGTAGTAGAACGCGGGGAGGAGCACGACACCCGCGTGGATCACGACCTCCCAGAACGTCGCCACGGCCTGGTCCGGCGCGCGGCGCAGCATGAACGTTCCCACGTTCCACACCGCCATGCCCGTGACGAAATACGTGAAGACGCGGTTCAGCCGGCTGCCCGGGTTCCGCACGAGCGTGATCACGGCGAGCAGGACGTTCAGGAGGAGCGCGATGAGGGGGAGGAGGCTATGGAGCGTCAAGCGCGTTCCCCCTCGGATTCGGCGAGCGGCAGGTAGGGATTGTCCTTCTTCCGCTGCTCGTCGATCTCGTCCTTCAGGATACCGAACACGAAGACGTCCCAGTACCGGCCGTCCTGGTAGCCGGCCTTGCGAAGCACGCCCTCCTGGTGGAAGCCGTTCCGGCGGAGCGAGTTCGCGCTCAGCGCGTTGTACTCGTAGACCTTGGCCTCGATGCGCCGCAGCCCCAGCACGTCGACTCCATAGTACGAGATGAGCTTGCCCGCCTCCACGCCAAATCCGCGGCGCAGAGCCTTCTGGTCCGTCAGCACGACCTCGAGGAAGGCGTAGCCCTCCAGGAGGTGGATGTTGAAGAGGCGCGCGATGCCGAGCGGCTTCGTCCACCCCCGGTTTGCCTCGACCATGAGGACCACCTGCGTCGTGTCCGTCAGCACGGCGTCGAAGAACGACGGGTCCTTGTCATAGACGTGCTTGTAGGCGTTCAGGAACTCGCTGCCCACCATGCGCTCGACGAACCCGTCCTCGGCCCATCCGGATAAGTACTCGAGGTCCTCGCGCCTGAGCGGGCGGAGGTACACTCGCGGGCCGCGCGAGACGACCCCCTGCCGGTCCGGTTCGCGCCGGCTCTCGCCGGCGAGCGATGTGGACTCCGCGGTCACCCCTCCACCTGCGCGCGTCTGATCCGACGACCCCACGCCACCCGCGTCATTCGCGGGCCCGGGCCCAGGCCAGATGGCTGAGCCCCACCAGGAACGTTGGGTGCCCCTCGAGCACGTCGAAGCCGGCCCGGTCGAGAGCCTCGTGGAACTCGGCCTCGCTCATGTATCGATGGTCGCAGTCGCGGAACCACTCGAAGACTGCGGTCGGTACGAGCCAGCGGAGGGCCCCGACGGCTGCACCGAGCCCCTCCGCGCGACGCACCTCCCGAAACGTCTGGAGGACGCGCGCCGGGCGGTTGTAGGTGAGGAAGATCGCGTGCCCGCCCGGCTTGAGCGCGCGACGCGACGCCGCCAGGAGCGCCGCCGGATCCGGGTGCCAGTAGAGCGTATGCATGCTCACGAGCACGTCGAAGCTGCCCGCGCCAGGCAGCTCGTCGCGCGCGATGTCCAGATGGTGGAAGCTCAGGTTCGGCGCGCTCCCGGTCGAGTGGTGCTTCTCGCGCGCGATCGCGATGAGGTGGCGGACCGCGTCGACGGCCACGACGGTGTAGCCCCGCCGCGCCAGCCGGAGCCCCACGTTCCCGATCCCGCAGGCGATGTCCAGGACCTTGATGGACCGGGGGCTCTGGGTGACCGGGACGGAGCGGGTCACGAGGGAGACGATCTCGTCGATCATCGCCTCGTACGGTCCGAAGCGCGTGACGACGACGTCGTAGGTCATGCCGTACGTCACGGCGATCATGTGCTCCACCGCGGCGCGCACGGGCATGCGGTCGGCGGCTCCGCCGGCCAGCGAGAGCACGCGCTCGGCGAGCGGCCGAAGACGATGCGACGCGAGCTCCTTGCGACTCACCGGCTTAGCCCTCCGTGCCCTTCCGCGCCCAGACCAGGAGGCTGGCGCCGTTCAGGAATGTCCGGCGCATCTCGAGGACCGTGAAGCCCGCGGTGCGCAGATGAGCGGCAAACGTTTCCTCGTCCCAGTAGTGCGGCCCGATCGGCATCCGCGCCGCCTCGAAGATCGAGTTCGGGAGCACCCAGAGCAGACACCTGAGGGCCACGGCGAACCCTTCCCGCTGTCGGATCTCCCGGAGCGTCGACCACTGCCCGACCTGCCGCGTGTGATTCACGAACACGGCGCGCCCGCCCGGCTTGAGCACCCGGCAGGCCTCGCGGAGGAGCGCGTCCGGTGCCGGGTGCACGTACAGGGAATGGATGTTCACGACCTGGTCGAACGCGCCCTCCCTGAACGTGTTTCCACGGGCGAGGTCAGCGTGGCGGAAGGCGACGTTCGAGAGGTGCTTCGCCCGCCGCTTCTCCTTGGCCACCTCGACCAGCGCGCCGTAGGAGTCGAGCCCGGCGACCGTGAATCCGCACTCGGCCAGCAGGCACGTGAAGTTGCCGGGGCCGCACGCGATGTCGAGCACGCGCACCTCGCGCCGGTCGACGGCGGCGGGTACCGACGCCTCGACCAGGGCTCGGACCTCCTCCTGGAGCCGCTGGTATGGGGCGAAGCGCTCGAAGATATAGTCGTACACGACGCCGTACGCGATCGAGAGCATCCGATCGAGGCTCCAGTGGAGGCCACCAAACAGGGAGTTCATGACACCCCCCGCCACTCCCAGGGTCCCGCCCGCCGGGGCACCGGCCTGCATCCCTTCGCCTAGGATTTTCCCGCGAGGACCTTGTCGACCGCCCCGCGCAGCTCCGACGGCGTGAACGGCTTGAGCAGGATGTAGTTGAACCCGAGCCGGGTCGCCTCGTTGATGATGTCAGGCGTCCCGTGCGCCGTCATGAGCATGCACGCCATCTCGGGGCGGATCTGCCGCGCTTGCTCGAGCACCTCGAACCCGTTCATCCCCGGCATCTTGTAGTCCACCACGAGCAGATCGAACGGCTCCCGGCGGACAAGGTCGATCGCCGTCTCGCCTCGGTTCGCGGCCCGGATGGAGTATCCGAGGGCCTGCAGGACGTTGACGCAGAGGATCACAACGGGCCCGGCGTCATCGACCACGAGGATCTTTGGCTTCGAGTTCATCACTTGCCGTCCGCGGGCGGTCGGCTGGCGGCGGGTGTCTCCACCGGCCGCAGATCGAACTGACGGCTGATCAGCTCGAGTCGAGCCACCGGAATCTTGACGAACGCGTCCGCCGCGACAGGATCGAACTGCGTCCGCGCCCCGCGGGAGATCTCCTCGAGCGCCGCCTCGATGGGACGCTTGTCACGGTACGGGCGATCGGAGGTCATCGCGTCGAAGGCGTCCGCCACGGTGACAACGCGGGCGATGAGCGGGATGTCCTCGCCCGCGAGGCCGTCGGGATACCCCTTGCCGTCGTACCGCTCGTGGTGGTGCCGGACCGCCTTGGCTTCGCACGAGAGGAATCGGAGCGGCTTGAGGATCTTGTCGCCGACCACCGGATGACTACGGACCAGCTCGAACTCTTCCTCCGTGAGCTGCCGCGGCTTGCGGAGGATGTTGTCCAGCATGACGAGCTTGCCCAGGTCGTGCAGCAGGCCCGCCCGGCTGTACAGCACCACGTCCGTCGTGGTCATGGCCATCACCTTCGCGATCTCTCCCGAGTAGAGCGACACACGTGCGGAGTGGCCCTTGAGGTAGGGGTCCTTCGACTCGAGCGCGATCACAAACGAGGAGATCGTGTTGACGAGGTTCGTCTCGAGGTTCTCGCGGAGCACGAGCTTCTGGAGCGCGACCGCCGTGGTCTGCGCGTACCCGAGGAGCAGTCCCTTCTCGTCGGGCAGGAACGCACCGACCCGCGCGTCGCGGCCCATGCACAGGACCCCCACGGCGTCGCCCACGCCCGGGATGAGCGCCGCGAGCGCCTCGAAGCGATGCTCCTTGGTCGTGAGCGTCAACGTCTCGCGGCCGCCGGTCTTGACGACGTCGGCGAAGCGCGCCTGGAGAAGGGGCAGAAGCTCGCTGACCATCGACGGCTGACCCATGCGACTGGCGTTGAACTTTCCCTCCTGGTCGCCCAGCAGCATGACCGCGCCGTCGCAGCGCAGGCTCTGGAGCGTCTTCTCGAGCACCTTCTCCACGAACGCGCCCTGCTCGAGCCCCTGGAGGGCGAGCTCGCCGATCGACGAGAGCACGGCCACGCCGCCCTGGCGGCGCTGGAGCTCATCGTTGAGTCCTGCGGGATAGGTGACGTTGCCGTTACCCTCGGCACGGTCCCTGCGGAGGCGCTGGAGCAGATCGCGGACCTCCGTGACCGAGAACGGTTTCGGCAGGTAGTCGTACGCGCCGTGGCGGAGACCGAAGACGGCCGAGTTCACCGACGGAACCCCGGTGATCAGCACGACCGGCGTCGCCGGCTGCTTGCTCTTGATCGCGCGCAGCAGGTCGAGCCCGGAGAGCCCGGGCATCTTGATGTCCGACACCACGAGGTCGAACGGCGCGTCGCCCAACACCTCCATCGCCTGCTCGGCCGTCGACGCCGTCGTCACCTCGCAGTTGTTCGAGGCGACCGCAGACACCAGGAAGCGGAGCACCGACGCGTTGTCGTCCACGAGCAGGACGCGCAGCGTCTCCGCCTGGATCTCGCCGGCCCCGTCGATCTGCACCGCAGCCTTGGTTGTCACCGATCCCCTCCTGGGCCCGGGTCGTACACCCGTGCCGTCACTGCGTCCCGCCGAGCTGGTTGAGGAACTCGAGCCACTGACGCGAGAGACCGTCTTTCGGGAAGTGCAGCGCCTCGAGCTCCGGACGGTCCGTGGCGGGCTCCAGGGGCTTCGGCGCGGACGCCGGCGCGGGCTGCGACCCTGGAACCGCGATCTGTGCCGCGGGCGGGGCGGGCGGCCACACCGACCGCTGTGCCGTCGCTGCGGGCCGCAGATAGGACGGCGCGGTCGCCGGCTGCGCCGGTGCCGCTACGGGCGTCGCCGCGGGTGCGTCGGCGGGCGTCGGGCCCTTCGCCGCCTGCGAGAAGAAGTACGTCCGCCCGCCGACCGGCTGCCCGACTCGGTTGGCCGAGGGCTTCGCCCACGCTGGCAGCGTTCTCTCGGGCGCCGTCGGTTCGACCGGGGGTGGCCCGGCCTCTTCGACGGCCGGGACGGTCTCTTCGACGGCCGACGCGACCTCGGCGACGGCCGCCATGCCCATGTTGACCGGCGGCGGCGTCTCATACGCGCGCTCGGTCGACTCGGCCTTCGTCCCTCTGGGCGGAGCCGGAATCTCGACTCCGAGCTGACTCAACAGCGCCTGCCAATCAGGATTCGCGGCCACGCGAGCCGCCACGGACGGCGCCTCCCGCACCTCCTCCTGATCGGTGTCGCCGACAGGCTCGAACTCGAGCGCGGGCTCTTCGGCGCCCACTTCTGGATCGACGTCCGCGCTGGCGGCCGCCGGCTCCTCCTCGGTTGCGTGTTCTTCAGCCGGCATCTCGAACGCCGTCGGCATCTCCTCGGCGGACGGCGTTTCCCCAGCCGGCGGCAGCTCCGCGGTGAACAGGCTCTCCAGGGACGGCATCTCCACGGCGAATGACATCGTCGCAGCGGAGGTCGTCTCAGCGGGCGATGCCGTTGGGGCGGCGGACGCCTCGGCGAGGAGCTCGGCCAGGCGCGTCTCGAGCGAGACAATCCGCTCGTGGACCGCCGACGCGGCAGTGATGCTCTCAGGCGTGGGCTCGGCCGGCACGAAGGGCGTGGGCTCGAAGACGGGCGACGGGGGCGAGGGCTGCTCCACCGTCGGCTCGGCGACGACGGGCGACGCCGGTCTGAAGACGGGCGGCTCGGGATCGATCCGCTTTGGGGTTCGCACGGGGGTCGTCGTGATCACACGCTCGTCAGGGGCGGGCTCGATGGGCGCTGCGCGCCTCAGCCGCTCGACCAGATCGAAATAGACGGCCGACGCGCCGTTCACCTCGAGATGCCGAAACTCCAGACAGTCGATCTCAAGGAAGCTCAGGTGCTTGATCCGCCGCACGAACGCATCGGTCAGGCGTTCGACGATGAACAGGATCCGGGGCGGGCGGGCGAACGACACGTTCGCCATTGGATAGAGCCTCCGGAGCGTGTCGGGGTACTCGAGGCACCACGAATACGCGTCCATGGCTCGCAGGAGCAGGCCCTCGTCCGCCATGAAGTCGAGCGCAATGAGAACCAGCGATTCACTGGCGTCGAGCGCGACCAAGTCGATCGCCGCTTGCCCCAGGACGAGGCGCGAGTCAACGACCCGGAGGCCGGGCTCGATACCTTCGATATTATCGGCCACGAGCTTCTCCAAGTTGCCGAGATCCTTGACTTCCAGCCGCTTAAACGTAGGTCTCATCCAGCTCTCCGCAGGACCTATGGAAAGCAAACCGTAGACCAAAGGCGGCTTTGCTCCGCAACTGACCATAATATTGGGGAATTCCACCGATGTGCTGTCGAGTGTCATCTGGATCCGATTGGCTCATTCCTAGCCAACTCCCAGATCTGACCGGCTGTCGGTTTCCGGAAGTCCTGAATTCCAGGCAACTTACGGAATTCCCGGCCTAAAGGTCTCAAACGGTACGTAATCGACCAGTGGCCAGAAGGTAGCCCGACGGCGTCACTCCTCCATGAGCTTCTTGCGGAGCGTCTGGCGGGAGATCCCTAAAATTTTCGCAGCCTTGCTCTTGTTGGCCTCGACCCGCTGCATGACCTGATTGATGTAGGCGCGCTCCACTTCTGCGAGCGTCCGAAACTCCTGCGGTGACTCAGGGCGGGGTACCTCGATGGCCTGGGCCGCGAATTGGATGGGCAGGTGTTGCGGCTCGATGTGCTCGGACGCGCCGAGGATGACGACGCGCTCGATCAGGTTACGGAGCTCACGCACGTTGCCCGGCCAAGGATAGCCAACCATGAGGCGCTCGGCCTCCGACGTGAATCCCTTGATCGTCTTGTGCGAGCGCACGTTCGATTCCGTGAGGAAGTGCCGAGCAAGCGGCATGATGTCCTCCCGGCGCTCGCGGAGGGGCGGGATGTGGATCGGAATGACGTTCAGACGGTAGAAGAGGTCCTCACGGAACTGCCCTTCCTTCACTCGGGCCTCGAGCGGCCGATTCGAGGCTGTGATGACGCGCAAGTCCACCCTGATGTCACGCGTGCCCCCGACGCGCCGGAAGACGCGCTCCTGGAGGACCCGCAGGAACTTCGCCTGGCTGTTGAGCGACATCTCGCTCACTTCGTCCAGGAAGAGCGTCCCCCGGTCCGCCAGCTCCATGAGCCCCTTCTTGGCAGATTTCGCGTCCGTGAAGGCCCCCTTCTCGTGACCGAACAGCTCGCTCTCGAAGAGCGTCTCCGTGATGGCCGCGCAGTTGACCTCCATGAAGGGAAAGTCGCGCCGTGGGCTCTCGTAGTGTAGGCCGCGCGCCACGAGCTCCTTTCCGGTCCCGCTGTCACCCTGGATCAGGATCGTCTGCGCCTCGCTTCGGGCGACCTTGCGAATGAGGTCGCGGAGAGTGCGGGTGGGTTCAGAGTCGCCGATGATCTGGTCGACCCCGTACTGCTTCTCCTGAAGCCCGTGCAAGCGCCGAATCTCGCTTTTCGCCCTGACCTCGTCCAGGGCGCGCGCGACGGCGAGCTTGAGCTTCTCGACGTGCTCGAAGGGCTTCTCCAGATAGTCGGTCGCGCCGACCTTAATGGCCTCCACTGCACTCTGGATCTGCCCGAAGCCCGTGATGATGATCACGGCAATCTCAGGGTATCGGGTCCGCAGCGCGCGGAGGACGTCCATGCCGTCCATGTCCGGGAGGCGGAGGTCGAGGAGGACGAGGTCCGGGCTCACCTCGTCGGCCATCTGGAGACCTTCCTTCCCTGTGCCGGCGCCATGGACCTCGACCTGGTCCTGGCCGAGGACCCTGGCCACGAGGGCCCGAATGTTGCGCTCGTCGTCTACCACGAGGACGTTGTCCATTAAGACCTAAAATAGCTGATCCAGAAGGACGATTCGCCCACTTTCTTACCACCACAATGCGCCCCAACGGGTCGTGCTTCACGGTCGTCAGGACCCCACCCGCGGACCGGTCCGAGACGCGCGGCGTCGCTCCGGAATCTCAGTGATGGCACACGGCGCAGTCGAGCGGCGCACGAGCCCCGCCCTCCGCGTTCTCGCGGCGGTGGCAGTCCACGCACCACCCCATCGTGAGCGGGCGCGGCGGCGGCTTGAGACCGACCAGGTTCATGAGGTCGTGGGCGAGCGACGGCCCGGTATCGGCGCCGACCACGCGCATGCGCTCGATCGGGCCGTGGCACGTCTGACACGCGAGTCCGAACCGAATGTGCGCCTTGTGGGTGAAGTAGGCGAACTCGGGGAGCTTGAAGACCCGGATCCACGGGATCGGCTGCCCACGACGCCGGTACTCCTGGATCTTGCCGATCTCGGGGTTGTCCTGCGCGCCGATGATCCTGTGGCAACCCAGGCAGCGCTCGACGGACGGGATCCCCGCGTACTCGGAGCGTCGGGCGTCGGCGTGACAGTACTGGCAGTCGAGCCGGTACTTGCCAGCGTGGACGACGTGGCTGAAAAAGATCGGCTGTTTCGGCGCCCGCGGCGCCGTCACGAGCGGGACCACAGCCGCCGTCTGGAACGGCGGCGAGGCGAGGGAGCGCACGTAGAGGATCAGTTGGCCGACCTGCGCGTCGCTCAGGTAGGCACCGAACGCTGGCATGCCCAAAGAGAGCCCCTCGACCGACCCGCCATGCGTGATGACGTTGACGAGAAAGTCGTCGGGCATCTGGTTGATCAAGCGGCCGTCGGTGAGGTCCGAGGGTTTGGTGGCGAAGCCGACGGCCGAGGGGCCGTCGCCTCGCCCTGACGGGCCATGACACAGCGCGCAGTGGGTGGCGTAGAGCGCGCGGCCCGCCGCGACGTCCGGGGCGGGAGACGCCGCGGCCGCGGAGGACGACGCCAGCCACCCGCGGACGGCGATGAGGAGCACAGTGACGCCGAAGCCGAGGAGGTGCGAGCGCTCTCCCCGGGTCGAACCGGTCTTCACGCTACTCCTTGATCAGTTCCTCCCGACGTCGGAGGTAGCCGTTTCGCACGGCGCTGTACATATCGATCACGCTCTCCTCGAAACCCTGGAACAGGTCGAGGTTCAGCGAGCGATCGTTCAGCAAATCGCCGGCCGACATGCCGACCCCCGTCCAAAGGAACGGCAGAACGTACGATAACGGATCCATCGCGCCGTCGACGGCTTTGCCAATTCCGTCGCGGACCGTCAGCGGCTCGAGGAACGGCATGACCAGATAGGGGCCCGGCCCCGAGCCCCAGACGGCCAGCGTCTGGCCGAAGTCCTCGCGGCTCTTCTGGATGTCCCAGTATTTCGCGGCGTCGAACAGCCCGCCAATGCCGAGGGTGCTGTTGATCAGGAACCGCGCGACCTCGCGCCCGGCGCCATTCCACTTGCCCTGGAGCATACTGTTGGCCGCACGCTTGACGAACCGGATATTGTCGAAGCCGTTCGAGATCAACACCTGAAAGGGCTCCGGCATGATCTTGTTGTAGACCTGCGCCGCCGGCTTCAGGATGTACCGGTCGAGTCGCCGGTTGAACTCGAACATCCTCTCGTTGAACGGCTCCCAGGGATCGTACTCCTCGTCGACCTCCTCGTTGTTCCCGGACGCGTCCTGGGGCGCACGCTGCGCTTGCGCCACGGCCGGCGCCGCGCCCGCGTCGCCGTCAGTGGCCCCGCCCTCTCGCAGGCCCGTGTCGAGCCGGCTCCCCTCCGCGGGGGTGGTGGGCTCGTCGACGCGGGTGGCACGGGCCAGGGTCCCGCATCCTCCGAGGAGCACTCCGGCAATGGCGAGCGTCAGGAGGGCTGTCCTGCCGAGAGAGTCGAAAACCACGACCCGAGACAAACGAACCCTCCCGTGGCACCGCGAATGGAGTTCGGAAAACCCGCCACACTATATCTCGGAACACCGAGTGTCGTTCTCCGAATTTGTGCCCTCGTCCCGGGCGGGATTCGCGCGTCCGTAGGAACTCGTGAGCGAGGGTTACCCTCTTCTTGTCTTGTGCGGCCGCGCCGAGTAGCGTAAGGTGATGGAACCGTGAGTCGAAGTCGAGCGCGAGAATTCCGGTGCCCGGTGGTCCAAGAAACCGTCCAGATCCGGCTGCGCCGGTCGGGTGGGTTCGGACGGCCCAACGGATACTTCGTCCAGTGCAATCAGCTCGATTGCCAGTACGTCGACGAGAACAAGCCGCCCTGCCCGCTCCACGTCGAGATGTTCGCCGACGAGATCAGAGCCGCCGAAGAGGCGCGCCGGGACCGCATCGGCTAGGCGCCTCACGACGTCGAACAGCCTCAGCGGGCCCGGACGACCAGCGTCGTGAGTGTGGCGAGGTAGCGGCGGGCCACGCGAAGAATATCCGCGGTCGACACCGCTTCCACGGCCTGCCTGTAGCGCTCCGGAAAATCGGGCGGTTGCCCCTCGACAGCGTAGAACGCGAGGTACCACGCCAGGCGCTCGTTCGTGCGTCGATCCATGGCGTAGCGGCCGAGAAGATACCCCTTCGCCCGCGTGAGCTCCTCGGTCGAGACGGGGTCGCGACGAATCCGCTCGACTTCCGCGAGGAGCGCCGCTTCAGCCTTCGGCGCGTTCTCGGGCGCCGTGCCGAGATAGAGCACGAGCGCTCCGGGCTCACGCACGGGGTCGTAGTAGGAGGTCGCGGTATAGGCGAGGCCCTGCTTGTCACGCAGCTCGGCGAAGAGCCGTCCGGCCATGCCGCCGCCGAGGATCGTCGAGAGCACCTTCACGGCGGCGTGGTCAGGATGGTCGAGGGGAGGCGCGAGGGAGCCCGCCAGGATTTGGGACTGCTGAGCCGGCATCTCGAGCTCGACCCGCCTGGCGGACGCGATCGGCGCGGGGACGGGCGGGTCCACGCCGGCGCCGTCTCGCGCCACACCGCCGAAGCGGCGCTGGGCCTCGGCGAGCACCTCGGAGGCCGCGACCTGGCCGCTGACCGCCAGCACCATCCGGTCGGGTCGGTAGCCCGCGCGATAGGCGGCGACAATCGCGGCGTGATCGATACGCGCGAGCGACTCGGGGGTCCCCAGGACGGGCAAGGCGTACGGGTGCGGGCCGTAGAGCGCCGCGTAGAACGCGTCGAAGGCGCGTGACGACGCGTTGTCACGTCGCTTCTGCACCCGGCTCAGCAGCCAGTCGCGCTCCCGATCCACGTCGTCCGGCAGCAACGTCGGTTCGAGGGCGAGCTCCGCCACAAAACCGAGCAGGTCGCGCCAGAAGCGCGCGAGCGAAGACGCGCGAATCTCCGAGTAGTCGACGTCGCCCGTCGCGCTGATCTTGCCGCCGAGCGCCGCGACGGCCTCGGCGAGCTCGGCGCCCGTCCGCTTCGCGGTCCCCTTCACCATCACCGCATGGACGAAGTTCGCGATGCCGGCCGTCGCCGGCGCCTCCCAGCGCGTCCCCATCTTCACGAGCAGCGACACGGCGACGACCGGCGCAACGGGATTCTCGCGGACGATGACCGTCAGGCCGTTGTCGAGCCGTTCCCGGCGGCTCTCGGCGAGCGCCGCGGAGGGTACCACGAGGACGCCGACGGCCAGCAGACCGACGAGGCCGAGGGCCGCCGCGCGGCGGGTTCCGGCCGTCACCTCGGGGGTCCCGTCGGAATGAACCGCACGCGCGCGTAGGTGTCGTCGCCGAAGTACTTGCGCGCGACGGCCTGGATCTCCGCGGCGCCGATCTGGCGGAGCCGTCCGAGGTAGGCGACCTCGTCCGCGAGCGTCCAGGTGGTTTCGGCCTGGCCGTACGCTTTCGCGAGCCCCTCGGCCGTCTCGATGTCGAACGCGTACGAGGACTCCGCGGTGATGATCGCCCGCTGCCGCTCCGCCTCCGTCACTCCCGTCTCGCGCACCTTCCGGATCACGTCGAGGATCGCGGCCTCCGCCTTCTCCGCGTTCTCCGGGTCGAGCCGCGCATTGACCGTGACGAGGCCCGCCTTCTGCCAGGCGCCGTAGCCCGCTTCGATCGACGAGACGAGGCGCTGCCGCTCGCGGACCGCCTGGTTCAGGCGGGAGCTCGGCGAGTCGCCCAGGATGTAGGTCAGCAGGTCCACGGGGTAGATGTCCTCGTCGCCGGTCGGGGCCGTCTTCCACGCAAGGCCGAGGTACGCCTGCTGCTCGGGACGCTGGACGTCCACACGCCGGCTCCGGTCGATCGTGGGCGGCGGCGACAGCTCCGGCCGGCCGGCCGACCCCGGCGGAATCCGCCCGAAGGTCGCCACCGCGGCGGACCGAACCTCCCCGGGCGTGACGGCGCCGACCACGACCACCGCCATACTCTTCGGCACGAAGTGCTTGCGATAGAACGCCAGCAGTTGGTCGCGCCGCAGGCGCTCGATGAACTCGCGCGTGCCGAGGAGCGGCCGGCCGTAGGGATGCGGCGCGTACGCCACCTCGTAGAGGCGGCGCACGAGGAACTTGTCCGGGTCGTCCTCGACCAGGTTCATCTCCTCGAATACCACTTTCTTCTCGCGCTCGATCTCGTCGGGCGGGAAGCTCGCGTTCATCGCGAGGTCCGCGAGCAGCGCGACGGTCGCGCGTAGGTGCTCGGCCGGGACCACGAAATCGTAGTGGGTCGTGTCGTACGAGGTGAAGGCGTTGCTCGTCCCGCCGAACCCCTCGATCAGGCGATCGATTGACCCGGGCGGATAGGTCGGCGTGCCCTTGAAGATCATGTGCTCGATGTAGTGTGCGAGCCCGAGCTCGTCGGGAGCCTCGTCGCGCCCGCCCATCCGCATCCACAGCTGCACGGCCACGACGTCGCTCGCCCGGTGCTCCTGCGCGATCAGCACCACCCCGTTCGGCAGGACCTCGCGAACCGGCATCGGCGGCCCCGCGGACGTCGCCGAATAAGCGCCGACCGCCGCACATCCCGATGCCAGCAGCAGGACCGCGCCGAGGAGGGCCCCGCGTACTCCAAAGGTCCGCACGACTGGATTCACCGACTCGCCTCGCCTGCGGCTGCGGCTCGCACGACTGGATTCACCGACTCGCCTCGCCTGCGGCTGCGGCTCGCACGACTGGATTCACCGACTCGCCTCGCCTGCGGCTGCGGCTCGCACGACTGGATTCACCGACTCGCCTCGCCTGCGGCTGCGGCTCGCACGACTGGATTCACCGACTCGCCTCGCCTGCGGCTGCGGCTCGCACGACTGGATTCACCGACTCGCCTCGCCTGCGGCTGCGGCTCGCACGACCATGCCGTCCGAGTCTCCACGGTTCGTCCGGTCCCGTCAAGGCACGCGGATTCCCGCCGTCGCGACCGCTGCCGCCCGCCGCGCGCGCCGCCGCCGCACGGCCCGAAGGGCGGCGTCGCCGAGGCGGATCCCGAGCAGAAGGACGAGCGTCGCCACGTACCAGTACTGGTCCGTGCGCCCGACCTTCGCCAGCCACAGGAAGTGGACGCAACCGGCAACCCCGGCGACATACGCGAGCCGGTGCAGACGCCGCCACCTTCGGGCGCCAAGCCGCTTGATCATCCCCGCCGTCGACGTGGCGGCGAGCGGGACCAGCGAGAGGAGCCCGAGCATGCCCATCGTGATGTAGGGCCGCTTCAGGATGTCCGCCCACATCCGAGGCCAGTCGAAGAAGAAGTCGAGCACGATCCACACGCTGAAGTGCACGCACACGTAGAAGAAGGCGAAGAGCCCCAGGAGCCGCCGGAGGGTGATCGGCCACGCGACGCCGAGGACGAGCCGGAGTGGCGTCATCGCGAGCGAGGCCAGCAGAATCCGGAGCGTCCAGTCGCCGAGCGTGGTCGTGACGAAACTGATCGGATTCGCGGTCAGGTCGTCGCGCACGAACCAGTACACGAGCGTCGCGAGAGGAACGAGACACCCCCCCCAGATCATTGCCTTCAGGGCGATCCGGGCGCGACGCGACACGGACGCTCTAGTAGTACTTCTTGAGATCCATGCCGGCGTAGAGGTGCCTCACCTGGTCGCCGTAGCCGTTGAAGGGCAGCGTGGAACGGCGCCGGAACTCGCCGATCCGCCGCTCGGTGGCCTGGCTCCAGCGCGGGTGATCGACCGCGGGGTTGACGTTCGAGTAGAAGCCGTACTCCCGCGGCGCGGCCTTGTTCCACGCGGTCGGCGGTTCGTTACTCGTGAGCCGGATCCGTACGATCGACTTCGCGCTCTTGAACCCGTACTTCCACGGCACGACCACGCGGATGGGAGCGCCGTTCTGGTTCGACAGAACCTGGCCGTACATGCCGACGGTCAGGAGCGTGAGCGGGTGAAGTGCCTCGTCGAGGCGCAACCCCTCCGTATAGGGCCAGTCGAGCGCAAATCCGAACAGGCTCGCCCGCTGGCCGGGAAACTGCTTCGGGTCGAGCAGCGTCGTGAACTCGACATACTTCGCCTGCCCGGTCGGCTCGACCCGCTTGAGCAGCGAGGCGAGCGGGAAGCCGATCCACGGAATGACCATCGACCATCCCTCGACGCAGCGGAGCGCGTAGACCCGCTCCTCGAGCGGGAACAGCCGGCTGAGTTCGTCGACGTCGAATGTCTTCGGCTTGTGGACGAGCCCGTCCACCTGGACCGTCCACGGCCGCGGCTTGAGCGTGTGCGCGAGCCGCGCGGGGTCGTCCTTGTTGACGCCGAACTCGTAGAAGTTGTTGTAGGTCGTCGCCGCCTCGAACTTCGTGGGCGGCTCCTTGAGGCTCAGCCCGTCGTTGCGGGTCGCCCCGAGCGGCTCGCCCTGCGGGGTCGCCGCCCCGCACTCGCCGGGCAGGAGGGTCAGCGCGGCGGCGCCGATCATCCACTCCCGACGGGAGAGATAGACCTTCCTGTCGGTGATCTCATTGGATGTGAACCGTGGAGCGCGCCTGATCAGCATGCGAGGAACGCCTCCTCCCTCATCATAATATTTCACAGGGTGGCGAACCTGTAACCCTGTCCGTGGACGGTCAAAATCCACCGGGGCCGGTCGGGATCCGCCTCGAACTTCCGTCTGAGTTTCAGAACATGGGTGTCTACGGTGCGCGTCGTGGGGAACCGTTCGTAACCCCAGACCTCGTCGAGCAGCCGCTCGCGCGTGATCACCTCGCCACGGTGCTCGACCAGGAACACCAGGAGGTCGAACTCCTTCCGCGTCATCCGCACCTCGCACCCGGCCTTGAACACCTGTCGGCCACGAGGGCGGACCCGTACGTCGCCGAACGCGAACTCCTCGAACTTCTGCCGGGGCCCCGGGCGGCGCAGCACCGCCCGCACGCGGGCGAGGAGCTCGCGCAGCGAGAAGGGCTTGGTGACATAGTCGTCAGCGCCCAGCTCGAGGCCGAGCACGCGGTCGACTTCGGCGCCGCGCGCGGTGAGCATGATCACGGGCACGTCCACGCCGCGGCGGCGGAGCTCCCGGCAGACGTCCCAGCCGCTCATCCTGGGCATCATGATGTCGAGCAGCACGAGGTCGGGCGCGTCGCTCAGGGCGAGCGCGATAGCGTCTTGGCCATTCGTCGCCGAGACGGTCTGGTACCCCTCGAAGCGCAGATTGTCCTCGAGGCCGCGCACGATCTCCGGCTCGTCGTCCGCGATCAGGATCCTAGCCACGGCCCACCACCGGGAGCCACAGGGTAAAGCGGCTCCCCGTCCCCGGTCGGCTCTCGACCGTGACGCGGCCGTGATGGGCCTCTGCCACGTGTTTGACGAGCGCTAATCCCACGCCGCTGCCCCGCTGCCCCTGCGTCTCGCTCCGCCCCACGCGATAGAATTTCTCGAAGATCTTTCCCTGCTCTTCGGGAGGGATCCCCACGCCCTCATCCACGACCGAGATCGCCAGCTCGCCCTCGGCGAGCGCCGCGTCGACGGCGATCGCGCGGCGGTCGCGCGAGTACTTGATCGCGTTGTCGATCAGGTTCGCCAACGCCTGGCCGACTGCATTGGCGTCTATCGGGATCTCGGGAAGGTCGGGCGCCACCCGCGTCTCGACCTTGAACCCCTGCTGAGCGAGGGGGGACGCGAACGCCTCGAGCGTCTCCCGGATCAGGGGCTCGACGGCCGTCGGCACCATGTCGTAGGTCTGCCGACCGCCCTCGATCCGCGAGAAGTCGAGCACGTTGTCGATGAGCCGGGACAGCCGCTCGCTCTCGCGCGTGATCACTCGGTAGTACTCCTGGCGTCGTCCCTCGTCGGCCACCCGTCCCATCTCGAGCGTCTCGCCGAACATGCGGATGACCGACAGCGGCGTCTTCAGGTCGTGTGAGACGTTGGCGACGAAATCGGACTTGAGCTGGGCCATCTCCGCCTCCTGCCGCATGAGCCGCCAGGCGAGGACGATGCCGGCGACGATCACGGCCAGGAGCACGCCGAAGGCGGCGGTGAAGACGGCGACCTGCCGCTGCACCGCCTGTCGTGGGGACGCGCCCGGCGGCACGTAGACAGCCACGCTCCAGCTCGGCAGGCCCTCGCGGAAGCTCACCGAGAGGACACGCTCGGCCCCCGCGAGCGAGGTACGGCTGTAGACCGGTCGGCCGCGGTGGTCGACCACCGCGACGATGGTGGGCGACTCGAGTCCGCCGAGCGTCGTCTCGAAGATCTCACGCCGGAGCGCATCGAGATCGCGCGAGACGGCCACCAGCACCGGCGCGCCGCGCGACTTGAGGAGGGTCGCGAGGAGCACGTGATCGCCGGAGACGAGCGCGCGCTTGCCGCCGCGCTCCCAGAAGCCCGGCGGGGTCCCCGCGAGCAGCGGGCGGAAGACGGCGGCGTCCTCGTGCAACCACGCCCCCGGGTAGACGAGACGGTCACGTCGGTCGAAGACGTACAGCCGGCGGATCAGCGGGAACTGCGCGACGAGTCCGTCGAGCGTGCGCGCGTCCGCGCTTCCGCGCGCGAGCACCGCCTGGAGCCGGTCGAGAAACGCGTCCTCGGCGTGACGCAGCATCATCTCGACCTTCTCGGCGGCCATCGCGGCGAGGTCGCGCGCCTGTTCGCGGAAGAGCAGATCCGTCGCCGTCTCCCACTGGCGGAGGGACACGTAGCCCAGAACCGCGACGACCGTTGCCGGGGCCACAATGGCGGCGAGCGCGAGAATCGAGAACCACGTCGACGGCGAGCGGGCGCCGATTACGAGCCTCCCTCGACGAGGAGCCGCCGGATCACGGCTTCGGTCTCGGCATAGTCGCCCTCGCCGATGTGCCGGTACCGGACGACCCCTTTGCGGTCCACGAGGACCAGTGTGGGCCACGCTCGCACGCCGAACCGGGTCCAGATCGCGAAGTCGTTGTCCTGCACGACCGGGTAGCGCACGCCGAGCCGCTTCGTCGCGTCGACGACCTTATCGTACGGCTTCTCCCAGAAGAACTCGGGGCTGTGGACGCCGACCACGGCGAGCCCCGCCGACGCGTACCGTTCGTGCCACCCCCGCAACTGCGGGATCACATTGCGGCAGTTGATTCAGCCGTACGTCCAGAACTCGACGAGGACCACGCGGCCACGCAGGCCCTGCATCGTCAGGGGATCCGTGTTGATCCACGGCTGCCCGGCGATGTCCGGAGCCTGGTCGCCGATCCGAAGCGCCTGGCCGGCAGCGGCCGTGGCGCCGAATCCGACGAATGCCGCAAGCAGTACGAGCCGAGAGCGCCAGCGCCGCATTCCCGCCTCCTTGGCTGAGAGGAACCTCTCGCGACGTTGCCGTCATTGTCGCCGGAGGGACGGAGCGTATCGTCAAAACGGTGTGAAATCTTCGTGTATCCCACCGCACGGTGGCAGCCCGCGGTAGACCCAGCTTATTACATCGCGGTCATCTTGGCGCGGAGCGCATTCCCGCGGTCGGGGACGAGCCCCCACGCGCAGCCCGCGGCGACGAGGCCGCCCAGGCCGAGGGCCACGAACGCCCAGCCCCACGTCGTGGGGGACGGGCCGGGTGCGTTCGTCAGGTCGAGGATCCGTCCGAAAACGATCGGCGCGACCGCGCCCGCGCCAAAGCCGAGGAAGGAGCGCAGCGCGAGGGCGGCCCCCAGATGCGCCGGGCTGACAGCCTCGGTGAGCGCCGTCGAGAGCACCGGTGAGTCGCCGAGAGCCGTGAAACCATACACGGCGCCCACCGCAAAGATCACGGCGACGGGCAGGCCGATGAGCCAGCCGAAGGCGAGCGAGCACACGGCGCTCGTCGCCGCCAGACCGACGAGCACGATCCGGCGGCCGAGCCCGTCGGAGAGCCGGCCCATCGAGCTCGAGGCCACGAGCCCCATCACGTGGAAGGCCGCGGTGACGTACGACGCGAGCTCGACGGCACGAACCGAGCCCGCGCCCGAGACGGCGAAGACCGCGGCGACGAACGCAGGCGTCCAAGCCCACATCCCGAGGAGCTCCCAGGAGTGGAAGGTGTAGCCGAGGATGAGGCGCATCGCGGGCCGGTTCCGTAGCACGGCGGTCCCGAACCGCGCTCCCTCGCGTCGCGAGTGGAGGACGTTGGGCGTCGCGCGGAGCGCCCACCACAGGACGACGACGCCCCCGACCGGGCCGACGGCACTCGCGACGAACGAGAGCGGGTAGCCGCCCCAGGCGAGGGCCCAGCCCGACACGAGCAGCGAGAGGGCGTAGCCCGCCGACGAGCTCGCGATGAGCCACCCGACGGCCGCGCCGCGGCGCTCGGACGGGTACCGGTCGGCGAGGAGCATGATCGCCGTCGTATAGGTCCCGCCCTGCGAGAGCGCCACGAGCGTGTAGAGGACGAGACCCGTGAGGTAGGAGCGGGCCCAGAGCGCCCAGGCGAGCGCCGAGACCGCGCTGAGCCAGGCCGAGCCGAGGAAGACCCGGCGCGCGCCGACGCGGTCGGCGAGCGAGGAGAAGAACACGAGCGACACGGCATAGCCGAGCTGGAACCCGGTCGCGATCGACCCCGCGGCCGTCGCCGACATTCCCCACGCGCCGCGGAGGACCGGCAGCGTCGCGGCGTAGGTCATGAACACCGACGTCATCAGCATCCGTGCCGCACAAACGGCCAGAAGCCAGCCGTCGACGCTCACGGACGACCGAACGCCCGACCGATGAACTCGAGGAAGCGGCCCTCGAGCTCCGCCACGAGCGTGTCGGCGACCTCACGGGCCGTACCGGGTCGCTCCTCGACGGCGCCGCGGGTCCACTGCTCGAGGTACGCCTCCGACTCCTGAAGCCCGAGCTGCATCGCGACGGAGTCGATGAGAGCCTGGAACCGGTCGCTGAGCTCCCGGGTCACGGTCTCCGTGCCGTCGCGCGCCTCGACGACCGCCGGGATCCCCTTCCATGCGACGATCTGATACGTGGCCACGCGGCGGCGGGCGGCGCGCGCTTACGCGCCGCCCATGAACTGGGCGAGGAGCGTGATCCGGTCGCCGGGCTTGAGGGGGGAATCGAGCGAGTGGGCGATGCCGAGCACGGCGTCGTTGACCAGCACCTCGATGTGCTCGCCGAGCTCGGTCCCGTCCCAGAGCGCCGCGGCAAGCTCCGGGTACCGCGCCGACAGGCCGGCGAGGACGCTCCGCACCGTCGCACCAGGCGTGAGCGGCTCCGCGAGGACGCGCCGGCCCGAGCCGTCGCCGCCGACGAACTTCGTGACCCAGGAGGCGACCTCCACGGGAATCGTCGTCGTCGCGTCCACGCGGGTCATGGTAGCCGGCGGCTAGCAGCAGGCGGTGAGCAGCCGGACCAGCTCGGATGCGGTGTCGGACCGTGGCGAGTAGTAGACGAAGCGCTCCTCGCGACGGCTCTGGACAAGCCCCGCGCGACGCAGGACGTCGAGATGGTGCGACAGCGTCGGTCCGGGGACCTCGAGCTCGTGCTGGATCTCGCCCGCCGGCACCTCACGCCCCTCGCGCACCAGGAAGAAGAAGATCTCGAGCCGTGTGAGGTGCGCGAGAGCCTTGAACGCCTCGACGTGGTCGAGCCGCGCCCGGAGCCGGGCGAGCGGGAGCGTCTTCACGTTTTTAAATTTATGGAACTATTGGCGCCCCGTCAAGCCCCGCGGCTCGGAAGGGGGCTTCGCCCCCCTTCCGAGTTTCCTAGCCCGACGTGCGGCGCGCGGTGTCGGGCTGCTCGTTCAGGAACTCGTCCCGCTTGCTCTTGAGCCGTCGCACGAGCTCCTCGTAGGAGCTCGTACGCACGATCCTGTCGAACTGGGAGCGGTAGTTGGCGATCAGGCTCACGTTCTCGATGAGGACGTCGTAGATCAGCCACCGGTCGCCGCGGCGGAGCAGCCGCGACTCGACCGGCACCTCCGTGCCTTTCTTCGTGACCACCTTGGCGCGGACGATCGCGCGGTCGCCATCGATCGTCTCCTGCGTGTACTTGATCCGCTCGCCCCCGTACTGGTCGATTCGCGCGATGTACGTGCTCTCGAGCAGATCGGCGAAGAGCTGGGTGAACTCCTCGCGCTCTGCCGCCGTGCGCGACGCCCAGTGGCGCGCCAGCGCGCGCTTGGCGGTCTCGGCGACGTCGAAGATCTCCTGCGCCATCTTCCGGACCGCCGCCCGTCGGTCCTGGGGCTTGAGCGTCTGGTCCTCGAGCACCTTGATGACCTGCTCGCTGTACTCGCGGAGCTGGTCGGTCGGCGACCCGGCCCCGGCCGGCGCCGACACCCCGATCACGAGCGCGCACACGAGGAGGAGGGCCGCCGCTTTCGTCATGATCTGGAGTATACAACGGCACGGCGCGCAGGCTCGCGGACTACCAGCCAGGCCGCGCCCGTCATCAGGGCCAGGGCCACGACGTAAACCGCCCGGACGCCGAATGCCCCGATCAGGAGACCGCCCAGGAGCGGCCCGAGGACGCCCCGGACGCCGGCGAGCGTCGCGCCGATCGCCACGTACTGGGCCGCGCGGGTGGGACCCGCGATGTCGATCACGACCATCAGCCACACGACGTCGAGGCCGATCCCGACCAGCGCGTCGGTCACAGAGCTGGCGACGAGCAGCCAGGGATCCCAGGCGAGCGCGCAGATCGCTGGCGTCGCCGCGCCGACGAGGTACATCATCCAGAGCGCGTCGAGGCTCGAGCGCCGGTCCACGAGCCCGCCCCACCACGCGCCACCGACCAGCGTCGCCGCGGCCGCCGCCGCCGCGAAGACACCCACCTGCGTCGCGCTCACGTGCAGGACGTCGACGAGGAGCAGCGGATGGGCAGGCGTCTGGATCCAGCAGCCGGCGCCGAAGAGGAACGACGCGACCAGGAGCCGCCGGAACACGTCGTCGTGCCTGACCACCGTCCAGCTCTGGCGAAGGCCGCCGACGGGCCCCTCCCCCGTCTCCGCGGCCGCCGGGACGGGCAGGCGCCGCTGACGCAGGCTCGCGGCCATCCCGAGCACCGCCGCGACGGGGAAGATCACGCGGTAGTCCACGCGCTCGAAGAGCTGGCCCGCGCCGAGCGCGAGCCCGATGCCCAGCGCGGCGCCCGCCATCCTCACGAGGCCCAGGGCGCGCCCGCGCGTGGCGCGCGGGTAGAGGCGCTCGACCACGGCCGCCTGCGCGGGCCCCGCGGCGGCGGCGAAGACGTTCGCCGCCACGACGAGGCTCACAAACGACCACGCCGAGGACGCGAGGGGCGCCAGGAGGAACAGGCCGCGCGCAACGAACGACGGCCACACGAAGTACGGCAGCGGCGGGCGGCTGCCGAGCGCGCGCGCCCACGCGAGCGAGAGGAGCAGGCAGGCGCCTCCGGCGGCCGACATGACCGAGAGCTGGAGCGGCGTCGCCCCGAGATCGCGTCGGAGGATCAGCCCGATGAACGGCGTCGTCAGGCTCGCGAAGACGGCGAAGAGCAACGCCGCCGAGACGTCGATGCGGAGCGCGCGCCGGATCTCCGGACTGAACGGGGGAGGTCTCATCCTACCCATTATGTCGTATCCTCGGCGGCGTGACGACGCATCCGAGCGGACCAGCCGACCTCTCCGGACAGGTCGCCCTCGTGACGGGCGCCGGCCGCGGCATCGGGCAAGCGATCGCGCTGGCGCTCGCGACGGTGGGCGCCGACATCGTGGCGGTCGACCTTGAGCCGCCTCTCGAGACGCGGGCCCGCGTCGAGGCGCTGACACGGCGGTGCCTCGCGATCCCAGCCGACGTCGCCGACCGGGCCGCCGTGGAGACGGCGCTGGCACGCACGCTCACGGAGCTCGGGCGGCTCGACGTCGTCGTGAACAACGCCGGGATCGGCGAGCGCCTCGCGCTCGAGGACCTCGACGACGCCACGCTGCAGCGCGTGCTCGACGTCGTCCTCAAGGGCACCATCCTCGTGAGCCAGGCAGCCTATCCGCACCTCAAGGCGCGAGGCGGCGCGATCGTCAACATTGCCTCGGTCTCGGGCCTGGCCGGCGGCGCCATGTCGCAGCCGGCCGACGAGGGCGAGACCCGCGGCCGGACCGGATCGGCGTACGCCGCGGCCAAAGGTGGCGTCATCGCCTTCACCCGCTGGCTCGCGAAGGACGCGGGACGCCACGGGGTGCGTGTGAACGCGGTCGCGCCGGGTCCGGTCCAGTCGGAGATGACGCGAGGCTTCGATTACAACGTCGTCGCCCAGCCGATCTCCCGCATGGGGCACCCCGACGACGTCGCCCAGGCGGTGGTCTACCTGGCCTCCGCGATGTCGAACTTCGTCACGGGCCAGGTGGTCGTCGTCGACGGCGGCGTCGTCCTCGATTAACCGCATGCCCGTTTTGCCCGCCGATTCCCACCCGCGCCGGAGGGTCCGTGTCCTCGACACCGAGCTGGCCTACGTGGACACCGGGAGTGGCGACCCGATCGTCTTCCTCCACGGCAACCCCACGTCCTCGTACCTGTGGCGCAACGTCATCCCCCACGTCGTGGCGCGCGGGCGCTGTCTCGCGCCGGACCTCGTGGGCATGGGTGACTCGGGCAAGGCGCCGGGGGGTTCGTACCGCTTCGCGGACCACGCCCGCTACCTCGACGCCTGGTTCGATGCTCTCCGGCTGGAGGGGAACGTGACCCTCGTCGTCCACGATTGGGGCTCGGCCCTCGGCTTCCACTGGGCACGCCGTCATCCTGAGCGCGTGCGCGGGATCGCGTACATGGAGGCGCTCGTCCGCCCGATGACCTGGCAGGAGTGGCCCGAGGCGGCTCGCCGGATCTTCCAGGCGATGCGCTCGCCCGCGGGCGAGGAGATCGTCCTGGTGAAAAACGTCTTCGTCGAGCGCCTCCTGCCTGCGAGCGTGATGCGAGGCCTCGGCCCCGAGGAGCTGGAACGCTACCGGGCTCCGTACCGCGAGCCCGGCGAGTCGCGCCGGCCAACGCTCACCTGGCCGCGCGAGATCCCGCTGGACGGCGAGCCCGCCGACGTCGTTGCGATCGCCCGTGCCTACGCCGACTGGCTCACGCGGAGCCCCGTGCCAAAGCTCTTCGTCAACGGCGACCCGGGATTCCTTCTGACCGGGGCGCTGCGCACCTTTTGCCGGGCCTTACCGAATCAGCAGGAGATCACGGTCCGCGGCACGCACTTCATCCAGGAGGATTCGCCCGACGAGGTCGGCCGGGCCGTGGCCGACTTCGTCGCGAAGCTCACATGAACCCGGGAGGGCGCCCATGCGGTATGGTAATCGTCGGAGGCGGCCATGAAGATCCGCGAAATCCGCACCTGGGTGCTCCGCCACGAGCTGCCCGAGGCCGAGGTATTCGGCTCGTCGAAAGGCTGGCACACCGTTCGTCAGGCGCTCGTCGTCGAGATCCTCACGGAGGAGGGCCTCTCCGGATTCGGTGAGGCGTACGGCCCGCCGGCTGTCAACCGAACGCTCGTCGACGAGGTGTATGCCCCGCGCCTCGTCGGGAAGAACGCGCTCGAGCACGCCGTGCTCTGGGAGGACCTCTACAGTGCCTTCCGCGACTACGGGCGCAAGGGCTGGCCGGTGGCGGCGATCTCGGCGATCGACATCGCGCTGTGGGACCTCAAAGGCAAGGCGCTCCGCCAGCCGGTCTTCCGGCTCCTCGGTGGCCCCTTCCGGACGCAGGTCCGCGCCTACGCCACCGGCCTCTACCGCCACCGCGTCGCCGACAACGCGGGGGCGCTGGCGCGCGAGGCCGAGGCGTACGTGGCCGAGGGCTTTCGTGCGATGAAGATGAAGGTCGGCTTCGGCCTCGACGAGGACGTGCGGAACGTGCGGGCCGTGCGCGCCGCGATCGGCAGCGACCGGCTCCTCGCGATGGACGCCAACCACGCCTACGACGCCGGCCAGGCGATCCGCCTCGGCCGTAAGCTCGAAGCGTGTGACCTCGCCTGGTTCGAGGAGCCCGTCGTCCCCGAGGACGTCGACGGGTACTGCCAGGTCAAGGCGGCGCTCAGGATCCCGATCGCGGGCGGCGAGACCGAGTACGCGCGCTGGGGCTTCCGCGAGCTCTGCGCGCGCCGCGCGGTGGACATCGTGCAGCCCGACATCTGTGGTTGCGGCGGCTTCACCGAGGCGTGGCGAATCGCGGCGCTCGCTTCGGCGTCGTCCATGACGGTGTACCCGCACGTGTGGGGGACTGCCGTCGGCCTGTTCGCGAGCCTGCACCTCACGGCGGCGCTCCCGCCGAACCCACCCGCCCTGCTCGCGGCCGAGCCGTTGTTCGAGCTCGACCGTACGCCGAACCCGCTGCGCGACCAGCTCGCCCTCAACCCGCCCAAGCGCGCAGGCGACATGGTCGACGTGCCGACGGGGCCCGGCCTGGGCCTCGAGATCGACCGCGCCGTCCTCGAGCGCTACCGCGCGTGAGCGTCCCGACGCCCAGACCGCTCCTCGACGCGCTCAAGCCCTATGGCGTCGCGGTGGTCGTCGTCGGCCTCGCGCTGCCGGTGGCGCAGGCACTCTGGCCGTTGACGCGGCCCACCGTCTCGCCGGTGTTCCTCGCGGCCGTCATGGTGGCAGCCTGGGTCGGCGGCCTCCGCGGCGGCCTCCTCGCGACGGCCCTGGCCTCACTGGTGATGGACTACTTCTTCCTCGAGCCCGTCTACGCGCTGTTCTCGTTCACGCGACCCGCGGACGTGCTGCGGCTCGGCGTCTTCGTGCTCGTCGCCGTCCTCATCAGCTTGCTCAACGCGGCGCGCCGGCGGACCGAGGCCGTCCTCGAGGAGTCCAGGCGCTTCCTCCAGTCCACGCTCGACTCGCTCACCGCGCGGATCGCGATCATCGACGGGCGCGGCGTGATCGTCGCGGTCAACGAGGCGTGGCGGCGCTGTGACGAGACCCGGGGCGAGCCACGCGTCGTCGGCAGCGACTACCTCGCCGCCTACGGACGCGCCTCCGGCGGCGCCGCGGAGGCGACGCGCGCGGCGGCCGCCGGCATCCGCGAGGTGCTCGAGCGGCGGCGCGACGCCTTCTCGGCGGAGCTCCCCGAGGGGAAAGGCTGGTTCACCGTGCGCGCCACGCGCTTCGAGCGGGGGGGCGAGGTCAGGGTCGTCGTGGCCCACGAGGACGTCACCGAACGGCGGCGCGCAGAGGAAGCGGAACGGGCGGCGGAGGCGCTTCGCTCCGTCGCACGCCTGGCCCTGGCCGCGGCCCACGAGATCAACAACCCGCTGGCGACGATCCGGGGGAACCTCGACCTGCTCGGCGGGCAAGTCGGCGAGGAGCTGGCGCGGACTCGCCTCCGGCCAGCGCTGGACGGCGTGGAGCGTATCCGGACGGTTGTCGCCCGGCTGGGCAACATCACCGAACTGAGGGTCTCGGACCGGTGGCCAACTCTCCCAGAGATGCTCGACCTCCAGGCCTCGAGCCCAAGCCCACCGGAGGAGGAGCCCTCGGGCGGCTCTACTCGGGCTGGACCATCAGCCTGACCGTCACCCGGCGCTTCTTTTCGTCGGGCAGGCCGGCGGTCGTGATGGGCCCGAGCCCGACCGAGTTGATCCGCGGCAGCTCGATGCCCTTCTCGACGAGGTAGCGCCGGACGGTCTCGACTCGCCGCTGGCTCAGCCCCACGTTGTACTCGTAGGTGCCCGTCGGATCCGCATACCCTTCGAGGTCGACCGAGAGCCGCGGGTTCGCCTGGAGCTCCTTGGCCAGCGACGCCAGCGCGGTCTGCCCGGCGTCGTCCAGGTCCCAGCGGTCGAAGCCGAAGCGCACTTCGAGGGTGTCGACCAGGTCGCGCTTGTTACGGCTCCCCCAGAGCCGGGTGAGCCGGCCCGCCGCCTCCTCAGCCTGGGCCTGGGCCGAGCGGGCGAGCTGCCCAGTCTGCGTCAGCGAGGACTCGACCGTCTGGAGCCGGGTGCCCATCCCCTCGATCTGCTGGGCGTCATCGGCCAACCGCTTCTCCACGCCGTCGAAGCGCTGGCCGATCTCCACCTCCTGCTTGCTGACCAGCTCCCGGACCCAACTCCTGGTCGCGCACCCACCGGTCAGGAGCACGACCGCGGGCAGAAGGATCGCGCACGTCCAGTGCTGTCGCATAGCCACCTCCTCCTCATTGGGCGGCGTCGTTATGCAACGGCTTCGCCAACTCGGAGCAGCGCAGATTGTCGGGGAAACTGCAACCCGGCGGTGTGCTGAGCGGCCGACGGTGTCACGCTACCGGACGCGACGAGTCAGCCGGCTGACGCTCGGTCAGTTCAGGCGGGCGCGCAGCGAGTGGAGGGTCTTGCGCAGCTCGACGTCGTCGGGCGCCAGGCGCACCGCAGCCTGGAACTCGCGGAGCGCCTCCGACCAGCGCCCCTGCCGCAGGTAGATCCGCCCGAGGTTCATGTAGGGAAACTGGCGCGGCTCGTAGCGCGGGGCGCGCTTGGCCTTCTCGAGCCACGGAATCGCCTCCTCGAGCTTGTCCTGTTGCATCAGGTAACACCCGATGTCGTTGTAGGGGTTGCCGAAGTCCGGGTCGACCTCGATCGCCTTGAGACACTCGCGTGTCGCTTCCTCGAGGCGCCCCTGGAAGCTCAGGGTCCAGCCGAGGAACGTGTGCGCCTCCGCCGTTGGGCACACGCCGATGGACCGCTGGTAGAACTCGATCGCGCGCTCGAGGTCGCCCTGCAGCTGGTGGCGGTACGCCTCCTGCCACAGCTCGGTCGCGCGTCGCATGAGCTCGGGATCACGCATCGGCGCGCCGCGCCCTCAGAGCGGCCACGCCTCGCGGCGATGACCCATCTCCCAGAACATCCACTCGTAGCGGCTCGTCGTCACGAAGTGCCGAGCCATCGCTTCACGCTCTCGAAGGCCGAGGCGTGCGGCGGTCCGCTCGGTGGCGTCGATCACGGCGCCCACCACGTCGCCGAACTCCTTCGAGGCGTAGGTGGCGATCCAGCGCGCGTAGAGCGGGTCGGGCGAGCCCGCGCGCTCGAGCTCGCGGCCGACCTCCCAGTAGATCCAGTAGCACGGCAGCACCGCGCCCAGCGCCTCGTGGTACGGCGCGCCGTACGCGACGGCGAGGAGGTAACTCGTGTACGCCAGACAGGTCGGCGCCATCGGCGTCGCGGCGACGGCGGCGGGCGTCAGGCCGAACTCCTTGAAGAAGCTCTCGTGGAGCGCCCGCTCGACCTTGAGGGCGCCGGCCGCGTGCTCGTTGAACATGATGATCCAGCCGTCCTCGGGCGCGCGGGCCGCCGCGAGCGAGAGCGCCCGCGCGAACTCGCGGAGGTAGAGCGCGTCCTGCACCGCGTAGAAGCGGAAGCTTTCCCGTGGAAGCGAGCCGTCGGTGAGCCCACGCACGAAGGGGTGGCGCAGGATGGCCGCGTAGATCGGCCCGATCGACCGCCAGAGCTCCTGCGCGAACGCCATGCCGACCTCCGGCCGGAGGCTACAAGCCTCGGAAGACGGGGTCCCGCTTCTCGACGAAGGCCTTCGTCGCCTCGCGGTGGTCCTCGGTCAGCCCGCAGCGCGTGTGGTGCCACGCCTCGAGGTCGAGCAGGTCTTTGAGCGTCCCACTCTCCGCCGCGTTGAAGTTCCGCTTCATGTAGCGGTAGGCGATCCGTGGGCCCTGCGCGAGCCGCGCGGCGAGCGCCATCGTCTCCTCCTCGAGGTGCCCGTCGGGGACGACCCGGTTGACGATCCCGAGCTCCCGCGCTTGGCTGGCGTCCACGATGTCCGCGGTGTAATAGAGCTCGCGCGCCTTCGCCGTGCCGACGAGCTGGGTGAGGAACCAGCTACCGCCGAAGTCGCCGGAGTAGCCGACGCGCGCAAACGCCGTCGCGAAGCGCGCCGAGTCGCCGGCGACGCGCAGGTCGCACGCGAGCGCCAGCGACAGGCCCGCGCCGGCCGCCGCGCCCCGCACCATCGCGATCGTCGGCTTCGGCATCTCGTGGAGCCAGCGCGACACCTCCATGCGCGAGCGGAGCGCCTGCGCCTTCTCCTCGAGCGTGGTCCCGCCGAACTCGCGCCCCTCGGCCATCGCCTTCACGTCCCCGCCCGCGCAGAAGCCGCGGCCGGCGCCCGTGAGCACGACGACCCCGACCTCAGGGTCGGCGGCGAGCCGTGGCAGCGCTTCGAGCAGCGCGTCGAGCATTGCTGGCGACATGGCGTTGAGGCGGTCGGGCCGGTTCAGCGTGAGCACCGCGACCTTATCCTTACGCCCTTCGAGCAGGTCCTGGCTCATGGGATCCTCCGTCGGCGGATGTGTCGCGATGGTACCATCGCGCGGGCCTCGTCGCCCGGGCCGGCTGCGGAGGGAAGGATCAACGCGAAACGGCTACCGCGGTTTTCCTGTCTGAGCCCCGCGCTCCTCGAGGAGCGTCGAGAACCGCGGGTCCGCCCTGAGGCCCTTGAGGGCTGGATCGACGCTCACGAAGTCCAGCTTGTTGAAGCCGAGGTCGAGCGCCTTGGTGAGCCACGCGAGAGCCTGGTCGTTGTTGCCCTGTTGCGCGAAGATGCGGGCGGCGTCGTATGCCGCCCAGGGATCGTTGGGGCGGGCGTCGACGATCATCAGGGTCCGGCCGACCTGGTCCTGACGCTCGCGCGCGACCGCCTTGTTCCGCTTCGCGTTCTCGAGGTTACCCTTTGCCGTGGCGTTGGTGGGATCACGCCGCAGAAGCTCCTCGAATTCGCGGACGGCCTCCTCGTAGCGGCCGTCCCTGCTGTAGAGGGCGCCGAGGTTGTTGCGGACGACCGAATTGTCGGGTTCGAGCTCGAGGACCTTCCGATACTCGGCGATCGCCTCGTCGGACCGCCCTTGCCGCTCATAGGCGTAGGCCAGATTCGAGTGGGCGACGACATACGCCGGAGCCATGTCGACGACCTGTCGCAGTTCCGCGATGGCCTCCTCGAGCTTCCCCTGCTGCAGCAGGGCGGCGCCCCGGTTGTTCCGGTCGAGCGCCGCGTCGGAGGGCCGCTCCTGCCCGCGGGCGACGCCGATCAGGAGCGCGCAGAGCGCCAGCGCGAGCAGCGGCGTTCTCACTGCACCTGCTCCATCCAGGAGCGAACCTGCTTCAGGAAGGGAGGCGGAGGCACCGCGTTGTTCAGGAGCTGCTGGTTCGTCGTGCCCGTGATGGCCGACGACGATGCTTTTTGCCCTGGGCTTGCCGGTGGGATGATCAAGATGACCGGCATCGAGGCGATCCCCTCGCCGAGGGTCGTCGACCGCGTGTGCGAGCTGTCGGTCGTGGTGAGGGCCGTGCCCGTGCTGAAATCGATGCCCGCGTAACCCGTGAGCATCTGGACGGAGTACAGCTTGGCTGTCCCGCCGCCGCTCGTGCACGTCACGGTGCTGACCGGCGTGAAGGTCGAGAACAAGACCTGCGTGTTGAAGACGTTGGCCGTCGCAAGCACCTTCTCGTTGCTGCCCAGCGTGAAGAACCACCCATCCGGGTCGGTCGCGTTGGAGGTCGACACGTCCGCGAGGCTGGTCTCCCTCAGCACGGAGCCGTTCGTCATGTCGGTGGTGTCTTTGACCCCATAGAATCGGTTCGGGGACGTCGTGTTGTTGGGGTGGTTCCGATCGCCCGTACCGAAGAAGACCCAGACCTTCAGGTCAGGGCCGAGAGCGAGCGCCGGCGTGCCGTAGATGGCCTGCGCTGGATAGTATTCCCCGGGCGCCGGCGTGGTGTCGGTCGCCACCGCGGCGAAGAGGCGCTTCCCCGCCCAGCTCGATGTCGCATTGGCGGACACGTCGAACTTCCAGACCTGCCCGCCCACGTCGCCGATGTAGACCCGGTCGACGTATCCGTCGCTGTTCAGGTCCACGGCGGTCGGGTTCGCGGGGATGCTGAAGTTCATGTACTGACGGTCGTCCAGCGTGGTGTCGTTGTAGTACTCCCAGAGCTTCGTGCCGTCCGAGAGATCGATGGCGAAGAACGCCTTACCGAGGGCGTTGTTCGACCCCGAGTCGTACCCTCCGCCGACGAACGCCACGAATTTGTCGGCCCCGCCGATCTTCACTTTACCGATGGCGGGCTCGGACCACGTCTCCCCCAGCTTGGAGTCGGTGAAGCTCCACAGGTACGTGGGGTTGGTGGTGTCCGTAATGTCCAGGGCGTAGTAGTGGTTCCCCCCGCGTCGCACGCCGAAGAGGACGATCGTTTTCCAGCTACCCGAGACCTTGATGTCCGCCGCGATCGGGCTGCCGTCCACGTAGAAGAGGTGATCCCCCGACGTGGAAGTCAAGTTTTTGACGCTGGCGAGTAGGTCCGGCGGGATGAACGCCCAGAGCTCCCTACCGTCCGTCTCCCGGAAGGCATGGAGCATCCCGTCGTTGGCCCCCGCGATCAACACCTTGGTGCGGGACGCCTGAGCCGTCTTGAACGACTGATAACTGGAGTCGTTCAGCGCCAGGAGCGGCGGCGTGACGAGGACCGGCGTCGAGTGGAAGATGTCGCCGAGCTTCCAGCTCCGATCCTCCGTGGTGTTGCTGTTCTTGTTCTCGTCAAAGACGTCGACGCCCCGCAGGTAGTCGATGATCTGGTCCCGCTGGGTGGTGCCGGAGGCGCCGAGGAGGGCGACCGTGACGGCGGCGTTGGTCTTCACGAACGATTCGCGATTCCCGGCGACCACCGTATAGATCGTCCGGCTCGCGGCCGGGATGGTGGTCAGCACCTGACCGGCCTCCCAGACCAGAGCCGACGTCAGGGGCACCCCGTTGGCGTCGACCGGGACCTGCCCGTCGGAGTTTCGCTGGTAGGCCTTGAGGTAGCCCTGCCAGAACGGGCGAGACGGGTCGGACTTGAAGGCTGCGAGATAGGCCTTGGTGCTCCCCGTGGTGCTGGTCGAGGGAAGCACCGGGGTGGCGAAGGTGAAGGTCGCCTGGATGACCCGGCGGATCGCGTCCTGAAGCGCCGCCTCCAGGTCGGCCTCGTTGTTGGTGTCGTAGAACTGGCCGCCGCCATTCTGGGCCGCCGTCCTCAGGACATCATTGGCGGCGATGACGTTCCCTGGCTCGCTCACGCCGATCCCAAACCCGATGGTGTGGACGATCACGTTCTGCGTTCCCGTGAATGAGGACGCATGATCCTGCGTGTAACGATTAGTCGCCTCCGTCCGCACGTCCATGCTGCCGTTCTGGAGCCCGTCCGTGATCAGGATGATGAAGTTCGGCTGACACTCGCCGACCGAGGCCTGGATCGGGCTCGCGTAGGTTTGCCCGTTCCTGAGGGCCTGGCCCTTGAAGTACTGGCCGCCGTCGTAGAGGAACTCGCCCAGCGGGGTGTACCCATAAGGAGTGATGCCGTCGACCGCCGTCTTCATCGTGGCGACGTCGGTCCCGATCTGCGCGACCATCGCGCCCCCGCCCTGGCCTTGCGTGCCGTTGTTCGTGAACTGCATGACCCCGAACCGAACACCCGTCACGTTGTCGAACAGGTTTTCGATGACGCGCTTGGCGATGCCCATCTTGGCGTTGGGGCAGGTGAGGCCCACGCAGCCCGCGTATTGATAGTTGATGTAGTTGCCGACGTAAAGGTTCACCGTGGAGCCGCCGATTCGTCCCGACCAGTACCCGTTCGTGGACAGTGCGCTGCGAGCGGCCGCGCTGTTCACGGCTGCGATGTTGTTGGCGTATTGCAGGTACGTGTGCCAGAAGTTGCTCTGGTAGACCTTGACGCGGTCGCACGCGGTATTCCAGCTGCTTCCGCAGGTGTTGACGACGGTGTAGTTGGTCGCGGGGACATAGGCCTGCGAATTGACGTTGTCGGTCATGCTGAGCGAGTTGTCCAGCAGGATCATCACGTTCGGCTGGATGTTCGCGCCGAAGATGTCGCTGTCGTCGGCAAACGCCGACGGAGGAAACTGCGCCAGCACGAGCGCGGCGATCAGGACGAGCGCTGTTAGTCTCTTCACTGCACCTGCTCCATCCAGGAGCGGACCTGCTTCAAGAAGGGCGGCGCAGGCACCGTGTTGTTCAGGAGCTGCTGGTTCGTGGTGCCCGTGATGGCCGACGACGATGCTTTTTGCCCTGGGCTCGTTGGTGGGGTGATCACGATGATCGGCATCGAGGCGATCCCTCCACCGATGGTCGCGGACCGGGTCGCCGAGCTGTCGGTCGTGCCGAGGGCAAGACCCGTGACGAAATCGATGGCTGCGTAGCCCGTGAGGACCTGGACGGAGTAGAGCTTGGCCGTCCCGCCGCCGCTCTCGCACGTGGTAGTGGTCGTCGGGGTGAAGCTGGAGAACAGGACGTTCATGTTGAAGACGTTGGCCGTGGCGAGCACCTTCTCGTTGCTACCGAGGCGGAAGAACCACCCCGACGCTGAGCTCCCGTTGGAGCTCGTCACGTCTGCGAGGGAGGACTCCGTCAGCGCGGAGCCGTTCGTCATGTCGGTCGTGTCCCTGATCCCATAGAACCGGTTCGGGGCCGTCGTGTTGTTGGGGTGGTTCCGGTCGCCCGTACCGAAGTAGACCCAGAGCTTCAGGTCAGGGGCCAGGGCGAGCGCCGGCGTGCCGTAGACAGCCTGAGGTGGATAGTATTCCCCGCCCGGCGGGGGCGTGGTCGGGGTCGGAGGCGCGGCGAAGAGGCGCTTCCCCCCCCAGCTGCTCGTCGCCCCCGCGGAGACGTCGAATTTCCAGATCTGCCCGCCCACGTCGCCGATGTAGACCCGATCGATGTAGCCGTCACTGTTCAGGTCCACGGCGGTCGGGTTGGCGGGGATGCTGAAGTACATGTACTGCCGGTCGTCGCTCGTGCCGTCGTTGTAATATTCCCAGAGCTTCGCGCCGGTGGCGAGGTCGATCACGAAGAACGCCTTGCCGAGGGCGTTGTTCTGCGGCGTGTCGTACCCGCCCCCGACGAACGCGACGAACTTGTCGGCGCCGCCGATCTTCACCTTGCCGATGGCGGGCTCGGACCAGGTCTCCCCCAGCTTCGTGTCGGTGAAGCTCCACAGGTACCTGGGGTTGGTGGTGTCCGTGATATCGAGAGCGTGGTAGGTCTTTCCGCCCCGTCTCAGGCCGAAGACGACGATCGTCTTCCAGGTGCCCGAGATCTTGACGTCGGCGGCGATCGGGCTGCCGTCCACGAAGAACTGGTGCTCTCCCGAGGTCGCCGTGAGGCCCTGCAAGTCCTCGAGCAGGTCCGACGGGATGAAGCCCCAGAGCTCGGCGCCGTCGCTCTCCTTGAAGGCGTGGAGCATCCCGTCGTTGGCCCCCGCGATCAGCACTTTGGTCCGGGACGAATTCGCCGTCTTGAACGCCTGATAGCTCGAGTCGTTCAGAGCCAGGATCGGTGGCGTGACCAGGACCGGCGTCGCATGGAAGATGTCGCCGAGCTTCCAGGCCCGATCTTCCGTCGTGTTGCCATTCTCATTCTCGTCGTTGACGTCGATGCCCCGGATGAAGTCGATGATCTGGTCGTGCTGGAGGCTAGTCGAGACGCCGAGGAGGGCCGGCGTGATGGCGCTGTTGGTCTTGGTGAATGGCGTGATGCTTCCGCTGACCTCCGTATAGATCGTCCTGTTCGCGGCCGGGATCGCACTCAACGCCTGACCGGCCTCCCAGACCATTGCCGAGGTGAGCGGAACCCCCGAGCCGTCCACCGGGACCAGGCCCTGACTGTCCCGCTGATAGGCCTTGAGGTAGCCCTGCCAGAACGGGCGAGACGGGTCGGACTTGAAGGCCGCGAGATAGGCCTTCGAGCTTCCCGTCGTGCTGGTCGAGGGCAGGACCGGGGTGGCGAAGGTGAAGGTTGCCTGGACGATTCGCCGGATCGCATCCTGAAGCGACTTCTCGAGATCGGTCTTGTTGTTCGCCTCGTAGAACTGCCCGCCGCCGTTCTTGGCCGCCTGCTTGAGGTCGGCGATGGCCTGCGCCGACTCACTGGCGCCGATACCGAACCCGACGGTGTGGACGATGACGTTCTGCACCCCCGAGAACGCAGACGAGGAATCTTGGGTGAAGAGGTCCGACGCCACGTTGTTGGTGGAGTTCGGCGCGCTGCTGCCGGGTGGCACCAGGGTCCGAATGCCAGAGGTCTGCATCCCGTCCGTGATCAGGATGACGAAGTTCGGCTGGCACGAGAGCTGGATCGGGCTCGTGAACGTCGTCCCGTCCGTGAGCGTCGCGCCCTTGTAGTACTGGCCCGCGTCGTACGCAAATTCGCCCAGCGGGGTGTCACCGGTCGGGGTGAGTTGGTTGACCGCGGCCTTCATCGCCCCAACGGGTTTCCCGATCTCCGCGACCATCTTGCCGCCGCGCACGCCATTGGAGCCGTAGTAGAAGGTCATCACACCGAAGCGGACGCCGTGCACGTTGTCGAGCAGGAAGTTGACGACATCCTGGGCGACTTTCATTTTCGACTCTTGGCAGGCCGGGTCTCCCCCGCAAACCCCGATCAGGTAGTTGAGGTAGTTGCCCGTGTAGAGGTTCACGGTGGATTTGGCGATCTTTCCCGACCAGTACCCCACCGTGTTCAGAGCAGTCTGCGCGCTCGAGTCACTCACGTCGGAGACAGTGGTGGCGTAGAAGGTGTACTCACCCTTCTTGCTGCTCTGGTACACCTTGGTCGAGACGCAGTCCGAGTACGTCGTCGTCTTGGGTTTCTTGGTCGTCACCGGGTCGCACTGCTGCAGGACGGGGTAGGTCGTCGCCGGGTCATAGGCGCCCCCCGGGACCGTCTGGGCCATGCTGCCCGAGTTGTCGATCAGGATCATCACGTTCGGCTGGATGTTCGCGCCGAAGATGTCGCTGTCGTCGGCAAACGCCGACGGGTGGACCTGCAGTGTCAGGAACGCGGCGATCAGGACACTCGCTGTCAGTCTCTTCACGCTGGACCTCACTGGGCGACCGGGCCGTACGCAGCCACGACGTTGATGGTGCGCTGGGAGCTTCTCGGGCCCGCCCCCGAGCCCGTGACCGCGAAGTTATAGAAGACGTACCCGCCCGGGTTGTACCCCGTCCCGCTGCCGAGGGAGTAGCCCGGCTGCGGTTGCGTACCGGAGAAGTTGACGTTCCCCTGGTAGGTGAAGCTTCCGATCGTCGTCGAAGCGATCGGCGTCGTCGTGACGGTCGGCGACACCAGGTCGAGACCGAGATTGATGGCCGCGTCGGCGGCGAAGAAGCTGCCCTCCGCCCACATCGAGTTGTACGCAATGTCGCCCTCGGTGGCGGACATTCGCAGTAAGAACGTGCCGGCCGCAAGAAGAATGGCCATGGTAAAAAGCGCCATCACCAGCGCCATTCCACGCTCGTCGGAGCACTGTCGCCACAGTCGGCACATGCGCGGGCCTCCCTCAGGGATTCCGGAGCCTCACGTCGGAGTTCAACGTGTAGGTCTGAGCCGGTTGGTTGGGAACGGTCTCTCGGGCGGTCAGCTTGATGACGACCCTCCGCACGGCCGCCCGCTCCGTCGTGGTCACGAAGGTCGGGGCGGCCCCGGGCGCCTGCCCGTCGAGCTGATAGGGGGCGGTCGGCGGATTCGGGACCGGATTGTTGTTGGCGTCGTAGTAGGCGAAGCTGAGGCTCGTGACGCTCTCGGCCAGGATGTCGCCGTTGCCGCACGTATAGGAAGCCGCGTTACCGATCGCGCCCCTGACGCGCCGCAGTCCGGAGGCGTCGCGACAGAAGAGGAAGGCGTTGCTCGCGCCGGACCCGTCGAGGTCCCCGGCGATGGCCAGCGCCGTGTCGGTGGCGATCTGAACGCCGTTGGCCAGGTCGTTCGCCGGGTTGGCGTCGAAGTTCTCCGGGAAGGCACCGGCCATCCGGATCTGCCTGACGATCATGTCCATCGCGATCCGGCCGTTCTGCTGGACGGAGAGCTTGCGCTGGCTCGACTGGTACGCGGTGTTGCTCGGCTCGAAGACCTGGAAGACCCCGAGGAGGATGAGCAGGAAAACGCTCATCGCGATCAGGACCTCGACCAGCGTGAAGCCGTCCTGGCTGCGGAGCCGGCTGGGACGCATCAGAACATGCTCGCGATGACGGTCGTGAGCTGGACCTGCGGGGGCAGGCCAGGGACCGTGACCGTGACCGAGGCCTGACGCAGCGTCGCGCTGGGGGAGGTCACCTGGATCGTCGCCCGTCCCCCGAAGGGGGTCACGGTGCCCCATTGGGCCAGCTCCGCCGACGTGAAGGTGAAGCCATTGCCCGGGCCCGCGAACATGTACACCCAGCGGCGGGCGGTCGCCAGCTCGGGCTCGTTCGCGGGAAGAGTCGCCGGATTCGTCGTGTCGAAGCCGTTCAGGTTTGTGAGGCTCGCGAAGGGGAGGCCACCCGTGTCCTCGAGAATCTGTCTGGCCCCGGTCACGGCGAGCGTCATCCTTCCCGCATCGGCGACCTGTCGGTACCCCATCGGGAACATGCCGGCCAGGACCAGCAGGGCGACCAGCAGGATCATCGAGGCGATCAGGACCTCGACGATCGTGAACCCGCGGCTGTCGCTCTTCCGCGGCATCATGGGCACGCCGCAGCGGCCGTGGTCCGAGCCCCACCGGATGGGCTCACGGCCACGTCGAGGCAAGATGTTTGCGACGAGTTCTGCACCCGGAGCGTGCCGGAGGCCGTCGCCGCGCCGAGCGAGCTGAACGTGATCCTCGGCCCCAGGACGATGCGGACCGCGTTGTCGATTCTCATCCAGCCCGAGCCATCGGTCCCTGCCCCCACCCAGACCAGGCCCCCGGGGCACGGGGTCGCCGTACCCGAGCAGAACCGCAGCCGGTTCTGCGGGGACGTCTGGAGCTCCACGCTGAACGACGTGTTGCGCGTGATCGCAAGCTGGCGCGCCTGGCCGAGCGCGGCCACGAGCTCTCGCGCCGCGCCGGTGGTTTCCTGGGCCCGCTGGAAGCTCAGGTAGAACGGCGTACCGATCGCGGTGACGATAGCGATCACGGCGACGAGCACGAGGAGTTCGACGACCGTGAAGCCGCCGGAAATTGTTCGGTCACTCTGCGAGCGATTCATGATCTTCACAGCGAGCCACTTTTGAGCAATGGCTATGCCAGACCTCCTGGGCCTTGAAACGACGGAAGTTACATCGCTTTCTTCCCCGATCAGTGACAAGTTGCTAGGCATCGGGTGACAAGCGATGGACCAGCGATTCCGAAAACGCCACGATTTCCGGCAACTCCGGGCGACTACTTCTCGCCTCGTGATCACACCACGCGGTGAGCAGGGGCTCAGTGAAGGAGTCGAAGCGGAGGAAGGCGCGGACGGGAAGGATCGGGCGCATCGCGCGCGTTCCCGCGCCGGGAACGCGCGCGATGATCAGGTCACTCGGCGCGCATCGTCTGCACGTTCACCTGCTGACCGCCCGCAGCCCCCACGGCGCTCGTCCACCTGACCGTCACGGTGATCTGCGACAAGCGGTTGGGCGCCAGCGTGGCGCCCGCCTGGGTCACCGTCCACGACCGGGTGATCCCGGCCTCCGGCGTGTCGGCGCCCGCGCTCGCGGGGAAGGTCGGATCAACGCAGGTGGTGCCGTTGTTGTAGCACCTGTTCTTGAGCTCTTCGAGCTTCTGCCGCGCGTAGGAGGTCGCCTTCGACTGGCCGCCGCTGACGACGACGTTCGAGAAGCCCGCGGAGAGCATGCCCACGACGGAGAGGAGGCCGATCGTGAGGATCGCGACGGCGACCAGCACCTCGGCGAGGGTCATGCCCCGGTCGTTCGTCGTCGCCGGGCTCCTCACGACTGTGACCAGGACCCCTTCGTCATGATGATGCCCATCGGCGTGCCGGGCGGCTGGGTGGTATCGAACAGGGTGTCGTAGCCCCAGACCCGGTTCGGCGGCGCGTAGTAGTAGAGACCCCCGGCGCCGCAGCACCGCCAGTCCCCCGTGGCCTGCTGGCTGTGCCAGAGGGAGAGCATGGAGCCGCTGTAGCTGAACGTCTTGTTCGTCCAATCCTCGAGGAAGCGGACGAGGTTGTTCGCCTTGCCGTTGTCACGGCCCATCGAGGATTCCGAGCTAGGTCCGGTCGCGATGGCGGCGTTCACCGTGGTGGCCAAAGCCACGCGGTTCTGGAAGGCCTGGTTCCCCTTGGTATCGTAGTTGTTCTGCTGCCATGCGTTGGACAGGACGGTGACAGCATCACCCAGGACGGCCGCCGGCGGGTGGTTCGCCCCGACCGGCACCGTGTTGTAATCCCCCGTGATATAGACCGGGTTCTGGGACACCACGGTCAGCCCCCGATCCGGGAGCCGCGAGCCATTCACGAGCCGGACCACCGGGTTGGTCGCCGTGTTCGTGCCGGCCACGTAGACGACGGTCCCGCTGTCGGTGGCGTTCTGCTTGGGAAGGCAGTTGTTGATGCGAAGGAGATTGACGTCGATATCGTAGGTCGACATCGTCTTGGTTTCACGCGCGTCGTAGAACGTCTTCGTCGTGATCGCGCCTGGCGGCGGCGACCCACACGTGAGGCCGGTCGCGACACCATCGATGATCCGGACGTCGGCCTGGGAGTACATCTTGGCCGACGTGAGCGCCGGGGAGTCGCCGGGCTGCGGCATCTCGATCAGCTGATGGGCCACGACGTCGGGGTTGCTCGGGTTTCCGAACAGGTCTGGGAGCGGGGGAATGATCTGCCCGACCCCCATCGCGCTGTCCTGCACCGTCCCCCCGAAGGTCTGCATCGCCTGAGTCGCCCACTCGCCCGGCGACCACGTCGCACCGAACCCTGGCTTGTACGTGTGATCGAAGTCCAGGGTTCGCAGCGTATTGGTTGCATCCTCGATCTGGGGGTTGTTGTAGTTAGGATAGGCCGGCTCGGACTTGATCGAGCGGTAGATATTCCCGGCGGTCTTCACGCTGTCGGTAATCTGCAGCGTGGTGCCGGCGGCGATGTAGATGTTGCTATTCGCGAAAATTTTCCCGTTGAAGGTCATGGCCGGGCCGGGGCGGATTTCCAGGTCCACGCCCTTGCCGTAGAAGATTCCGAACTGGAAGAGCGGCACCCGCGTGTACTGCAACATCTGGGTGAGGTTGGCGCGTGTCCCGCCCTGGCCGTTCACCTGTGCCTGGATCGCATAGCCCTGGCCCCACCCGAACAGCCCGTTATAGGGGCCGGTGGCGAAGGTCTGCCGGCTCGGAGCCGGCGAGGCGGGCGTGATCGTGTACGCCCCGAACGTCATGCGCGTATCGCTGAGCGTCGGCGCCGTGGCGATGGTGTTGAGCTGCGGCTGCGTCGGGGTCGGGGTTGTCGCGAGAAGGTTCCTGAGCGCGACGACGCCCGACTCGAGCGCTGCCTCCGCCGCATAGAAGTCCTTGCTGTAGTCACGCCAGTTGGAGGAAATCGCCATCTCGGTCATGCCCACGGCAACGAGCGTCAGGCCGAACGCCGTGAGGATGATGAGGACGAGGAGCGTCATCACCAGCGCGGCGCCGCGCTCGGCGGTTGCGATCGTTCGGACCGTGTGTCGTGCGTTCATGGCTCCCTCACCCCCCTAGAGATTTCGCGGGCGGACGTTCGTGTTGATTCGATACGTGCTGGGGCCGCTCGCGCTCTGCGCCGACTGAGTCGTCGTCTGGATCTGGATCCTGCCGATGAGCGGGAGGTTGCCCGCCGCGACCGGCGTGGTGATGGACGCGTCAGTGAAGTTGTTGAAGTAACCGAACGTGAGGCCCACGATTCCGGTGGCCAGCGTCTGCACGCCGTTGCCGTCGCCCGCGTCCTTCGTCAGTGTTCTCGTCGCCGCGGTATACGTGTAGGCGATGAGCCGCGGCCGGCCCACCTGTACCCCCTGGCCGTAGGCGTTCGTCAGCGCAGCGACACTCAGGTTGTTCCCGACCTTCGCCGTGACGACTCTCGTTTCCCACGTGCTGCCGTTGTTGAGGTAGATCCGGTCGTTGACGATGATCCCCGAGGCGTTGACGACTGGAAGCGTCGTCGCCCCGGCCGCGACGTCAGCGGAGAGCCGGGTCGAGACGTTCAGGGTGTCGGCCCAGAAGGTGACCGAGTTCGCGCTCGCCGCGGTGACCTTCTGCTGGGCGCCGGCGGGCGGCGGCGTGGGGCAGCCGAGGTCGGGGCACCCGTACCCCGCCATTCTCAGATCTTCCTCCATCAGCATCGCCGCGCGGGCAGCCTGCTGCGCCTCGGCCTGGTTCTCGCCGCGGAGGAACATGGTGTTGCTCGTCAGCTGGACGCCGAGAACGGCCGACATGACGAGCCCGAGGATGGCCATCGTGATCAGCAACTCGGTGAGCGTGAAGCCACGCTCGTCGCGTCGCAGGGCGTTCGGCGCGTTCATGGGATCGTCACCCGCCCCGACGCCTGGACCGAGACGGTCGTCGAGCGCCCGGTCTGGCCCGTCACCCTCAGGGTTCCCGTCTGGACGGCGATTCCGAACTGATTGAAGACCGGGTTCGCGCCCGCGACGAGAGCCACCGCGATGTTGTTGGTGAGGGTGAAGAGACCGTTCGCTCTGGTGCCCGCGCCGGACCAGGGCGTGCCGGTGCACGTCGTGTTCTGGAAGAACCGGTAGCCCCCAGCGGTCGCCTGGACACAGACGGGCTGGCGGGTCGTCACCGCCATGAGCTTCGCGCGATTGAGGCCGCTCTGGAGCTCGCGCGCCGCGTACCTGACCGTGGCGCCGGGCATGTACGACAGAACCAAGGGGATGGCGATGAGGGCAGTGATCCCCAGGATGGCCACGACCACGAGAAGCTCCGGCATCGTGTAGCCGGGCTCCAATCGGGCGACGAACCGACGCATCTCGAACACGTCCTCCCCCATTGGTGTCGGGGCGTGTCACCATTCGTACCAGGGGTCAGAATGGCGCCGCAGGGACACCCGCACCGTGCACCCTATCCGGCCGTCTTCTTTGAGCAAGCCGTGTGCCGCAGGCTTTGGCTCCATGATTTCCAGAATTTATCGACCGCACGACCTATCTCCCACTTGCCGTTCGGTCACTTCTGTCTCCACTTTGTGTCACCCCGTGCGGTCACTGCCCGCGGGTCCTGTACCAGGGCGAGGAGCAGGGTGAGAGCGACCGCCCCCGCGGCGGCCGAGAGCGCGAACACGGCGGCGAAGCCGAGCGCGTCGGCCAGGAGGCCTGCGGTGAGCGGCGCGCCGAGCGCCACGGGGGCCATCAGCGTTGTGCCCAGGCCCACGTAGGTCGGCTGCTCCTCGGGCACCGGCGCGAACTCGAGAAGCACGCTCAGGTTGGAGATGCTGATCGCCGCCCCCTGGACACCCGTCAGGAGGAACACGGCGCCGAACGCGCCGAGCGAGGGCGCGCCGAGCGCGAGCACATTCGCGCCCACGATCGCCGCGACGCCCGCGACGATGACGAGCCGATGTCCCAGGCGGTCGGCGACCCAGCCGAGCGTCACGTTGCCAATGATCTGACCCGCGAGAAGGAGGCCGGTGAACACGCCGGCCTCGGCGGCGGGCGCGTCCCAGGCGCGGAGCGCATAGACGGTGTAGAACCCGCCGCCCATGGTGGAGACGACGACGAAGGCGCGGGCGACCAGGAACCACCGGAGGTTCGCGTCACGCCGAAGCAGAGGGGGAATGCGCCTGAGATAGGTCCCGAGGGCCACGGCCGGCGACGACGTCGTCGCCGCCGGCTCTCGGACCAGGGCGAGCGCCAGGTACGAGAGCGCCATGCAGGCCGAGGCGCAGAGGAAGCAGACGCCGAAGCTCGCCGGGGCCCGCACCACCGCTAGCACGTGGGCGGTGAGGAAGCTCCCCGCGAAGCCGACGCCGGCCGCGGCGAGATTCGAGAGCGCGAAGAACCGGCCCCGCAAGGTCACCGGGATCGCCCGCCCCACGATGTCCATCCACGCCGGCATCAGCACGCCCCCCACGCCGGTCACGACGAGGAGCATGGCGAGCAGGACGCCGAGCACGAGTTGAGGCGCCAGGTCCGCCGCGACGAACGCGGCGACGGCCAGGACGAGAAACGGCGCGCGCTCCCAGACCGTGTGGCGGAGCACGAACGGAAGCTTCTGGGTGAGGGCCTCCGTGTGGCCCGCGGCGAAGAGCGACGGGAGGAACCACCCGAGGGTCATCACCGCAGGGATCGCACCGAGGACGACGTTCGGGGCGCCGAGGGAGGCCGCGAAGGCAGGCAGGATCGTCGCCTGCGAGGCGAACGAGAGGCCGACCATGAAGAGCCCATAGTCAGCCCCGAGGGCGAGGACGTTACGGCGCAGGGCGCGGCTCAGCCGATGCGGATGTCGAGCCAGCCGTGGGGCGTGACCGTCACGCGCTCGCCCTCGCGCACGAGCACCGTGGTCGTCGCCGACTCGAAGACCGCCGGCCCCTTGGCCTCGTGGCCCGCCGGAAGCGCGTCCATCTGGTAGACGGGTACCTCGAGCCAGCCGCCGAGCCAGACGCGGCGGCGCGCAGGGCCCGCGGCCGCGCGTCGCGAGGCGGCGATGGTCTCAGCCGGCAGCACCGGCAGCCCGCCCACCACGGCGACGCGCGCGTTGACGATGACGACTTCCTGGCCGGGGGCGCTGTAGGCGTAGAGCTCCTCGTGCCGCTTGTGGAACCGCTCCACGATCTCCGTCATGAGGCCAGACGACCCGAGCTCCACGCCGTCGAGCGGCACCTGAATCTCGAAGATCTGCTCGCCGTAGCGCATGTCGAGCGACCGGTGCACGCGGATCGGTCCGTCGAACCGGCCGAGCCGCCGTCGGCCGTCCCGCTCGAGCCGGCCGAAGAGCCGTCGCAGGCCCGCGGCGGTCATGCGGCCGACCTCACCGACGTGGGAGCGCACGAGCTCGTATCGCAGATCCGTCGCGAGCATGCCCCAGGCCGACAGCACCGCCGCGACGGACGGCACGACGACCCGGCGGATCTCAAGGGCCCGCGCGACTTCGGTGACGTGCAGCCCCGCAGCGCCGCCGAACGCCACGAGCGCGAAGCGGCGTGGGTCCACGCCGCGGCGCACCGAGACGATCCTGATCCCCTCCGCCATGTTCGTGTTGACGACGCGCGAGATGCCCTCGGCGGCGGTGAGGACGCTCGTGCCGAGCCGCCGCGCGACCTCGGCCAGCGCGCGCTGCGCCGCAGTGGCGTCGAGAGGGATCCGGCCCCCGAGGAAGTTCCCCGGGTCGAGATAGCCGAGTACCAGGTCGGCGTCGGTCACCGTCGCCCGCGCGCCGCCGTGGGCGTAGCACGCGGGCCCGGGATCGGCCCCCGCGCTCTCCGGACCCACGTGGAGGATCCGCCCCGGATCCACCCACGCGACAGAGCCACCGCCCGCGCCGAGCGTGTGGATGTCGAGCGCCGGGAGCGCCACCCTGGCGATGCCGACTCGCTTCTCGCCGGTGAGCTGGGGCTCCCCGCCCTGGAGCAACGCGATGTCCGTGCTCGTGCCGCCCATATCGAAGGTGATCACGTCCCCCTCGGTGAGGAGGCGCGCCGCGTACCGTCCCGCCGCGACGCCACCCGCCGGGCCGGACAGCACGGCGCCGGCTGCGAGCCGCGCCGACTCGCGGACGGGCGCCACCCCGCCGTGGGACTGCATGATCAGGACGTCGCCGCGATAGCCCCGGGCGCGAAGTCCCGCCGCGAGGCGCTCGAGGTAGCGCGCGAGCGCCGGCCCGACGTAGGCGTTCACCACCGTCGTCCACACGCGCTCGTACTCCTTGATCTGTGGCAGCACCTCCGACGAGAGCGAGACGTAGGCCTGCGGCAGCCGCCGCGCGACGGCGCGCCCGGTCTCGATCTCGTGCGTTGGGTTGCGATAGGAGTGCAGGTAGCAGACCGCGACCGAGTCCACGCGGTCGCGCGCGAGCTTCGTCAGGCAGGCGGCGAGCGAGCGGCGCTGGAGCGGCGTCGCCACCGTGCCGTCGAACCGCAGGCGCTCGCGCACGCCGAGCCGGCGCGCGCGCGGCACGAGGGGCACGGGCGGCTCCATGCGGAGGTTGTAACGGTCGTCCTTCAGGCCTTCACGCATCTCGATGACGTCGCGGTGGCCCTCGGTCGTCAGGAGCCCGACGCGAGCGCCCTTCCGCTCGAGGAGCGCGTTCGTAGCGACGGTCGTGCCGTGGACGATCGCCTCCGTCCGCGCCAGGAGGCCCGGCGGGTCGAGCCCGAGATCGGACGCGAGGAGACCGAGCCCCTCGAAGAGCCCCGCGGAGGGATCCGGCGGCGTGGAAGCGCACTTGGCGATGACGACCCGCCCCTCGCGGTCCACCAAGGCAAGGTCGGTGAAGGTCCCGCCCACGTCGACGCCGATCCGGTACACGCGAGTCAGACCGGCAGGAGATCGGCGCCGGGTTCGGGCTCAACGTCGAAGGCGTTGAGCGTGCAGGCGATCATGGCATAGTAGCCCACGGTCGCCGTCAGCTCGACCATGCCACGGGGGCGGAGGCGCTTCCGCAGCCCCTCGAAGAGTCCGCCTTCGACGCGATGGACGCCGAGGAGCCCGGTGGCGTACGCGACGATCTCGGCCTCCGCCGCCGTGAGGTCGCCGGGAAGCTGTCGGGCACGGATGGCGGCGATCGCCTCGGCCCGCACGCCCGCTTTCCCCGCGAGGGGCACGTGCGCGGCCCACTCGTAGCGGCAGTCCATGGCGCGCGCCGTCGCGAGGATCGCGAGCTCGCGCTCGGCGCCGGCAAGCGCCGACTCGAAACGGATGTACGCGCCGAGGTGCGCCGCGCGCTTCGCGACCTCGGGGCTGTGGAGCAGGACGGCGAACGGGCCGGCGACCCGGCCCCGGCTCTCGGCAATCGCGTCGAAGGCCGCCTGATGCTCCGGCGCCAACTCCTCCTTCCGCGAGATCAGCGGCACGCGCGCCATCAGTAGAGGGTCCGCTTGAGGCTTTCCTCGCTCTCGCGCTCGTACTCCTCGACGGTCTTGCCCGCCGGATGGACCTGGTCGAACAGGACGCGCGCCATCGACGGGAGCGCGGCGCGGTCGGGCCAGCGCTCCGGCTCCCAGAGCCCGGAGCGCCGGAAGGCCTTCGGGCAGTGGAAGAAGCACTCCTCGACCTCGACACCGATGGCGACCAGGGGACGCTTGTCGTGAGCCGTCAGCGACTCGAGGATCTCGGCGTCGCGAACGATCGAGGCGCGCCCGTTCACACGAAGCGTTTCTTCGCGGCCCGGGATCAGGAAGATCGTCCCGACGTGCGCGTTCTGGAGGAGGTTCTTCATGCCGTCCAGCCGCCTGTTGCCCGGGCGGTCCGGGATCACGAGGTGGCGGTCGTCGAGGACGCGGACGAAGCCCGGCGCGTCGCCCTTGGGCGAGACGTCGCACCGCCCCTTGGCGCTCGCCGTCGCCAGCAGAAGGAACGGCGACCGCGCGATGAAGGCGCGGCAGTGCTCGTCCAGGACGGCGACATCCTTCTTGATCGCCCGCTGGCTCGGCGAGCCCAGCAGCTCCCGCAGCTCGCTCTCCGTCGTCACCATGTGCCTGAACATGCGCCCTCCAGTCTCATCCGCGTCGCGTGACGAAGCCGTTCTCGCGGTCCGCAGCGCGCGCCGCGCGCGACCGTTTCGACGGCGGCCCGTACCCGCCGCCGCCCGACGACTCCACCAGGAACACGTCGCCGGGCCTCACGCGGATCCCGACCTCTTTGGTCTTGAGGACGCGGAGCGGACGGCCGCGCGAGAGGAGTCGGTAGCGATGCGGGAGCCCCTGGGCGCCGCCGAGGAGGCCGTAGGGCGCGTGACGCACGCCGTCGCCCGCCGTGTTCGCGACCGCGGGCTCCGCGACGTCCACCCGAAGTCTGAGCACCGCGCCCACGCCGCCGCGGTGCATGCCGTCCCCGCCGGAGTCGGCGCGGAACTCGTGGTGCTCGAACGTGAGCGGGAACCGCGCCTCCGCGACTTCCACGCTCCCGAACTTGATCCCGCCCGCCGCCTGCCCTTCGCCCGCGGTCTCCCAGCCGTCGCCGACGGCGGTCGCGCCGCCGCCGGGGCGCGCGTGGAACATGTGCCAGATGAACGGGCGTCCCGTGCGTGGGTTCACGCCCTTGATCGCGACGCGGAACCGCCTGCCCCAGCCCGCGATGGCGCGCGCCGGGCACGCGGGCGCGAGCGCTCTGATGATCGCCTCGGCGATGTCCTGGGCGCAGTGGTTGGTCGCGAGGGTCACGGGCGCCGGCGGATAGGGCCAGACGATCGTGCCCTGCCGGGCCACCACCTTCACGGGGCGGAAGGTCCCCGAGTTCTTCGGCGTCCGCGGATCGATGAGATAGGCGAACGCCATGTGCACGGCCGACATTGTGTTGGGAAAGGACGAGTTGATGAAGCCGTCTACCTGCCGATGCGAGTCCGAGAGGTCCACGGTGAGCGCGTCGCCCTTCTTCGTGACCGTCGCGCGGATCCAGATGTCGGTCGTGCCGTGGCCATCGTCGTCCAGGATCGACTCGCCTCGATAGACGCCATCCTTCCAGGTCCTGACGCACGCCCGCGCCTGCGTCTCGGCGCCATCGAGGATCTCGTCCACCGCGCCCACGACGGTCTTCGGCCCGTACTCGTCGGCGAGGGCCAGGAGCCGTCGCTCGCCGACCCGGGCCGACCCGATCATCGCGCGCAGGTCGCCCATGAAGTCGTGCGGATGGCGCACGTTGGTCGCGATCATCTTGAGGACGTCGTCACGCAGCTCGCCCGCGTCGTAGAGCTTGAGGGGCGTGACGCGCAACCCCTCCTGCCAGATCTCCGTCGCCGCCGGGTTGTAGGCGCCATGGGTGGAGCCGCCGATGTCCGACTGGTGGGCACGATTGACGGACCAGAACACCACCTCGCCGTCGGCAAAGACCGGGACGAACGCGGTGAGGTCCGGCAGGTGGTTGTTGCCGTGGTAGGGGTCGTTCAGAAGGTAGACGTCGCCCGGGCGCACGCGCCCCTGGAAGGCGTCGCGCACCGACTCCACCGCCCACGGGATCGCCCCCACGTGGATCGGCACGTGCTCGGCCTGGGCGCAAAGCCGTGCCCCCGCGTCGCAGATGGCCGTCGAGAAGTCGCGGCTCGAGTTGAGGATCTGCGAGTACGCCGTGCGCAGCATCGCCTCGCCCATCTCCTGCACGATCGCCTCGAAGCGATGGGTGAGGACAGATACCGTGACGGGGTCGAGCATGGCCCGTCAAGTGTAACGCGAAAGCAGCTCCTCACGGGTGAGCCAGAGCCGCCGCGCCCGGGTGTGCGTCGCGCGCCGGAAACGGAGCGGACCCATGGGGTGGAGCGAGGCCATGAGCGCGTGCTGGTAGGCAGCCGTGAGGCCAGGCCAGACGATGCCGTCGCGCTCGGCGCGGAAGCCGAGGCGGGCGAGGCCGCGGTGAAAGATCGTGTCCGCGCAGAAGGCGCGCACGTCGGCGAGCGGGCCACCGTCGGCGGCGAGGCGCGCCAGCTCATGGAGCGAGGTCACTAACCAGCGCCGGAACTCGAGGCCAATCGCGAGCGGTGGCTGGCCGTTCACGTGGACGGCGGCGATGCGCGCGTTGTTGACGTGGAGGACGCCGATCCGGTCGCCGCCGGCGACCCGCGTGCCGTCGGGGAGGCGGCGCGCGCGGCGGCTCCGCCGGACCTCGACGCAGAGCGCCGGCCCGACCTGCGCCGGCGGCCGGTCCAGTCCGTGCACCGCGCGGTAGGCCCGGTCGTAGAGCATGACGGCCCAGCGGTACCAGGGGTGGGCGCGCCGCCCCGGACTCGCGATACGCGGACCTGCCATCCTCCAACCCCCCGCGCCTCGGACGTCGATGCAGCCCCGACCCGGTCCAACTCTCCCGCCGGGATAGTAGCGCCGCCTGCAGGCCTCTGCACGTTGGCGTCATCGGCGCGGACACACTAGCCCCTTTGCCTAGTCCCCAATGCACGTCCCGCTCGTACTGTCGAAAGTCCCCGCCGGCGGAACGCAGCATTGCTGCGTGACGGGGTTGAAATCCCCCCCTGAATCGCACACGCAAGTGCCGGTCGAGGAGTCGAAATGCTGGTCGACAGGGCACTCCGGAGCGCACATCCCGGAGGGGTCGGGTGGCTGCCCCCCAGGGCACACGCACATCTGGCTCGCCTCGTCGAATGTCTGACCGTCGGGGCACTGCGGCACGCACCTCCCGTACTCGTCGAGTATCTCCCCGGGAGGACAGGAAGGAGGAGCCGCGGGACAATTCGATGGGTTGAGGTCACTGAAGGCCCCCGTGGGCTTCCAGCGGTTCGGCTTCTCGAGTTCGAGTTCCCCACCGGGGCGCGTGCCGGGGCCGCCCAACGTATGGTCCGCGTCGCCCTCGGTCGTGTAGACGAGTTGTCCATCTTTCTGCAGCCGAATGATGAACTCGTCATTGGTATCTGGCTCACCCGTATCTTTAACCTGCGCCCAAAAATCGACGTACCCGAAGTAGTTCGTCTTGGCCGTACCACAGATCTGACGGGTCCCCGTCGGGTCGCCCTCACGGGTAGGCGGTCCCTGGTCGACAAATACGTATGCCGTGATGCTGGTCGCGTGAACGTTCAGGCGTGTGCCTTTGTCGATGTATTCGAGATGGCCCCAGGGCGACCCATACTTGCATCCAGCCGTGACGCAGAACTCCGCCTTAGCGGGGTTGTGCATGCCGCTCGCCGTGGTGACGATGAAGCCCTCACCGTCCAGGTAGTCACACGACGACGGCTGATCCCAGGCTCCAGCGGGGCCGGCGGCGGCGAGCACCAATGCTGCGACTGCAAGTCTACCGATGACCCTACGCATCGCTCTTCCTCCCGCGCGCATCCGGCAACGAGTTAGTAGATTCCGGCGGTCGCCGACCCGATGACCACATCCGCGACGCCGTAGACGATGACATGGAGAGCATTCACGACGGTGCTGGTCGGTGACGTTCGCTGCTCGTTGATCACCACCAGGCCTCCGGGAATGGGGACCGTCTGGTTCGGACCCCCACTGACGGGGATGGGCACGCCGTTGATCGCGAGATTTTCGATGTTCGAGACGCCAGAGCCCGCCGCGCCAAGGACCGCCCGAGCCCGTGCCACGACCAAATCGGCGCCGATCCTCGTCCCGGCCACGGTCAAGGCCAGAGCCGCGAGCGACGCTCGGGAGACCACCTGATCGGGCCAACCGATCGTGGTCGCGTGAAGGGTTTCCCCGGTGAGCAGCGCGGGAACGCTACCCGCGAGCGCGGAGGCCTGCAGCGCGTCACTGCTCCCTCCCAGCGCCCCCGTGTCGGCGAGCACGGTCGTCGTCCCTCCGAGTAGGCCGAGAACGGTCGCCTGCACCGCTCTCGCCCGCCCGGTGACCGTCTGAGCGTCGCTAGCTATCGGCCATGCCAGGAGCGCCGACAGCATTGCGGCGAGTGCAAGTACACCTGAACCGTAAGAACCTGTAGGACGCATACTGACCTCCCTTGCCTAGATATTCCCTACTGCGGCTCGGTGATTCCCCCTGCCGGAGGATCGCCCGAAACCCTTGCGGGAAAATGGGGTGGATACCGGAGATGATCCGAGCAAGATCCTGGTCATGAAGACGAGCAGAATCCCTGATGACAGGTGGGCTTGCGTCGCGGCCGTTGGCCCTTCATCATATCCCGGCCTCATGACCCTGCCGAAGACGGCCAGCACGGTGATCATCGGCGGCGGCGTGGTGGGCTGCTCGATCGCCTACCATCTGGCCCGCCGCGGGCTCCGCGACGTCGTCCTCCTCGAGCGCGAAACCGTCGGCTCGGGCACGACCAGCAAGGCGGCGGGCGGCATCCGCGTTCAGTTCCCGGCCGAGACCGAAATCCGCTTCTCCCTCGAGAGCATCGACGTCTTCGCGCGCTTCGCGGACGAGTTCGGCGTCGATCCGGGCTACACGAAGATCGGTTATCTCTATCTCCTCGCCGAGGAGCAGCAGCTTCGTGGGTTCGAGCCCCGGATTGCGCTCCAGCGGAAGCTCGGCGCTGACGTGCGCGTCATCTCCCCCGCCGACGCGCAGAAGCTCGTCCCCGCCCTCCGCGTCGACGACCTGATCGCGGCGGTCTGGGGGCCCCAGGACGGCATGGCCGGCCCCGCCGAGGTGACGACCGGCTTCGCGCGCCGCGCGCGCGAGCTCGGCGTGACGATCGCGGAGGGGATGGCGGTGACGGCGCTCGCGATGTCGAACCGACGCGTGACGGGCGTGAGGACGTCCCAGGGCGCGATCGCGGCGCCCATCGTCGTCAACGCGGCCGGCCCCGCGGCGGCGCGCGTCGGCAGGCTCGCGGGTCTCGACCTGCCGGTGCACCCCCGGCGCCGCCACATCTTCTTCACGGAGCCCTTCCCCGAGATCCCGGGCCCGGTGCCGCTCACGAGCGACGTGACGAGTGGCTTCTACTTCAGGAAAGACATGGAGCAGGTCCTCCTGAGCCCGGGTGACGTCGAGGATATTGGCGAGGACTTCGACGTCCCGATGGATTGGGGGAAAGTAGAAGAGTTGGTGCGGAAGGCGATCCACCGCTTGCCGATCATCGCGGACGCGCGGATCGCCGGCGGCTGGGCGGGACTCCGCCCGCTCACGCCCGACGACCACGCCATCATCGGCTGGGCGCCGGGCGTCGAGGGCTTCTTCCTCGCCGTCGGCTTCGGCGGCCACGGCTTCCAGCACTCGCCCGCCACCGGCCGGTATGTCGCCGAGTGGCTCGTCGACGGCACGCCCTCCCTCGACCTCTCCCTCTTCGATCCCGGCCGCTTCGGCGCAGGACGGTGCGGGGCCGCGACCGGAAGGACACGAACCCGATGACCGACGGAGGACAATCATGAGACGACTCTCTGCGATCGTCCTGGCGCTCGCCCTGGGGCTCGGCGGGACGGCCGCGTGGGCGCAGCAGAAGAATCTCACCTGGACGGCCGGCCAGATCGGCGGCGGGTGGTACGCGCAGGCGGGCGGGTTCGTCGAGCTCGTCCGAAGCCAGGACGCGAGCTTCAACATCAAGGTCGTGCCGGGGGCCGGCATCCAGAACATGAGTAAGCTCCAGGCGGGCGAGACGGAGATCGCCTGGGGGCTCCCGCCCTTCATCGCCGCCTCGTATAACGGCCAGGACCCGTATACGGACAAGCACTCGGACATGCGCCTGGTCATGAACGGGCTCGGCTTCGTGCACATCCAGTGGTGCGTGCCGGCGGACTACCCCGACAAGTCGATCCGCGAGATCTTCGAGAAGAAGGGGCGGACCACGATCGGCACCACGCCGCCGGGCGGGTCGGACGAGTGGGTGATGCGGAAGGTGTTCGAGTTCTACAAGACGACCTACAACGACGTGCGCAGCCGCGGCGGCAAGGTGATCCTGGTCTCCTACACCGACCTCACCACCCAGTACCGTGACCGGAACATGGACATCCTCTTCGCCAACCTCGCGGTGCCGGGCGCGGCGATCCAGGAGGCCTCGCTCGGGCGTAAGATGCGGATCCTGCCGATGGACGACGACCTCATCAAGTTTATGGAAGCGCACGGCTTGTCCCGCGGCGTGATCCCCAGGGGCTCCTACAAGGACGTGGTCAACAACGATGTGGACATTCCGACGATCGCGATGGCCAACGCCATCGTCGCGAACGCCAAGGTGTCCGAGCCGGCCGTCTATGAGTTCACCAAGATCCTGCTCAAGAACGTCGGCGCCGTCCGTAAAGTCCACCCGGCGTTCAAGGACTTCGACCCGAAGGACGCCGTGCGGCTCGCCAACGTGCCGCTGCATCCGGGCGCGGCCAAGGCGTACAAGGAAGCGGGGCTCCTCAACTGAGGAGACTCGCCGGACCCGTAGGCTGGGCGGTCGGCGGTTGGGCCGCCGCCGCCGCCCTGTTCCACATCTGGACCGCGTACGCCGGCGTGTGGGAGCCGCGCGAGATGCGGGCCACCCACCTCCTGTTCCTCCTTCCGCTCGCCTTCCTCCTCTTCCCGGCCACCGGGCGCTCGCCGACCGACCGCGTCACCCGATGGGACTGGGCCGGGGTGGCGCTCTCGATCGTGCCGTGCGTCTATGTCCTCCTGAACGTCCACGCCCTCACCGAGCGCTGGGAGGGCGTGCATCCTGTCACGCCGTTTCACGTGATCATGGGGACCATCATGGTCCTCGCAGTGCTCGAGGCGTCGCGACGCGCCGTCGGCTTCTGGTTCTTCGTCACCACGCTCGCCTTCATCGCGTTTCTCGTGGCAGCGCCGTGGCTTCCCGGTTTTCTCCGATCCCCGCGCGCCTACAGCTACCCTCGGCTCGTGGAGATGTTCTTCCTCTACGCCGACGAGGGCGTGCTCGGCACGCTCACGGGGATCTCGTCGAACATCCTGATGATCTTCATCCTCTTCGCCTCGTTCATGCTCCACTCGGGCGTGGGGCAGTTCTTCATGGACATCTCGGTGGCGCTGGCGGGCCGTTTCCGCGGCGGCCCCGCCAAGGTCGCCGTGCTCTCCTCCGGGCTCTATGGCACGATCAGCGGCTCGTCGGTCGCCGACTGCTACGCGACCGGCAGCTTCACCATCCCCCTCATGAAGAAGATCGGCTACAAGCCCGAGATCGCGGGGGCCATCGAGGCCTGCGCCTCGTGCGGCGGGCCCCTCATGCCGCCGATCATGGGCGCGGGCGCGTTCATCATGGCGGAGCTGACCGGTGTGCCGTACTCGAAGATCGTCGTCGCGGCCACGCTACCGGCCGTCCTCTACTACGTCGGGATCATGGCGACCGTGCACTGGGAGGCGATCAAGCAGCGCATCGGCACGATGCGCGCCGAGGTGCCACCCCTCGTGACGTTGTTCCGGCGCGCGCTCCTCTTCATGCCGTTCGTGATCGTCATCTACTTCCTCGAGGCGGGTTACTCGCCGTCCAAGGCCGCGCTCTACAGCCTGCTCTCCGCGGTCCTCGTCTCGTGGTTCGCGGGCGACCAGCCGATGACGCCGCGGCGGATCTTCGAGACGATGGGGGAGGCGATGCGCTCGGGCGTGATCGTCGCCACGGTGCTCGCCGCCTCTGGCCTCATCGTCGCCTCGATGAGCCGCACGGGCTTCGCGCTCGCCTTCTCGTCCACGATCATCAACCTGTCAGGCGGCTACCTGATCCTGGCGCTCCTGCTGATCTTCCTCGTCGTCTCGGTGCTCGGCACGGGCATCCCGACGACCCCGGCCTACATCCTGGCCGTCACCGTCGGCGGCGCGGCGCTCCAGCGGCTTGGCGTGGACATCCTCGCCGCCCACCTGTTCGTCTTCTACTACGCCGTCCTCGCCGACGTGACGCCGCCCGTCGCCGTGACCGCCTTCGCGGGCGCCCAGATGGCGGGCGCGGACCCGATGCGGACGGGCTGGCAAGCCTCACGGATCGCGATCAGCGGGTTCCTGGCGCCGTTCCTCTTCGTCTACCAGCCGGCGCTGCTCATGGACGGCGCCCTCCCGGAGATCGTGATCCTCTTTGCCTCAGCGGTGGTCGGAATCTCGGCGCTCTCCGCGGCGGCCGCCGGCTCCATGTTCAGACCGCTCACCTGGCCCCAGCGCGTGCTCTTGATCGCCGTCTCGCTCGCGGCGATCAGTCCGCAACTGGCCGTGTCGGTCGTCACCAGCCTGGCGCTTCTCGCATTCGGGGTGTGGGATTGGTCGCGGGCGCGGCGCGATGCGGTGCGGCCGGTCAGTGTCGGGGCGAGCGGCTGAGGCGGTCCGTCGCGGATGCTCGGCGACGGGTGCAACCGGAAGTCTCGTTACTTGCTGGAGATGTTTTCGCGAAGAACGCCCGGATCGTAATCGACGTAGGCGTGCTGGAGCGTCCCGCTCGCGCTGAACTCGCACCAGACTTCGCGGCGCTGGTACGCGCCGAGCCGATTCTGTGCGTCGACGTACCCGACCAGCACAGACGACCCGGACGGCCACAGGGTGACGCGCGCGGTGTTTGGCGCGTAGAGCGAGCTCGTGAGCGTCCTCGTGCATTCCTGCTGCTGATCCGTCGAGGGGGCCGGCCCCGTCGGGGCGCCGCGCGACTCGTCGCGCGGGTCCCGCAAGGTCTGCTGGGTCAACGGCGTGCATCCACCGCCGGTCTGAGCGCCGCGGTCGCGGTAGGACACGTTCCCCTGTGCATCCACGCAGCGCAACGTCTGCGCCTCCACGAGCTCAGACCAGAAGAGGGCTGCCAGGATCAGCATGCCCAGGCCGACTACGTTGCGCGGGCTCAGGATCAACATGCTTCCGGAGCAAGTGCGACTTACGTGCCATCGGCCGTCGAGCCGCAGAGCCTCCAGAAAGTGACGTATTTTCCGGAGGGTATGTCCGGGGCCCGATGGAGCCGCGGACGGGCGTCGGTCGGCCGGTCACGATTTCTCCTGGCCAGAACCGATACAGGACCGGCTAGGACCTCACCGACTCAGGTATTCCACGTGACTCAGACCCAGGATCAACCCGATTACGATCCAGGGGTTTCTCTTTCAGGGTTTCTGTGGATGCTCGAGATTGAGGGGACAGGGGAGGCCAGCATGCAGCACACAGGTTCTTACCGTCCAGGTTTGGTCAGTGGCGCCGTGATGGTGGCGGTTCTCCTTGTATGGGCGACCGCCAGCGAGGCTCAAACCGTCACTGGGAAGGCGCGAGCGGTGAAAGCGACCGTGTTCAGCCTTCTCGGAGGAACGACGACAGTGCTCGCCGACACCGGGGCGCTGGGCGGAACCAGTGACGCACTGCAGGCATCGGCACCGACTGGGAACGTTCCCTCGCTGCTCACCGGGGAAGCCCTCCACGCGACCACGATCGGCTGGCCGGATCAGGTTGCCTCCGAAGCCTCGCTGGCGGCCCTGACCCTGAGAGTCGCGGGGACCACCATCGGCGCCGATTCCGTTATGGCACGCGCCCTGGCGGTCCTGGGCGGCGCGGGTGGTGGCGCCTCGGACATCGCCAATCTGTCGATCAATGGGGTGCCCATCCCTATCACCGGGGCCGCGAACCAGACGATCTATATTCCCGGAGGCCGGGTGGTGATTAACGAGCAGCAAGCGTTACCGACCGCCACCGTCGTGAATGCCCTCCATGTGGTCGTCTCCGGCGTCGCGGACGTGGTCATCGCGTCTGCGACCGCCGGGATTCACTAACTCGTCGCTCTGGCATGCGAGGGGAGAAAGAATGATGCGTAGAGGGATCAGGGTACTCGTAATAGCGGCGTTGGTGCTCCTCGGAGGGGTCGCAGGTGCTCGCGCCCAGGAGCAGCAGTGCGATTTCATAACGGGCGGCGGGTATATCGTCAACAATGACGCTAAGGCGAACTTCGGCGTCGGTGGCTCATGCAAGCAAGGAGGAGACAACCACGGGTTGTGGGGTCATCTGGAGTACGTCGACCACCGCACAGGCCTGAACGTTCACTGGACGACCATCACAGGCTACTTCTCTTGCACCGACCGTGAACCATCCGACCTAACGTCGTGCAGCCCTAATCCGTCCGGCCAGCCGCCAGCGACCCGTTTGATCTGTGGTACGGCGAGGACCAACCAGACATCCGCCGATGTCAACTGGGCCGTCGCGGTCACGGACAACGGAGACAAAAATTCGAACTTCTTCTCGATTCAAGTGGATCTCCCATCGTCCGGGTACCACCGATCAGGATTCCTGCAGGGCGGCAACATCCAACTCCATAAGCCGAACTTCACTGGTACGCAGACTTCAACTTGCCTCGCCTTAGCGGGCGGCACGTGCAACAGTAACTTGGACTGCACGTCAACTCAAACTGATTGCAATACTGTGACCCACACCTGCTGCCCCCAAGGGACGTTTTTCAACGGCCAGATTTGCACTACTGACTAAGTGGAGGTACGAACACCCCGGGGTACGGCGGCCTGCAGACGCATGCCCCGATTCAACCCACCCGCCGCCGGGGGCCCGCCCGGGGCAGGGTCGCTTAGGATCTTGCCGTAACTCGGACTCCTCTCGCTCGCCTGACTCGCTTTATCGCGTGACTCGGGAATCCCCCGCAGCTTAAATCGGGTATTCACCCGATTCTTGTCTGGGGGTTCTCGCCGATGATGCTCGGGACACGAGGGGAAGAAGAGGGCAACAGCCTAGAGGAGAAACGATCCTATCTAGCAGTGGTAAGGAAAGGAGGACGCATCATGATCGCTCGTAGGTCGTCCGTAGTGAAAATGGCGATGTTTGCGGTGGCGCTTGTGGCCGTGCTGTCATCGGACGCGGCGGCGACCCACAGTAACGGGACCGGTCCCAAAATGGATTTTGTCTTTGGCACGGGTATTTTCAGAGCGGTAGATCTTCACGAGGAGATTCACGTCAACGCCAGGAGCGGTGCAGAGCCTCTAGGCGAGTTTTTCGCCCGCCTGGTGACGTCGCCGGCTCTCGACTTCGACTTCCGGGGCCAGGTGACCTGTTTAACCGTGAATACCCATGACGCGGTCTTCGGCGGCGAGATCACGCAGTCGAGACTGCCTAATATCCCAGTGGGGTGGGGAATCCTGATCCAGGTTCATGATGACGGAGAGCCGGGCACTAACGACAAAGTCCTTATCCTTGCCCTCGGACCCGCTACTGACGCCTGCCCAACCCGGGATGCGATCATACCCCTCATCGCACCAAATATTGATCAGGGGAATTTCGTCGTTCACGAGGCCGCGTGCCCTTCCCCGTGCATAGATTAAGAGGGATACGAGCGACCAGATACGGCGTGGGCGACGGCTGAAGGCGTATACCCAGACTACCCGATCTGCGCGACTGATGTCCGCCGGGGCTTATATCAAGGGTGAATTCAGAACCCGTGGAGCGGATCTGGAAGGCGCACTGGCCGCCGGGGCTCGACGAGGCGCGGATCCGGCTGCCCCAGGAGCCGCTCGCCGTCATCCTCAAGCGGAACGCCCGCCGCGCGCCGGCCAAGCCCGCGCTCATCTTCTACGGCCGCGAGCTCTCCTTCGGCGAGCTCGACGAGGCGAGCGATCGATTCGCCGGTTGGCTCAAGGGGCGCGGCCTCCGCCCGGGCGACCGCGTGGCCTTCTTCCTCGAGAACTGCCCGCAGTTCGCGATCGCCTGCTACGGGGCGCTGAAGGCCGGGGCGATCAACGTCTGCTTGAACCCGATGCACAAGGCGGTCGAGCTCCAGCACGTGCTCGACGACTCGGGCGCCCGCGTCCTCGTCACCTCCGACCAGGGCTACGGCGTCGTGGAGCCGATCCGCGCCAGATCGCCGCTCGAGGTGGTCGTCGTCACCGCCTACCGCGACTTCCTGCCGGAACGGCCGACGCTCCAGCCGCCGCCCTCCTTCCTCGAGCCCCCGCGCGCGTGCTCCGACACGGAGGACTTCCGCACGGTTCTCGGCAGCTCACCGCCGCTCGCGACGCCCGAACGGCGCGCGCTCGCCGACACCGCGCTCCTCCAGTACACCTCGGGCACGACCGGCGTCCCGAAGGGCGCCGAGCTGACCCATGGCAACCTCGTCGTGAACTGCGAGCTGATGCGCCTCTGGCTCGGCCAGACCCCCGACGACCGGGTGTTCGGCGTCGTGCCGTGGTTCCACATCACCGGCATGGAAGTGCAGCTGAACATGATGGCGTACGTCGGCTCGACCTTCGTGGCACTCGGGCGCTTCGACCTGGACGGCGCGCTCCGCGCGATCCAGGATTACCGTTGCACGCTGACGACCCTCATCGCGACGATCAACGTGGCGATCGTGAATTCTCCGACGACGCGCGGGTACGATCTCTCCTCGCTCCGCCTGTGTCTCTCCGGCGGCGCGCCGGTGCCGGCGGAGATCGCGCGACGCTGGGAGGCGATCACCGGCCACACGCTCGTCGAGGGCTACGGCCTCACCGAGACCACGGCCCCAACGCACTGCAATCCCCCGCACCGCCCGCGCTACGGGACGGTCGGCCTCCCGTTCCCCTTCACCGACGTCAAGGTCGTGAGCCTCGAGGACGGTGTCACCGAGCTGCCGGTGGGCGCCTCGGGCGAGATCGTCGTCCGCGGCCCGATGGTGATGAAGGGCTACTGGCGCCGCCCCGACGCGACCGCGGAGGCGCTCCGTGGCGGCTGGTTCTACACGGGCGACATCGGCCACGTGGACGCGGAAGGGTATTTCACGATCGACGAGCGTAAGAAGGACATGATCAAGGCCTCGGGCTACAGCGTCTTCCCCGCCGAGGTGGAGGCGCTGATGTACCGCCACCCGGCCGTCGCCGAGGTGGGTGTCGTCGGGGTCCCCGACCCCTACCGCGGCGAGGACGTCCTGGCGTTCGTCGTGCGAAAGCCCGGCGCCGAGATCGGCGAGCAGGAGCTCGTCGAGTGGTGCCGCAAGGAGATGGCCGTCTACAAGGCGCCGCGGACGATCCGCTTTGTTTCTGCGCTTCCGAAGACTGCCTCCGGTAAAATTCTAAAGAGATCCCTCCGCGATCAGGCGCGGAGCGCGTGAATAGGCACTGCGGGCGGGGCGTCTACCCACTGACGGCACAGAGGGTGCCGACATACTACCCCTGTAGGGAGGACAACGAATGAAGCGATTCCTCATTACCACCCTTACCCTTTTGTTCGCCGTCGGCGCCGTGGTCGCCCCCGCCGTCTGGGCCCAGGCCCAGACCCCGACGGCCCCGCCGGCAAAGACGGACACCACGATGCCGGGCGAGAAGAAGCCGCAGAAGAAGGCTCACAAGAAGGGCGAGAAGATGGCCAAGAAGTCCGAGAAGAAGTCGGCCGCCAAGGAAGCCGAGAAGAAGGCCGAGGAGAAGAAGTAGCCCTTCCGGAAATCCACCAGGGCGCCGGGTCACCTGAACCCCGGCGCCCGCGGCATTTCATGGGCGTGGACGCTACCAGCGGCCGGGAATGCGCGTGCCGCACGAGGGGCATACGCCGCGGGTGGGCGTGAGGAGATCGAGCAGGATCGTGTAGCCCACGCGCTCGATCAGGAGCGCACGGCACGAGGGGCAAGACGTATTCTCGAAGAGCCCGACGCGCCCCGGCAAGTTCCCCGCGTAGACGAAGTGGAGCCCCTCACCGACCCCGACCTCCGCAGCCCGCAGGAGTGTCTTCGCCGTCGTCCGGTCGCGGTCGGTCATCTTGTAGTCGGGATGGAACGCCGTGACGTGCCACGGAATATCGGGCGAGACGGACGCCATGAAGCGCGCGATGTCGCGCAGCTCGGCGTCGGTGTCGTTGAATCCCGGGACGACCAGCGTGACCACCTCGAGCCAGAAGCCCAGGCGGTGCAGACGCTGGATCGTCTCGAGCACTGTGCCCAGCACGCCGCCCAGCTTCCGGTAGTGCTTGTCGTCGAAGCCCTTCAGATCGACCTTGTAGAGGTCGACCCAGGGACGCAGGTAGTCGAGCACCTCGGGCGTGGCGTTGCCGTTCGAGACGTACGAGCAGACGAGGCCGCGCCCCTTGGCCTCGCGGAAGACCTCGACGGCCCACTCGCTCGTGATCAGGGGCTCGTTGTAGGTGGAGGTGAGGATCCGGGCGTGCTGGCGCTCGGCCAGGTCGACGATCTCTGCGGGCGTCACCTGCTGGGGCGGCACGCCCATCACCGGGTCGCGCAGCGCCTGGGAGGTCAGCGCGTTCTGACAGTTCTTCACCGCACAGAAGCCAGCCAGGTAGGAGTGCTCGCCCTCGACCTCGAGGTTGTAGACGTCTCCGTCGAAGGGCTCCAGCGCGACTGACTTCACAGGGACGAGGAAGTGGCCGCCGGTATCGTGCCACTTCTGGGCCGGGCCACGCTCCCGATACCAGACGACGCTGAACTGCTCCGGCTGGCGGTGGACGGCTCGTCCCTGGATCCGCCCCTCGGTGCCGACCGTGGCGACGTAGATCGATGGCAGACGCCCCAGCCGCAGCAGGAGCAGGGCCACGCCGTAGGCCAGCTCTCGCGAGACGGTCGTTGCGCAGGACTTCCCCCGCGGGTACACGTGCCCGTCGCCTTCGAGGTACGCCTCAAGAAAGGCCTCCTGGATGGATGCATCGGCGGTAAAGATCTGAGCCGGTACACGTTTGCCACCGGCTCCTTTGCCACAAAGGGCCACAAACAGAAGAGCCAACGACGCCTTGCCAATGGTGATCGCCGTGGTTGTGTTTCGACGGACTTGCTGAGGACGCACCCCGAACAACTTCGTCAACGATTCCGTGATTTCGTCCCGCGCCAGCTGTTCACCGTGTCCGAAGGCGAAGGCCAGCTTGAAGCTGTTGGGACGTGTCTTCGATTGCGTCACCGACCCTTCCGCACAATAGAACCCCAGGAGACGAGCCAACGGCTTGTCAAGCTGCACATGACGGGGAATGCCGGGACGGTGCTCGTTGGGAAAGCGAACGGTGTCGTCTTTGACAATGAGCCCCTGGGTCTTCTGGTAGACCCAGCGGCCGCGATGAACTTTGCTCCTCACATGCCTGATGTACGAGGGATCCTTGCCAAGCCGCGCTCCAATCGCCCTAGATGACTCCCCACGGTTTGTCGCTGCTACGATTCCTGCCACCTCCGTGGGAGAGAGCGTGCGCGGGATCGCGAAGGTGACCGTGACATCCGCGAAGAGCTGTGCGACGTCGATGATGACCCGGACCGCGGGCCATACCGGCTTCGGCAAGAGCAGAAAGTGATCGGGCGTCAGATCGCTTGCGCGAATCTCTTCAGCCCGATCGCCCGACGGATCAGTGGTTGCGAGCCAGCGGTGATCGGGTGTGCAGCGGACCGCAGGAAGGTACATAGGCTGGACCACTGCCAGGTCGCCGCGATAGGAATGCCTAAACGCCTTGAACGCACGCCGGACTTCACCGGACGCCGTTATGACGTGCACGTCGCGTGGGAACCGAGCCTCGCCGTCGGGGATCGGCATCGGGTCCGCCGCAGCGTCGAAGATCACCTTGATTGTCGCAGCACCGTTGGCCGTCACGACGGGCGTATCGCCGACGATGCAGTACCCACAGTGATAATCGCATCCGAGCATCCCGAAGGAGAGGGCGCGCGCGCCCGGGTAGGCGTGGAAGAACGGCTTCTTCTCGACGGGGTCGAGCTGGAGGCCGGCGACGTAACCCGCCGGGACCATGAGGCGCCCGTCGTCGTTCCAGCGCACCTTGCACACGCCGCGCTGCCCGGACGGGATCAGGCAGCGGTGGCCGCACGCGTAGCAGCGCACGCGACTCTCGGGGAGCCGCTCGAAGAGCTCTCCCTCGCGCGCCAGGCGCGCGAGCACGTCGGCCAGCGCCGCCATCCTGGCTACATCGTACCGCGCGTCACCACGCCCGCCGCGTAGCCGACGACGCGGTCCAGGTCGCCCGTGACATCGCCCGACGTCTTATAGTCGAGCACGCGCACACGGTCGGCCCCGAGCTCGCGCGCCGCCCACAGCACCGCCGCGAGCGCTCCGATCCCGCACGCCTCCCCCGCGCCCTCCTCTTCCGCGCGCAGGACCGCGTCGGGGTCGAACGCCTCCACGCGCCGCAGCAGCTCGCGGTCGAGCCGGTTCGCGACCGCCTGAGGATGGTAGTGCGAGAGATCGGTGCTCGCGACGAGGAGCGCTGCGTGGCCGCGCAGCGCGCGGGCGAGCGCCAGCCCGAGAGCGCGCGCAACCTCGCGACGCTGGTCACGGACCATCACCGGCAAGAGCCGCCACTCCTCCGGGAGCGCCCGCTGCAGGAACGGCAGCTCGATCTCGACCGAGTGCTCCGGATCGCCCCTCACCGGCGTGAGCCCGGCGCCCAGCTCCTGGCGCATGGCGTCGTCGAGGACGCGGCATGTCTCGCGGGCGATCGTGACCGGGCCGAGCGGCGTCTGATAGGCGCCGTGGGCCGAGAGGAGCACCGCGCCCTCGAGCGGATAGTGCATGGGCCCGACGACGGCGACGACCTCGGGCAGGAGCCCCCGCGCCGCGGCGAACGTGTGGCCAGCGACGGCGCCCGAGTACCGGTAACCCGCGTGGGGCGCGATCAAGGCGACAACGGCGCCGTCGGCCTTCACGGCGCCTGCAGCCGCCAGGTGGCGGTCGACCTCGGCGCCGAGCGTCCGTGCGTCGCCCGGGTACCACTGACCGGCGATCGGCGAGGGCCGCATGTCCACGCGGCTCACCTCCCCTGTGTCGCTCCGATCATATATCCGAGAGCGACGGCGGTCTGAAAGGGATGGTCGTAGAGCTTCCGATGGTCGCGGAGCTTCCGGATAATCCGAGAGGCAGAGGCGTCGGGACGCGAAGGCGCTGTTCGCCAAACCGCGCCCGACTGACGCCGAAGGCTAGCGAGCGCGAGCCGGGGTCGCCGACGAGGACGGCGTCGCGGCAGTGGGCGCCGGCGCCGATGCCGAAGGCACCAGCACTGGGCGCGCCGCGCACCCTATGAGCGTACCGACCAGCGCGATGAGCCCGGCCACGATCACGATACGACGGAGTCCCTTGTCCATGACGATCTCCCTAGCTTTTCGCTTTGCTGTACGACTTTTTCGCGCTGTTCAGCCGTTTCGAGGTCCGGTGCACGAACTGGCACCATTCGCGGTTCGTCACACCTTCCGCCTCGCCCGTTGAGGTCAGGATGTCCCGGCTGACCTTCGCTCTCTCGTCGTCGGAGCCTCCGTACCTGGGTTGGTGAAGGTCGCACCAACGCACGGTCAGGATCTCCTCGAACGGGTCCCGCCCCGGGGAACAGCCCGGGCAATAGAACGAAGCGAGATTCGGAGTGTCCGCGAGGTCCATGCCCGCGCTCTTAAGCACACCTGGTGCCAGCCCGTGAACGCGCGCTGAGTCGAGGACTTACGGGTTAATCCCCCCGGAGGAGCGGCCCATAAAATGCCAGCGCGGCCAGAACTGTTGACCGAAGTGTCACCGCCGGCGTATCACTCTTTGGGCATTGTCACGATTCGCAGCGCGCGGATACTCGCTCATGAAGATGAGCCCCGCGATCCTGTGCGTCGTTCTCGCGCTGGCAGTCTCACCCGTCGCTGCCGAGGAGTGGTCGCGGGCGTCGATCTCACGCCTACCCGATTCCGCCTTCGCCGTCGTCGAGACTGCGCCCGACGGACGCAAGGTCCGCCACCTCCCCCACCACGACGAGACCGGCGCCGTCGATCTCGGCCACCTCAGGGCGGCACGGTCGCGGTTGGGTCAGGTGAGGTGGCTCGACCCTCTGAGCGAAGAGATCGCGCGACGCCATCTGGAGGAGCACCAGCGAGAGCTGATGCGCTGAGCTCATGCCGGTCGTGACACATGTTTGACGGAACCCGACCTCCCGGCTATGCTGCCCGCGGTCCACCGACCAACCATTGGGAGAGCATGATGAAGACGCGTCTCATGAGCGTGATCGCGCTGATCGCCGTTCTGTCGCCACCCGCCGCGGCCCAGGGGCCAGCACCGAAGGGCGCACCCAAGGAGCTCCGGGTCGGCATCGTAACGCTGCTCTCCGGGCCGGCCTCCAGCACCTTCGGCATCCCCGCCAAGAAGGCAGCCGACGCCTGGGTGGAGAAGATCAACGAGGCGGGCGGGATCGGCGGGGTGAAGGTCGTGCCGGTCCTCACCGACGAGGCCGGCCCCGGCGACAAGGTGGTCGCCGAGTTCCGGCGGCTCGCGGCCGACGAGAAGGTAGACCTGGTCATCGGTTACATCTCGAGCGCCAACTGCGTGGCCGTGCCCGCGGTGGCCGAGGAGCTCCGGCTCCTCACGGTCCTCTTCGACTGCGGGACCACGCGCGTCTTCGAGGAGGCCAAGTACAAGTACGTGTTCCGCACCGCCGCGCACACCGGCATCGACGGGATCGGCGCGGCCCGCTATCTCCTGGCCGCGAAGCCCGACGTGAAGACCATCGCGGGCCTCAACCAGGACTACGCGTGGGGTCGGGACTCGTGGGAGATCTTCAGCCGCGCCCTCCGCAAGCTGAAGCCTGACGTCCAGGTGGTCGAGACGCTTTGGCCGAAGCTCTTCCAGGGTGACCTGTCGGCCGAGATCTCGAAGCTCCTCACCGCCAAGCCCGACGTGATCTTCCACAGTCTCTGGGGGACGGACCTCGCCTCGGTGAACAGCCAGGGCCGAGTTCGCGGGCTCTTCCGCCAGAGCCTCGTCGTTCACAACAACTCTGCGTTCCTCTTCAAGGAGTTTCGGGACCTGCCCGACGGCTTCGTCGTGGGCTTCCGGGGAACGCACTGGCCCGAGGTGCCCGACCCCGCCCGGAACCCGCTCCAGCGGGAGTTCGTCGAGCGTTGCACGAAGAAGTTCGGCGAGCCGTGCGGGTCGCCCCACGGGAGCTACCACATGGTGCAGGCCCTTCAGGGCGTGAAGACCGCGTACGAAAAGGCGATCAAGGCGACCGGACGGTGGCCGAGCGCGGACGACGTGGTTCGGGCCTTCGAGTATCTGGAGTTCGACTCGCCCAGCGGGCGCATCGCGATGGCGGTCGGCGGCGGTCACCAGGCCATCGAGGACTCGCTCTACGGGACGGTCAAGCTCGACGCGCAGCGGAATCAGAACGTGCTCACGAGCGTGCGGGTGTTCCCGGCCAAGTGCGTCAACCCTCCCGACGGGGTGAAGACCTTGGACTGGATCGACCAGGGCTTCCGCGGCGCCCAGTGCCCGTGAGGTCGGCGGGCAGCGAACGTCCGGCCTGAACCACATCACCGTCATCGCACTGGACGGGATCAGCTACGCCTCGTGGCTGTTCCTGGTGTCGGCTGGCCTCACGTTCACGTACGGCGTCGTCCGCATTCTGAACCTCGCCCACGGCAACCTCTACGCCCTCGGCGCGTACATGGGCGCGTGGCTGGTCCTCGGCTGGGGATCGAGCGCCTGGCCCGTGCTGAGCTACCTGCTGCTCTTCGTGGCCGCCGTCTTCATCGGCGTGACGGCCGGGCCTGTCATCGAGCGGGTCTTCCTCCGGCGCGTCTACGGCAAGGCGGAGGAGATCCAGATTCTCCTGACCTTCTCGATCCTCCTGATCCTCGAGGACGTGATCAAGCTCGTGTGGGGCGTGAGCCCGCTCTTCGCCGACAAGCCGTACACCTACATGGGACTGGTGAGGCTGGGCGGCGTCGACTACGCGGGCTACCCGTTTCTGCTGACCGGCATCGCCGTGGTCACGGGCCTCCTCCTGTGGCTCGTCGTGACGCGGACGCGCTTCGGGAAGGTGTTGATCTCGGTGATCACGGACCGCGAGGTGAGCTCGGCCCTCGGCGTGAACGTCCCGCGGATCTACACCCTCGCCTTCACGCTGGGGGCGGTCTTCGCCGCCCTCGGCGGCGCGTTCACCGCGCCGATGTTCTCGCTCGTGCCCGGGATCGGGGCGGAGGTCATCGTCGTGTCGTTCGCCGTCGTCGCCATCGGCGGGCTCGGGTCCATCGGCGGCGCGGCGTTGGGGGCCTTGCTCGTGGGACTGGCGCGGGCGACCGCCGTCCACCTCTTCCCGGAGCTCGACCTCTTCGCCATCTACCTGATCATGGCGCTGGTGCTGCTCGTTCGGCCCCAGGGCCTCTTCGGGCAGGTGGAGGCACGGAGGATCTGATGGTCATCGTCCGCGCGCTCATGGGACTCGCGCTGTTCCTCGTCGTGCCGCCCTTCCTGCCCGAGTGGATCACATTTCTGCTGACCCTCGCGTGGGCGAAGGCGCTCGCGGTCCTCGGCGTCGTGCTCCTCCTGCGCGGCGGGCTCCTCACGTTCGGCCACGCCCTCTACTACGCGGTGGGCGCGTACACCGCGGGCTTCGCGGTGAAGTTCCTCGGGGTGCACGAGGGGCTCGTCGTGCTCGTCCTCGCGGTGGTGACCGGCGCCACGACGAGCGCGCTCCTCGGGCTTCTCCTGGCGCGCTATCGGGGCGTCCACTTCGGGTTACTCAACCTCGCCTTCTCGATGGTCCTCTACGCCATCCTTCTCAAGTTTTACGCGGTCACCGGCGGCACGGACGGGTTGCGGCTCCCCACCCCCCTGCTCGCCGGAATCAAGCCGCCGCCCCAGTCCCTGCGCCTCACGATCTACTACGTGACGGTCGTGCTGACGGCGCTCCTGCTCTACGTCGCCCACCGGTTCACGGCGTCGCCGCTCGGCTACACGCTCCGCGCCGTGCGCGACAACGAAGTGCGCGTGGAATACATGGGCGCCTCGGTCCGCCAGGCGATCTATTGCTCCTACATCGTCGCCGGCGTCCTGGCGAGCGTGGGCGGCGTCCTCGCCGGCTTCTCGGTGGGTCACATCGTCCCCGAGGTCTCGTTCTGGACCCAATCGGGCGAGTTCGTCTTCGTCGCGCTGCTTGGTGGGACGGGGAGCGTGGTGGCACCAATCGCGGGCTCGATCGTCTTCGAGTTCGTGCGCAACTACGCCTTCAAGTACTCCCCCTACACCTGGCAGATGACCCTGGGCATCGTCCTCCTGATCATCATCTTCTTCCTGCCCGGGGGGCTCTGGAGCCTGACCGGGCTGGCGAGACGATGGGGCTTCGCGACGCGACGATGGACCCGGTGAGCGCGGTTCTCGAGACGGTCAGCCTGACCAAGTTCTTCGGCATGGTCCGGGCGGCTGAGGATCTGAGCCTCCGGTTTCAGGAGGGCGAGCTCGTGGGCATCGTAGGCCCGAACGGCTCCGGCAAAACCACCCTCCTCAACGTGATCACGGGCTACGTGAAGCCCGACCGCGGGCGGATCCGCTACCAGGGGAGGGACATCACGGGCCTGCCCCCGCGGGCCGTGGCCGATCTCGGCATCGCGCGCTCCTTCCAGATGCCGCAGCTCTATCTCTCCCTCACGGTGCTGGAGAATCTCGTCCTGGCCCTCGCGATCCGCGCGGGACGAGCGCGCGAGTTCTGGGCACCGCTCGCGCGCGTGGACCGGCTGGACGACGCGCGCCGCATCCTGGAGCAGTTCGGGCTGGAGGAGCACGCCTCGCACGACGCGGGCCAACTGCCCGAGGGCGCCCGCAAGCTGCTGGACGTCGCGCTCTCGTTCGCCCGGCGCCCGCGCATCTTGCTGATGGACGAGCCGACGAGCGGCGTGAGCGCGCGGGACAAGTCGACGGTGATGGACACGCTGGTCCCGGTGCTGAAGGGGACGGGCGTGACCACGATCTTCGTCGAGCACGACATGGAGGTCGTCCAGCGCTACGCCGAGCGGGTGCTCGCGTTCGACGAGGGCAAGGTCGTCGCCGCCGGGTCGCCCGACGCCGTCCTCGCCGACCCCGCGGTGCGGCGGGCGCTCCTGGGACGGGCGTAGCATGCTGAGCCTTCGCGGTCTCGACGTCAGGCTCGGCGGGCTCTCGATCCTCCGCTCGCTCTCCCTCGAGATTCCGACCGGTGGCATCGTCGGGCTCGTCGGTCGGAACGGCGCAGGCAAGACCACGACGCTCCGGTCCATCATGGGGCTCGTCCCGGTGGTGTCGGGCAGCCTGGTCCTCGACGACCGGGACCTCGTCCGCCTCCAACCGTTCGAGCGCGGACGGCTCGGCATCGGCTACATGCCCGAAGACCGGCGCCTCATCGGCTCGCTCACCGTCAAGGACAACCTCCTCGTCCCGGCCTGGGGCCAGGGTCGCCACGATGCCGACGAGCGCTGGACTGCCGTCGGCGGGCTCCTGCCCGAGCTGGATCCGCTCGCTCGTCGCCTGGCGTCGACGCTCAGCGGGGGCCAGCAGAAGCTGGTCGCGCTCGGCCGGGCGCTCTCCTGCGCGCACAGCCTCCTGCTGCTGGATGAGCCGATGGAAGGCGTGTCGCCGGCGCTCTCCGCCCGCATGGCCGAGGTCGTCCGCGCCTTTCAGGCGACGAAGCCCGGCCTCGCGGTACTGGTGGCGGAGTCGGACGTCAACCGGGTGCGCCTCCTGACCGAGCGCGTCGCGACGATCGAGCGCGGCGAGGTGATCCACGAGACGTGAAACGCCTTGACATCGCGCCGCGATCACGACATAAGATGGCCGCCGTCGCGCTCCGTTCAGCCGACACGAGCCGCGCGGGAGGCCCACTATGAGAAGACTCGTCGCCCTCGGGTCCGCAGTTCTCGTCCTTTCCGCCACCCTCGCCGCGTCCGCCCTCGTGTGGGCGGAGCCACTACCCTCGGCGAAACCCGAGCAGGTCGGGCTCGCCTCCGAGCGGCTCGACCGCATCGGTCAGGCGTTGCGGGCAGAGATCGAGAAGGGGAAGCTCCCGGGTGCGATCGCGCTCGTCGCCCGGAAGGGTCGCGTCGCCTACTTCGAGGCATTCGGCTCGCGCGATAAGGCGGCGGGCGCCCCGATGACCAAGGACGCGATCTTCCGCATCTACTCGATGACGAAGCCTCTGGTGTCGGTGGCCGCGATGATCGTCATGGAAGACGGGCGTCTCGTGCTGACAGACCCGGTGTCGCGGTTCCTTCCTCAGCTCACAAAACTCCAGGTGAGCGTGCCCAGGGCCGACTCGACGTTCGCCCGGGTGACCTACACCCTGGTCCCTTCCGAGCGGGAGCCGACGATTCAGGACTTGCTCCGGCATACGTCGGGCCTGGTCTACGGCGAAATCACCCAGAACGCCCCCGTCAAGGAAGCCTACGCGAAGGCCGGCGTGTTCCAGCCGGCAGGGCTCCCGTACGACGCGCGCGGCGTGACGCCCGCCGAGGAGGTCGAGGGGCTCGGCAAGGCGCCGCTCGCCCACCAGCCCGGAACGGTGTGGGAGTACAGCCTGGCGTCGGATGTGCTCGGCCGCGTGATCGAGGCCGCGTCGGGCATGCGCCTGGCGGAGTTCCTCGACAAGCGTCTGTTCGGGCCGCTCAAGATGGTCGACTCGGGTTTCTGGGTGCCGAAGGAGAAGATGGACCGGCTGGCGCAGCCCGCGCCGGACAATCCGATCAGGGTCATCGACGTCTCGGCGACGCCGAAGAACGACTCCGGCGGGGCCGGCGGCGTCTCGACGACGATGGACTACACCCGCTTCTGTCAGATGCTCCTGAACAGTGGCAAGCTCGACGGCGCGCGAGTCCTGAGCCGCAGCACCGTGGCCCTCATGACCTCGGACCACCTCGCGCGGATCAGCACGCCCGTCACTCCCGGCGAGCTCCTGCTCGGCACGCCGGGCTACACGTTCGGCCTCGGCTTCGCGGTGCGCCAGGGCCCCGGTGTGGCCGGTGTTCCGGGATCGCAAGGCGAGTTCATGTGGGCGGGCTTTGCCGGCACCTACTTCTGGGTGGACCCGAAGGAGGAGCTCCTGGGCGTCCTGATGACCCAGGCCCCGAGCCCCGAGCGGGCCTTTTATCGGAGGCTCTTCAAGCAGCTCGTCTATCAGGCGATCGCCGACTAGCCCCGCTACCACGCGAGGTTCAGCGCCCTGGTGAGAAACGCCATGAGCGGGCTCATCGTCGTGCAGGCGCGCACGAACGCCCGAGGGAAGCCTGGACTGCGCACGGCGGCATCGGGGAACGCCACGCGCGTGATGAAGTCCTTGAGCTTGAGGTCTTCGATGTAGGGGTGGGTCGGGTCGTAGCCCCGCGGCGGCCGGCTCAGTCGCTCGCCATCGATCGGAAGTCTCCGCCGAAGCACCGCCTGCCACGCGCTCGGCCTGTGCGCGATCCGCTCCCGGACTCTCTCCAGCGTCGTCGCGTCGGGATGCCAGAGCCCGGCGGCGGCGAAGCAGTGGCCCGGCTCGAGATGCAGGTAGAATCCAGGCGCGTGCACGTCCCGGTCGCTGGCGGCGTGGGGAAAATGCGCGGCGGCGTGGGTCTTGTACGGGCTCTTGTCCCGCGCGAATCGGATGTCACGGTAGATGCGGAACATCGAGCCGCCTTGGAGGTGACGGCTGATCGTGCGCAGCCGCGGCCCCACCTCGGCGATGAAGCGGAGAAGGGGCTCGCGCACGAGCGACTCGTAGCGAGCCTTATGCTCTAGGAACCACTCACGGTTGTTGTTCTTCCGGAGCTCCCGCAGGAACTCGAACAGCTCGGCGGAGAACCGCAGCTCCGTTCGCTTCACCGAGCGAGCGGATCGGGACGGAGCTGGAACTTCACGACCTTGCTCGTGGTCCCTTTGCCCCCTTCGACGTGGAAGGGCGCTCTGGTGCTGTAGGTCGCCCACAGTCCCTTGCCCTTCCAGCCTCCATTCGGATCGTCGATGCGTCCGTCCATCCACTTGGTGTAGAAGCCCATGGGATACGGCACGCGGAGGTTGACGAACGCGCCGTTCACGAAGGCCAGCAGCGACTCGTTGGCGTTGCCCGTGGCGATGGGCACGTCCCTGCCCAGCCCGAACGTATCGTGCTGATCGACCCACGTGTAATAGCTCGCCTCGGCGCTGCCAGGGTCCGTCACGTTCGTGAGCTGTGGCCCGGGGAATGGATGGAGCGTCCAGCCTTCGGGACAGTGCTGCCCGGTCGCGGTGGGCCCGTTGAGCGGCCCCTGACACCGGCGCCGGTCGAAGCTCGCGAGATGTCCGCTCGCCAGAGGCGTCCAGACGACGCCGCGGCGATCGATATCCATGCCGCGTGGTCCGTATCCCGGGAAGGGCGGCTCGAACACTTCCGCCAACGCCGTCGCCGGCGGATTCGGTCCCGGATTGAGCCGAATGACGTAACCGGGAAAGCCCAGGACCGAGCCCCATACGGTCCCGTCGGCCGGGTTCACGGCGACTCCGTAGAAGGCCGCCGCGACCCGCTTATCCTTGGCGGAATCGACCGGCTCGTTGGGCTCCACATAGTCGTCCCGCTTGCCGTTGCCGTTGGTGTCGAGGATGAGCGCGGTCCACCCCTGAGATTTCGCCTCGTCGCCGGTCTCGTCGAACGTCTTCCGGTTCAGCCAGCCGATGACGCCGCTGGTGGGGCCGCCGGCGCTGGTCCACAGCGTATTGTTGGCGTCCTCCGCGAACACCAGATGATGGGTGGAGAAGCACGTGCTGATCAGCGTGATCTTCCCGGTCTTCGGATCGTACATCGAGAGGTGGCGGTTGGACTGTTCGAGCGGGAACAGCGTTGCGGACGGATGGTCCGATCCCTTCTTGCAGAAGCCGGGATTCGCCGGCGGGCGCACTCGCGAAGTGAACCAGACCCGGCCGTGCTCGTCGAACATCGGATTGTGCATGCTCGTCTGACTGTCCCAGATCGGTTCGTCGCCCCAGTACGGCGACGGCGCCATCGGGTTTCGCTTCGACGAAGGCGTGTTCGGATCGCGCACCGGCATTTTCAGCTGGCTCGCCTTGTGATTCACCGGGTCCAGGATCGGTGCGACATCGGTGCTCTCCTCGGTCGCCCCGTAGATCAGGCCGTTCGCGTTGACCGTCGGGTTGCGCTTGTCGGTCGAGACCTCGTCGTGCAGGTAGTGCTTGGGGCCGGCCCAGTCCCACATCGTGATCACGACGTTTCGCTCGATGCCTTGGGGCCGTGACGGCCTGGACGCGGGGAGCTCGCCGGCGGCGATCCGGTCGGTCCACTCCGCGAACAATTTGAACGCGCGTGGAGCGTCGAGCCTGGCGATGGCGTTCACCATCTGCGTCATGGCCTGGCCAGACTGGATGCGCCGTGCCCACGCCTCTTCCGAGGATTTGAAATAGCCGAATTCTTTCGGAATCGTCCGGGTCGCCTTGTTGCCCAGTTGGTGACACGTGTAGCAGCCGTTGGTCTTGACGACGTCCAGCCACTGGCCCTGACTCTTGAGCAACGCCGGCATGCCGTTGCCGTTCGGGCCCGTGCCGGGGAACTCGCGCTTGTCCGGCACTCTGAGCATGGAGTACCAGTAGATGGCCGGGTAATATTCCGCCGCCGTCGCCGCATTCGGCGCCACCACCGATTTCAGATTCACGATCTTGCCCGGTGCGGTTTGAGCCTTGGACGAATCCACCAGCCCGTAGCCACGGACCCAGACGCTGTACGTCGCCTTTGGAAGGTCGGGCACCACGTAGCGGCCCCGATCGTCGGTGACCACGATCTTGACAAATTTCGTGGGGAGGTCGGTCGTCTCGGCGATCACCCAGACGCCGGCCTCGGGTCCGTTCGGGCCGGTGACCACGCCGCCGATATCGTCGTCGTCGATGCGGACCACGTCGCCGGGGCCCTGTTGGGCACTCGACCGGCTGGGCGACGCGGCAACGGAAACCGCGAGCGCAAGTCCCACCAGGCTGACCGACACGCCTCGCGCCAAAGGTCTCGTCGCTCTCATGGCCGTGACCCTCCCGACGGTAGGGGAATTCCCAACCGGCAGCAACAAGATTGATCGACGGCTATCCTGCTCGACGCGCTAGGATGGAGGCCGCCATGACACAGTCGCTGGAGCAGCTGCTGCAGGCGCAGGTCGCGCGGTGGAGCGAGCGCGTGCCCGACTGGGACGCGTTCGCCGACGCCAAGATCGACGGGTACCGGCGCGCTCAGCATCGGTTCATCGGCGCCGGCGCCTCAGGGAAGGCCGACGGCCGGTCCATTCCCGCCGAGCACTTCACGCTGAGCGTCATGCTCGTGCCACCCGGCCAGGGGAACGCGGCGCATGCGCACGAGTGCGAGGAAGTTTTCTTCATCCTGCAGGGCCAGGTGAAGATCTTCTTCCAGGACGCGACGGGCTGGCGCGCGGAAACGGTGCTCGGGCCGTGGGACTGCGTGTCCTGCCCGGCCAACGTCGTTCACGGTTTCGAGAACGTCGGGCTCGAGCCGGCCTACCTTCAAGTCATGCTCGGCAAGGCGCGCCCGGACCTCATGAGCTACGCGGACAGCGACCTCCAAGCCCGCCGCGACGAACACCTACGGAGCACACGCTAGAACCGCGCTCGAGAGCCCTGCGGTTGGTCCGTCACCTCACTTGGTGCCGAGGGCGGCGCGGATGCTGCCGAGGTGGTCGTTGACGTGCTTGATGAGGACCTGCTCCACCACTTGCTGGGTGGACATGGGCGGCAGGCCGATGAGGACGCCGCCGGTCCGGTCGAGCTCCGCGTCCGAGAGCCCGCGGACGATGGCGGCCGCCGTGGCGGCGTTCTTCCTGTGCAGCTCGAGCGTCTCGGCCTTGGTACAGGTGGCGTGCTCCTTCGCGTGCTGCGCGTTCATCTGGTCGAGTTGCGCCATCGTCATGCTGGGGCCCGATTTCCCGCCCGCGACGGTCTTGACGATGTTCGAGATACCGGCGTGTCCCTGGGCGATATGATGCGCCACCACGCCGACCGACCACTTCTCACCTGCCGTCAGTTTCTTCCAGTCCGCGTCGCTCAGCCGTGTGATGACGTCAGTCACGGCCTTGGTGGCTTCCTCGAACCGCTTCGCGAGGGCGTCTGCGCGTGCTCCCATTGGGTCCTCCTTTGTCAAAACATAGTGCTCCGACTCCCCGTCATCGCGCAAGCGCCTCCACGACCAGCTCTGGTACGCTGAGCGCATTCCCTCCAGGAGGTGGAAGATGCAACGGCGGATGTTTGTGGCAGTCGCGATCGGCGGGATGCTCGGGCTGCTGGCCGCGGCCCCGGTGCTGGCGCACCACGGCTGGAGCGGCTACGACGCCAGCCAGACCCTCGACCTCACCGGGGTGATCCGTGAGGCGGGCTACGAGCACCCGCACGGTCACGTGCGGCTCGAGGTCCCGGGCAAGACCTGGCTGGTCGTCCTGGCGCCGCCGTCACGGATGGAGCGCCGCGGCCTGCCGCAGACAACCCTCCAGGTCGGCGCGACGGCGACGGTGGTCGGCTACCCGCACCGCACCAATCCCGAGGAGATGCGCGCGGAGCGGATCACGATCGACGGAAAGACCGTCGAGCTGCGTTGACGCACGAGCCGCTCGGCGCGGCCTGGCTCGTCTGGCTCGAGACCACGGCGCTGGCGCAAGCCATGCGCCAGTGGCTCTGGCTGTACCCGGTCGTGGAGATCGTCCACATCGTCGGCATCGTCCTTCTCGTGGGCGCCGCCGCGATGTTCGACCTCCGGCTCCTGGGCGTCTCCCGTCGCCTCCCGGTGGCGGAGATGGCACGCCATCTGCTGCCGTGGGCGCGACTAGGTCTCGGCGTGATGGTGCCGACCGGGCTCCTGATGTTCTCGGCGCACGCCACGGAGTTCGCCGCGAACCCCGCCTTTCGGCTCAAGCTGGCGCTCGTCGCGGCGGCCTGTCTCAACGCCGCTGTCTTCCACCGCTGGCCGTTCCGCTCCGTGAGCGCGTGGAATGTCGACGCCGAGTCGCCACCGGCGGCCAAGCTCGCGGCCGGGTTGTCGCTGACGCTCTGGTTCGGTGTGATCGCGTGCGGCCGGCTGCTCGCCTATCTGTGAGTCGCGGCGTGCCGGCTTGCGCTGCGTGGGAGCCAGGATGACACCCTCGTCCAGTCTGGAAATGCCTATCGCATAATCGTTGCTCCCCCAATCCGCCCCGGAGCGAGCCGGGCATTGAATATGCTGATCCTGCTTCACGGGGTGCCGCTCATGGCAAACTTCTCGCTGTTCAAGATCAAGGCGACCGTGGAGACCGGCGCGATGCTCTTGCCAGAAGACCAAATGGACAAGACGCTCGAGGAACTGCGCGGCAAGCTGAAGAGTCTTGGCCTGGCGGTCCTGTCCATCACGCGCATGGACGTGGGAGTCGCGCAACCTGAGGAGCCGGTCGACGCGAAAGACCCCTGGAGTTTTCGAGGACAGGCTCGGGAGTAAATACTCGCTCGCCCCTTGTGCCTCGACACGTGCCACGGACCTCGCGGAACCGAGACCAGGCCTCCCAGCAGTTCATGTAGAGAACCTTCCCTCTCAGATCGTGATCGTGCGGAAGCGGAGGATGATCACGGCCAGAATCACGATGGTGAGGCTGCCGAGGACTGGATTGCCGTACGAGCTGACGAGGACCTGGGCGCCGCCGAGAACAAGCGCGGCCAGCGCCAGGTTCAGGAGCGACACCCCGGCCACCAGGACCAGCATGAAGGCGTTGATGAGCCAGGGGACGCCGAGGTTCGGATGGACGCTGACGAGCGGGGTGAGGAGGGCGCCGGCCAGGGCGGCCAGCCCGGCCCCCAGGCCGAAGGTCACGAATCGCACGAGCCTCGTATTGATGCCCAGCGCCTGCGCCAGCTCCTCGTTCATGATCACCGCCCGGGCCACGATGCCAATCTGCGTGCGCTGCATCACGAGCCACACGCCCACGCCCAGGACGACCGCGAGCAGCAGCAGCACAAGGCGGTATTCGGAGTACGTCGCCCCGCCGATATTCACCGCCCGGCCGATCGCGCTCTCGGCGAAGCGGATCTCCCGGCCGAAGTACAGCGTGATGAGCTGCACGACGATGATGTTGAGCCCCCAGGTGGCGAGGATGGTGTCCATGGGCCGCGCGTAAAGCCCGCGGAGCACCCGCCATTCCACCAGCGCCGCGCCGGCGACGCCGATGACGAAGGCGACAAGGAGCGCCGTCCACGGGTTCCAGCCGAGCCCGGTCGTGACGACGCCGGCGTAGGCGCCGACCGCGAGGAACGCGCCGTGGGCCAGGTTGATGATCTTGAGGACGCCGTAGACGATCAGGAGGCCGAGCGCGACGATGTACAGCACGCCAGCGGTCGTGACGACGTCGAGCAGCTGGGTGGTGAACACGGCGCCCGGCCTCCCCTCGCGACCCGCGCCTACTTCAAGCTAGGACACTGGTTGCCGGGATCGACGAGCCCGAAGCTCTTGAGGACCTTCGTCTTGCCGTTGGCCTGCACCTGGGCCAGGTAGACCGGCAGCGAGGCGTGGTGCTGCTTGTTCATCTGCACCTGCCCGCGCGGCCCCTTGAAGACGATCGTCGGCAGCACCTGGACAAGCTTGTCCACGTCGGTCGTCCCCGCCTTCTCCACGGCCATGGCGTGGGCGTAGACGCCGTCGTACTCCGGCTCCGAGAGCGAGTTCGGGGTCTTGAGGCCCGCGCCGAACTTCTTCCTCATCGCGTCGAGGAACTTCCTGTTCTCGGGGTTGTCGAGGCCCGTGAAGTAGTCGCCCGTGTAGTAGACGCCCTCCGCGGCATCGCCGCCCGCCTCGGCCGTCAGCTCGTCGATGGAGAGGCTTCCGACCGGCATCTTGAGCCCCGCTGCCTTGAACTGCTTCATGAAATCGATGTTCGGGCCGCCCCCGGAGGTGGAGTAGATGATGCCGTCCGGGTTCGCCGCGCGGATCTTGCTGATGATCGCCGTCCAGTCCGACTGCTGGAGCGGCTGGTACTCCTCGCCGAGGATCGTGCCGCCCACGCCCTTGATCGTGCTCTTGGCGGCCTCGATCATCCCGCGCCCGAAGGCGTAGTCGCTGCCGAGGGCGAACCACTTCTTGACCTTCTTGTCGTCGGTCATGAATTTGATGAGCGGGGGCACGATCTGCTCGGGGACCCAGGCGTTGATGAAGAGACTCTTCCCGCAGGCCCGGCCCTCGTAGAACGACGTGTAGATGAAGAGCGTCTTCGCCCGCTCGGCGATGGGCGCCCCCGCGTTCCGGGCCGCGCTCGTCTCCATCGTGATGATGGTATGGGCCTTGTGTTGTCGGATGGCCGTGTTGAACGCCTTCACGGCGCCGGCGGGCCCGCTCTCGTCGTCGAGCGGCACCAGCTGGAGCTTCCGGCCGAGGACGCCCCCCTTGGCGTTGATCTCCTCGACCGCGAGCTCGCCCGACTGGACCACGGCCGGCGCCACGACGCTGTTGACGCCGCTCAGGCCGACCGGCACGGCGATGACGATCGGTCCCTTGTCTTGCGATTGCACGGCTCCGGCCGGCAGCATCGCCACGCTCAGCACCACCAGCAGAGTCGCCAGCGATCGTGATCTGTGATCCGTCCACCTCTCTCGCATGTCTCGCTCTCCTTTTCTTGGTTGCTAGAGAACCAGGTGTCGCTCGATCCGCTCCCGCGCCCCGACATCGGCCGTGCGTCCGGTTTCCACGACCGTTCCCACCTTCAGGACCGCATACCGCTGGGCGAGCGCAAAGGCAAAGTCGACGTTCTGCTCCACGAGCACGATCGCCAGCCCCCGGGCTCGCCGCTCTTCCGTCAGCACCTCCCGGAGCTTCGTGATCACCGCCGGCTGGAGGCCCTCGCTGATCTCGTCAATGAGGACCAGGCTTGGCCTCGTCAGCAACGCCCGGCCGATCAGGAGCATCTTCTGCTCGCCACCCGACAGCGTCCCCGCCCGTTGCCCGCGCCGCGACTTCAAGATCGGGAACCAGCGGGCCACGGCCTCGAGCCGGGCGGTGAACTCGGACAAGTCTCGGAGCGCGAGCCGGAGGTTCTCCTCCACGGAGAGATCCTGGAAGATCGACTTCTCCTGTGGGACGTAGCTCACGCCGAGCCGCGTGATCCGGTACGGCGCCCACCGACTCACGTCCGCGCCGAGGACCTCCACGCGGCCGCTCCGAGCGGCCAGCAGTCCCATCATGGTCTTGAGGAGCGTGGTCTTGCCCATCCCGTTCTTGCCGAGGATGGCGAAGATCTCCGCCGGACGCACCTCCAGCGTCACGCCCCGGAGCACGGCGGAGTCGGCGTAGCCCCCTTCCAGCCCCTCGACCGCGAGGGCGGGGCGCTCAGACCTCACCGCGCTCACGTCCTCGTCCCCCCGCCGACGTAGATCGTGCGGATCACCTCCGACTCCGCCACCTCGGCGAGCGGCCCGTCGACGAGAACCTTCCCCATATGGAGCACGACGAGCCGCGTGCTGATCTCCCGGACGAAGTCGAGGTCGTGCTCGATCAGGAGGATGCAGAGCCGGTGACTCTGCGCCAGCTCCATCAGCACACTGCCGATCGCCGCGCGCTCCTCGCGCGTGAGCCCGGCCGTCGGCTCGTCGAGGAGCAGGACCGTCGGCTCCAGCGCGAGCACCATCGCCAGCTCGAGAGCCTGCTTCGCGCCGTGGGACAGGTGGGCCGCCGGCTCGTCGAGGCGGGAGAGGAGCCCCGAGACGTGCACGGCGTGGAGGGCAGGCTCCGGGAGCTCGACCGTGTGCGACCGCCGCCACAGCGAGGTGGACGCACGGTACGAGCGCGCGACACGAAGACAGTCCAAAACGGACAAGGCGTCGAACACGTTCGGCGTCTGGAACTTCCGGCTGACGCCGAGCGCCACGCACTCTTGGGGCGGAAGCCCCGCGATATGCCGGCCGTTCACGAGGATGTCGCCGCTCGACTGCTCGCGACCGTCGGCGATGCAGCGCAGGAGGGTCGTCTTCCCGGCGCCGTTCGGTCCCACGATGCCCACGACCTCCCCACGACGGGCCTGAAGACTGACGCCGTCGAGGACCCGAAGGCTGCCGTAGCGCTTGCTCACCTGGCGCAGCTCGAGGACCAGCGTCCCCTGCTCCTCACGGGTCGCCGCGTCTCCCCGCCGCATTCCGCGCATGGACGCGGCGGCTCGAACCTGTGGCGTCGCCGCGCGCGCTCCCTCGGCGCCGACGACCACCTTTCGCCAGTTCACGATCGCCCCAGCGGCGCGCGTCGCGCGCGAGAGCGAGCCGCCGATCGCCGGCACGAGCCCCTGGGGGAGATAGACGACGACCAGCACGAACGCAAACCCGACGAAGAGGAGCCAGACGAAGGGCAAGTTGCCGCCGAGGACGGCGGACACATAGTTGACGCCCACCGTGCCGAGAATCGGCCCCAGCAGTGTCCCGCGCCCGCCGAGCGCCGTCCAGACGACCAGCTCCGTGCCGAACACGAAGTCCCCATACGAGTGGGCGGCGACGCTGCCGAAGAGCACGTAGCACGCGCCGGCCAGCGCCGCGACGGCGCTCGAGGCGGCCATCAGGCGAATCTTCAGGCGCGAGGTCCTGAGGCCGAGGTATCGGCAACGCTCCTCGTTCTCGCGAATCGCGACGAGAATGCGCCCGGTGTCGCTCGAGACGAGCACGTAGGAGACCATCGCGACGAGGAGCAAGAGCCCGCCCGCGATCCAGTACCACTGCATGATCGAGAGGGCTGGCACGGGAATCGGGAGACCACTGCTCGAGCCGGTGTAGGCCCCACCGCTCAGGATGACCTGCGTGAAGACAACCGGCAGGGCCAGCGTGACGATCGCGACGTAGATCGGCGACGCGCGGTCGAAGAAGGACAGCCAGCCAACGGCGGCCCCGATGAGGGCCGCCGCCACCATGGCGCCGACCATGGCGGCGGCCGTGCCCATCACCCCTTCGACGTAGTAGGCGAGGGCGATGGCGACCGTGTAGACGCCGATGCCGAAGAAGGCCGATTGCCCGAACGTCAGGATGCCCGTGTAGCCCCAGAGGAGGTCCACCGTGACCGCGGCGACGGCGAAGAAGAACGCCTGCGAGAGGATCTGCTGTGCGTACTCCCCGAGCACGAGCGGGCTCGCCGCGAGCAGCGCGGCAAGCAGGACGAAGTAGCGGGCGGACGATACCATCGGTCCCGCGGAGTATAGCGCGGCAGCCCTTGCCTCGGGGGGGGCTGCGCTTGCGCTGGGGGGGCGCCGTGCGCGATGCTCTCGGTACTCGAGCGAGCGTGGAGGGCGCATGAGCGAACCGAGGACGCGTGACGGGGACAGAGAAGGTCTCGCTGCGGTCGCACACCTGGCCGGCTACCCGCTGTCCGCGGCCGACCTCGCGCAGGTGGCGTCGATCCTCGAGGGCATCATGGAAGACGTTCGGAAGCTCCGCGCCCTGGATCTCCCGGACGACCTCGAGCCGATCCTCACCTTCCGCGTCGAGCCCTGGGCGTAGCCGATCGCGATGGCTGCAGCATCGGAGTGGCCCTGGCAGTCTCTTGCCGAAGCGGCGGCGGCCGTGAAGGCCCGCGCCGTATCGCCCGTGGAACTCACCCGCGCCTGCCTCGAGCGGATCGAACGGGTCGACCACGTGGTGCACGCGTTCGTCTCCGTCGACGCCGAACACGCCGTGCAGGACGCGCAGAGCGCGGAGCGCGAGATCAAGGCCGGCCATTACCGCGGGCCGCTCCACGGCATCCCGATCGGCCTCAAGGACAACTACGACACGACAGGCGTCGCCACGCGTAACGGGTCGCGCGTGTTCGCAGACCGGATGTCGACGCAGGACGCCACCACCTGGGTGCGCCTGCAGGAGGCCGGCGCGATCCTGCTCGGTAAGACCACGATGAGCGAGGCCGCCTGGGGCGTCGATTTTCCTCCCGTCCGGAACCCGTGGGACGTGCGGCGAAACCCGGGTCTATCGTCTGGCGGGTCCGGCGCCGCTGTGGCCGCGGGTCTCTGTTTCATGGCCATGGGGTCCGATACCGGCGGATCCATCCGGATCCCGGCCGGGTTATCGGGAGTCGTCGGGTTGAAGGCCACATACGGGCGCGTCTCCCGCGCCGGCGTCATGCCCCACACCTGGTCACTGGATCATGCCGGGCCGCTGAGCCGGCGCGTCGAGGACGCCGCGCTCGTGCTCAGCGTGATCGCCGGGCACGACCCGCGCGACCCTGCGTCCGCCGACGTGCCCGTGGGTGACTATCTGAGCGGGCTCAAGAAGGGTGTCCGCGGAATGCGGATCGGCGTCCCCCGCGAGCACTTCTGGGACCGGATCGAGAGTGGCGTCGAGGCGGTCGTGCGCCAGGCGCTGCGCGACCTCGAAGGCGCCGGCGCTCAAGTCAAGGAAGTCTCGATCCCCCACATGGCCGCGGCCCTCGGCGCCATCCTCGTCACCGAGATGGCTTCTGTCACCGCCTGGCACGACAAGTACCTGAAGCAGCCCGAGCGACGCGCGAAGTACACCCCCGAAGTCCGCGCCCTCATGGACGCCGGGAAATTTATCTTCGCGACCGACTTCCTCAAGGCCCAGCGCCTCAGGCGCGCGTTGACGGACGAGGTGCGGGCGGCGTTCGACAGCGTCGATGCCCTGGCGACCCCGACGCTGCCGTTGTGTGCTTGGGACGTTTCAGAGAGCCACGTCCAGATCGACGGGCAGCCCGAGCACGTGCTCCACGCCTGTTGGCGGTTCACCTACCCCTGGAATCTCACCGGGCTCCCGGCGCTCAGCGTGCCCTGCGGCTTCGCCGCCGACCTCCCGGTCGGCTTGCAGCTCGTGGGCCGGCCGTTCGACGAGGCCACGGTGTTGCGGGTCGGCCACGCCTATCAAGAGGCCACCCGCTGGCACGAGCGGCGCCCGCCGGATCCCGTCGGGCGCGCGGGCTGACCCCGAGGAGAAGCGCTGATGTCCGATTGGAAGCTCGACCGTCAGAACGCCTACGTCCCGGACGTCATCCCCGACAGCGACCTCGCCATGTACCGCAAGGCGAACTTCGGCCACCCGATCGGTTGGGGACGCAAGGTGAGTATCGTCGTCGTCGACATGACGCGCGCCTTCGTGGAGGACGGCTTCGCCCTCGGCAGCGCCAAGATGGGGCAAGCGGCACTACGCGGGATCGCGCGGCTGCTCGAGGTGGCCCGACCGATCGGGATCTCCGTGTGCTTCACGAAGATGGTCCCCTTCCGGAACCGCACCGAGGCCGGGCGCTGGTACGACTCCTGCCCCGGCATCTTCGGTCGACCCGACGACCCCGCCGCCCACGAGTCCGCCGCGATCCCGCCCGAGATCGCGCCGCGGCCCGACGAGCCCGTGATCGTGAAGGGCAAGCCGAGCGCGTTCTTCGGGACGCAGCTTCGCAGCATGCTGACCTTCCACAACGTCGACACCCTGATCGTCACCGGGATGGTGACCTCCGGCTGTGTGCGGGCGACCGTGGACGACGCCTTCTCGTACGACTACCGGGTGATCATCCCCGAGGAGTGCGTCGCCGACCGGGCGGAGGTGCCGCACCGGGTGAACCTGTTCGACATGGAGATGATCAGCGCTGATGTCGTGCCATTGGACGCGGTCCTCGCGCACCTCCGCGGGCTCGATCGCGCGGTGTACGCGGGAGCCGTCTAGCGTCCGACTCGCGAGCCTCGACCTGCGACCTCACGCCGCCAGGACGGAGGCGGCCGCGAAGTCCACCCGCGCGAGCGGCTCCAGGTCGGCCACGAAGCACGGCACCTCGCCGAGGTGGGGGTAGCTCACGAAGTACTGCTGCATTCCGCTGCTGACGGGATCCACGCCCACCCGCTCCAGCGCCGACGCGGTCAGGAGCAGGTAGGCGCTCCCGTTGACCGGGTTCTTGAGCAGGCGATGGACGAGGATAACATCCGGCCCGGCGACGCGCGCCCGCCCCCCGACCGTCTGCCGGACGAAGCGCCCGTGGTGGACGACCAGCTTGAGATTCAGGTTCGGGATGTCGCTGCAGGCGCGGCACGCGCAGCTTTCGTCACTCGCCAGTTTCCGCTGCTCCTCCTTGAACACGGCGAACGCGTCCGCCAACAGGGCCGGCAGGGCGCTTCCATCAGGCAGAACCCCGTCGGGGCCGATGGCGAACACGGCGTCCCCCTCGAGCTCCTGAATCTCCAGCGGCGGCGCAAGCCGATGCATCACCGCTTCCAGGAGGACGCCGGTGACCTGCGCGCCGTGCTCCAGCTCGGTGCCGGCGATGAACGCGGTGAACCCGGAGATGTCGGCCAGGATGAGAAAGCCCGCCTCGGACTTGATGTCGTCGCTCATGCTCTGCCTCCGCCCTTAAGACACCGGATGGGCGCCCGCGTGAAAAGGCGGATCTGGACAGCCTGGTCAGACACGAGGAAGCGGTGGGCCGGGCCCGCAAGATTCACGGCCCGGCGCCACGGTCGGCGTGGGTCGAGCAGTCCCTGTGGGGGGCTTGACAAGTGACCGGCCCGCGCCCAGATTCTACGCTACCCAGCGACCGGGTTGGTACCGAAGACGGCTCTCTCGGCCCCCGGAAGCTTCGCCTTGAACGTCGCCCCGTCCGAGGCCGGTGAAGGAGGTGAGATTGCCCGCTCCCCGGTAGACTTTCGGGCCTCCGTTCGCGGCGGTCGATCCGACCCCGAATCGCTCCGCGCACATCAGCGCCACCCTGCGGAAACGGGACCCGAGTTGGAAGTGAATGTCCTGGTCTGACGGGAGGCTGTCATGGCACGTGTCGTGCGGAACGCGATCGTCATCGGCATCGGTCTGGCGCTGTGCTTCGCCGCGTCCCCGAGACTGGCGCAGGCGCAGGTCGTCACGGATGTCTTGCTCGCCTCGGAGGCCGCCGAATCCTGGTTGCACGCCAACGGCAACTGGGCCGGGCACCGATTCAGCACCCTGACCCAGCTGAACACGGGCAACGTGAAGAACCTCAAGCTCGCGTGGATCTTCTCGACCGGCGGGAAGACCGACGCCCAGAACACCCCGCTTTACCACGACGGGCTCGTGTACTTCGCGCAGGACAACACCGTCTTCGCCATCGACGCCCGGACCGGCCGGCGCGTGTGGAGATACGAGCACAAGCTACCTGAGGACTGGGGCGGCTATAACGTGCCGTTCTTTACGGGCAAGCACCGTGGGCTCGCCATCTACGGTGAAAACATCTATTTCCTCTCGAACGACGTCAAGCTGCACGCCATCAACTACAAGACCGGCGTCGCCAAGTTCGTGAAGGGATGGACAGAGTTCCAGTATCCGAAGGAGTTTACTAAGGCTAAAGACGCCAACGGCTACTTCCTCACGGTCGGGCCGCTCGCGATCCCTGGCACCATCATCGTCCCGATGAACGCCACAGATACTGGCGGCCTACCGGGGTACGTCATCGGGGTCAACCCGGAGAACGGCGACATCAAGTGGAAGGCCAACATGATCCCCGGCCCGGGCGAGCCCGGCTATAACAGCTGGCCGGCGGGCAGCCACGAGTTCGGGGGAGCCGGCCCCTGGATCGTCGGCGCCTGGGACCCCGAGCTGAAGATGTACTACACCGGGACCGCCAACGCGTACGAGTGGAACCCCAGGAACCGCGGCGGCGGCAAGTCGGACAACATCGGCGCGGCCAGCATCGTGGCCGTCGACACCGACAGCGGCAAGGTGAACTGGCGGTACCTCGCAGTCCCCGGCGATCCCTGGGACTACGACGTGCCGCAGACCCCGATGGTCATGACCCTCAACGGCAAGAAGACGATCGTCCAGCCGAACAAGACCGGGTACATCCACTATCTGGACGCCAAGACCGGAAAGTTCCAGAAGGCGGTGCTGTTCGTCGACAAGATCAACTGGATCAAGGGGTACGACGACAATGGTCGGCCGATCGGTCAGATCGCCCTGCCCGTCGAGGGCGGTCCGAAGGTCGAGGTGTGGCCGAGCCTCACGGGTGGCGTCAACATGTTCCCGTCCGCCTACAACCCGACGACCGGCTTCGTCTACCTTCCCGCGGTCAACCGCGGAATGAAGTACTTCTATGAGGAAATCAAGCAGATCAGCAACGTCCGGCACTTCGGCGCGAACTGGGACTTCATCTGGGGGTACGAGGTCAACCTCGCCAAGGACGTGACCACCGGACGGGAGGTCTGGCGTGACCAGAAGTCCAAGGACGGCTACGCCGGCGGGATGCTGACAACGGCCGGAAACTTGACCTTCTACACCAGCCAGAACGGTGCCTTCCAGGCTGTGAACGCGACGACCGGTGAAATCCTCTACACGTTCAATCTCGGCACGACGGCCTTTGCCGGCCCGATCACCTTCTCGGTCGACGGCAAGCAGTGCGTCGTGCAGCCTGCCGGTGGGACGCCGGCGAAGTTCGGCTACCAGGAGCACAACATGGAGCATGGCGGTCTCGTGGCAGCCTTCTGTCTGTAGGCGCGGCAAGAGCGACACAAGGGCAGGCGCGCATGGTGCGCGCCTGCCCTCGATCGTTTTCGACGTGACGAGACCTCGCGCCGTCCGTGATGTGTCGGAAGCGAGGAAGGGACGTGACGATGACGCGCGTCGCTCGGGCAGGACTCGTCAGTGCGCTGGTGGTGAGTTTTCTCTCGATCGACGTGGGGGCGGTGCGCCTGGCCCACGCAGAGTCCGAAGTACCGGCGACTAACCCGCTCACGGGCAATGAGGCCGCGATCCGGGAAGGCCGTTCGTGGTTCCGGGCGGCTTGTGCCCTGTGTCATGGCATCCATGCCGACGGGGCGGGCGAGCGCGGGTATGCAGCCGACCTTCGCGTGTTCAAGCTCGGCTTTCGCGGCTACGTCGAAACCGTCAAGAAGGGACGCGACGTCCCCGGACGCGCGGCGAAGATGCCGCCGTGGGGCGGCGCGCTGTCCGATCAGCAGATCTACCAGATCGGGGCGTACCTCGAGACGCTGGCCAAGGATGGCGCCAACTGGAAGGAGACCAGCCGCTGAGATCGATCCTTTAACGGCCAAATGATAGCGCGCCTGCACACGGCCGAAGACAGACCGGTATCACCCTCGGCCGCACGTTCCGAAGCTTAGGCCCCAGCGCTGCGACCGGTAGTCGCGCACTCCCAGCTGGTGATAGCCTCCCAGTGCCGGGAGGAACCAACCATGCCCTACGAGTTTCGCGCGCTGTTCACGCCGGTCCAGGTGGGCGCCGTCACCCTCAAGAACCGGATCTACTCCTCCGGCCACGCCGAGGCCATGGCCGAGGGCGGCCGGCCGACGGCGCGGCTCGCGCGCTACCATGAGGCGAAGGCACGGGGCGGGTGCGCCCTCACGATCTTCGGCGGGTCCTCGAGCGTGCATCCGTCCTCCCCGGCGGCGGCCTGGAAGCAGATCGCCAACCACGACGACTCCGTCATTCCCGGCTATCGGCAGATCGCCGACGCCGTGCACCGCCACGACTGCCTCGTCTTCACCCAGCTGACACATCTCGGCCGGCGGGCCCAGTCGGATCCCGAGGTGTCGCCCGTGCTGCTGGCCCCCTCCCAGATCCCCGAGCGAGTCCACCGCGAGGTGCCCCACGAGCTCGAGCCCGAGCAGATCGCGGCGCTGGTGCGCGCGTTCGGCGATGCGGCACGCCGCTGTCGCGCCGGGGGCCTCGACGGGATCGAGCTCTCCATGGCGCACAACCACCTGATCGATCAGTTCTGGTGCCCCCTCTTCAACCAGCGCACCGACGAGTACGGTGGGAGCCTCGAGAACCGGATGCGATTCGCCCTCGAAGTCCTCGCGGCGATCCGGCGGGAGGTAGGACGCGACTTCGTGGTCGGGGCCCGCATCTCCGGCGACGAATTCACGGCCGGGGGCCTCAGCGCGCACGACATGGCCGAGATCGCGCGGCGCCTCGCGGCGTCGGGGCTCGTCGATTTCCTGTCGATCATCGGCGGCGGCGCCCACACGTACTCCCTCCAGGCGGCGGCGGTGCCGAACATGAGCTTCCCCACCGCGGTGTACGTGCCGCTGGCGGAGGCGATCAAGCAGGCCGCGCCCGCGCTGCCGATCCTGCACGCGAGCCGGATCGTGGATCCGATCCAGGCGGACCAGCTCGCCGCGGCGGGGCAGATCGACGTGGTGGGCATGACGCGCGCCCTCATCGCTGACCCCGAGCTTCCGCGGAAGGCGCGCGAGGGGCGGTTCGACGACATCCGGACGTGCGTGGGAGCGAACGAGGGGTGCATCGACCGCATTTACTTGGGCAAGCCGGTCACCTGCGTTCAGAACCCCGCGACCGGACGCGAGGGCGAGCTAGGCGATATTCGCAAGGCGAGCGTCGCGAAGAAGGTCGTGGTCGTCGGCGGCGGGGTCGCGGGGCTCGAGGCGGCCCGCATGGCGGCGCTCCGGGGTCATCGCGTCATGCTCTTCGAGAAAGACGCGCAGCTGGGCGGCCAGGTGCTCCTCGCCGCGCGTGCTCCCGCCCGCGCCGAATACGCGGGCATCGTGCGCTTTCTGGCCGGCCAGGTGAAGAAGCTCGGGGTCGAGATCCGTCTCGGAGTCGAGGCGGGAGCCGCCGCGGTGCTGGCCGAGCGCCCGGACGCGGTCGTCATCGCCACCGGGTCTCATCCCTACGTCCCGTCGGTCCCGGGCGCCGACGGCAAGCACGTCGTGACGGACCGCGACGTGCTGGCGGACAGCGCAAAGGTCGGCGCGAACGTCGTCGTCGTGGACGACGTCCATACGCAGCAAGCGCTCTCGACCGCGGAGCTTCTGCTTGATCAGGGCAAGCGCGTCGAGATCGTCTCGCCGCTCTTCTATGTCGGTCAGGACGTCGGCATCACCTCCATCGCCCCCCTCTACGCGCGACTCTTCGCGAAGGGGGCGGTCCTGACTCCGCACACCGAGCTGCGCGCCATCGAGGGCTCGGCGGTCGTCGTGGCCAACGTGCACGCGGGGGTCGAGCGCCGGATCGCGGGCATCGATACCGTCGTGCTCGCGATGGGAAGCCGCTCGACCGACGCGCTCTATCGCGCGCTCAAGGGGCGCGTGCCGGAGCTCCACGCGGTGGGCGACTGCGTGGCGCCACGGGGCGTCCACCAGGCGATCCTCGATGGCACCCACGCGGGGCGGGCGATCTAGTCCCAAGCCAATCTAACGCCCGTTGGACGGCAGCGACTACCCAGCGGTTTGAGGTGGTCGGCCTTCAGTATCCCTGCCCTATGCCTTGAGCTCCTTTTGAGCTCGTTGAGAAACCGCCAATCGGTGCTTTGCGCGATAAGCTTATTCGGGGGGCTCTTGATCATCCCGACCTGGTGAAGGCGCAATGCATGAAAGCGCAAGGTGTCCTCGGGGTTGCCGTCGCGCCAGCGGTTATACGGGAGGCTCTTCATTACCGCCAGCCCGATCTGGAAGCGGGGCTCGTACAGCTTATCCGAGAGATATCGGGCCACCCGCTGGGGCTCGGCGGCACAGATGTCGGCCGCCTTGAGGATCCCGCGCAGGACGCGCTTGGTCGCGATCGGGTGGCGCTGAGCGAACTCTCGATTCGCGGCGACCATGCAGCAGAAGTACTGGGACCACGGCCGCTCCTGCGCCGTGTTCAAGATGCTGTGTCCGATCTTTTTCGTGCGCAGCTCCTCAGGCTGCTGGGCGAAACCGAGGAACGAGTCGGCCTTGCCCTCGACGAACAACCCCATCGCATCGCGTAGGTTCTCCCCGGCGATCCATGTGACGTCCTGGTGCGGATTCATCCCCACATACGCCAGCATGCTCGAAAGCAGGATGTGATCCCCGCCCCCGAAATACTGGATGGCCACGGTCTTCCCTTTGAGGTCTCGGATCGCGCGCACACGGTCGTTGCCGAAGAGCTCATAGCATCCCGATGTCCGCGCGACCTTCGGCGAGGGCGTATGGACCGTTTCTCGCTCCCAAGGGGAGGTATTCCACTTCGGTAAACCCGTCCAGGCGCAGCAGCTCCTCGGCAAGATACTGCGGCGCGATACAGATGGACGGTGCATGGATAAAACGAATCCTCTTCGTCTCAAGCGCGGGTTCGGCACTTGCCGAACCGTTATGGAGTCCAAGCAGACTGCCCGCGCCCAGCGCACAGGCGCGAGCCAGAAAGGCTCGTCGGTCGAAGTCAGGCATCCGTGGACTGTCCATTGTCCTGCCTCCCGTTCGGGTGATCACCGTGCCGCCTTTCGCTGCCCTAGCTCTTGTAAGAACCCCCTTATGGCCTCCCCCATGACCCGTGTGGCCTGCGGGTCCGCGTTACAGCAGATCAAGTGACCAGCGACCGAATTGACCGACACCGCACGCGCCTCGGGAATCGCCTTGACCTGGGTTTCGATGTGTTGCGGCGTATAAAACTGGTCCTGGGGGCTGAAGAGGAATAGGGTCTTCGCCTTGATCGAGCGCAGCGCCGCGTTCAGGTCGCCGTTGAAGGGCGGGGTGTCTCCGACCCAGCCGCGACCGAGTGCGATGAGCCGGTGGTACAGATCGCGCGCATCCTGGATATCGAGATAGTAGTCGCCCCAGCTATCGCGCCACTTCGTGTAGGCCTCAGGCGCGTCCACGTACTGCTCCCACCATTCGCGGGTGTAGAAGTAGGGAATGAGCACCGAGAGCGCGTTCGTCGCACTACTCTTCGGGTTCTCGTCGTACTTGCCGCCGTTCCAGCCGGCACAGGACGTGATGATCGAAGCCAGCAGGGGCCCATAGAAGAAACGCTGGGTGCTCCAGAGGGCGCCGCCAACGATGGCGAAGATGCCGTCCATGAAGTCCGGATAGCTGACCGCGAACTGCACGCTGTGCGTGGCGCCCGCGGAAATGCCGGTCACGGCGAGCAAGTGCGGAATCCCCAACCCTTCCTTAACCAGCTTGTACTCGGCCTTCACCCTGTCGCGTCCGTTGTACGCCGGGAACTTCATCTTTAAGCCGCTGTTGGTCGGGCTGGTCGAGTGCTCGAACGTGGTCTGCGTATTTCCCAGTTCGTCCGAGCAGATGATGAAGTACTTGTCTGTGTCGAGCGGCCGGCCGGGTCCGATCAGGTGATCAACCTGGTGATGGTTCAGCCCGAAGCCGTGCATGAACAGGATGGCGTTGTCCTTGGCGGTGCTGAGCCTGCCGTGGGTGACGTAGGACATCTTGAAGTTTGTGATGACGCCGCCGCCCTCCAACTCCAGATCGCCGAGGTGAGCGATCTGGTGCGGCGCCTGATCCGGCCAGTGAGCGAAAGCCACTGGGCCATGTGCCATGAGCACGGTCGCCAAGGCCGAGCAAATGCCCACGACTGTCTTCATCGCGTTTCTCCTAAGCCCGGGAGCCACCGGAGGGACACTCCGTCGACACCGATCCTTCTCCCGTCTGAGCAGTCCGCTAAATCACGTCAGACGCGACGCGAGTCGCTCGATGCGCCAGAGGATCTGTCCAAAGAGGATGCCCGTCAAGTGGCTTTCGGTGAACTGGAGGCAGCTCTCAAGTAGCCCCTTGCCTCCGTCTCGGCAGGCGTAGTAGCTTTGCCGCGCGAATGAAACGGACTGCGAGGAGCCAGCCGTGTTCGATCTCCTGATCAGGAACGGCAAGGTCGTCATGCCGGATGCGGTCCTCGAGGCGGACGTGGCCGTCCAGGGCGAGCGCATCGCCGGGCTTCTCAAGACGGCGGAGCCAATCCAGGCGCGACAGGTGATCGACGCCCGTGGGCTCTACGTCGTGCCGGGCGGGATCGACGCCCATGTGCACTTCGACATGGAGTTCCTCGGCCAGAGCAAGCACACCTTCGAGAGCGGCACCATCGCCGCCGCCTTCGGCGGCACCACCACGATCATCGATTTCACCCTGGATCTGAAGACGCTCGGCGGACCGTTACTGGACGCGGTCGAGAAGCGACGGGAGAAAGCGGAGGGGAAGGCCGTCATCGACTTCGCCTTCCATTGCGTGGTCAACGACGGCGGCGACGACACGCTGCGGGAGCTCGAGCAGGTGGTGGCCTACGGCGTGCCATCCTTCAAAATGTTCACCGTCTACCGCGAGGTCAACCTGTACGTCAACGATGCGACCGTCTACAACGTGATGGAGCGGCTTCGGGACCTGGGCGGAATCGCGGCCGTCCACACGGAGAACTGCGACATCGTCGACTACTGCACGGCGCGCCTGCTGGCCGCCGGCCAGCGGGCCCCCGTCCATTACCCCGAGAGTCGCCCGACCTTCACGGAGGTCGAGTGCATCCGGCGCGTGCTCTTCCTCGCCCGCTCGGCGCGGGCCGCCGTGTACGTGGTGCACATCGCGGCTGGCGAAGCGGTCGCGGCCGTCCGCCAGGCCCGCGCCGAAGGACGGCCGGTCTACGGGGAGACGTGCCCTCACTATCTCGTGCTCACCAAGGCGATGTATGCGCGGCCGGACGGGTACAACTACGTGATGAGCCCACCGCTCCGCACCGAAGACGACAACGAGGCGCTCTGGGAGGGGTTGGCTGGCGGCTGGCTGGCCACCGTCTCCTCGGATGACAACTCCATCGACGTGGAGGACAAGCGGGCCGGCGCCGAATCGTTCGACCGGGCCTCGCCCGGCTGCGTGGACGTCGAGACGCGGATTCCTCTTCTCTTCTCGGAGGGCGTCGTCAAGCGCCGGCTACCCATCACCCGTCTGGTCCGGGTGGCCTCCACCAACCCGGCCCGCATCTTCGGGCTGTACCCGCGAAAGGGGATCATCGCGGCGGGGAGCGACGCGGACATCGTCCTCATCGACCCCACGGCGCGGCTGCGCGTGTCGCCCCAGACCCTGCACATGAAGGTGCAGTACAGCCCGTACGAGGGATGGGACGTGGTGGGGATGCCGGTCACGACCATCTCCCGGGGCAAGGTCATCGTCAACAAAGGCGCCTTTCTCGGGACCCCGGGGCACGGGAGATTCCTCCCGCGGGCCATCGACCCGGCGGTGCTGCACGCACCCGTCTAGGTGTCAGGACGGCTCGCAACGCACACACCACCCAGCGAAAAGGGGGCACGCATGAATACGGCAGTCAACGTCGCCAGGCGTGGAGGCCTCTTCGAGCCGATTCCGCCGATCCCCTTCCCGAGCCTGTGGCGCAGTGATACGCGCTCGATCGTCGGGTCGGTGCTGCTGGCCGTCGCCTTCAGCGCCAACATGCAGATCACCGAGCGGCTCGATACCGCCACCGTCGGCGGCATCATCCCGTGGACGGCGCTGCCCTTCGGGATCATGTGGTTCACGACGGCCTGCTTCTTCTTCGGCATGACGGGTGCCTTGATCACGGCCAGCTTCAACCCGATCATCGCCGTCTTGACCGCGACGGGACCACTGGCGCCCGTCCACTTCACCATCAACTGGTCGTTCAACATCCCCATGGCGATCATGGCCTCCTACGTGCTGAGCAAGAAGCAGCCGACCACCTTCGCGACCTACGTCACGATGGTGCTGATCGCCGAGCTGTTTCTGGCGACCGGCCTCATCCCGGTATGGCTCTTCCTCTTCAAGTTCAGCGCGCTCCAAACCGCCGGGCTGTGGCTGTGGGCGGTGGCGGAGGCCGTTCCCTCGGCGATCCTGGGCTTCGCGTTCGTTCGCACCGTGGCGAAGTCGGGGGTGCTCTCATGAAGCCTCTCGTCACTGGCGCCATCATCGGGCTCCTGCTGGTCGTGTTCGTGTTCGCCTGGATCTACCTCGCCTCCCAGGGCAAGGTACCCGTCATCCAGGCTCCGCTCGAGTGGGTGAGCACGCCGGTCCGCATCGCGGCGCTGCTGATCCTGGCGGCCGTCGTCGGTGTCGTCTACTTCGCCATGTTCCCCGCTAAGAAGCGGCCATCCTAGCGGCGGGCTCGCGGGCGCGCCATGGCCGATCCCGTCATCGCGCTCGAGCGCGTGACCCTCCGGTACCCGACCGCCCCGAGCCCGACCCTCCGAGATATCTCCTTCCGGGTCGAGCCCGGCGAGTTCGTCGGCATCGTCGGCTCCACGGGCAGCGGGAAATCCACCCTCCTGTACCTCCTGGCTGGCGTGATCCCGCACTACCTGGGAGCCGAGATCGGCGGGGACGTCCGGATCTACGGTCGGCGCACGCAAGAGCTCTCGCTGGCTCGCATCAGCGAGCGTGTCGGCCTGGTGCTCCAGGATCCCGAGGCGCAGCTCTTCAACCTGCTCGTTCGCGACGAGCTCGCCTGGGGCCTGGAGAACCGCGGCCTCCCGCGCGCGGAGATCGCCTCGCGGCTGGCCTCGACGCTGGGGTTCTTCCGGATCGAGAAGCTGCAGGACCGCATCACCTATGACCTCTCGGGCGGGGAGAAGCAGCGCGTGGCGCTGGCCGCGGTCCACGCCATCGCTCCCGCGGTCTATCTGTTCGACCACCCCACGTCCCAGCTCGACCCCATCGGGGCCGCCGAAGTGATCGGCGCCGTCCGGCGGCTCGCCGAGCAGCAGCAGCACGCCATCATCATGGTCGAGGACAAGGTCGACGAGCTGGTGGAGCACGCCGACCGACTCATTCTCCTGAACGAGGGGCGCATCGTCCTCGACGCGGGGCCGCGCGAGTTTTGCTTGCGGAAGGACCTGCTCGACGCCGCCGGTGTCCGGCCGACCCAGATGGCCGAGCTGAGCTCCCGCTTGGTCGAAGCGGGGGTGAAGCTCGACGTCCCGCCCATCACGCTCGAGGAGATGACGGTCGCGCTCCGCGCGCTTCTGCCCTCATGACCTCGCCGCCGCCGGCCGAGCTCGCCGTGGTGGCCGAAGGGGTGGAGTTCGAGTACCCGGCTCCCCGGCGCGTCCTGGCGCTGAAGGGCGTGACGCTTCGCATCCCGAAAGGCCAGTTCGCCGCCATTGTCGGTCAGAACGGGAGCGGAAAGACCTCGCTGGCCCGATGCATCAGCGGCTACCTGCGCCCCACGCGGGGCAGCCTTCGAGTCGCCGGCACCGAGGTCTGGCGGCTCCGGCCGGCGCAGCGAGCGACGCGCGTGGGTTATGTCTTTCAGAATCCGGACCACCAGCTGTTTCGAGAGCGGGTCTGGGATGACGTGGCATTCGGCCTCCAGAACCTGGGAGCCTCCCCCGACCAGATCCAGGAGTCCGTCGAGCAGGTGCTCCGGCGGCTCGAGCTGTGGGACAAGCGCGAGGTCCATCCTTTCCAGCTCTCGCGGGGCGACCGCCAGCGGCTCGCGATCGCGGCCATCATCGTGATGCGGCCGCAGCTCCTGATCGTGGACGAGCCCACCACGGGCCAGGACATGGCGCGCTCGCGCGAGATCATGGATCTCCTGGCGCGGCTGAACCGCGACGAGGGCATGACCATCCTCACGATCACCCACGTCATGGAGCTCGTGGCCGAGTACGCCCGCTGGGTGATCGTCATGCACGACGGGCGCGTGCTGCTCGACGGCCCACCCCGTCAGGTCTTCTCGCGGGCCGAGGAGCTCAGGATCTCGGCGATCAGCCCGCCGCCCGTGGCGCGCCTCGGGCTCAGCCTCGGGCTTCACCCCCTGCCCATCACCGTGCCCGAAGCCCGCGACGCCATCCTCCGGCGCTTGTCCGCTTGAAGCTGCTCTACGCATGAAGCTCCTCTACCAGTTCTCGGCCGGTGACTCGTTCCTCCACCGACTGGACCCGCGCACCAAGCTCGTCTTCGTCGTCTGCTTCCTGATCTCGACGTTCCTGCTGCCGCACCCCTGGGTCATGCCCCTGGTGATCATCGCGATCATCTGGATCCTGGGCCGCGTCAGCCCGCTGGAGTACCTCGTGTTCATCCTCTTCCTGCTCCCGCTGATGACGGCGATCGTCCTGATCCATCTGCTCACCGACGGCCCGCCCTATTTCGACACGCGCCTCTTCGACGTCGTCCCGATCTCCAGGCCCGGGTGGGACGCCGGGTTGTTGGTGGCGTTTCGCCTCGCGGCGATGGGTATCGCGTTCATCATGTTCTCCATGACCACCGACCCCTTCGACTGGGGCATGGCGATGTATCAGAGCGGGCTCAACTACAAGGTGGCCTTCATGTTCGCCTTCGCCATGCGCTTCTTCCCGCTGCTGCAGGAGGAGCTGGTGGTGATCCGAAACGCCCTGACGGCCCGCGGCTACCGCGCCATCGGCTCCAGGAACCCGTACGTGTTCCTGCGCAGCGTGGCCATCTCCATCATGCCGCTCGGCCTCGGCGCGCTCCGCCGCAGCCGCGACATCGCCCTCGCGATGGAGCTCCGGGGGTTCAACTACGCGGAGACCGTCGGCGCGCGGCGGACCGTCTTCCGCGATATCAGGATGCGACCCCGGGACCACGCGATCGTGGCCGTCTCCGGGCTGGGGCTGGTCGCGGCCGTCTGGCTGTCGGTGCGGCTCGGGGCGTTTCCCGAGATCCCACGCGCATGGCTCGTGTTCCTCGGTATCCTGCTCGTGCTCTTCTCAGCGATCGCCTGGCGGATCAGCCGCACGATCAAAGGACAAGCGAGCCGATGAGTGAGACAGCCCGGGTCGTCGTCGTCGGGGGCGGAATCTGGGGATGCTCCATCGCCTACCATCTGGCGCGTGCCGGCGTCTCCGACGTGCTGGTGCTCGAGCGCGGAGAGCTCGCCTCGGGCAACACGTCGCAGGCCGCCGGGCTGGTCGGGCAGCTCCGCGCCTCCGAGCTCATGGCGCGCTCCATCATGGCCGTTGTCGACAGGCTCAGCCGATGGCAGGCCGAGCACGGGGAAGATTCGGGGTTTCGACAGGTCGGGAGCCTGAAGCTCGCGCTGACGGACGCACGCGTGCGCGAGCTCGAGGCTCAGGTGGCTCAGGCGCGCCGCTGGGGGCTCGCGGTCGAGCTCATCGCTCCTCGAGACGCGCAGACGCGGGTGCCGCTGCTGGAGACGAACGGGGTGAAGGCGTGCGCGTGGATTCCGACCGACGGCTACGCCGAGCCCTACACGCTGGCGATGGCGTTGGCGCGTGCGGCCCGTCGTCTCGGCGTGAAGATGCGGACGCAGACGCCCGCCACGGCGATCACGCTCGAGCGCGGCCGCGTCACCGGCGTCGACACTGCGACAGGACTGATCGCGTGCGAGACCGTCGTGGTGGCGGTGGGACCGTGGAGCGAGCTGATCGGCGCGGCGCTGGGACTCGCATTCGACTCGGTTCCGATCCGGCATCAGCTCTGGGTCACCGCGCCCATGGACGGGATCCCGCGCGAGATGCCCGTGGTCCGGGTGCCCGACGCGTCCGTCTATCTGCGTCCGGAAGTGGGCGGCGTGCTCATCGGCGGCTTCGAGCGAGCGCCCAAGCGGTTCGCCATGGCCGAGCTTCCGAGGACCTTCACGATCGAGGAGACCGAGCGGGATCAGCTCGTCCTGGAGGAGCTTGGCGCCGGGCTCACGCGCGCCTTTCCCGCGCTCCAGGCGGCGCCGATCATCCGGGGGTGCGCGGGCCTGCCGACTTTCACGCCCGATGGAAACTACCTGATCGGCCAGGTGCCTTCCGTCCACGGGCTGTTCGTAGCCACGGGATGCAATGCCCTCGGGATCGCCGGCTCGCTCCTGATCGGACAGTGGATGAGCGAGCTGATCATAGCCGGCAAGGCGAGCGCGGACCTCTCGACCCAGGCGCTGACCCGCTTCGGCTCGCGTTATGAGAGCCCGGGACCGCTCCACGCCGACTGCGAGTCTATCTACGCCAACTTCTACGCGCTCGACAAGGGCGCCTTCTGATCGCGCTGCGTTACCTGCACCCCGCGCGCGGCGCGTCCGGTGCCTTGCGCGGCACCAGCATGCAGGCGAAGGTGGCGGGATGCGCGCGGTACTCGGCGAGGAGCGCTTCCAGACGCTTGAGCGTACGCTCGCGCCGGGCGAGCCCGATGCCGTAGACGGCGAGATCGTTGACCAGGCGCGTGTAGAAATAGTGCTCCGCGTCGCCGGCGCCCGCCTGCGCCACGCAGGGTGAGGGCTTCTGGGCAACCCGGAGCTGGGAGCCGAAGGCACGCACGAACTCGGCGAGCACGAGCTCGTCGCGCAGGTCGCGAGGGACCTCGGGAAAACGTGCGAAGAACTCCTCGACGGTCATCGGGCCCGGCGCCGCGTGCGCCCGTCCTTCAAGATCGCGCGAGAGACGGATCTGCATGCTGTCCACCTCTAGACGCGAGTATAACCGGGAACAAGGAGGAAACCTTCATGACGGCAAGCCAGAGCGACAAGGCCGCCCGCTTCCGCGCGCTGCATCAGGCGCCCGGCGCCTTCGTGATTCCAAACCCGTGGGACGCCGGCTCCGCGCGCATCCTCGCCGGGCTCGGCTTCCAGGCGCTGGCGACGTCGAGCGGCGCCGCCGCGGGCGTCCTCGGTCGGCGCGACGGCACGGTGACGCGCGAGGAGGCGCTGGCGCACGCCCGCGCCATCGTGACGGCGACCGACCTCCCCGTCTCGGCCGACCTGGAGAAGGGCTTCGGCGACGCGCCGGAAGCGGCGGCGGAGACCATCCGCCTTGCCGCCGGGATGGGGCTGGTCGGCGGTTCCATCGAGGACGCGACCGGCGACGAGCACAAGCCGCTCTACGACATCGGCCACGCGATCGAGCGGGTGCTGGCGGCGGTGCAGGCGGCGCATGCGCTCGCCTTCCCGTTTACCTTGACCGCACGGGCGGAAAACTTCCTGCGCGGCAAGCCCGACCTGGACGATACGATCAGGCGTCTCCAGGCCTTCGAGAAGGCCGGGGCCGACGTGCTGTTCGCGCCCGGCCTGCCCGACCTGGCGGCGGTGCGCGCGGTCTGTGCCGCGGTGTCGAGGCCGGTCAACTTTATGGTCGGCATCCGGGGTAAGTCGTTCACGCTCGCCGAGCTCGCGACCGCCGGCGTCAAGCGGATCAGCCTCGCCACGTCGCTCTACCGCGCGGCGACGAGTGGTCTGCTCGACGCCGCCCGCGAGGTGAAAGAGAAGGGCACGTTCGGCTACCTCGACCGGTCCTTGACCACGCCGGAGCTGAACGGATTCATGCGTTGAGGGCTGAATTATACAATTAGCACTTGTTATATAAGGTATACTTTGATATATATTCAGGGAGCACGAGGAAGGAGCCCGATCATCACACTTCATCTTGTCTCGATCCAAGGGCGCTCGACGTGGTGGGTCTGGACGATCCGTGACGACGCCGGCGTCCTCGTGGAGCAATCGACGACGCAATTTCTTTCGGCGGCGGCCGCAGAGTCGCAGGGGCGCGCCAGAATCGCAGAATTCGAGGAACGCCGAAAGCGCATCAATCGGTGACGGCAGACAAACCCTTCGCAAAGGGGGGCGTGACGATGGCGGAATGGCTATTCGATCGGAACGGCAGTCCCCAGATTATCGAAGACAGCGACTGTTTTCGTTCGGCCGAGGGCAGGGTGATCGGATGGATCGGCCCGAATGGCGCCTATTCTCTGTCCGGCCGGCACGTCGCCTGGTACGAGGATGGGATTCTCTACGACGGAAACAACCACGCCATAGGGTTCCGTAGCGGCGCGATTGGCTATCTTCCGTCACGACCAGGGTTGAGCGGGACGCCAGGCATGCCGGGCTTCGCTGGAAGGCCGCACCGCCCCGGCCTTTCCATCGTCCCGGACCGCCCGGGGTTCGGCGGTTGGTCGCACATCCGCTTGTCCCGGTTCTTCCGATGAAAGCCTCAGGTCGTCAAGAAGCTACGCGCCGCCATCGAGCGACACCGCGAACGTGATCGCCTCTTCCCTGTAGGGAAACGGGATGTAGGCGATCTTCAGCCGGAGTCCCCTGAGCTTCTTGGCCTTGAGCGCCTCGGCGGGAAACACCACGTCCAGGGCCTCCACCGCCCGCCGCCCGGGGTCGAGCCGCTCACGGCCGTACGTGGTGAACGAAAAGGTCGCTTCTGTCCGCGATTCCTCGAGCTCGATCGGCCGCCACTGGTCGTCCAGGTACTGAATCTTCCCCGCGACCAGCCGGACACTCTGACTCGCCGAGCTATTCGTCAGCGCGAGCGCTGCCGTGAGCTTCGCCCGGGAGACTCTGCGGCCGGCGCTCTGCTCGACCCGCTCCGTCACCTGCATCTCCGTGATCTCACCCACGAGGATGCCCGCCTGCACGGTCACCGACCCCGGCGCGACCGGGTAAGTCCTCGCCTCGGTCACCGCCGGGGGGACCGACGGCCTCAGGACGCAAACGTCAAGGGTCATCCCTGCCTCGCGAGAGGGCTGAGGCGAGGCGACGTGACGCCGCACCCGCCCCAGCCCGGCGAGACGCCTCCCTAGTAGCGACCCCCGCGACCGCCGTTCCGGTACCCGCCGCCCCCGCCTGGGCCCGAGGAGTTGGCGAGTTCAACCCTCAGCTTCCGGCCATCCATGTCTTGGCCGTTGAACTTCTTGACCGCCGCGTCCGCCTCCTCGGCCGTCGCCATCTCGACGAAGCCGAACCCGCGCGAGCGACCGGTCCCTTGCTCCATCACGACCGTCGCCGACTCAACCCCGCCCGCTTGCGCGAACACCTCGCGAAGACGCTCGCTCGACGTCGAAAAGGGCAGGCCTCCGATGAACAGTTTGTGCGCCATCGCGCACCTCCGACTGGGTCTCCCGCGATAAGCAAGCACGCTCTGGAACAGCGGAAGCGAGCACCAGAGACACGGTCTGATGGGGAAGGGGTCCACAGGCGAACCAACCACCGAACCAGACGCGGCGAGTATGACACAGCTGCGCCTGGGCGGCACGCAATTCTCCGTTCTTCAGCCGAACACTTTCCGGAGTAGCTCCACCGCCCCGAGGATCGTGGCAATCACCACGACGATCACGACGACGACGCCCACCGCCAGCAGGTTGTTCAGCACGTCTTACTCCCACTGATAGTTGACATATATTATGATATTAATTATATAATAAGGGGAGGTGGCGATGCTCGCGAATAAGACCAGAGTGCTTCTCATTCTCCCTGGGGACGTGCTCGGCCAGGCTCGCGTCCTTGCCGGGAAGGCGACGGCCGCGCTCATGCTGCCGGTGAGCCTCCAGATCGTCCTCCGGGCCCTCATCGAGGAGGGGCTGAAGCGGGATGGCGACCGGGGTCTGCTGGCCAACGTCGAGGGCCAGGCCCTGGCGGTCCGGCGCCTTCGAACCCAGGCGCGTCGAGCCGGGGGACCCGCGGGTGAACGCAGGAACCTCCAGGCCGGAAGCCCGCGGAAGCGCCGCGAGCGCCGGCCGAATCGGCGGGGAAAGTAAGGGCGCTCCTCTATCGGAACCGAGGTCGTACGAGCCACGTCACCTAGGCGTGTGCGACCTGCGCTGGCCAAATCTTGCGCTGGAGCGTGACGAGGAGGGTTGCCCCGACAAACGCGGCGATGCCTGTCCCGGCCCATCCCGCTTCCGGAGCCCCCAGGGTCTGGAAGATCAAGCTCCCCACGACGCTCCCGCCGAGACCGAAATTGATGTCCCAGTGCAGTCCGTACCCTCCACCCTTCATGACGATCCCGGCCAGCCAGCCGGTCATTATTCCGACGACAATCGACGCCACGAACATCTCAAAATACATGACTCGTCCTCCTTGACCGGGTGCTCCGACCTTGCTCCCCGCGATCGTGCTTGACGTCGGACTCTTATCACGATATAAATTATATATCAACTAATAAATATATAAATCCGGCAGGAGGTGGTGATGTTCGAGAATAAGATGTTCGAGAATAAGACGAAGGTCCTCCTCTTGCTCACGCAGGACGCTCTGGACCGGGCTCGGGTCTTGGCGGGGAAGGCGACGGCCGCGCTCAAGCTCCCGGTGAGCCTCCAGATTGTCCTTCGGGCCCTCATCGAGGAGGGGCTGAAGCACGGGGATCGCCCGGTCCTCCTCGCGAACATTGGGGACCAGGCCAAGGCGGTTCGTCTCCAGCGGAGCGCGGCGCGTCGACCGATTCGATATCAGACACACGTGACGACAACCAAGCGCTGAGGATCAGCGTCTTGGCAAGGAGATGACGATGTCGAAATGGGCGGGAGTGGCAGCCTTGATAGGGGCAGTGGCGGTCATGACCCTCGGCTGCGCGCAGGGGCCGGTGGCGACCGCCGCGATGGTCGAGGACAAGACGTACACGGTGACGCCGGCGTCGGTGACGGTGAAGGCGGGGATCATTACGGGCGAGGTCACGGAGCTGAAGGTCATGGAGCGAGTCGAGCAAGGTTCCAACCGTGTCGTCTCCCCGGCGAAGCTCACCGGGACGCTACGGCTGAAGAATACGTCCGCGAATCAGGCGGTCCGGCTCGTCGCGGGCAAGATCCTGTACATCGGTGCCAACGGGCGGCCCATCGAGCTCGAGGATTCACGGACCGAGCCGGTCGTCAAATTCACCACCTACGGCAGCGAGCGACTCGACCCCGGGCAGGAGGGAACCCAGTCCCTGGATGTGGAGTTCCCGGCCGAGGCGCTGAAAGCGAAGACGCTGAAGGAGATTCGGCTCGCGCTCGCGTACATCCCGTCACCCTACCGGGAGGAGAGCATCAACTTTATCGTGTCGATCGGCGCTGGTAAGTAAGTCCCGGGAGGTGGCTCCCTGCTGGAGTCACCTCCCCGACAGCGCGCGATGGATGACTCGCCGGACCTCCTCGAGCGTGAACGGCTTGTACAGGTAGGGAGCGCCGGCGCGCTCCAGAAATGCGCTGATCTCCGAGCTCAGCGCATCGCCGGTAAGGAAGACGAGTCGCCGAAGAAGCTGCGGGTGATCCCGAGCCAGAGCCTCATAGAGACCCGGCCCGTCGAGCTCCGGCATCTTGAGGTCGATCAGGACGAGGTCGTACGGTTGGGCGCGCAGTCTCTCTAGGGCGACGTGGCCGTTGGGCGCGACGTCCACGCTATGGTCGTCGAGCCGGAGAAGATCCGCCAGCATATCGGCGACGTAGTGCTCATCGTCCACCACGAGGATCGCCTTTCCCTGGATCGCAGGCAGCGACTCGAGCTCGCGCACCTCCGGGCCGGACGACGGCACGGTCAGCGGCAGCTCGACGCGAAAGATCGCGCCCTCGCCAGGCCGGCTCTCGACCTCAATCGTCCCTCCGTGGGCGACGATGATCGCCCGGCACAGCCCGAGCCCCAAGCCGGTCCCGTGCCCGGGCGGCTTCGTCGTGAAGAAGGGCTCGAAGATTCGCCCCTGGATCTCAGGGGCGATCCCGATGCCCGTGTCAGCGACCTCGAGCCGTATGGATTGCTCTTCTCGACTGAGCCGCGTCGTCAGGGTGAGCCGCGGGCCCGGCCGCCCGCGCATGGCATGATGAGCGTTGGTGATGAGATTCACGACCACCTGGTGAAGCTGGTGAGGATCGGCCCAGAGGACCGGGGGATCGGCCGCCAGATCGAGTCTCACCTCGATGTTGTCCACGCTCAGGGGGTACGCGAGCAGCTCCGCCGCCTCCTGGACGACCTGGTTCAGCCGCACCTCTTGCCGCTCGGGCGGGTGGTGGCGGGCGATCGACAGGAAGCTCCGCACGATCCGCACACAGCGCTCGGCCGCCGTCGCGATCTTCTTCGTGCGCTCGACGAGCGGCCCGCTCCCGGCGGCTCGGCGCAGCAGCTCGATCTGGCCCCTCACGACCGCAAGCGGATTATTGAGCTCGTGGGCGACGCCGGCCAGCAGCGAGCTCATCGCGGCCAACTTCTCGGTGTGTCGCAGCGTCTCTTCCGTTTGCCGACGTTCCGTGATGTCGCGCACGACGCTCGAGACGAAGGTGCCCTCCGTCGTCTCGAGAGGACCGAGGCTGATCTCGACCGGAAACTCGGTCCCATCCTTGCGCAGCCCATACAGTTCCATCCCGACACCCATCGGCCGCACCCGCGGGGCTCTGAAGTACCCGTGTCGATGCTCGCGGTGCTTGGGCCGGACGCGCTCCGGAATCAGCATCTCCACCGGTCGGCCAAGCAACTCCTCCCGCGAGTAGCCGAAGAGCTTCGCCGCTTGCGCATTGACGAGGACGATGTCCCCCGCCTCGTTCACGATGACCATGGCGTCGGGAGCGAATTCCAGCAGCTCACGGAATCTCGTCTCGGCGGTTCGCAGGTCCCGGGTTCGTTCCTCGACCCGCGTCTCCAAGGTGTCGTGGGCCGCTCGGAGTCGCCCCTCCGCGTTCCGTCGCTCGGCGACAAGCGCGGCCATCGTCAGGATCGTCACGGTCAGGACGCTCACGAAGGCCTGCAACAGCAACAGGGATTCATTGGCCGTCTCGCCCACAAACGGGCCGACCCCATGGACCGTGTCCCATACGGCGATCGCGGAGGTGAGGACGGCCGCGGTCGCGGCCTCGCGGGGACCGAATCGAAACGCCGCCCAGACGAGCCACGGAATCGGCACGAAGACCAGCGGGTAGTTGGCGCCCTGGTCGAGCGACCCGAGCCGGCCGATGACCACCAGCGACACGAACAACAGCACCGCTTCGATGTGCTTGCGGAATTCCCAACGCGGCTGCGACCGGTCGCTCCACGTCAGGAGCAACGGCGTCACCAGGAGTATTCCGGTCGTGTCACCGAGCCACCACGTGAGCCAGATCGTTCCGTAGACGAACGGTGGGGCGATGCCTGCCAGGGCGATGCCGGTCGCGCTGACGCTGGCCGCCACGCAGCATGCCAGGAGCGCCGCGGCCGTGAACCTGAACACGTCCTGCGCCCGATCGAACGGGCTGCGCGCCCCGACCCATCGCTGAAGCAGGTACGCCGCCACCACGGCTTCGAGGGTGTTCCCGAGGCCGATCGCGGAGGAGACGACGACGATCGTGCGTGCACTCGCGGCCTGGTTGGCGAGGAAGGCCACCACGTTCGCGAAAAACGCCCCGAGCAAGATGCCCGGCCAGACGCGATATCCCAGAAGGAGGACCGCCGCCAGCGCGATCCCTGACGGCGGCCACACGGGCGACGCGTTCGTTTTCTCGAGGGCCAGGCGCAAGCTGAGGCCGGCGACGCCAAAGTAGAGGATTGCGATGAGGAGGGCCGCGATGGCCCAATGCGACCGAAGGTGTGAGCGGGACGTCTCCCGCGGTCGGGACACCCTACGACACGTCACGAACTAGTTACAGCCCAGGTCCGTTGACATACGGCTCTCCTCCGGGACGCCGCGGCAAACCACCGGCAACCAGCGTGCCAGCGGGCAGGTTCTGGCGTCCGTCTGGAAAGCGCCTATAGTTTGCGGGCTCTGTGGGGCGGCGGCCGGCTCCTCCTCGCCCTGAGACCTGCACCACGGTGGTGCAGGTGCACCAAGATGGTGCAGGGCGCGATCGCTCGCGGCCGCCCCCGTTATCTTCTCACCTCGCCAAGACTAAAACTCCCCACCGTGCGCCATGGATGGATCGACCTTCTCGGCCTCCGGGATGTCGGTGATGAGCGCTTCCGTCGTGAGCAGCAAGGACGCAATCGAAGCGGCATTCTGTAGCGCGACGCGCTCGACTTTGGTCGGGTCGATGATCCCCGCCTGCATCATGTCGACATACTCGTTTGTCTCGGCGTCGAAGCCCTGGGTGATAGGGAGGGCCGCCCTGACCTTCTCGACGACCACGGAGCCCTCGAGTCCGGCGTTCTCCACGATCTGCCGGATCGGCTCCTCGAGGGCGCGCCGCACGATGCTGACACCGGTGGCCTCGTCGCCGGAGAGCTTGAGGCTGCCGAGGGCCTCCGACGCGCGGAGCAGCGCGACGCCGCCCCCGGGCACGATCCCCTCCTCGACGGCGGCCCGCGTGGCGTTCAGCGCGTCCTCGACCCGCGCCTTCTTTTCTTTCATCTCGGTCTCGGTGGCCGCCCCGACCTTGATGACGGCGACGCCGCCCGCGAGCTTCGCGAGCCGCTCCTGGAGCTTCTCCCGGTCGTAGTCCGAGGTGGTCTCCTCGATCTGCGCCCGGATCTGCTTGAGACGGGCCTCGATCTCCTTGGTGTTGCCGGCGCCCTCGACGATCGTGGTGTTGTCCTTGTCCACGACCACCTTCTTGGCCCGACCGAGATCCTCGAGCTTGATGTTCTCGAGCTTGATCCCCAGGTCCTCGGTGATCGCCTTGCCGCCGGTCACGGTCGCGATGTCCTCAAGCATGGCCTTCCGCCGGTCACCGAAGCCCGGCGCCTTCACCGCGCAGGTATGCAGCGTGCCGCGCAACTTGTTGACCACGAGCGTGGCCAGCGCCTCGCCCTCCACGTCCTCGGCGATGATCAGCAGCGGCTTACCCACGCGCGCCACCTGCTCGAGCAGCGGCAGCATGTCCTTCATCACGCTGAGCTTCTTCTCGTGGATGAGGACCAGGGCGTCCTCCAGCACCACCTCCATCCGCTCCGCGTCCGTCACGAAGTACGGCGACAGGTACCCCCGGTCGAACTGCATGCCCTCGACCACCGCGAGGGTGGTCTCCATCGCCTTGGCCTCTTCGACGGTGATGACACCGTCCTTGCCGACCTTCTCCATGGCTTCAGCGATCAAGTTGCCGATCGTCTTGTCGTTGTTGGCGGCGATCGTGGCGACCTGGGCGATCTCCTTCTTGTCCTTGGTGGCCTTGGACAGATGCTTCAGCTCCTCGACCACTGCTTCGACCGCCTGATCGATCCCCCGCTTCAGGCCCATCGGGTTCGCTCCCGCCGTCACGTTCTTGAGACCGGCGCGGAAGATCGCCTGGGCGAGTACGGTGGCCGTGGTCGTCCCATCGCCCGCCACGTCCGAGGTCTTGGCGGCGACCTCCTTGATCATCTGGGCTCCCAGGTCCTTGTCGGGGTCTTTCAGCGTGATTTCCTTCGCGACGGTCACACCGTCCTTGGTGATCGTCGGGCTCCCGAACTTCTTGTCGATGACGACGTTCCGCCCCTTCGGCCCCAGCGTGACCCTGACGGCGTGCGCCATGATGTTGACCCCGCGCAAGAGCGCCGCGCGGGCTTCCTCGTTGAACAGAAGCTGCTTAGCCATGGATACGTTCCTCCCGAGTGTGCACGAATGGTTGACGGCGGCCGAGCCGCTCGTTCACGAGCCGACGATGCCGAGGACGTCCTCCTCCTTCATGATGAGGTACTCCTCGCCGTCGAGCTTGACCTCGCTCCCGGAGTACTTGGCGAAGAGGATGCGGTCGCCTTCCTTCACCGCGAGCGGGAAATTCTTGCCGTCGTCGTTGACCTTGCCGGTGCCCACGGCGACGACCTTGCCCTCCTGGGGCTTCTCTTTAGCGGTGTCGGGGATGATGAGGCTGCCGCGCTTCTCGTCCTGCTCCGCGAGGCGCTTGACGAGCACGCGGTCGTGGAGCGGACGCAGCGTCGTCTTCTTTGCCTGAGCCGTCTTCATTGCCTGAGCCATCGTGGTAGTCCCTCCCTGCGGCGCAGTGTACCACTAAAATAGTACGGATTGACTAAATTGATCTAGTGTACTATTATTGCCATACAGATGAGGGTCGCGATGAAACTCACGATCGACGGGCACAGCCCGATCCCGATCCGCCGGCAACTGACCGAGCAGCTCAAGCACGCCATCGAGAGCGGCGGCGTCGCGCGCGACCAAGCCCTGCCCAGCATCCGGGAGCTGGCCGGCTTCCTCGGCATCAATGCGAACACGGTCGCGCGCGTCGTCGAGGATCTCAAGCAGAGCGGATACGTGGAGGCTCGGCGGGGGAAAGGCGTGTTCGTCGCCTCGGCACCGCCCGTCCGCCCTTCCCCTCACCTCCGCGAGAGCTTCTTACAAGAGACGGTGATCCGGGCGGCGGCCCTCGGGATGACTGCCGACGACTTGTCGGTGGGCGTTCTGAGCTTGACCGGGGTCCGGCCCGCCGCCCTCCAGGAGACCGTCGAGGTCCTCCTCGTGGAGTGCAGCCCGCCAGAGCTCGACTTCTTCGCCCGGCAACTCGAGGCCCACCTCCCGGTCCGCGTCGACAAGGTGCTCCTCGGCGACCTGGCGGCGGTCACGCGGCGCCAGAAGCAAGGTGGTCGTTGGCGGGCCGCGGTCACGAGCTTCTGCCACCTCCCGCAGGTGGAGCGGCTCCTGAACGGTAAGGGGGTCCCCGTGATCGCGCTCCTCGCCGAGGCGCATCTCGAGACGCTCCACCGTCTGGCCCAGCTCCCGTCGGGGACACGAGTGGGCGTCGCCTCCGCCGCCGTCGAGACGGCCCACAACCTCGAGCACTCGATCGCCAACGCCGGCCTGCCGAACATCGCGCTGGTCGGCGCGTGCCCTGCCGAGGGGGCCGCGTTGGGTCGCCTGTTGCGACGAGTGGACGTCATCGTCTGTTCTACCGCGGCGGCCGAGCGGGTACGGGCGCTCGCAGGCCCCTCTGTGCAAGTGATCATCGACGACCGTGCCCTCGACCAGCGGGCGATCGAGATGCTCGCGGCCGTCCTGGTGCGCCCTCAGCCACCCAACGGGCGCAAACGCTCGCAGGTCGCGGCGCGCGCAACGGCGTAGGGGAAGTGAAGCGGGTGAGTCGTTAACCGGGTGAAGGAGGAAGGGTCATGAGCTTCGCCATGTTCGTGACGTGGGTTCTCGTGGGAGTGCTGGCGGGCGTGCTGGCCCCGCTGGTCATGAAACGCGGAGGCTACGGGCTGAAGAAGGACGTCATCCTCGGTCTCGTCGGGAGCATCGGGGGGAGCTGGATCTTCCGGGCCGCTGGGGTGTTTCCGGGGACCGGGATTGTCGCGATGGCCGTCGTCGCATCCGTCGGGGCGGCCATCCCGATCATCGCCCAACGCAAGTTCTGGCCGACTGAGAGTGTTGGCGAGGAAAAGACCGTCATCAAGATGTGGCGCTGGGGACTCGGCGCAGCGGTCGTGGCCGTGGTGGTGTGGATGATTCTCGGCCCATCGCCGCAGCCGGCGGCGACGGCGGCGGTGGTCAAGGACAAGACGTACACCGTGACGCCGGCCGCGATGAAGGTCAAGGCCGGGATCGTCACGGGCGAGATGACGGACATGAGAGTCACGGAACGGATCGAGCAAGGCTCGGACCGCGTCGTCTCCCCGGCGAAGTTCACGGCGAAGGTCGTGCTGAAGAACAGCTCGGCGGATCAGACCGTCCGCCTCGTCGCAGGGAAGATCCGGTACATCGACGCCCAGGGACAACCGATCCAGCTCGAGGACGCCCGGACGGAGCCGACCCTCAGGTTCGCCAGTTACGGCAATGATCGGCTCGACCCCGGGCAGGAAGCCACCGAGTCGCTGGACGTGGCCTTCCCCGCCGAGGCGCTGAAGGCGAAGAAGTTGAAGGGGATTCAACTGGAGCTCGCGTACATCCCGTCGCCGTACCGCCAGGAGACGGTCCACTTCACCGTGTCGATCGGCGGTCAGTGATGAAGGTGGGCACGGGCGTGCTCGCTCTGACTTCGCACCCAGCGGCAAGGTGCGAAACTTGTGGGGCAGAGCTTCGAGACCCCTCGCAACGGTTTTGCGGCGGTGACAAGTGTCACCGTGTGTTCCTGAAACATCTAAAACCGGGCACGCGGGGGTCGTGGCCCGCGTCACAACGTGCCTCGACGAGAGCACCCAGACGGACATTTCGCAGGGGCGGCTGAACGCCTACGCGGACAGAGGCGCGGCAGAGTCCCACGAGGAGGTGGGAGGGATGAGGGGGCTCATGGAGTTCTACATCGAGAGACGCAGGCTCTTGGCGCGTTACGACGCGGTACGGGTGCCCCGGCTTGTTCCGTTTCTTTGGACGCTCTTGAAAGGAGTACGACATGGCCGTGCAGTACAAAGTGGTGATGGCCCTCGCCCTGATCCTCCTCGTCTCGCTAGCCGCCACGCGGACGGCCGACGGCCAGGTCCCTACCGCCGCCGACTTCGCCGCCTGCAATGAAGAAGCGCCCGAAGCGGTCAAGGCAGGAACTGTCTCGCCGACCATGGGCGACCACGTTCGGGCCGACACTGCACGCGCCGGCGCCATGACGACAAACTCTATCGACTTCACGGGCAGACACATCGAGTCGTCCGATCCGCAAATCCACGGTATGAAGGCGGGAGGAGCAAAGAACGCCACCTACCAGGCCGCATATCGCAGTTGCATGAGACGGAGGGGCTTCTAGGCATCCACCAGCGGTCCGGTCACACACGGAGCGCTGGCTTTCCGTCCCGCCGGTACTCGACGTAGTGAGCGGTCTCGTCGGCGACCTCACGGCCAAAGAGGGTCTCCACGACGTAGAAGGCCATGTCGATCCCCGAGGCCACGCCAGCCGAGCTGATGATGCCGTCGTCCACGACCCGATACTCGCGCTCGACCGCGACCCCGGCCTTCAGGGCGTCGAGGGTGTCCAGAGCTCCCCAGTGCGTCGTCGCGTGCCGGCCCTCGAGAAGCCCCGCGCTGGCGAGGAGGAGCGAGCCGGTGCACACCGAGGTGACCCTCCGGGCCCCGGCCGCCGCCCGACGGATCCAGTCGAGCGTCTCGGCGTCGTGCAGGAGCGCGCGGGTGCCCCACCCGCCGGGCACGACGACGAGGTCGCCCCTGGGCGCGTCGGCGAAGCCCCAGTGGGGGATGACCCGAAGGCCGCCGGTCGTCCGGATGGGCGCCGTCGTCTTCGCGACCGTAAAGACGTGGAACGGCGCGCTGTCTTCCGAGCGGCGCGACTCCGGGCCAGGCTGGAGCCGCGTCCGCGAGAAGACTTCGAAGGGGCCGGCGAAGTCGAGGATCTCGACGTCGTCGAAGATCAGGATGCCGACGTTCCACTTCTCCACGTCACCCTCCTTCGCTCTGGTCACTCGTCGCGCGGCTCTCGGCGAATGAAGTTGCCGGTCCGCAGGTCCGCGAGCGTCTGCTCGATCTCTGCGCGCGTGTTCATCACAAACGGCCCGTAGCGCGCGATCGGCTCGTGAAGCGGTCGAGCGGCCGCGAGGAGGAAGCGCCCACCGCCTGGGCCGGCGGATGCCTCCACGACGTCGCCGTCACCGAAGACGACGAGGGCGGGCGCATGCGCGGGCGTCTGCTCCGGCCCGAAGCGAACGACCCCCTGGTCGACGTACGCGAACGTGGTGTGGCCTCGTGGCACCGTCTCGCGGAACGTGGTGCCGGGTGGCAGCCTCACGTCCACGAACTTCGGCGCAACGGCCAGCCCTTCGACCGGTCCGACGAGTCGTCCATCGCCCGCCTCGCCGGCAATGACCCGAATCGTCGCCCCTCCATCCGTCCCCGTCTCCGTGAGCTGGGCCCCCCCGAGATCGCGGTACTTCGGCCGGCTCATCTTTTCGCGCGCCGGCAGATTCAGCCACAGCTGTAACCCGGCAATCCCCTCGGCACGCACCTGAGGCATTTCCTCGTGGAGGATGCCGCTGCCCGACGTCATCCACTGGATGTCACCGGCGCCGATCGTTCCCCGGTGCCCCAACGAGTCGCCGTGCCGCACCTCCCCTTGGCGAACGATCGTCACAGTCTCGATTCCTCGGTGGGGGTGATACGGGAACCCTGCCTCGTAGTCCGCCGGATTGACCGATTCGAAGTGGTCGAGGAGCAAGAAGGGGTCGAGGTGGTCGAGCCCTCGAGTCCCGATGCTCCGCCGGAGATGAACGCCAGCGCCCTCGACGACCGGCTCCGGCGTGACCACCTGGACCACTGGGCGCGAGGACTGGCTCATGGTTCTCAGGGTAGCACCCGGCGCCACCTTCACTCCCCGTACCGGATCCGCGGATCGAGGTACCCGTAGAGCATGTCGACCGCGAGGTTGATCGCCATGAAAAGGATCGCGACGAAGAGGATGGTGGACTGGGTCAGCGGGTAGTCGCGCTGGTAGATGGACCAGAGGACGAGGCGCCCGACGCCGGGGAGCGTGAAGACCTCCTCGACGACAACGGTCCCCCCGAGCAGGATGCCCATCTGGAGGCCAGCGACGGTCACGATGGGGATGAGCGCGTTCTTGAGCGCGTGCTTCATGACGACGGCCCAGCCCGCGAGGCCCTTGGCGGCGGCCGTGCGGATATACTCCGAGCGCAGGACGTCGAGCATCGAGGCGCGCGTGGTGCGCGCGATGTTGGCGGCGCTCGCGGTCCCGAGACAGAGGGCGGGGAGCAGCATGATCGTCAGGTTCCGCCGCGGGTCGGTGAAGAAGTCAACCCAGACGACGGGCGGCATCCAGCGGAGGTAGATCGAGAAGAAGAGAATCAGCATCGTCCCCTGCCAGAAGACCGGGACGGAGAGGCCCAGGAGCGCCCCGACGCGCACGACGTTGTCCACGGCGCGGTCGCGCCGAACGGCGGAGACGATGCCGGCGGCGATGCCCAGCACGAGCGCGAACCCGACGGCGAGGAGCGTCAGCTCGATCGTCACCGGGAGGCGCTCGAGGATCAGGCGGACGACCGGCTTGCCCGTGCGCCACGAGGTTCCGAGATCGCCCTGGGCGAGGCCCCCGAGCCAGCGCGAGTACTGGAGCCACCAGGGCTGGTCGAGACCGAAGAAGTGCCGGAGCTGCGCGACCATCTCCGGGCTCACGACGGCATCGGCGCCGATCATCTGCTCGACGACCGTTCCCGGGATCAGCCGGAGCATGAGGAAGACGAGCACCGTCAGCCCGAGGAGCGTCAGGGCCATCGAGTACGCCCGCACGACGAGATAGCGCCCCACCCTCAGGTTCCCGCGCTCAGCGGCTCACCCCGAGCGCCCCGCGCTCACGCCCGGTCGAGCCAGACGCCCTCGAAGCCGTAGAGGAGGGTCATCGGGTGCTGCTTGAAGCCCTTCACGGTCGCCTGCGTGAAGTCGATCGTGTCCGCGGAGAAGAGCCAGAGGTGCGGCACGTTCTCGAGGATCAGGATCTGGACGCGGTCGTAGATCTCCTTACGCTTCTTCGGGTCGAGCGTCCGGCGTCCCTCCTCGAGCAGGCCGTCGAGCTCGGGGACGCTCCAGCTGTTCCAGTTCTGGCCCTTCGTGGAATGGAGCGCGCGGAAGAACGCGGTGTCCGGGTCGGCGTAGCCCGGCGTCGTGTTCATCGTCAGGTCGAAGTCCCTCGCGAGCCAGCGCTTGATCCACACGGCGTACTCGACGTTCTCGATCTCCGCGGTGATGCCGATCCGCTTGAGCTGTGCGGCGACGACGGGAGCGCCCAGGACCATCGTGGGGAACGTCGGGATGACGCCGAGCTTCACGGTGAAGCCGCCGGCGTGGCCCGCGTCGGCGAGGAGTTTCCGTGCGCGGTCCGGGTCGGGCTTGTAGTAGCGCATCCACTGCTCCTCGGTGAGCTGCCACTGCCGCATGGGCGCCGTCGCGGGTGCCGTGAGGCGGCCGAAGCCGGCGGCGGCGACACGCAGGACCTGGCTCCGGTCCACCGCCCAGCTGATGGCCTGCCGCACGCGGACGTCCTTGAGCGGCCCACGGCTCGCGTTGATGTTGAGGAAGTCGTAGCCGAGGCGCGAGCTCCGGTAGCCGGTCAGGGTCTTCTCGTCCTTCAAGAGATTGAAGTTCTTGTTGTCCTCGAGGAAGGCGTGGTGGATCTGGCCCGTGCGGAGCGCCGCGACGATGTTCGCCTCGTCCGGGATGATCCGGAGGATGACCTCGTCGACGTGCGGCAGCCCCTTCTTGAAGTACTGCGGGTGGCGCTTGAGCACCATCTGCTGCTCGACCTTCCAGTCCTCCAGCCTGAAGGGGCCCGTGCCCAGCGCGGCCTTGTTCAGATCGCCGTGCTTCTTGATGCCCGCCTCGCTGATGACGAAGCCCCAAAACCCGCCGAGCGCCGCGAGGAGCCCGGCGAAGGGCTCCTTCGTCACGAACTTCACCGCGTAGCGCCCCGCGGGCTCGACCCGGTCGACCGCGATGAAGTCCGACTTCCCGGGCGACCTCTCGAAGAGTCGGTCGAACGTGAACTTGACGTCGGCGGAGCTCAGCTCCTGGCCGTCGTGGAAGCGCACGCCCTCGCGGAGCTTGAAGGTCCACGTGAGCCCGTCCGGGCTCACCTGCCACGACTCCGCCAGCTCCGGCACGGGGTTCATCTCGGCGTCGAAGCGGACGAGCTGGTTGTACATCATGGGCGAGCGCCGGCTCCGCGAGAATGCCGGGACGAGCTGCGGGTCGAGCCCCGTCGCCTCGGTCGTCTGCGCCGAGACGAAGGTGGAGCCTGATTTCGGCGCCTGCCCGTGCGCGGCCCTGCCGACGGAGAGCGCGGCGAGGGCCGCGCCGCCGGCCGTGAGGAGCTCTCTGCGGCTCAAGTGCATCGTCATCGCGGTCCCTCCTGTGGCTCGTTCGCGCGCCGACGGCTGCGTCATTGCACGTTAGGGTCGAGGATGTCGCGCAGGCCGTCGCCGATCAGGTTGAACGCGAGCACGCTCAGCATGATGGCGATGCCCGGGAACACGGAGATCCACGGCGCGGTCTCGAGATAGGTCCGCCCCTCGTTCAGCATGTTCCCCCACGAGGGCGTCGGGGGCTGGGCCGAGAGGCCGAGGTAGCTCAGCGAGGCCTCGATGAGGATCGCCTGTGAGAATGCGACCGTCCCCTGGATCACGAAAGGCGAGATCACGTTGGGCAGGACGTGCTTCAGCGCCACGGCGAGGCGCGTCGCGCCGAGGGCGCGAACCGCCTGGACGTAGTCCTTCTCGCGCTCCGCCAGCACCGGGCCCCGCATGACACGCGCGAAGAGGGGCGTGTAGACGATCGAGATCGCGACGACGGCGCTGTTCACGCCCGGGCCCCGCATCGCGGCGATTCCGACCGCGAGGAGGAGGCCCGGGACGCTGAAGAAGACGTCCATCACGCGGTTGATGACGTTGTCCCAGGCGCCGCCGAGGTACCCCGCGACGAGCCCGAGCGCGCCGCCGACGCCCATCGCGACGCCGATCGAGACCGTGGCGACGTAGAGGGAAATCCGCGAGCCGTAGATGACCCGGCTCAGGACGTCCCGGCCGAACCGGTCGGTCCCGAAGAGCGCCCGCGCCCCGGGCGCGGACTCGATCAGGTCGAAGTTCTGCTCGTCGGGCGCGCTCGGCGCGAGGGAGCCGGCGAAGAGCGCCGCGCCGACGATCAGGAGCGCCACGAGCCCGCCCAGGACCACGACGGTGCTGCGGGTGCCGCGCCGGAGCTGTCGCTCCCACTGCATGTGGCCGCCCGCGTGTCAGCGCCGGAACGACACGCCCGGGAGGACCCTCGGTTCCAGCCCACGCATCACCGAACCACGCGAACGGCCTGCTCGAGCGCCCGCTGGGGCACGGCGACGCCGAGGCTCCCCGCGGATTTGAGATTGACGAGCAGCTCGAAGGTGGGGTGCTCGATCGCCAGGTCGGCCGGCTTGGCGCCGTCGAGGATCCGGGCCGTCATCCGGCCGCAGATCTTTCCGAGCGCCCGCTGGTCCGGGCCGACGGCGGCCACCACGCCCGGGACCGACACCAGATCCTGGTCACCGACCAGGATCGGAAGCTTCTGGGCGATCCCGGCGCGCCCGACCTCCTCCGACGCCCGTCGCAGCAGCGCTTCTTTCAGGACGAGGACCGCGTCGACGTCGGTCCGGCCGAGGCTCCGCAGCGCCGCGACGGCGGCGTCCTCGTCGGCGACCGCCCGCGTGACGAGCGTGACGCCGATCGCGGGGGCGACGTGCTCCAGGTTCGCCAGCTGCACGCGGTCGGGGGGGAACCCCTGGTCGAAGAGGACGGCCAAGCGCTTGAGCTCCGGCAGCACCTGGCGGAAGACGACGAGCCGCCGCCGGCTCGCCTCGGCGTCGGCGCTCGCGACGCCTGTCAGGTGACCGCCGGGAGCTTCGTTCGAGGCGACGAGCTTCGCGGCGACCGGATCGGCGACCGGGCAGAAGACGATCGGGACCGTTGTCGTGGCCGCCCGCGCCGCCTGGGTCGAGGGGCCGAAGATGGTGACGATCGCGTCGACGCCCGCGTCGACCGCGGCCCCGATCGCGGCCTTCGCCTCGTCCGCGGAGCGCGCGTTGCGGATGTCGACCCGGATTCGGGCCGGCTCCGCGAACCCCGCGGACTGGAGCCCTTCCGACACGCCGCCGACGAGCGCGCCGTAGCCGTCGGTCGGGCCGACGACCAGGACGTGCCGCGCCTGCTCGGCTCGCGATCGAGGACCAGGCCCGAGCAGCAGCGTACCCGCGACCACCGCGACCAGAGCCGTGCGTCCACCCAAGCCGATCGCCATCGGCGACCACCTCCTCGTCCCCACGGAGACTAGGCAGGAAGCCCCGGCCTGTCAAACGCTCCCGGATCGGCTATGATTTTGGCGAGCCCCAGGGGAGGACCACCCATTCAGGTCACGGTGTACGGCGCGGGCGCGATCGGCGGTTACACGGGCGCCGCGCTCGCGCGCGCCGGCCACGAGGTCCTCCTGGTCGACCTCGCCGAGGCCCACGTCGCGGAGCTGAAGGAGAGCGGCCTCACGATCGAGACTCCCGAGGGCCGCTGGACCGCACGCGTTCACGCGATCACGCCGCAAGAGCTCGGCGGTCAGCACGACCTCGTGCTGCTCGCCGTGAAATCCCAGCACACCGCCGACGCGCTCAAGACGCTCGTCCCCCACCTCGCCCCACGCGGCATCATCGTGTCGCTCCAGAACGGTCTGAACGAAGAGCTGATCGCCAGGCAGATCGGCGCCTGGCGCACCCTAGGCTGTCTCGTGAACTGGGGTGCCGACTGGCTCGCGCCCGGGCGTGTCCGGTACGGCGGTCCCGGCGCCTTCGTGCTCGGCGAGCTCGACGGAGCGATCGGCCCGCGCGTGAAGGAGCTCGGGCGGCTCCTCGCGCCGGTGGCCGAGCTCAGGCTCTCGGACAACGTCCGAGGCTACAAGTGGGCCAAGCACGTCTACGGCGCGCTCCTGTTCGCCACCGCGCTCGTGGACGCGCACGTCTACGAAGTCGTCGAGCGTTCCCGTCCAGTCCAGCGCATGCTCGTCGCACTGGTCGCCGAGGGGATGGCGCTGGCCGCCGCGGCGCGGGTCAGGCTCGAGGCCTTCGACGAGTACGATCCCGAGCTCTACCGGGCCGCGCACGGCGGCGACACGGCCGCCCTCGACGCGGCCATGGCCGCCGTCGCCCACCACTACCGCACCCGCACGAAGACCAAGACCGGGATCTGGCGGGACCTCGCCGTCCGGAAGCGCAAGACCGAGGCGGACGGCCTCTTCCGCGTAGCACTCGAGAAGGCCGCCCAGCTCCGCGTCCCCATGCCGCTTACGCGCCGGATGATCGAGCTGATCCACGACCTCGAGGAGGGGCGTCGCCCGATGGCGTGGGAGAACCTCGACGAGCTCGTCGCGCTCAGCTCAGGAACGCCGCGATTTCACGCAGACGGACCTCGACGTCCGCCTCCCCTATCCGGATCAACGGCCGGAGGTACTCAGGCAGGAACATGAAGAGGCTGAGCAAGGCCGGTCTGGACGTCTCGTGAGCCCCGAGGCCGCGGGTCAAGAAGCGTAGCCCCCGGGGAAGACTCGCCTCGCAGTCCGCGGCCAGGCTGGCCAAGTCCTGCGAGGGGCGGAGCACGAGGAGATCCACGGGTCGCAAGTCACCCCACTCCTGCCGCGGCAGCCGAGCGAGCAGCGCGTTGAGGCGTTCGAGCACGAGCGCGTCGTAGTCGATGAGGTCGAGGAAGATTGCGTCCAGGAGGATCCCGGCCACGTGGCCGGGCGGCGGATAGCCACGAATGGCCGGCCGGTCGGCTTCCTCGTGGGTGGGCTGATAGCGGGTCGAGACTGCGAGGATTCGTCCCGCTCCGAGGTGAATCGCGGGCGAGAGCGGCGCGTGGAGGCGGACGCCGCCATCGCCGTACCAGTTGTCTCCGAGCCGCACCGCGGGGAAGACGAATGGAAGCGCCGTCGAGGCGAGCACGTGGTCGATCGTCAGCCGGGTCCTCGCGCTTCGGCGGAGCGGCCGCTCCCAGTCGCGGATCTGGCTGCCTTGCACCCAGGTCACGGTCTGACCGGTCGAGTAGTTGATGGTGGTGAGGGCGATCGCTTTCAGGAGGCCCCGCTCGAGCTTCTCGGTGATGCCGACGATCTCACCGTCGGCGGTCACGAGGCTTCGTTCGAGTAGCGCGCGCAACGGCGCTGTATCGAGGAGGCCGTGCACCCTGGGCGCCATAGGCGCGCCACCCGACATCAACCGCGTCGCCCAGCGCAGGGCGTTCTGCGCGAGGGCGGGCGGGCCGACGCGGAAGACCTGGTGCGCCGTGAGTTGGCTCCAGAGACGGGCAAGGTCCTCGACGGCCTCCGGGAGGGCGCCACGATGCGCCGCCAGGTAGGCCACGTTGATCGCGCCGGCCGATTCGCCCGTGAGGATCTCGGGCCGGGTCCTCGGAAAGTGTCGCGCGAGGCCCCGGAGCACACCCACCTGATAGGCGGCCCTGGCGCCGCCGCCGCTGAGGGTGACGGCCAAGTCACTCGGCGGAGGTTCGTGCGAACTCACTGAAAGGGCCGCGGGGTCTAGCGGATGCGGGACGCAGCCGCGCCGAGGTACGCCTTGATGAGGAGCGGCTCACGCGCGAGCCCGGCGGGTGTGCCGCTCCAGACCACCTGGCCAACCGCCAGCACGTAGCAGCGCTGCACGACCGCGAGTGCCTGCCGCGCGTTCTGCTCGACGAGCAGGATCGTCGTGCCCTCTTGGTTGAGCCGCTTGATCACCCGCATGATCTCTTCGACGACGAGGGGCGCCAGCCCCCAGGTCGGCTCGTCGAGCATGAGGAGCCTCGGACGCGACATGAGCGCGCGTGCGATGCCGAGCATCTGCTGCTCGCCGCCCGAGAGCGTGCCCGCGCGCTGCGCCTGTCGCTCACGGAGGATGGGGAAGATCTCGCACACCCGGTCGATCTCCCGCGCGACGGCCGCGTTGCCGTCTTGGCGGAGGTAGGCGCCCAACAACAAATTATCGCGCACGGACATCGAGGCCAGGATCCAGCGCCCCTCGGGCACGAGGCCGATGCCCGCGGCCGCCACCCGGTCGGGTGTGAGCCCCGTAATGTCGCGGCCGAGGAACCGAACGTGCCCGCCCGCCGGCCGGACGAGGCCGATCACCGAGAGCAGCGTCGTGGTCTTGCCGGCGCCATTGGGGCCGAGGACGCCGACGATCTCCCCGACGCCGACTTCGAGCGACACGCCCTTGACGGCGGCCACGCTGCCGTACCGCGCCTCGAGCCCCTCGACGCTAAGCACCAGGGCGCTCCCGGCCGAGGTAGGCCTCGATCACGCGCGGGTTGGCCTGGATCTCGGCGGGCGCTCCCTCGGCGATCTTCTCGCCGAAGTTCAGCACGGCGATCCGGTCGGCGACGCCCATCACGAGATCCATCGTGTGCTCGATGAGGAAGATGGTCTTGCCCAGCTCGCGCAGGCGCCGGATGTCCTGGTTGAGGCGCTCGAGCTCGAGCTGGCCCATGCCCGCCGCCGGCTCGTCGAGGAGGAGGAGCACCGGGTCGGTGGCCAGCGCACGGGCCATCTCGAGCCTCCGCCGCTCGCCGAAGTTCAGGTTCTCCACCAGCTCGTCCCGCTTGGGAGCGAGCCCGGCGAGCTCGAGCAACGCCTCCACACGCTCGGCCTCGCTGCGCGTGCCGTCGCGGCCCCGCGGGGTGTGCCGGAGGGCCACCCACACGTTGTCGAAGACGCTCATCCGCGTGAAGAGGCGGATGTTCTGGAAGGTCCGCGCGATCCCGCGCCGTACGATCTCATGGGTCTTGGCGCCAGCGATCGGCTCGTCCTGGAAGCGGATCGTGCCCGTCGTCGGGGCCAGCGCCCCGGTGACCACGTTGAAGAGTGTGGTCTTGCCCGAGCCGTTCGGCCCGATGAGGGCGAAGATCGTGCCGCTCGGCACGTCGAGGCTCACCCTGTCGAGAGCCCTGAGTCCCCCGAAGTGGAGCGAGAGGTTCCGAATGGCGAGGAGCGGTGTGTCGCTCACGGGGCCGGGGCCGGGCGGCGCGCCGCGCGCAGCGGGAGCCATCCCTTGACCCTGAGCACGAGCGCCTCGTCCACGATCCCACGCGGACGGAAGAGCATGGTGAGGATGATGAGGGCGCCGTAAATGAACTCGCGCGCCCCGTGCAGCGTGCGCAGGCTCTCGGTGAGACCGACCAGCGCCACGGCTCCCAGGAGCGGGCCCACGAAGCTCCCGAGGCCGCCGAAGATCGGATAGGTCACCGAGGCGATGGCCAGCGGCAGCGCCACCATGTCGTGGTCGATGTAGCTCGAGTAGTGGATGAAGAGCCCGCCCGCGAGCCCGGCTACCCCCGCCGCGACGGTGAAGCCGAAGACCTTCACCCGGGTGACATTGATCCCGATCATCGACGCCGCGACCTCGTCCTCCTCGACCGCGCGGAGCTTGGCGCCGAGCTTCGAGCGCTCGAGGAAGTAGAAAAGGATCACGACGACGACCAGGGCGAGCAGGATGATCCCGAGGTACTCGAGCGGGGTAATTCCACGATCGTAGATGTAGCGGACGTGGCGGAAGCCCTCGGAGGCGTTCGGCCCCACCACGCGATCGCCGATCCGCCTCGTGTAACGGACGTTGAGGAACGCGAGCCGCACGATCTCGCCGAATCCGAAGGTGGCGATGGCGAGATAGAGTCCGCGCACGCGCAGCGCGGGGAAGCCCACCAGGAGGCCGACGGCCGCCGCGACGACCACCCCGAGGACGAGCGCCGGCAGGAGGTGCAGGCCCCAGAGCGCCGTGGACAAGCCCGCGAGGTAGGCGCCGAGCGCGAAGAACCCCTGCTGACCGAACGACATCTGGCCACTGATGGCCACGAGGTAGACGCTGAGGCCGAGCATCGCGTGGATGCCGATGATGGAACCGATGGCGACGTAGTACTCCACGACTCAGGCCGTCCTGGTCCCGAGGAGCCCGCCGGGCCGGACGATCAAGACCAGGAACAGGATCGCGAACGCCAGGATGTCCCGGTACGACGAGCCCAGGAACCACACGGCCTCGAACTCGAGCACGCCGAGGGCGAGCCCGCCGACGATCGCGCCCGGGAAGCTGCCGAGCCCGCCGAGCACCATCACCACGAGGCCCTTCCCCGTGAGCCACGCGGCCATCTCCGGCCGAGCCGAGCCGACGCTCACCGCGGCGAAGAACCCGATGATCCCCGCCAGCGCCGAGGTCAGCACAAAGGTCAGCACGTTGACGTGGCGGACGCTCACCCCGAGGATCTGCGCGGCGTCCGGTCGCTCGGCCACCGCGCGCATCGCCCGCCCGAAGCGCGTCCGGTACAGCAGGTAGAAGATCGCCGAGAAGCTCACGACGCTCACGACGAGGATCGCGAGGTAGTCGGGCCGGATCAGGAATGGGCCCAGGGCCAGCGACTCGTCGCCGAAGGGCGCGGGGTACTTGAACCCGACGGCATCGGTGAGATAGACGATCGTCTCGTCGATGACGATGAGCATGCCGATGGTCGTCATGAGCGGCGCCAGCTCGTGGCCCTTGCGGAGGAACCGGAAGCAGCAGAACTCCACCAGCAGCCCGACGAGCACCGACACGACGATGGTCGTCACGAACAGCACGAGCACCGGCGCGTTGAAGAGGTAGACGGGGATCAGCCCCGCGTAGGCGCCGGCCATGATCGTGGAGCCGTAGGCGAGGTTGAAGCGGCGGAGGACGCCGAAGAGCAGCGTGAACCCCCCGCCGATGAGCGCGTAGAAGCAGCCGTACATCAGGCCGTTGATGAGCTGCTCGGTGCCGTCGAGGAGAACGGTGGACACGCGTCGGCCCTCCGGACGCCGGCCCGGGCCCGCCGGTCGGCGGGCCCGGGTCACGCGCGCTCAGGTCGATCGGATCAGTTCTGCTTCAGGTGGTCGGGCACCCAGAAGATATCCCACTTGGCCGACCTGATCTGCACGAGGAGCAAGTCCTTGTCGACATCCCGCGGCTTCACCGGGTCGTCCTCCGGCCGCATCGTGATCTTGCCCACCACGCCCTGGAAGGTACCCACCGTGGCGAGGAGGTCGCGCACCTTCCGCCGATCCGAGAGCAGGGACTCCTCGGTGTTCTTGATCCCCGCCTTCTCGATGAGCCCCTTCATCAGGTGGACGTTCTCGTAGGCCGGCACGCTGTGGATGTTGCTGTCGGCCTTGTACCGCTCCCACGCCTTGTCGGCCACCTGCTTGGCCCGCGGCGTGATCGGCGCGAAGTTGGACGGGGCGATGACGCCCTCGGCCACGTCGGGGCACTGCTGGAGCACCTCGGTGCCCGCGAGGCTCGTGATGCCGACGACGATCTTCGGCCTGACCCGCTGGCGCTTGAGCTCGCGCAGCGACGGGCAGGTGCTCGGCGTGTGGGTCAGGCTGAAGTAGATGTCGGCGTTGGCCTTCCGCAGCCGGGTGACCTGGGCGCCGAACTCGTTGTCGAGCCACCGCCAGTCCACGACCTCGACGACCTGGTGGTGCTTGTGGCGCTCGAGCGCCGGCTTCAGCGCGATGTTCCAGGTCGCCGCCGAGTGCGCGAAGTCGGACTCGTAGGAGACCATCACCGTCTTGAAGTCGGGGTGCTTCTCCTTGAGATACTTTACGACGAAGTCGTACATGCCCGGCTCGTCGGGCGTGTTGCGGAACGCCCAGGGCGAGAGCTTGGCCAGCCCGAACTTGGTCGCGATGTCGGTGAAGAAGAGGAGCTGGAGGCCCGTATCCGATCGATCGTCGAGCTTCTTCTGGAGCGTGCCGAACACGGGCTCCGCCACCGACGAGCAGCCAGGGCCCAACGAGAAGAGCACCTTGTCCACGGTGGCCAGGCGCTTGACCACGGCCAGCCCTTGCTCGGCAACGCACGCCTCGTCCTGTGAATACAGCGCGAGCTTCACGCGCTTGCCCCCCACGACGAGCCCGCCAGCCTCGTTGATCTCGTCGACGGCGAGGCTGGCGAGGCCGAACGCCGCCTTGCCAAAGAAGGAGGCCGGGCCGCTCAGCGGCCACATCCCTCCGATCCGCACCGTCCCCTCGCCCTCGAATGCGACCGCCCATCCCGGCCACAGCAGAAACGCGGCGAGCAGCCCCGCCGCCCCGCATATCAATGATCGCCTCATCGCGTGATCCTCCCGGTTCGACGAACCGTCTCCTCTCGAACGGTCGTGGACCCGTCGCTGCCCTCGTGTCACCTCCTCACGCGTTCCGGCTCCCCGCCCAGGAGCAGAATCGACTGAGCCTCGGGTGGGCTCCCTGGCTTCTCGAGATACTTCACGCGGACGAGTCCGCCGGCCCGGACGACGTCGAGACCCGAGCGTGTTCGGCACGCGATCACTTCGGTCTCAGGGTCGACCTCCAGGCGGCGCCGCTCGCCGCCGTCTCCGCTCACGATCAGGAGCTTCCGCGCCGGATCGATCGCCTCGACCCGGCCGACGAGCAAGCGCTCCTCGTGGGCGGCCGTGGGCGCGGCCCAGAGCGCGCTCGCCGCCAGGAGTCCGAACGCCGCCCGGCGGGGACTCATTGCGCCCGCTCGATGACGATCAGGTTGACGACCCCATCGACGCCGACCACCTCGTAAAACGCGCTCACGACCATCCCCGCTCTCACGTGGCCCAGCCCGGCGCGGTCCTCGGCGCAGGTGAAGACCCTGGTGGACGGCGCGGCCTTGAGCGTCACCTGGCGTGTTTGCCCGCGGAACTCGCGGGCGACGACGAGCGTCCGGGCATCGGCGTCCACGGACACCACGCGCCCCTGGATCTCGCGCTGGGTCTCACCGTTCGCCGAGGTCGTCCCGGGCGCGGCGCCTACGAGCCCGGCGACCAGCGCCGCCGCGAGCGCGCCGACCCGGGCGCGCGTCACCTCGGCCACACCCCCGCGCGTCACGACGGCCCCACCGCCCCGACGACCACTCGGAGCAGGCGCCGGCGCTGCTGGTCGAAGGCCTCCGGCGACGGCGGCGTGCCGGTCTCGGGATCGCCGAGCGCGCGCGCCATGGCGTCCAGCGCCGCGCGCGCCGTCGTCGCCGCCGTCGGGTGCGACGTGTTCAGGTAGCCCTCCAGGCTGACCGTGTAGTAGCGGAGCACGAACGGGTAGAGTCGCGCGGCGACCTCCGTCTGGTCGAGGTGGAGCCAGAGGGCGTCCAGGAGCTCGCGCAGCAAGACCACGTACATTTCCCTGAGCGCGGCCTTCACTGCGTCGCGACGACGCTCCGCCAAGCCGGTCTCGATCCGCAGCGTCAGATCGCTCCCGTACTCCCGGTCGATCCGGCCGGCCTCGGCCTTGAGGCTTCCGGACCAGCGGTGGAGCTGATAGTCGGCTTTGAAGACCATGCCCGGCTCGTTCGGCCGCACGAGCCACCGACGGAAGCCCCCGGGCTTGAGCCTCACGCGCGTCGTGCCGTCCCACACCTGGTGCGCCAGGTCGAAGCGCTCGCTCGGGTCGTCGAGCATGAGCCGGAGCAAGCGCGTGTCGCGCGTCAGCTGGTTTTCGGGCGGGGCGTACGCCGCGTGGAAGAGATGCGCCCGTGCGTCGGAGGGCGCGAGGCCGAGCGCCGCTGACGTCAGCATGAGCACCGCGATCCGCGCTCGTGAGGTCACGGTCCCTCCAGCCTGCGGCCGCGCAGCAGCGCCACGATGTAGCAGGCGAGCGTTCCCCAGATGGCGAGGATCGCCGCGCCGCCGAAGGGCACGAAGAACATCCACTCGATCGGCGCGCGAAGCCGCGCGAGCCCCCACGTGGGAATCAGCCAGCCCAGGGCCAGCCACCCGGGCGGGTAGAGCGCGCCGAGCGACACGAACACGCACAACGGTTGCTTGAGGTGCTCGGGGATCGGCAGGTTGACGGTGGCCAGCGAGACGAGGAGGATCAGCATGCCGAGGCCGAGCCCGTGAACGTGGAGCATGCGGAGCGCGTTGTTGGACTGCTCCACGATCTCGGCGATGCGCGCCTGGTCGATCACCTCCGCGCCGGCGAAGCCGTGGACCTCGGGGCGCTTGACCACCTCGCGGCGGGCAGCTTCCGAAAGCGCGTCCTGGAAGCTGACGAGGAGCCCGCCGGTGGACGCGCCGACCGCGAACATGCAGAGGCTGGCGACCAGCGCGATCGTCGGTGGACGGCGGAGGGAGTCGCTCACCCCGAACCCGCTACTTGTCCGGCGTCGGGCGCTCGATCGCGCCGAGCGCCTCGCGCAAGCGCCGGTCGAAGAGAAAGGAGAGCGCCCGGGCGAGCGCGGACCGGAGCTTCTCGCGGTCCTTGAGATTCTCGTCGGAGATGAAGATGGCCGCCGGCGAGAGGTGGACGTCAGGGTGTTGTCGGAGCTCGAGCTCGAGCCACCGGAACATTCGGCGGCGTCCGCCCTCGCCGAAGCGAGCGATCTTGGCGTCGCTCACAAATACCACCGGCAGGAGGTCCGCCGGCAGCTGGGCCCTCTCGTGGGCGCGGAGCAGCGTGCCGAAGGTCTCGTCGACCAGGGTCAACTCGAGATCGCTGGCGAGCGCCGCGTCGTGGTTGATCTGCACGACCAGGCCGTAGCGGGGCGAGGTGTGGCGGACGCCGGCGAAGTTCGTCTCCTGGGGCGAAACCTTTCGACCTCCGACCGTGAACTGCGCCGCGGCGGGCGTCGGCCAGAGGGTCACCGCGAGCCCGACCCACGCGACGAGCCGTGGCCACGACCACCGGGCCCTCTCGTCCATCACACCGACCTCCTGCAACGTGCGCCGATATTCCTCCACCGGTCGAGTCCTGTCAACGGGCGGGGGGCGAGCGGGCGGGGGCCGCCGGACCACAGGGTTGACGACCGCCGCGCGGGGCGCGCACAATCGGGTCCGCCATGGCCGGCCCGGTGACAGCGCGTGGTGCGGCGGTGGGGAGGACGCGATGACGACGCAGGCGACGGCGGCGGTGCTCTACCAGGTGAAGCAGCCCCTCGTGGTCGAGGACGTCGAGGTGCTGGAGCCCGGGACCCACGAGGTGCTCGTCCGTTGGGTGGCCAACGGGGTCTGTCACAGCGACCTGCACGTGATCACCGGCGACTACCCCCACCCGCTCCCCGTCGTGCTCGGCCACGAGGCGGCCGGCATCGTCGAGAAGGTCGGCGCCGCCGTGGAGTCGGTGAAGCCCGGCGACCACGTGTGCTCGAGCTACATCCCCTCGTGCGGGAAGTGTGGGTACTGCATCGGCGGCCAGCCCACCCTGTGCGCCCTGCGCGACAAGCCGCGCTGGTTCATGCTCGACGGCACGCCGCGTTTCCGCAAGGGCGGCCAGGGGCTCCATCACTTCCTCCAGGTGTCCGGCTACGCGACCCGCTCGGTGGTGCTCGAGGAGGGCGTCATCCCCGTCCGCAAGGACGCGCCGCTCGAGGTGGTCTGCCTCGTGAGCTGCGGCGTCCTCGCGGGGGCCGGCCCGGTGTGGAACCGCGCCAAGGTCCCGCCGGGCGCGAGCGTCGCCGTGTTCGGCTGCGGCGGCGTGGGCCTCAACACCATCCAGGCGGCGCGGCTCGTGGGCGCGGCGAAGATCATCGCCGTGGACGTGCTGCCGAAGAAGCTCGAGTGGGCGCAAGAGTTCGGCGCCAGCCATGTCGTCGACGCCTCCCGCGAAGACCCCGTGGCCCGCGTCCAGGCGATCGCCGGCGGCGGCGGCGTGGATTTCGCGTTCGAGGTGGTCGGCACGCAGCGGACCATCGAGCAGGCGCTCCTGTCCACGCACCGCGGGGGGATGGCCGTCGTCATCGGCATCAGCCCCGCGGGGACGCGCCTCAGCATCGACCCCATGCTGCTCGTCCAGCAGCGGATCCTCACCGGATCGTCGTTCGGCGCCGGGCACCAGCGCACCGACGTGCCGATGCTGATCGACCTCTTCATGGATGGGAAGTACAGGCTGCGCGAGCTGATCAGCCGCCGGCTGCCGCTCGGCGAGATCAACCACGCCTTCGACCTCCTGCAGCAGGGCGAGGTCAAGCGCAGCGTGATCGCCTACGACTGACCGCGCACTTTGACGCCTGCCCTCTCCTCCTGGAGCATGAAGGGCGCGGAGAAGTCCTTGTCGCCCCAGCCACGCGCCAGCGCCTCGATCAGCGTCTGCTCGGCGAGCGCCGCCATCTCCATCGGCACGTTGTACTCGCGCGCGAGCTCGGTCGCGAGCCCGAGGTCCTTCCGCGCGAGGCGAAGCGCGAAGCGGACCGTGTCGAAGTCGCCCTTGAAGACGATCTCGGGAAGCACCTGCGTGAGGAGCAGCCCCTGACCGAAGGCCCCGCCCTTCACCGCGGCGAGCAGCGCCTCCGGCCGCACGCCCGCCTTGACGCCGAGTGTGAAGGCCTCGGCAACGACCTGGCGCGTGCAGATGCCGATCATGTTGTGGACGAGTTTGGCGATCGTACCGCACCCGATCTCACCCATGTACCCGACCTTATCGCCCATCGCCTCGAGGACGGGCTTGACCCGATCGAAGAGCGCCTCGTCGCCGCCGACCATGATCTGCAGCGTCCCGCGCTGGGCGCCCCAGACGCCACCGCTCACGGGCGCGTCGAGCACGTGCACGCCCTTCGCCTTGAAGGCGGCGTGGATCTTGCGCATCACGCGCGGCGAGCCTGTCGAGAGGTCGGCGTAGATCGCGCCCTGGGCGGCGCCGTGGATGATCCCGCGCTCGCCAAGCGCCACCGCCTCGACCTCCGGCGGGCCGGGGAGCGACGTCAGGATCAACTCGGCACCCTGCGCCGCCCCGCGCGGGCTCTCCGCCCCCTTGGCGCCCCGCTCGAGGTGCGGCTTCACCATCTCGGATCGCGTGTCGTGCACGACGAGGGCGTGGCCAGCCTTCATGAGGTTCTGGGCCATCGGCCCGCCCATGTTCCCGAGCCCGATGAATCCGATGCGCATCGTGGCCTCCGATCGGCGCGCGGTCCGCGCGCTCAGCACCCCTCGAGAGCTGCGGTCCGATGCTATCACTCGGGGACGCCATGAGGATAGGAGGCACGACATGACCACGCGCGGCATCGACGCCGTCCTCGCTCACCTCGCAAAGCTCCCGCCGCCGGAGTCGCTGACACTCGCGGAGCAGCGCGCGCAGTACGAGCGCGCCGAGCGCGCGTTCCCGATCCCCACCGACGTCACCGTCGAGCGCGTCACGGCGCCGATCGCCCCCGCCGAGTGGCTCGCGCCGCCGTCGGTGCGCGCCGACGTCGTCGTCCTCTACCTCCACGGGGGCGGCTACGTCATCGGCTCGCCGCGCTCGCACCGTCATCTGGCGGCGGCGATCGCGCGTGCGGGGCGCGCGCGGGCGCTCGTCCTCGACTACCGCCTGGCGCCCGAGCACCCGTTTCCGGCCGCGCTCGAGGACGCCGTCGCCGCGTACCGCTGGCTCCTGGCCCAGGGGACCGCGCCCGCGCGCCTCGTCGTCGCCGGCGACTCCGCGGGCGGTGGTCTCACGGTCGCGACGCTCGTCGCCCTGCGCGAGCGCGGCCTCCCGCTCCCGGCGGCCGGCGTCGCGATCTCCCCCTGGGTCGACCTTACCTGCAGCGCGCGGAGCTACGCGACGAACGCCGGGGTCGATCCCATCGTGCGCCCGGCGATGGTCGCCGAGATGGCGCGCGCCTACCTCGGCGGGGCCGACCCGCGGACCCCGCTCGCGTCACCGCTCTTCGCCGACCTGTCCGGCCTGCCGCCGCTCCTGATCCACGTCGGTCGCGACGAGGTTCTGCTCGACGACGCTACCGGGCTCGCCGAGCGCGCCAAGGCGGCAGGCGTCGCGGCGCGGCTCGAGATCGTGCCGCGGATGGTCCACGTCTGGCACTGGTTCCTGCCCATGCTCGACGAGGCCCAGACCGCGGTCGACGAGATCGGCGCGTTCGTCAGGCAGGCGTGCTAGGGTCGCGCGCTACACTCATCGGTTGATCCCGAGCGTCACGCGGTGGCCTTCTCCACTCAGCGCGACGCCGTCTTCGCGGATCTCCTCGACGCGGAGCCGGCCCTCGATCGTGTCGCCCTCGACGTACTTGCGCCCGTTGACGAAGATCATCCGCTTCTCCGGCACCTCCGAGTAGATCAGCGCCTCGAGCCTCAACCCGGCCAGGCTGGGCGACGTCGGCGGCGCGGCGGGCGACGCGTGCGGCGCGACGGCTGGCGCCGGCGCTTCTTGGGTCGTGGGCGCCGGCCGCTCAGGAACCGGGCGCGCCGCCGCCGGCGGTGCGGGCGTCGGAGCCGGCGTCGTGGCGGGCTTGAGTCGTGGCGGTTCGGGCGCCGGCCGCTCTCGTGGCGCCGCCCTGCGCTCGCGCATCTCCATTGTCCGCTGAGGCTCGAGCGCTGAGGACTGCGGGGACGGTGACGTTGCGGGCGCCGCGACATCGACCGCCTCGGGCGGCGCCACGGTCGCCATGGGTCGCAGCCAGATCACCAGCAGGACGGCCAGCAGGCTGGCATTGAGCACGAGCGCCGCGAGCAGACGGCCCGGCGCGCGGGCCCAGACCGACCTCGGCGTCGCGGAGGGACCCAGCAGCCGCTTCAGCACGGGCGCCTGCCGGTCTCGCTGCTCCGCGGCCTTCTTGAGCGCGTCGAGGATGTAGGACATGCTACGGTCGAGCTCGCGTGAGTGACGGGGCGTCGGGGCCCTGCGTCGCGGCGGCGAGGCGGACGAGCGTCTCCTCGCCCACGATGCCGTCGGGCGTCAACGACTCGACCCGCTGGAAAACCACGACTCGCCGCATCAGCTCAGCGTCGTAGACCTGGTTCCCGCTCGCGGGCGTCCCGTCCCCCTCGATCTCCCCGAGTCGCTCACGGAGCCAGAGGACATCCTTGCCGCGCATCCCCGGCCTGAGCGGCACCTGGTCCAGGGCCGGCGGCTTCCAGATCACCACGAACAGACCGTCCCAGAGGCGCTCGATCTGAACGGCCGGAAGCGTCACCCGACGCTCGCCGATCTGGAGCGTGGCGCGTTCAGCCTCCAACCCGGTCAGCACCACGTAGTGCTTGTCGCCTCCGGGGGTGACGAGCGGGAGGATCGCGGGGAGGTTGAGGCGACGCAGCACGGTCCATGTCCCGGTTCGACGAAGGCAGCGAAGGCCGGCCTGATACCCGTATTCACACCCGAGCTCATTCGCGTTGGGATCGGACTCGAGCTGCCAGAGCGCGTAGAGCTGCGCGAAGGCGGCCGTCTCGTCGGTGCTCACCGCGGGGTCTCGCAGGACCTCGGCGAGCGTCGGCTCCGGGCGCGCCGGCTCGGCCGCCGGCGAGGCGACGACCGGCGCGGTCGGTGCCGCCGGGGCCGAGTTCGCGACGCCCCCGCGGAGCGCCAGGGAGCCGAGGCGCGGGAGGCTCGACGGCCCGAGCACGCTGAGCGCCCCGCCCGCGCCGGCGAGCACGGCCGCGATGGCTGTGGCGGTGACCAAGCGTCGGCTCCGCGGACGCCGGCCGAGCACTTCCAGCGCCGCCTGGCGCACGATCGCCGAGGAGACGCGCGTGCGCCCGGTGGCGTAGGCGCCGAGGAGGGCACGGTCACAGATGGTGTTGAGCCGCCGCGGGATGCCGTGCGCCAGGCGGTGGGCGACGCGAACGGCGCCCGTCTCGAAGATCGGCTGCCGCTGGCCCGCGACCTCCATCCGATGCTGCACGTACGCGCGCGTCTCCTCCTCGGTGAATGGCCGCAGGTGATAGCGCGCGGTGACCCGCTGCGCGAGCTGACGCAGGTCTGGTCGAGCGAGGATCTCCGCCAGCTCGGGCTGGCCGATCAGGATGACCTGGAGGAGCTTCTCCCGGGTCGTCTCGAGGTTCGTCAGCAGCCGGACCTCCTCGAGCACCTCGGCGCTGAGGTTCTGCGCCTCGTCGATGATCAGCACGGTCCGCCGCCCGCGCCCGTGCGCCTCGAGGAGCGCCTGGGAGAGCGCATCGACCAGGACCTTGAGGCTCGTCGTGCCTGCCGGATAGGCCACGCGGAGCTCGTCGCACACGACCGCGAGCAGCTCGACCGACGTCAGCCGGGGATTGAAGATCATGGCGACATCGACGTCGGGCGGCACCTGCTCGAGCAAGGCGCGGCACACGGTGGTCTTCCCCGTACCGACCTCGCCCGTGAGCTGCACGACGCTTCCCCCGCCCCCGACCCCGTAGAGCAGATGGGCGAGGGCCTCACGGTGCGCGTCGCTCAGATAGAGGTAGCGCGGATCGGGCGCGAGGGAAAACGGCCGCTCGGTGAGTCCGAAGTGGGCGGCATACATGGTGTGACCCACGTCGAAGCTAGAGAAAGATGGGGCCCTCGTCAAGGGCGCCGAGTCAGCCTGGCGCGTGTGTCCGGCCGACCGTGCCATCGCGGCGAACCGTGAGCGGGCCGGGGCCCTCGGCGGCGAGAATCTGCGCCAGAACGGCCACTCCCGCGCCCGCCCGTTTGGTACCGACGTTGCTTCGCTTTCAGGGCGCGGGGGTGTCTGCCCGCTCGCCGCCGCAGGAGGCGTAGGTGCCGTGACACGGGCCGCTTTGCTCGCCGTTCCCGCGCTGGTTCTGCCCGCGCTGGTTCTCTCGCTCGCCGTCGTGCTGGCGGTCGCGCGGCCGCATCCCGACTGGCTGGCCGCTGCCGTGCGCGGCGCGCCGCTGGTGGTCTTCGTGGGTGGCGCGGCGCTCGGGCTCTTCCTCCGGCGGGGCCGGCTCGTCCTCGGCCTCGTCGTCCTCGCCATGGCCGACCGCGCGCTCGTCCACCTCGGCGGTCGCGCCGTCTTCGACGCGGTGGCGCTGCTGCTACCGCTGAATCTCGGCGCCCTGGTCTGGCTCGGCGAGGCGAGCCTGCTCACCGCGCCCGGCGGGGCGCGGCTCGGCGTCCTCCTTCTTCAGGCCGGCGCCGTTCTCCTCTTCCAGCGTCCCGACGTTGGCGCCCTGGTCGTATCGCTCGAGCGACCACTCGTCGCCACACACCTGGGCGCATGGACGGCCCTCCCACAGCTCGCCCTCGTGGCGTTCGTCGTGGCGCTGTGCCTGATCCTGGCCCGGTTCCTCACGGACCGCCGCCCGCTGAGCGCCGGAGCGGCGTGGGCGCTGGTGGCGTCGTTCCTCGCGCTCGACGGCGCCAGTGTCAGCGGGCTGGCGAACCTCTACTTCGTCGCCGCCGGGCTGCTGCTCGTCGTCGGCGCGGCGTGGCAGGACCCGCGGATCATCGGCCTCGACGACGTGACCGGCCTTCCCACGAGCTTCGCCCTCAACAAGGCGCTCCTGCGGCTGCCGCGCCGCTACGCGTTGGCGCGCGTCGAAATCGATGAGTTCGCGAGGTTCCGTGAGTACCACGGTGCCGAGGCCGCCCGCCGCATGCTGCGGCTCATCGCCGAGGCGCTGACGAAGGTCAGCGGACATGGGGGTGCGTTCTACTGCGGGGCGTACACGTTCGCCGTCGTCTTCCGGCGCATGTCGGCGGAGCTGGCTTCCCAGCATCTCGACAGCGTCCGCCGCGCCGTCGAGGCGGCGACCCTCGACGTGCGGGTGCCCCAGCGGGCTCCGGGCCAGCCAGGGCGGGTGGGCAGCGTCGTGCGGACGGTCTCGGTGACGATCAGCATCGGCGTCGCCCAGCCCCCGGGCCGCCACGCCGATCCCCACGGAGTCTTGCGAGCCGCCGATCTCGCGCTCGACCGCGCCAAGCAGGCTGGCCAGAATCGCGTCTCCGCGTAGCAGGGCCCTCCGCTGAACCGGTTGCGCGCTATCAACACGAAGGTTTGAGGCGATGCCGTTTCTCGCGCTCGTGCTGCAGCCGGCTCAGTGTTTGATCGGGGCTTTCGCCCCGCAGGAGGTGCGTCGTGAATCGCGTGGAGAGCGCGACGAGGCGAACGAATCCCACAGCGAAGACCATGGCCCCAAGCATCAAGGCGACGAGAATCCGGAGAAGGGCACGGTCTAACGCCCACATCGGGATTGGAGGGAGTCAGCGGACCAGGCGCATTCCGCCGCAGTCTGCATGCCCGAAGGTCGGCCGGGGTTTCTCAAAGGCGCTCACCTCCTGTGGGCCGTGCACCACCGAGCCACACGCGCCACACTTTCTCCCGGAACGCTCCCAGCTCTCGTAGCAGCCCACGCAGATCGCGACCCCTCTCGCGTCCCTCACCCGGAGAACCTGCCTGCTCGCCACTCGATGATCGCAGAACACACACGTGGTTTTCCCCCAGCCAAACATCGTGACCTCCTTGGTTCCAGGCTTGGGTATCCAGGCAGCAACGGGAGTGCCAACACGGGAGCGTGATGACCGGTTGCCCAATTCCCAGGATCATCAGCGCCAAGGGACGGCTGATTATCCGGAAAACACGAAAAACTCCCGGTCTGCGTGTGACCCCGGATACCGGCACCGTGCAAGAGCGGACTTCGAGTGCGCAAGCTCTTTCATAGGCGCGACCCGAAGAGCGAGCCTGGCGACCGGCCGTTACCGCGAGCCGTCGCGCAGGTAGTTGCCCCGGCCCGTCCCCCAGAGGATCCGCGCGTTCGCAGAATTCGGGAGATCGAAGGCGGCGACGCCACTCTGCATCGTTCCCACGACCAGCTGGAAATCTGGGCCCCCGTCGAGGTGGGCGATGGTCGGGGCGGCGAGAGATCCGTTGATGGTGTTACCGATCGCGGGCGCGGGAAGGTTGACCCGAAAGAGCTCGACGCCAAGATAGTTGAGGATGTGAAGCTGCCCGACGCCACCCGGGTTGTTCTTGGGCCAGGAGGTAAAGATGACCTCGGCGTGGCCGTCGTTATCGAGGTCGACCACGATCGGCTCGCTCGCAAAGCGGAAGTCATCCCCGGGGGCGCCCGTCGTCGGGATCCGATAGGGCCAATTCCCATGCTCGGTCTTGTCGAGCCAGTAGGCGTGGACCCTGCCGTCGTAGGAGGGATAGATGATCTCCATGAGGCCGTCGCCATCGAGATCGGCGACCACCGGGTTGGGGACGACGGTCTCGATGACATTGTAATCCTGGGAGCGCGGTGCGCTGCCGGGAGTGGGCGTCGGGAGCACCGTCCAGTCGAAGCCGCTGCCGCTCCAGCGCGTGCGATCGAGGTTGAAGATGAATGGCATGTGATAGAGGGTGGTGTACGAACCGGCGCAGTTGTAGATGCTGCCGACGACGATCAGCTCGGGGATGCCGTCGCCGTTGACATCGGCGATGACGGGGGCGCTGTCCTGAAAGTTGGGGCGGTGGTCGACACCGCAGTTGGCGTACCCCCGAAGGTCCACAGCGTTGTCGAGGAACACGCCCACCTCACTCCAGAACTGACGGGGGGCGTAGACGCTGTTCACCGTGAGCTGGTTCCCGTTTTGGTCGAGGCCGGCGATGTAATGCCCGGTGGTGGCGCCGAAGATCTCCTTGAGACCGTCACCGTTCATGTCGGCCACGGCGACGTTCTGGTTGTACATGCTCGAGCTGAAGCCCGGCTCGCCGGCGTGGACCGCTGGCCAGCCCGGACGCATGGCGCCGTTGGGCTCGAACACGGCGAGCTGGGGCGGCGTCCCTCCGCCGGCGTCGCCCACGATGATCTCGAGCTGACCGTCGTTGTCGAGATCGGCCACCGCGAGGGTGCGGAGCTCATCGCCGGGGAAGGGGTTCCGTGTCCAGAGGACGTTGCCGAAGCGGTCGTAGACGGTGAGGTCCTGGCGGGCGACGACCACCTCGAGCGTCCCGTTACCCGTCAGGTCAGCCACGACGACGCCGGGCCAGACGCGGTTGGGATTGCCGCTCGGGGCGCGCCACTTGAGGCTGCCGTCGGCGCCATTCAATGCCACGACGTCGTACGCGCCCCAGATCACATCCGGGTTGCCGTCGCCGTCGAGGTCCGCGACTGCGGGGGAAGAGTACCAGCCCGTCTGACAGTACGGGCCCGACAAGCAGCCTCCGTACTGCCACCTGAGGACGGGCCGGCTCACGCCGACGCTGGTAACGCGGAGAGTGAGCGTGGTCGTCCGCGTCAGGCCGCTCGCGTTCCCGGTGATGGTGACGGTGACCGTGCCGGTGGTGGCCGTGGGGCTGGCCGCCAGCGTCAGCGTGCTCGTCGTCGTCGTGGGATTCGGGCTGAAGGACGCGGTGACGCCGCTCGGCAGACTGGAGGTGGACAGGTTCACGCTGCCGGTGAAGCCGTTCTGCGGCGAGACGGTGATCGTGCTCGTGCCGGTGCTCCCCTGGGTGACGGTCACGCTGCTCGGCGAGGCCGAGAGGGTGTAGTCCGGCGCGGCCTGGGCATTCACGGTGAGGCTGAGCGTGGTGGTCTTCGGCGGCAGGGTGCCCGAGGTGCCCGTGAGGGTGACGGTGACCGTGCCCGTGGTAGCCGTGGGGTTGGCCGTCAGCGTCAGCGTGCTCGTCGTCGTCGTGGGGTTCGGGCTGAAGGCCGCGGTGACGCCGCTTGGCAACCCGGAGGCGGACAGGGTCACGCTGCTGGTGAAGCCGTTCAGCGGCGAGACGGTGATCGTGCTCGAGCCGGTGCTCCCCTGGGTGACGGTCACGCTACTGGGCGAGGCGGACAGGGTGTAGGTCGGCGCGGGGGCCCCGCTAGTGTTGATCAG